>Ga0256405_10000275_pt1 | contig 169856 bp, 164 predicted proteins | sample RumenRJG_02DNA_FD_189096 | JGI IMG/M metagenome (GOLD analysis project Ga0256405, IMG submission 189096) | Bovine rumen microbial communities from Lethbridge, Alberta, Canada - RJG_02 | ecosystem: Host-associated > Mammals > Digestive system > Stomach > Rumen | place: Canada: Alberta...
TCATGCTGTGCTTTACTTTCCAGTCCTGCCTGCTGTCTTCCAGCTCCTCGAATATATTCCCTTCCACCATACGGGAAATTTTATCATACTAAATTCTCTGTGTAAATCCTCTCATGCTGAAGCCGTGCCAAAATAGGGCGCTGCCTGCCGGATATGATTGATTTATACTTAATATGTTGCCGCTTTAGACATTCTGGGGAATCTCGTAGTCTTCCCAGTCGCCGGCTTCGTCTTCGTGCACGGCATCCTGCACGGTGATGCCCGCGGCACGGACGCTTTCCCGGCTGCCGCTCAGCAAAGGGTGCCAGGGGGGAAGCGCTTTGCCTTCATGCAGCAGGCGGTAGGCACAGCTTTCAGGCAGCCACTGGAAGCAGGCCACATTTTTCTTTGTCAGGTGCGTGCATTCCTTGTTTTCGGCAAAGCGGGTGGCATACGCCGTGCAGCGGAAGGTGCTCAGGTCTAGCAGCCGGCATGCAATGCGCGTGTTGTGGATTTTCGTGTTCCGGCCCCGTCCTGTGATGAACTTGTGGAAGCAGCACAGGCCGCAGCCGTCGCACAAGGCTTCCCATTCCTCTGTGTTCATCTGGGAGAGGGGCTTCTTTTTCCAGAATTCTGCTTCCATCAGTCTGTCCTGCGGTATGTGGCCGTGCTGCGTGCGGTTCAGGAGCGGCCGCCGCTGCAGTTTCCGTTCAGGTAATCAAGGGCGTACTGCGCATAGAGCGCCACGGCGACAATCAGGCTGTCCTCATCGATGTCGAACATGGAATCGTGGTGTGCAACAAGGGTTTCCTTGCGCGCGGAGTTGCCCGTACCCACGTAGGCGTATGCACCCGGTACCGCCAGAATGAATTCCGCAAAGTCGTCGCCGCCGAGCGCCGGCTGCCTGCTCGTAATCACTTTGTCTGCGCCAAAAAGCCGGGCGGCTGTCTGCTGTGCTTCTGCCGAGGCTTCTGCGTCGTTGATGAGCGGAGAGGTAAAATCCTTCCATTCCAGCGTGGCGCTGCCGCCGAACGAAGCCGCGATATTCTCTGCAAGCGCCTGCAGCTGGGACTTCATCTGCGCCCGCAGCTCTGGCGTGAGTACCCGTATGGTGCCTTCCAGCTCCGCCCGCTGTGCCACGATGTTGTAGGCGTCGCCCGCGCTTATTTTGCCCACGCCGATAAGTACGTTGTCCATCGGGGAGGTGCGGCGCGTTACCAGTGCCTGCAGTGCAACGACAATCTGGCTGGCGATGTACACGGCGTCTGCACCGAGCTGCGGCGTGGACACATGCGCCGGGTGCCCGCAGACCGTTATCCTGAACCAGTCCACGCTGGCATTGTTCGGGCCGGGGACGATTGCAACGGAACCGGCCGGTATGTTCGAGGCGGCGTGAATGCCGAAGGTGCGGCCGGCACCGGCAAGCAGCCCGGAGTCCACGAAAATCCGCGCACCGTAGCCGATTTCTTCGCCCTGCTGAAAGCAGAGCCGCACGGTTCCCGCGAAATCCTTCCTGTGCGCGGCAAGCATGCGTGCTGCTCCCAGCAGCGCCGCCGTGTGCGCATCATGCCCGCAGGCATGCATCCGGCCGGGAATAGTGGAGGTATAGCTGCATTCGTGTGTTTCCTGTATGGGCAGGGCATCGATGTCTGCCCGCAGAACGATTGTGCGCGCGGGGCTGCCGCCGTCTGCTTTTTCTCCCTGGATTTCCGCATATACGCCTGTTTCGCCCGCGCGGCGGTGGTTCACGCCGATGGCATCCAGTTCTTTTTCGATTCTTTCCGCCGTTTTGAATTCTTCTTTTGCTACCTCCGGGTAGCGGTGAAAATGACGCCTCAGTTCCACCACGTACTGGTGGTCGTCCCGGACTTCCTCAATCAATGTCTTTGCCATCGTGTGCTTCCCCCTTGCAGACAGGAACAGCCCCGGATACAGTGCGGTTCCGGGGCTGCCTGAAATTTTCTTTTAGCGAGGAGTTTCAAAAGTAACAGACTTTTGAAACTGGCTCTCGATGCTTTTTTTCATTACCAGCGGACTGCAGCGTCCACTTTCTTGACAGTTGCCGCCGCCTGCTCTGCGCTTACCGTCTTGTAGTCGAACGCAGGGAAGAAGGCTTCGTTGAACTTGGACAGCAGGTATTCGGCCACAATCTGTGACTGGAATGCCTTGACGATTTTTGCATAGGTTTCGTTGTCCTTGTCCTTGGTGCGTGCTACGATGATGTTCACGTAGGGATTGTCCCCGGATTCAGACTGCTTTTCAATAATCAGGCCGTCGCGGGAAGGTACCAGGCCGGTGGGGATTGCGTAGGTGCCGTTGATGGTTGCACCGGCGTAATCGTCCAGTGTCTGCGGCAGCGTGTTTGCCGTCTGCGGTACGACTTCCACATTGTAGACAAACTTGGTGATGTCCTTGAGTTCCGGGGTATAACCGGCGGCAGGTGCCACTTCGATGAGCCCTGCAGACTCCAGCAGCTTTATGCCGCGGCTCAGATTGGTACCGTCGCTCGGGATGGCAAACTTGAGTGCGCCGCTTTTTACGCTGTTCGTGCCGTTGGTACCGGCAGCTGCCTTGATGTCGGCAAGGCTTTTGTATTTCTTTGAATACAGGGTGAGCGGCGCGATGAGCGTATCACCGATGACGGTGAGCTTGTAGCCGTTCTTGCCTGCATCATTGTTCAGGTAAGCCTTGTGCTGGAATGAGTTCAGGTGGATTTCACCTGAGTTGAGCGCCTCGTTGGGCAGGTTGTATGCGCTGAATTCAACCAGCTCAATCTTGATGCCGGATTTCTCCTGATCAAGCACATACTGCACAGCTTTCCACTGATCGTTGGATGCGCCGCATACGCCCACTTTCACCGTTGTCTTCTTCGCCTTCTTTGAGCCGAATGCAAATGCACCGCCCGCCAGCAGCGTGCCGGCGACCGCCAGACAGATTAATTTTGTAGCCTTCATAGCCTTAAGCCTCCAGTTTATTTTTCTTCGGGAACAGTTCCCGGTTCGTTGTTTTTTTTGCAAGGAATGAACCTGCTGCCTGCACTGCGCAGATGAACAGGAGCAGCACCACGATACATGCGTAGATGATGTCCTGATGGTTCAGGCCCTGCCCGTAATTGATGGCAAAGTCTCCCAGGCCGCCTGCACCGACCGCGCCCGCCATCGTTGTCAGCCCCACCAGCGAAATTGCGGTGATTGTGGTAACGCGGATGAGTTCCGGGACGGATTCATGCAGGTACACGCGGAAAATAAGCCCTGCGGTACCGCTGCCCATGCTGCGCGCTGCCTCTGCCTTGCCTGCGTCCACGTTTTCCAGCGCGGTTTCCACCTGGCGCGAGAAAAACGGAACGGTACCGAATATCAGCGGGATGATGGCACCCTTTACGCCGATTGCCGTGCCTGCCACCGCGCGCGTGAACGGTATCAGGAACACGAGCAGGATGACAAAGGGAATAGAACGGAACAGGTTGATGAAGATGCTCACCAGCGTGTAGATTACGGTATTCGGCTTGATGCCGTCCCGCTTGGTCACGATGAGCAGCACACCGAATACCATGCCGAGCACGAATGATATTGAGCCGGACACAGCGAACATCTGGAATGTTGCCGTGCAGTTTTTCAGGAATTTGAACCAGTATGCATACAGGTTCGGAAACAGCTGTTCTATCATGCTTCTCCTCCTTTGCCGGTGCCGCTGAGCCTGAATACCCGCACCTTCCGCTCCTCCAGGTAAGCCAGCGCGGCTTCCCGTTCTTTCTCTGCGCCCTTCATCAGTACGATGATTTCTCCCAGCGGGCTGCCCTGGATGATTTCTACGTTTGCCAGCACAATGCTCATGTCCACGGCAAAGCGGCGGGAAACATCCGAGATGAGGGCATCTCCGACGACGGTCTTCTGGAACTGAAGGCGCACAAGCTGCCCGTCCGCCGCCGTCTGGCGTGCAAGTATCTCTGTCCGTGCCATCAGCGCCCCTTCGCCGATGAACTTGCGCGTGATTTCCTGCTGAGGGTCGGCGAACACCGAATACACGTCGCCGGTTTCCACGATGCGCCCGTCCTCCATTACGGCAACTTTGTGGCAGATTGACTTGATGACCGCCATTTCGTGCGTAATAAGTATGATTGTCAGGTGCAGCTTTTCGTTCAGCTCCTTGAGCAGCGACAGAATTGATTCGGTTGCTTCCGGGTCAAGGGCGCTCGTTGCTTCGTCGGAAAGGAGTACGGGCGGATTGTTTGCGAGCGCACGTGCAATTGCCACGCGCTGCTTCTGCCCGCCGGAAAGCTGCGAAGGGTACGTGCCGGCTTTTTCCGACAGCCCGACGAGTTCCAGCAGTTCCCGTACGCGCGTACGTATCTGTTCCTTGCTGAGTCCGGAGTATTTGAGCGGGTAGGCAACGTTATCGAATACCGTTGAGCGGTCAAGCAGGTTGAAATGCTGGAAAATCATGCCGATTCCCTTGCGCACGCCCTTCATGTCGTGGTTGCTGAGCCGGTGGAAGCCTGCTTCGTCCTGCCACGTGATGCGCGTGCCGTTTACGGTAATGGAACCGCTGTCGGGCACTTCCAGCAGGTTGATGCAGCGCACCAGCGAGGACTTTCCCGCCCCTGAGTAGCCGATGACGCCGAAGATTTCCCCGTCGGCCACCGAAAGCGACACATTCCTGACGGCATTGACGTTGCCGCCCTTCAGATGGTATGTTTTGCTCACATCCTGTAGTTCAATCATAACCTTCTTTTCCTACCTGTTTACTAGTATATACTTTTTGCAGAATCTAGTCAATTGACTTGGAGAGAAAACTGCTGCTGTCCTTGACCTTCCTTCTTCAACAAACAACGCTTGTGCGGGAATGGTACATGCGGTATCTGAAAAAGCGGGACTTTTGCGCGGCCGCTCAGTCCGGTAACGCCCGTATCGTGTCATACAGCCTGCGGGCGAGCTTTGCATAGGTAAAGGTTTCCAGCAGGGGCTGGGGCGGGGCGGCAGGCTCTTCCAGCAGGGCGGGAATGCTTACGTCCGTGCGGTACGGGTCAATGTAGTGTGCCGCCGCGCCGTAGATTTCCGGCAGGCTGGCTGCCTTTGCAAGCACCACCGGCGCTCCGGCGGAAAGGGCTTCCAGCGGCGGCAGCCCGAAGCCTTCATAGTAGGACGGAAAGATAAACGCCCGGCAGCGCCCCATGAGCGCCTTTACCTCGCCGTCTGACACATAACCGAGCAGCACGACGTTCGGCAGCGCGGAAAGCTGCCCCAGTTCCTCCGGTACCAGCCCGCTGATTGCCTTTCCGCTGATGGCAAAGCATTCGTCCGGGTGCTCCTCCGCGTAGCGGGCAATCCAGGCAAGGTTCTTGCGCTTGCTCAGGCTTCCCAGCGTAAAATAGAAGGGCTTTTCCTCCAGCATGGGAAAGCGGCTGAATATGCTGCTGTCCGGTGCTATGCCGGCAAAATGGCTCCAGGCGCTGCCCGTTACCGTTACTTTTTCCGCCGGAACGCCGTAAGCTTCTTCCAGCCGTTCCTTTGTGAACTGCGATACCGTCAGGATATGCCGGGCACAGTGCGCAATGTTCAGAAACTGCAGACGGTCGTACAGGCAGATGAGCCTGTCGCGGAACGAGGTAAAATCCTGCGGAAAATCCTTTGCGTAGATGTCGTGGATATAGGCGAGGCCGCATGTTTTTCCCAGCGGTGCGGTATTCGAAAAACTCAGCGCTGTCATGCGGAACCTGCGGCAGGCGCGGGCGAATGTTCCCATGTCCCAGAAGGGAAAGCGCTTGATGGAACTTTCCGAGCGGATGATGCGGATGTGCTTGTATTCCGGCACAAAGCGGGCATTTGCGGGCACAAGGATGGCATAAGTGTCCCCTTCGCCGATGAGTGCGTCCAGTTCGCGGCAGGTTTCGATGGCAAGCCGTTCCACGCCGGTCAGGTTCCTGCACAGAAAATTGCCGTTTATCAGGATTCCGTTCATTGTGCTGCCTCCCTAGCGGTTTTCATAGCCGTCAACCTGCGGGGTTTTCAGCGTTACGTAGAACAGCCTGTCTTCGCCGTAGATGCTGTGGTAGTAGGTGCTCATCAGGAGCGGCAGGGATTCCAGCTTTGCCTGCAGTTCCGGCTGCTGCGCCAGGCGGTCCGCATAGGCATTGGGAGAGAGAAACGTAAGGTTCATGTTTTTTTCCAGCACCTTGTACTTGACCCAGCCCATCGTCACGTCGCCGATGTACATGCGGTAGTTCTGGTAATCCATGTGTCCGGCGGCAGTCTGGCCGATCCCCCCCGTGATGTATACCGTCGTAGTTCCCAGGTCCCGGACAAAGAGCGATAAATCGTGCATAAGCAGCGTATAGCGGAAGTTTTCGTATTCCTTCTGCTTTGCGTAGAGGTTCCCTGCCACCGTGGTGCACACGCAGAAGCCGTAGAGCAGGCAGCCGGTGAGTGCCGCGCTGACGTACTTCAGCTTTCCTGCACCGGACAGCCTGCTTGCCGTGAATACGCCTGCAAAGGCAATGAGGGCGTCAAGCCCCATGAGTGCCCGGCTTTCCGTAACGGGGTTACCGATGAACAGGTAGGCGCCGAAGGAGAGGGCAAACATGAGCAGCAGTGCCGCCGCCGCCGTCAGTGCGGAAATCAGTTTTCCGCGGCGCGATGACTGTGCCGCCGCCACGGGAAAGAGCAGTGCCAGCACCGCGGTAAAGCCCTTGAGCCACAGGTTTCCGTATTGCCGGGCTGCATCGCGGGTGTACTGCAAGAAATTGCCGCGGATGCGCGTCAGCAGCTGGATGCCGGGAAGCAGCTCCGCGTTCCGTTCGTCGATGGTGACTTCCGTGGGAATCATCAGCACAAGCCTGAAGAACAGGAGCGCTGCAACGTAGGAAAACACCGCGCAGAGTACGAAAGTCCCGATATCCTTCCACTTCTTTCCGTCAAGGAACATGATGAGCGCCGTGCCGATTGCAAGAACTACGTACACGCTGTTTGCTGCCTGGTAGGAACAGCAGGCAGCCAGCAGCGACAGCACCGAAACCGTCGTAAAGAGGGGCAGCGTTGCCGTGAACATAAAGGGCAGTACCCCCGCCAGCATGGAGAATGCCATGTACGGGGAATCAAACTTGTACGACATGTTTTCAAAATAGAACGGCGTGATGCCGATGAATGCGGATGCAAGCAGTGCCGCCGTTCCCGGCCTGCCCCCTGCGGTGTTCCACGCGAGCATGCAGGAGCTCAGCGTGAGTATGCCCATGGCAATCAGCTGAGAGAGCGGAGAAATGTCGTTCAGGTAGAAATTGGTGTGCAGGAAAACTGCCGCCGATTCCGATATGTAGCGGCTTGCTTCCACCCAGGACTTGTGCCCGCCCAGCAGCCGCTGCACGTCGTCCTTGTAGTTGTAGTCCGCCCTCAGCAGGGCAAAGTAGCACACGACGTAGACGGCAAACAGCAGCACCGCCTGTTTGCGCCCCTCCTGCCCGGCAAAGGGCTGCCGGAGCCGGCTCCAGGCTTCCCCGGAGAATTCCCTGCCTTTCTTTGTGTAGATGAAAAAATATGCTGCCGCTGCCACAAGTGCAAAAAAGCGCATGGAATAGGTGATGACTGCATTCCATTTCTGCAGGTTTTTCAGGGGGCGGGCAATGATGTGCTCCATGAGAGCCATGATGCCGTCCCTGCTTGCGGGGATGGTGCAGCACAGGCATGCCGCGAAGAACAGCACGAGCACTGTCCTGAAAGAAAAAATTTCCTTCACAAGGTTCCGGGTCTTCTGTTTCATGGCTCATAACTCCTTCAGCAGCTGCATGAATCTTTGCGTTACGTCGTCCCAGTCCCGCCCCGCAAGATCAAAGCTGTAGCTGCATTCCTTCTGCTGTACGGCTTCCTTTACCGCAGCAATGAAATCTTCATACGTGTAGGTAACCGCAACGCCCGCATCTTTCAGCCGCGGTGTGTCACAGTAGGCAACAATCGGCTTCTTTGCCGCCATCGCCTGATAATATTTTGCCGTAATGCCGAGCGGCCTGTCCTTGTAGAAGTCCGTTACGTAGGGCACCATTACCGCCGTGCAGTTCGTTATCCACGCGGGCACTTCCTCCGGCGCTATGCCGGGAACATAGTGCAGGTTTGTGTGCCGCCGGGCTTCCTTCAGCGTGGCGCCGTCCGGGTAGTTCGGGCAGACCACCACAAAGCCGCAGTCCGGCAGTTCGTCCGCTGCACGGTACAGCAGCTCCCATTCCACAGCCCATGCGCCTACGTAGAGTACCGTTGTACGCCCTGCAAGCAGTTCCGGCACGGGATACGTTTTTGTATAGGAAATGATGTCTACCCCGTTGGAAAGCAGTTTCCAGCGGATGTGTTCGTCAAAACCGGGAATTTTCCTGCGGTAGAGCGCAAGTCCTTCCTCGTTGACGATAATGTTCAGGTCTGCCGCCTCCATGACGTGCAGCTCGTTCGTCACATAGCGGCTGAGCGCCCCGTCGTACATGAGCGGATCGCTCGGCCGGTACACGAATTTTGCCTGCGGGTACAGCTTTTTCAGCCGGTCGATGAAAATAATGCCGTCTGCCGACTCAAAAACAAAAATATCCGTTCCGTCAAGCCACTTGTGTGCAAAATGCCTGAACGGCGTGAACGAAAAACGCTCCAGCCTGTTCATCATGCCGTCTGACAGGAACCGCCGGCAGAAATTCGGCACTTTAAGGGTGGCGAGCGTCACATTATGCAGCGGCGAGCCGTGCACCGTGTACGAGACGCCTTTCTGCAGCGCGCGGATTGCCTTTGCATTGTACAGCTCCTGGTGCATGAAACAGGCGTAGTAGGGGCGCGGAAAACTGAAGAATACGGTCTCTGCTCCCTGCCTGCAGGCCTCTTCTGCGAATTTATGAAAGCCTCCGAGCCTTCTGCTTTTCCATGCATGCCCCGTGAGGAAGGTGATTTTCCTGATTTCCCTGCCGGGAAGACGCTGTTCCATCCTTCCCATTATATTTTCTTCTTGCATATTCTGCAAGAAGGGAATACACTTGCGGCATGGAAGCGACCAACGAGCTCTACGGATTTGTTATCCTGCACTATCTTGCGTACGACATGACCTGTACCTGCGTTGACAGGGTACTTTCGCTTTTTCCGCACGGACAGCTGAAAATTGTTATCGTGGACAATGCCTCTCCGAACGGCAGCGGGGCCGCCCTGCAGCAGCGCTATGCGGGGGAACCGTGCGTGCACGTGCTGCTCAACGGATGCAACGAAGGCTTTGCGCGCGGGAACAATGCAGGCTATGTGTGGCTGCGGGATAATTGTTCCCCCGCGTTCATCATCGTGATGAACAATGACGTCCTTGTGCAGCAGGCGTCCTTTCTGCAGACCATCAGCGCGCTGTATGAACGTACACATTTTGCCGTACTTGGCCCTGACATCCGCAACCCAGCCACCGGCGTCCGTCAGAACCCCCGCTATGCTTCCGATGCAACATATCTGCGGGGCCAGCGCGAAGAGGATGTACGGCAGATGAACCTGTGGAACCGCCACATTTTAAAGTGTTTTCCATATTATTATCTGCGCCATACGCTGTTCGGCTGGGTGCGCCGTTTTTTTCCGAAGAAGGGGCACGGTACCAGCGTTTCCGTTGACGAGGAACTGGAAGGCGTTGTCCTGCATGGTGCCTGTTATGTATTTTCAGCTTGTTTTATGAAAAAGCGTCCGCTTGCCTTCAATCCTGCGACTTTCCTCTATTTTGAGGAGGACATCCTGCACCTGGAGTGCATGCGTGCGGGGCTCAAGATGCTCTATTCGCCGGCCCTGCAGGTGCAGCACCTGGAAGACGTTTCCACAGACATGATGCACAGCTCTGCGTACCGCAAGGAAAAGCGCAAGACCGAGGAAGTAGTAAAGTCCTCTGACGTATTCCTGCGCCTGTGCAGGGAAGGCTGAAGCCGGTTTGGTGCGCTTCGTGCAAAAATTGATCCCCTCAGAGTCCGGTTCGGATCTGATCCGGGAACTTGACGGAGCCCCTGTTTTGGGGTAGAATACTTGCTGAGCCTATCCGACTGCAGCTCGCTTCTTGCGGCGCAGCTTCGTATGCCGTCCTTAGAAGGTCATTGAAGCTTTTTCTTTAAGGACACCTATTGTTTTCTCGTCCCCCTGGAAGAAAGAATGTCCTGTCTGGTATCCGTTATTATCCCAACTTACAACCGCGCCTCTTTGTTGCTGAAGGTTGTGCAGAGCATACTGTCTCAGACTTACAGGAATGTAGAAGTTTTGGTGTGCGATGACGGATCTACTGACAATACGCGTGAAATAGTCTCGTTCATTCAGGACGAAAGAGTCAGATATATAGACTGCGGCCCTTCCCATGGATTTCCTGCGTATGCCCGGACACAGGGAGTGTCGGCTGCCCGAGGAGAGTGGCTTGCGTTCTGTGATGATGATGACATTTGGTTTCCGGCAAAGCTGGAAAGCCAGTTTTATTTCATGCAGCAGCACAAAGTCTTGGCATGCTGTACGAATGCATGGAAGACAGATTTTTCCTCAAAGTATGAGCTTTTTTTTACAGATAGGAAGGACGGCGTTTACTCATTCAAGAATTTCTATGCCTTAAACCCGGTGATATGCAGCTCGATGCTGGTCAGTGCCCGTGTATTCCGTGAATCTAGATGTAGTTTTCCATCTTTTCCATCTTTCAAAGCTATTGAAGATTATGCCTGCTGGTTTTGTATTGCATACACGCATAAAATCGCTTATTTGTCCAATCCGCTGCTGTACTATTATGACGGTAATCCGTCATCCATTCGTCCGAAAGGAGCTAGTTTTGAATCCCAGCGGGCGCGGGTTGTTGCATTTTTCTTTACGTGGCTCAAGGAGAACTCCTATGCGTGGAGCTTTGCAAGGCTTCGTTTGTTTGCTGCAGGTGTCTGTGCGGTATTCGATGATGTGCTCTGTCGTATCCGCTACCACATAAAATGCCTTGCCGGCAGGGACTGATGGAAAATGAAAAAAGTTGGAATACTTTACGTCTGTACTGGAAGGTATGCAGCTTTCTGGAATCCTTTCTATCATGCCAGTGAAGAGCTGTTTCTTCCTGAGGTGGAAAAACATTATTTTATCTTTACTGATAACAGCGGGCTTCTGCAGCTGAAAGATGAGCGTATTCATCCTGTTTTTCAGGAAGTCGAGCCGTGGCCGTTTCCTACGCTGCGCCGCTTCGGTTATTTTCTGAAGGCAGCTGATGTTCTCCGGCAGATGGACTACCTTATGTTCATGAATGCCAATCTGCTGGTTCAGAAGAAAATAGGTGCCGAAGAAATCCTTCCGGAGGGGGATGAAAAGCTTTTTGTCACCCTGCATCCCGGTTTTTTTGATAAAACTCCCCGCGATTTCACGTATGACAGGAATCCGGAGTGTTCCGCTTGTGTGCAGCAGGGGGGTGGAATGTATTATTTTGCAGGCGGCTTCAATGGAGGCTGCACGGAAAATTTTCTGGAACTTGCTGCCTGTCTTTCCCAGCGGACTGAAGCTGATTACGCACGGGGCGTGATAGCGCTCTGGCATGATGAGAGCCATCTGAACCGTTATATGATTGAGTATCCCGGAAAATTCAGAATTTTGTCTCCTGCCTATTTGTACCCGCAGGGGTGGAAACTTCCTTTTGAAAAAAGAATTCTTGTGCTCGATAAGAATAGAAAGGGTGGACATTCGTTTTTGAGGTCGGAATCGTGATTCGTACCTGTGTGAGGCTTGCAAGACGCTTTATCCGCAAATTGCAGACTGTGGCCGTCTGGGTAAAAGATGCCGTGTGTTCTGTGTTTGACAGGCGTCCGCGTGTAAAATTCTCCAACTGGTATGGCAAAATGACGGCTCAAAGCCTGCAGTCATTTTTCATGAATCCCTATCTTCCTGAGGCATTCAGAAATTTTCGCCTGAGTACCTACCGGCCGCAGATTGAATTTTTTTCTGTGGAGGGGCCGGTTGCTGCTGTCCGCAAGTCAAATGCTGCCCTCAAGGTGTTTTACACTGGGGAAGATGTCGTAAAGAATTTTACGGATTACAGCCACGAATGTATTGGTCTTTGTGATGTATCGATAGGTTTTTCCCTTGACAGGTGTGGAGAAAACTATGTACGGTTCCCAATCTGGCACTATCATCATTTTAATACTTTTGACAAAGATGAAATCCTTCAGCAGATTCGGGCAATAAATGCGTTCAGGATAAAAAAAGAAAAATTCTGCGCTCTGATTGCCCATCATGATGGAGCTGTCGGTAATAATACTGGTGGCGGTGGTATACGGGGCAGGATCCTCGATCTGCTTTCTCCGATTGGGCAGATAGACTGTCCGAGTGCTTTCCGTCACAACGATGATTCCCTTCGGCTTCAGTTTGCAGATAACAAAAATGATTATCTCTGCCAGTATATGTTCAATATCTGTCCGGAAAATGTTTCCGTCCGGGGGTATGTGACAGAAAAGCTTTTCGATACCTTTGATGCGGGCTGCATTCCCATCTACAATGGCTCAGATAACAAGCCGGAGGAAGGGTTGGTGAATCCGGATGCGTTGATTCTGTATTCAGAGGAACGTGCTGAAGCTGTGTTCGCTGAAGTGAAACTGCTCTGGACAAATGAAACCTATTACCATGAGTTTATAAATCGTCCCCGCCTGCTGGAGGAGGGGACCGATTATATATATGCCATGAATAAGAGACTTCAGGCAAAGTATAATGAACTCTTTGAGTCAAAACTTGCGTTTTTAAGGAAGTAGACTGTGTTTGTGGTGAACATCATGGGAGGACTGGGAAACCAGCTTTTCCAATACAATTTTGCCCTCTACCTGCATGACAAGTATCCTTCAGCAGATATTGTCCTTGATACATCGTATTTCAAGACTGATAATATTCATGGCGGCTACCTGCTGGAGCATGTTGCATTTGACATATCCAACCGGCGCAGAAACAGTTCGTTCAGAATCATTGATGACGAGTCCTTCTCCGCAGGTTCTTTTTCTTCCTCCGACAACATTGTCTTCAACGGATATTGGCAGAATACAAAATTCTTTGACAAACAGTATATACGTCCGGAGCAGTTTTTCAGGGGCGTAAAGAATGCACAGAATTCCGAATGGGCGCGCCGGATACAAAACACCCCGGAATCAGTTTCCATACATGTCCGCTGCGGGGACTACAACAATCATTTTCAGCTAGGCAATATTGCAACAAAGGCTTATTTCAATAATGCCATACAGAAAGTCCTGCAGCTGCTGCCGGATGCCGTTTTTTTTGTCTTTTCGGATGACCGCAAGTGGGCTGAGGAAAATCTGCAGTTCTCCGGTTCCCCTGCATTTTTTGTAGATGGTAACGAGGCACCTAAAAAAAACAAGTGGGACATCTATCTGATGAGCCTCTGCCGCTGCAACATCATGAGCAATTCTTCATTCAGCTGGTGGGGGCAGTATTTTAATGAAAATGCCGGCAGAATCGCCATCACCCCGCCATATTGGGTGAATGAAAAGATAAAGGTTTTCCCTTCTGTTGTGGCGGATATTCAAAATCTGCCCCATATGCAGAAAGTCCCGAATGTGCCCCTTGAGTCAAGTGTTGTGAACCGGCGGCCTTTGATTTCAGTGGTGCTTGCTGCCTGTAATCAGGAAGACTGCATCCACCGGGCAGTTTCGTCTGTTCTGAACCAGACCTTCCGTGACTTTGAGCTGATTGCCGTTGATGACGGTTCTACTGATGGAACGGTTTCCGTCCTCTCTGAATTTGCATCCCAGAACTGCCGCCTCAAGCTTATCCGGCATACAGAAAACCGGTCCCTCTTCATGGCACGGAAAACCGGAGTGCAGGCTGCGTCCGGCGAGTACATCCTTTTTCTGGACGGTGATGATTATCTGTTCCCGGATGCCCTGCAGAAGCTCTGTGACGAGGTCATTGCAGGTGGGCGGGATTTTGATGTCTGTGAATGTGCCTATATGCAGCGCCCGGAAAACACTGTTGTCCTGCCGGCGGAACAGGGTGTGCAGGAGCCGCGGCTGTCGTATTTCCTGCGGCCTGATGCGGTGGTAACAATCTGGAACAAGCTGTATAAGTCAGAGCTGCTGAAAAAGGCCTATGCTTCCATGGATGATGCGTATATCAATGCCACGGAAGATACCTACGGTTCAACCTGTATTGCATTTTATACGCAGTCGTTCATTCAGAGCAAGGTTTTGGTGAGCAATTATGTGACGGGTTCCGGTATATCCACGAAATCACATACCCTTGCCGAAAACAGGCAGAATTTTGAGTCCATCCGGCGGGTGCTGGAAGGACTTTCCCGCTTTGTGGATGCCCATGTGCCGGCAGAAGAAGGCAGCAGGCTGCTCCGTGCCACGGAGTCCAGACTTCTTGATTGGGCTGTGTCACGAATAGAGTATGCCACTGCAGAAAGCGACAAAACGGAGTCCTATTTTCTGCTTCCTGCCTGTTTCCATCGGGATGCGCTTGTGCCGGTTATTTCCGGGATGCTGCAGGACTGCAGACTGTACCGCAGGGGCGCTTTTTCCCCTGCGAATGCGTTCCGCCGCCTGTGTACCATCGCGGTGAAGGTGCTTTCTTTGACGAGGGCTGGGCGCTGGATATGCAGCAGACTGCGCCAGTTTTTTCGCTGATAGTGAAGTCGGCTTTTGAAAGTGTTTCCGGGATGTGAATTATGAAAACCCTGATACTTGCAGGCGGTATGGGAACCCGGCTTGGGGAGGAGACAAAACTTATCCCCAAGCCGATGGTCGAAATCGGCGGTTATCCCATCCTCTGGCATATCATGAAAATTTACAGCCATTACGGCTACAATGATTTTGTTATTCTCACCGGCTATAAAGGTCATGTCATCAAGGATTATTTCCTGAACTACTACAACCGCTACAGCGACATGACCATCGACATGGCAAGCAATGACGTGCAGGTGCATAAAATGCGCACGGAACCATGGACGGTTACCATGTTGTATACCGGTCCCGAGACCATGACCGCCGGCAGAATTGCACGCGCAAAATCCTATATCGGCAGTGAACCATTTATGCTCACCTATGGCGACGGTTTGAGCGACGTAAATATCGGGAAACTTGTGGATTCCCATGCCAAATCCGGGAAGCTTGTTACCCTGACAGCAGTAAAGCCTGAAGGCCGCTTCGGCGCGCTGGAAATCAAGGCCGACGGAACAATCAGCCAGTTTCAGGAAAAACCGAGCGACAGCTGGATAAACGGCGGTTTCTTTGTCTGTGAAAACAAAGCCTTGGACTATATTCCCGAAGATTCTTATACCGTCATGTGGGAGCGCGCGCCGCTGCAGAACATAGCAAGGGACGGTCAGCTCCATGCTTACAAGCATGACGGTTTCTGGCATCCCATGGATATGCTCCGGGACAAGGAAGAGCTGTCCGCTCTGTGGGAAACCGAACATGCCCCGTGGGATGTCTGGGGGCATTTTGCAAGGAAGCTTCCATGAATGAACTCTTTTCTTTCTATGCAGGAAAAAAAGTATTCCTGACCGGTCATACCGGTTTTAAGGGAACATGGTTGTCCCGCATCCTGCTGCAGGCCGGAGCCGAGGTCACCGGTTTTGCGCTTGAGCCCCCTACTGAACCAAGCCTTTTTGTTCAGACCGGTACCGCTGGAAAGATGCATTCGCTCTGCGGCGATATCCGCGATGGTGAAAAACTCAAGCAGGCTCTGGTTGCTGCAAAACCTGACATTGTGTTCCATCTTGCGGCGCAGCCGATTGTGCGCACTTCGTACCGCGATCCTGTGGGTACCTATGCAAGTAATGTCATGGGGACGGTGCACGTTCTTGAATCTGTGCGGGCGGCCCCCTGCGTACGATCCTTCGTGAACGTGACGACTGACAAGGTTTACCTTAACAGGGAATGGGCATGGGGCTACCGCGAAAACGAGGAACTGTGCGGCTATGACCCGTATTCAAATTCCAAGTCCTGTTCTGAGCTGGTGACATACAGCTACCGCAATTCATTTTTCTGCGGCGATGATGCTCCGGCAATCTCGACCGCACGCAGCGGCAATGTCATCGGCGGCGGTGATTACGCGGTGGACAGAATCATTCCTGACTGCATTCGCGCCGTGGAATCCGGTAAGGAAATTTTTCTGCGGAATCCATATTCCACGCGGCCGTACCAGCATGTGCTGGAATGTCTGCGCGGCTACCTGATGCTTGCAAAAGCGCAATATGAATGCCGGGAAACCGCCGGCGCGTATAATTTTGGTCCGGACGAAGAAAGCTGCGTGACGACCGGCGAGCTTGCGACGCTGTTCTGCGCCGGCTGGGGCGACGGTGCTTCCTGGAAGGGCGTTCCGGAAGCGGATGCCCCGCACGAGGCTAACTTCCTCAAGCTGGACTGTTCAAAAAGCAAAAGCGTGCTCGGCTGGTATCCCCAGTGGGGCATCCGCGACGCCGTGCAGCGCATTGTTGAATGGGAAAAATCCGTGCAGGGGGGAGCGCCAGCTGCTGCCGTCACGGATGGCCAGATAAAAGCGTATTTTGGGATCTAAGGTTCGGAAAACAGTCCATTGCCATGACGCCGCTGCATGAAACATCAGAACTTTTATCGTGGATTGAAGAAAGAAAGGCAAGTCTTTTCGTTGAGCTGAAAAAAATTCCCCTGGAAGACTGCAGCCCCTGGTTTTACGATGATACCTGCGGTGAAATCCGGAACACAAAAGGAACGTTCTTCCAGATTGCAGGAATCAGGCAGGTGTACGGGGACGGCCGGGCAGCCGGGCAGCCAATCATCATTCAGGATGAAATTGGTTTTCTTGGGATAATCTGCTGCAAAATCAATGGCGTCTGGCATTATTTGATGCAGGCTAAAATAGAGCCGGGAAATGTGAACGTTGTTCAGCTTTCTCCTACGATTCAGGCAACGAAGAGCAATTTCACGCAGCAGCACGGAGGGCGGAAACCTCAGTATCTGGACTATTTCCTTGACATGAATCCCGGCGACATCCTTGTTGACCAGATACAGTCCGAACAGTCGTCGCGCTTTCGTGGCAAGCGGAACCGGAATGTCATCCTGAAAAGCCGCCTGCAGCTGGAAGAGTCTGATACCCATAAATGGATGACCCTGCCGCAGATAAAGGAATTCATGCGGCATGATAATCTGGTGAACATGGACACGCGGACTGTCCTTTCCTGCATTCCCTATGTGCTGCTGGATGAGGAAGACGATGATTTTTTGATGAGCCGGCCGGATTTGTACCGTAAGTCTGTAAAATCATTGGACAGGGAGACCATCGTCAGCCTGTATTCCCGCATAAACGACTACAAGATGTTCCATGCCCCGGTTCTGGAAAAAGTTCCGCTGTTCAGTCTGGACGGCTGGGCGATGGAAGACGGTGTATTCAGGAAGCGGGGCGGCTATCCGTTTGAAGTCATTTTCTGCAGCATCACCATAGAAGGGCGTGAGGTCAGCAGCTGGAAGCAGCCTTTGTTTGCAGCAAACGGAATTTCCACCTTCGGGCTTCTTTGCTGCAATGACGGGGGAATGTATAAATTCCTTGTCAGCATTAAGCCGGAAATCGGCTGTTTTGATTCTGTTGAAATCGGACCGACCGTGCAGGAAGAGCCCGGTGCCAGTGCAAAAAGGGACTGTGTCACTGAGTTCTTTTTCAGCCGGCTGCAGGAAAAGAAAGGCATTGTTGCGGACGTCCTTTTGTCTGAGGAGGGCGGGCGTTTCTATCAGGAGCAGAACCGGAATGTCATCATCCAGGTGAACAAGGATGATGTGCAGGATTTACCGGATTCCTATGTATGGAGCGATTACGGCACGCTGAATATTCTGACGCAGGTAAACAACTGCCTGAATATACAGCTGCGGAATCTGCTTTCATTGCTGGAAATATAGGGCAGCCCGAAAAAGTTATGGAAGCAACTTTTTCGGGCTGCCCTATAATCCGTTCTACGTAAGGTTTTTGTATGATTCCAATTAATGATTTATCCCGCGGCTTTAAGCTGTACCAGGCAGAGTATGAGCAGAAAAGCCTTGATATCCTGCGCAGCGGCTGGTATGTCCTGGGAAAAGAAGTTGAAAGCTTTGAGCAGGAATTTGCCGAGTCTCTGGGCGGCGGCTGTTACTGTGCCGGGGTCGATAACGGGCTTGATGCAATTATGCTCGGGCTCAGGGCTTCCGGGATAAAGGAGTCCGATGAGATTATCGTGCAGGCCAACGGCTACATTGCAACCATGCTTGGTATACTGCAATGCGGCGCAAAGCCTGTCTTCATTGAACCCGATGAATACTATGAGCTTGATGCCTCAAAAATAGAAGCTGCAATTACCAGCTGCACAAGGGCCGTGCTTGTTACCCACCTGTACGGGCAGGCAACGCGGATGGATCCCGTCATCAAAGTGTGCAGGGAACATAATCTTATGCTCTTTGAAGATTGTGCGCAGTCGCACTTTGCCCCGTACAAGGGAACGTATTCGGGGCTGTTCGGAGATGCGTCCTTCTTCAGCTTCTATCCTACAAAGAATCTCGGCGGTTTTGGTGACGGCGGCGGAGTTGTCTCCAAAAACAAGGCAATCATTGACAAGGTAAAGGTTCTGCGGAACTATGGCAGCGATTACCGCTACCACAATATAGAAATCGGCTATAATGCCAGACTGGACGAGATGCAGGCGGGGCTGCTGCGGGTAAAGCTTTCCCACATGAAAGAGCTGCTTGCCAACAGAAATCACATAGCCCAGCGCTACCTGAAGGAAATTCAGAATCCCAGACTGCAGCTGCCCAAAACCGCAGCGGACTGCGTGCATACCTGGTACCAGTTTATCGTCATTGTTGATGATCAGGAAGGTTTTCGGGACTACATGAAGCAGAACGGCGTTGCCACAGACATTTCATGGAAGACGCCCCCGTATCTGCAGCCCTGCATGGAACAATTCGGTTACCGGCGGGGCGACTTCCCCAAAACAGAGTTTATCTGCGACAATTCTGTCATTCTTCCCATGATGGATTACATGAGCGATGAAGAAATTTCAAAAGTCATAGAGGTAGTGAATTCGTATGCAGGGCGTTCAGCTTGTTGATATAAAGAAAGTCGTTGAGGCTGACGGCACCCTCATGGTCATGGAAGAAGGAAAGCCGCTGCCCTTTGCAATAAAGCGGATATTCTTTGTGCGGGACGTTGCTGCCGGAAAGAGCCGCGGTGACCATGCAACCAAGAAAACAAAGCTCATCCTCTTCCCCGTTACGGGGTCCTGTACGGTGGTCGTGGACAACGGGCACGAAAAGGAATCCTACGTGATGGACAATCCTTCACAGGGGCTCTATATTGAAGCAATGATATGGCGGAGCATGCAGGGCTTTTCAAAGGGCTGCGTCATGATGGCTGTGTGCGACAGGCCTTTTGCGCCCGGCGATGAAACTTTTGACAGCTATGATGAATATCTGCAGGCCTTGGGAAAATAAAGATGGCTGTTCGTATCGGAGTAATCGGAACATCTGACATTGCCCGGCGGCGCATGATTCCCGCAATCAAAGCCTGTCCTGACTTTGAGTATGCCGGGGTTGCCGTTGCTTCCAGCCGTGAATGGGATGAACCCCATTCCGAGGCCGACTATGCCGTTATGCTGGAGGCAAAAAAGGCAAAAGCCGCTGAATTTGTAAAGCTTTTTGGCGGAAATGTGTATGTCGGCTATGAAGAGCTCCTTCATGACGAATCTATTGATGCCGTCTACATCCCCCTGCCGCCGTCGCTGCATTATGTCTGGGGAAAGCGTGCCCTTGAAAACGGCAAGCACGTGCTGATGGAAAAGCCTTTTACCGTCGGCGGCCGGCAGACTCAGGAGCTTGTGTCGCTTGCAAAAGCCCGCAATCTTGCCGTGATGGAAAATTACGGTTTCATTTATCATAATCAGTTCAAAAAGATAAAAGAAATAGTCAAAAGCGGTGGAATCGGGCAGCTGCGGGAAATCCGGGCGGCATTTGGCTTTCCGCACCGGGCTGCCGGTGATTTCCGCTACAGCAGGAAGTATGGCGGCGGAGCGCTGCTGGACTGCGGAGGCTACACGGTAAAGGCCGCCTGTCAGTTCCTGTCAGGACCGGAGCTGGTCTGTTCTTCCTTAGTACAGCCTGCCTCGTATGACGTAGATTTGTACGGCACTGCTGTTCTGCGGGCCGGATCTGTTAATGCAGTCCTGTCCTTCGGCATGGACAATGCATACATCTGTGAGCTTTCTGTATGGGGCAGCAGCGGGCAGGTTCTGTCCACGCGTGCATTCACCGCCCCCGATGATTTTGAATCGAAGGTGACGCTCTGCACAAAAGAGGGAAAGCAGGAAATCCCCTGCGGCCGGTGCAATCAGTTTCTGGAATGCCTGCATGTTTTCCGCTCCCTGATTGATTCCGGGGACGGCAGGCGTGCAGAATATGAATCGCTGGAACTGCAGTCGGCGCTGCTGGACGGCATCATGGGGCAGAGCCAGCATAACTGAAATACATTGGAGCACAGCGTGTTCGAAAACAAGACAAAAGAAAAGTCGATGAAAAAATATTGAATAATCGTAAAATAATATTAAAAGAGATGAAGACTCTTGATATAATTTGTTAAATCTGATATTGGTGAAGGAATATGAAAGTCTTAATTCTAGCCGGTGGTAAAGGTACTCGTCTTGGGGAAGAAACTCGCAAGGTTCCAAAGCCTATGGTTCACATTGGCGGTTATCCGATTTTGTGGCATATCATGAAAATTTACAGCCATTATGGCTATAATGATTTTGTGATTTTAACCGGTTACAAGGGGCATGTAATAAAAGAATATTTTCTAAACTATACTAGCCGTTACAGCGATATGACTATCGATTTAGCTAATAATGACGTTCAGATTCATGAAATGCGTACTGAACCGTGGACAATTACTATGCTTTATACCGGACCGGAAACTATGACTGCGGGGCGAATCTATCGCGCAAAAGATTATATTGGCGGAGATCCGTTTCTGCTTACTTATGGCGATGGCGTTGCTGATGTGTCCATCGAAAAACTTGTTGAAAGTCATGTTAACTCTGGAAAACTGGTGACTCTTACTGCCGTTCGGCCGGAAGGTCGTTTTGGTGCGCTTGATATCGAGCCTGATGGTTCAATCTCTCAGTTTCAGGAAAAGCCAAGCGATGCATGGATTAACGGGGGGTTCTTTGTTTGCGAGGCAAAAGCTCTTGATTATATTGAGCCTGCCACTGCAAACACGATGATGTGGGAGATGGAGCCTCTGCAGAATCTTGCAAAAGCTGGTGAATTGCACGCTTACAAACATCAAGGCTTCTGGCACCCGATGGATATGCTAAAGGACAAAGAGGAGCTTGATGCTCTTTGGGCAACAGGTAAGGCTCCTTGGCGTGTGTGGAAGCCTTATTAACACGTGCGTTTAATACTTATGAAAGATTTGCTTGCATTTTATAAAGATAAAAAAGTCTTTCTCACCGGTCACACAGGTTTTAAAGGTTCTTGGCTTAGTCGCATTTTGATTCTTGCTGGGGCTGAAGTCACGGGGTATTCTCTTGGGATGCCTACAGAACCAAGCCTTTTTGCACAGACAAAAACTGAATATCAAATGAAGTCTATAATCAGTGACATTCGCGACGGTGAAAAATTGAAAAAAGCAATGCTTGGGGCAAAGCCAGATATCGTTTTTCATCTTGCTGCCCAGCCGATTGTTCGGGCATCTTATAAAGATCCTGTCGGTACTTATGAAACAAACGTTATGGGGACTGTAAATGTTCTTGAAGCAGTGCGTGCCTGCTCATCTGTAAAATCATTTGTTAATGTCACGACTGATAAAGTTTATCTTAATAAAGAATGGGCATGGGGCTACCGCGAGAACGAAGAACTTTGCGGATTCGATCCTTATTCGAACTCAAAGTCATGCTCGGAACTGGTCACTTACTGCTATCGGAATTCTTTTTTTGCGGATGAAAGTGCGTCTGCAATTTCAACAGCACGTAGTGGAAATGTAATCGGTGGTGGTGATTATGCTACGGATCGAATCATCCCAGACTGTATTCGCGCTGTAGAAAGTGGAAAAGAAATAACACTTAGAAATCCGAATTCGACTCGTCCATATCAGCATGTGCTTGAATGCCTGAGAGGATATTTGACACTTGCAAAAGCGCAGTATGAAGATAAAACTTTTGCCGGCAGCTATAATTTTGGTCCTGACGATGAAAGCTGTGTTACAACAGGCGAACTTGCAACGCTTTTTTGTGGCGCATGGGGAAACGGTGCTTCATGGAAAAATGTTAGTGAAACAAATGCACCGCACGAAGCAAACTTTCTTAAACTTGACTGTTCAAAATCAAAATCAGTTTTAGGTTGGAAGCCTCAATGGAAAATAAAAACTGCAATGGAAAAAATAGTTGAATGGGAAAAAGCTGTTCAGAACGGTATTTCTGCAGCAGACGTTACTGACGAGCAGATTAAGGAATATTTTGGGTTATGAACTTTTCTGAATCTTTTATAAAAGAAATCGTTTCAAAAATAGAGAAAGATTCAGAAGAAAAGAATCTTGATTATTTTTGTTTATCTCGTGATATTTTTCAAGCACGAGTCGATTCTTATGTTTTAAGAACAAACAAATATCTTGAATCGGCGGTTATTGGTGAGATTGGAAATAATACATTTGATCATAACTGGGATTTTTTACCAGAACACGTAAGAGGAACATATTTTAATTCAGAATTAAGAGAAGGTATGGTTGTTCTTGCAGATTTTGGACGAGGGATTAGAGCTTCTTTGAAAAGTGTTTTCAATGCTAAATCTGATCAAGAGGCTGTTGAAATTGCTTTTACAAAACAATTGTCTGGTCGGGCTCCTGAACAGCGTGGTAATGGGTTAAAATTTGTTGCTGATTCTTTTAAAACAAAAAATTGGTCTTTATATTTTCAATCCGGAGGTGGCTGTTGTATAATAAAACGAGGAAGTCTTTCATTTTGTACAACAAACTTTGTATTTCAAGGTTGTTTAGCCATATTATATTTTATTGAGGAAGAATCATGAATGTTGCAGTTAGTAAATTTGGCGATGTATTAATGTCTCGTCCTTCGGGTAAAGAGGCTTTCCTTATGGCAAAAGCTTATATTTTTAACTCGATTTCTAGTGATGAAGAGATTACATTGGATTTTTCCAATGTAAAAGTCCTTACGCCATCATGGGCTGATGAATTTATTACTGGTATAAAATCAAATTTCTCAAATTTAGTAACTTATGAAAATACATCTAATGAATCAGTTTCTGCGTCATTAAAAACAGTGTTGAATACAAAATAGGAAATGAATATGTTCGAAAATAAGACAAAAGAAGAAGCAAATAAAGAGATCTTAGAAAGCGTAAAAGAATACTACAAGAAATTCATGGTTAAGCCTGAATATAAAGACGGTGAGCGCATTTCTTATGCAAGCCGTGTTTTTGATGAAAAAGAAATGATGAATCTTGCAGATTCCATGCTCGAATTCTGGCTTACAAGCGGACGATATACAGACCAGTTTGAAAAGCAACTTGGGGAGTATCTTGGTACGCCGTTTGTGTCGCTTGTAAATTCAGGCTCAAGCGCAAACCTTCTTGCATTCATGGCACTTACATCGCCGCTTCTTGGCGGCCGCCAGGTAAAACGTGGTGATGAAGTAATTACAGTAGCCTGCGGATTCCCTACAACCGTAACTCCAATTTTACAGTATGGAGCAGTTCCTGTTTTTGTTGATGTAACAATTCCTCAGTATAATATTGATGTAAGTCAGCTTGAAGCAGCACTTAGCCCAAAAACAAAGGCTGTAATGATTGCTCATACTTTGGGAAATCCTTTTGATTTGAAAGCTGTAAAAGCATTCTGTGAAAAACACAATCTCTGGCTTGTAGAAGATAATTGTGATGCTCTTGGTTCTGAATATGCTATTGATGGAAAAACTTATAAAACAGGTACTATTGGTGATATCGGAACATCAAGCTTCTATCCTCCTCATCATATGACAATGGGTGAAGGTGGAGCTGTCTATACACGAAATCCACTTCTTCATAAAATTATCCGTTCTATGCGTGACTGGGGTCGCGACTGTATCTGTCCTTCCGGTAAAGATAACCTTTGCGGACACCGTTTTGATAAGCAGTTTGGAACACTTCCTCTTGGATATGATCACAAATATACTTACAGCCACTTTGGTTATAACCTTAAAGCAACTGATTTGCAGGCTGCAATTGGTTGTGCACAGCTTGAAAAATTCCCTTCTTTTGTAGAAAAACGTAAGGAAAATTTTGCAAGACTTCGAAAAGGACTTGAATGTTTACAGGATAAACTCATTCTTCCGGAAGCAGCCGAAAACAGTGACCCGAGCTGGTTTGGATTCCTTATTACTTGTAAAGAAGGTACAGACCGCACAGAGCTTGTAAAGAAAATTGAAGCTGCAAATATCCAGACTCGTGCTTTGTTTGCAGGTAATCTTACACGTCACCCATGTTTTGACCAGATTCGCGGAAGTGATGCTTACCGTGTAATAGGAGATCTTGCTGTAACAGACCGAATTATGCGCGATACATTCTGGATTGGAGTATATCCTGGAATGACTGATGTAATGCTGGATAAAATGATTGAAGTAATTAAGGCAAGTGTGTAATTTATTGACTTTTCTTGTATACCTTAAAAAAATATATATTAGGATTTATAAATGATGTGTGTTTCAGATTATGTAATGCAATTTTTAGAAGAGAAGGGGGTAAAACATATATTCATGCTTTCTGGTGGCGGAATAATGTATTTAGTAGATTCCGTAGGAAGAAGTAATATTGAATATGTATGTTGTCATCATGAACAGGCAGCAGGTATAGCCGCTCAAGCGTATGCCATGGAGAAAAACTCCCTTGGTGTTTGCCTTGTAACAACAGGACCAGGGGGAACTAATGCTCTTACAGCTTGTGGAGCCGCATTTATGGATTCAACTCCTGTTTTGTTTCTTTCTGGACAGGTAAAAACTTCAGATTTTGCTTCATTAAGGCATGTACGCCAGTTTGGTGCTCAGGAAAATGACATTATTTCAATGGCTAAGCCTGTTACAAAATATGCTACGACGGTAACGGATTCAAAAAATATTCGTTATGAAATAGAAAAGGCTGTTTTTCTTGCAACTCATGGACGACAAGGACCTGTATGGCTGGATATTCCTTTAGATGTTCAGAATGCGCAAATTGAGCCTTCGGAATTAAAATCATTTAATTCTAGTGAAATACAAGAAGCTGATGTTATTTCAGAAATGAACTGTAATAAATCAACTGTTATATCATCTATTAATTCTTTTATTTCTGATTTAAAAAATTATAAACGCCCATTGATAATCGCAGGACATGGAGTATCTGCCTCTTCTTCTCAGAGAATAGTATCAGATTTAGTACATAGTTATGGAATACCTTTAGTATCAACATGGAGAGCTCTTGATGTTCTGGCAGATGATGACAGATTCTTTTTTGGAAGTCCAGGTTTACAGGCTCCCCGTTATTCTAATATTATTACGCAATCAGCTGATTTGATTCTTGTCCTTGGAAGCCGACTTGATAATATGATTACAGCTTTCAATGAAGGTCATTTTGGATATAAAGCAAAAAAATACATAATTGATCTTGATGTAAATGAAATGGCAAAACTTAATATGCCAGATTCTGTAAAAATTAATTGTAATGTAAAGTTCTTTGTAGAAACTCTTTTGAGAATGTTACAAAGCGAAAAAATCCCGTCATATTCAAACTGGATAGATTTTTGTCATGATTTGAAAAATAGATATCCACTTTTGAAAGAAAAGCAGGATGTTCAGACTGATTTAGTGGATTTATATAATCTTGCTGATGTCGTTTCAACATATTCGAAAAATGATGATGTTATAGTAGTTTCTTCTACAAGCCGCTGTAATACTGCCGGACATATGGCATTCAAACATAAGTTAGGACAAAAATCCGTTTCTTCAATGGGATATGGTTCTATGGGATTTGCATTGCCCTCTGTTGTTGGTGCGTGGTTTGCTTCAGAAAAAAAACGGATTATCATGTTCGAAGGAGACGGCAGTCTTCAGCTGAATATTCAGGAACTGCAGACAATTGTTCATCATAACATAGATGCAAAAATGTTCATATTCCATAATTGTGGGTATGCTGCAATTGCGACAATGCAGAATAGAAACTTTGACGGCTTTCATGTTGGTTGTGATGAAGAAAGTGGGGTGACTTTGCCATCTACACAAAAAATAGCGGATGCATATGGAATACCATTTTTCAAAATACACAAGAATATAGAAGTCTCAGAAGTAGTTCCTGAAGTTATGCGGGTAAAAGGGCCTGTAATTTGTGAATTTGACGGATCCATTACTTTTGATGAAATTCCAAAGTGCATTTCTTCTGTTAATGCTGAAGGTAAACGTGTTTCTGCTGCTTTGGAAAACCCATATCCTTTCTTGAGCGAAAAAGAGATGTCTGATATACTTACAAGACTTAACGAGGTAAAATAAAAATGAAAAACTCAAAACCACTTTTTATATTTGAAATGGCAAATAACCATCAGGGTAGCGTTGAACATGGTAAAACAATTATTTCTGAAATAAAAAAGGTTTGTAACGATTTTCCTGAATTTGACTTTGCTTTTAAGTTCCAGTATAGAAATTTAGATACCTTTATTCATCCTGATTATATAAACCGTGATGACATAAAAAATGTAAAGCGTTTTAAAGATACAAAACTTTCTCAAGAACAGTTTAAAGAATTGCTTTCTTATGTTAAAGAAAATGGATTTATAGCAATATGTACACCTTTTGATGAAGATTCTGTTGACAATATTGCGGAACAAAAATTTGATTATATAAAAATTGCAAGCTGCTCGTTTACTGACTGGCCTCTATTGGAGAAGATTGCTTCGAAGAATATGCCTGTTATCGCATCTGGGGCTGGTAGTTCATTTGAAGATGTTGTAAAAGTTGTGAGTTTTTTTACAAACAGAAATATTGATTTTTCACTTATGCATTGTGTAGCTGAATATCCTACAAAAAATGAAAACCTTCAGCTGAATCAAATTGATTTCTATAAGAATAATTTCCCAAATATACGAATTGGCTTTTCTACTCATGAATCTCCTGATAATTATATGCCTGTTCGTATTGCAGTTGCAAAAGGCGCTGAAATGTTCGAAAAACATGTCGGCGTTCCAACCGAAACAATTACATTGAACGGTTATTCTGCAAATCCTCAGCAGGTAAAAGAATGGCTTACGGCTGCTAGAGAGGCTTATTCTATTTGCGGAATCAAAAATGCAAGGTATGAATCGACGCAAAAGGAACAGGATGATCTTGCTGCCTTAAAGCGTGGTGTTTTTATTAAAAAGCCTGTAAAAAAAGGTGGCTTGTTAAAATCAGAAGACTTTTATCTGGCTTTTCCATGCCAGAAAGGTCAGCTTGTTGCTAGTGACCTTTCAAAATATAACCTAATCAAGATTCAAAAAGATATTGCTGATATTAATGCGCCGGTAATGCTTTCTGATATTGCAATTAAAAATAAAGGCAATGAAGTTTACTCTGTCCTAAAACAAATTGTAGCGCTCCTGAAAGAGAGCAATGTAGTTGTTCCTGCAGGAAGCCTTTGTGAAATTTCCCATCATTATGGTCTGGAAAATTATAGCAAGACAGGCCTTGCAATGATTAATTGTGTAAACCGCGAATATTGTAAAAAAATATTGGCTGTTCTTCCCGGACAGTCGCATCCGGCGCACTATCACATAAAAAAAGAAGAAACGTTTGTAATATTACATGGAGATTTGTCAATTGAACTTGACGGTGTTCAGAAAACCCTTCATAAGGGGGATGTAATGACTGTTGAGCGCAATGTGAATCACAGTTTTTCTTCAAAGAACGGCTGTATTTTTGAAGAGATTTCGTCTACCCATTACTTGAATGATTCATATTATGCGGATGAATCAAAATTTGTTAATCCTCGTAAAACTCATGTTCACTTTACAAAAGAAATGATGGAGACTTTGCTGGGAGAATGAAAAAGTTCCTTGATCATGATTTGTTCATTTTTGATGTAGATGGCACTTTGCTTGACACATCAGAAGGTTTGATTAATTCTACATTGTATACAATTAATAAATTGGGATTAAAAAAAACTGATGAACAGACATTAAAATCATTTGTAGGTCCTCGCATTCAAGATTCGATGTATTCTGTTTACGGTTTGGAAAATGAGGAGTTAAAAAATGCTTGTTTTATATTCCGCGACCATTATAAACAGGGGGATGTTCTTTTGGCAAAACCGTATGAAGGTGTGTTTAAACTTCTTGACTATTTAAAAGCAAATAATAAAAAAATGGCTGTGGCCACAAATAAGCGACAGGATTTTGTTGACGCGCTTATGGAAAAATATGATTTAAAAAAATACTTTAAAAGTATCTACGGTACGGATTTTAAAGGAAAATTAAAAAAAAGTGATTTGATTAAGTTATGCATTCGCGATGCGGGTGATGTAAAATATCCTGTTATGATTGGCGACAGTGAATATGATTATGAAGCTGCTACTGAAACTGGCATAGATTTTATAGGTGTTACTTATGGATTTGGTTTTGAAAAATCTTATAAAATAAATTCAAAAAATCAGAAAATAATAGACAGCTTAGAGGATTTGTATGAAAACAATGATTAAATATAGTATTCTCCAATGTTTTCTTTGGATGTTATTCTGTAGTTGTTATGGGTACATAACATATTATCTTTTAAGCAAAGGTTTTTCTACAAGTTCAGTTGGTATTGTAACTGCTGTATTTGGTCTAATGGGCGCATTTTTACAACCTGTCATAGGTCGAATAATAGACAATAAAGTTGTAATTTGGAAAAGGATTGGAATATTATTGGCTTTGCTTATGTTAATTTGTTCCATAGTTCTTTTGTGTTTTGAAAATAAGATTATACAAGGTTTGTTTTTTGGAATTACTATTACAAGCTTAAATATCTGCCTTCCTTTAGTAAATAGAGTTGGTTTCCTTTGCCAGACTGAAACACAAAAAATAAACTTTGGTGTGGCAAGAGGGTTTGGTTCTTTAAGTTATGCTTGTCTTTCTTTGCTCTTAGGTAAACTTTCTGTTTGTTTAGGTAGCGGTATTATTCCTCTATCAACAAGTATTATTTCGGCATGTATGATAATTCTTTTATTCCTAATGCCAAAGGGAAATCTTTCTCTCGTTAGTGAACAAAAAGAAGCAAGTTCTAATTCTTTGTCTGTCTTGGTAAAGTATCCTGCATTTACTTTAATGTGGATTTCTTGTGTTTTTCAAATGATTTTTCATAACCTTACAAATACATATCTTATTAATATATGTGAAAGAGCCGGTGGGTCTTCTGAAACTTTGGGAGTTGCCTTAGCAATTGCTGCAGTTGTTGAACTGCCTGTTTTGTTTTTGTTTGCTAAAATAAATAAACATATTACTGTAAAAAATCTATTGAAAATTTCTGCTATTGTGTTTTTAATAAAAGCTATTGGGTATTTTATATCTTTTAGAATCCCATTGTTGTATATTACTCAATTTCTTCAGTTTGCCTCTTTTGCTATTTATGCAAGTGCCTCTGTTTATTATGCTGAAAATGCTGTTGATGAGAACGATAAAACTACAGCGCAGTCGTTTATGAGCGGTTCTCAGACTATAGGAACTGTCATAGGAGGTTTAATAGGCGGTTTTGTTATATCAACATACAGTTTAAATGCAATGTTAGTATTAGGAATAATAATTGCCTTATTTGGTGCTTGTTTTTCTTTTGTTAAATCTAAATCAAACTAAAAAAATTATTTTATTCAGGAGACAATAAATTATGGCAGAATTAAAAGCAAATGAGCTTGCGGGTCGTAATTACCTTAGGGAAAAGAAGCCTTATGTATTTGAGAAGGTTTCAAAGTTTACAGAAAAATATAATCGTGGTGAAAGCATTGCTATTATACAGTTACAGTATAATTATCGCTGTAATATGCTTTGTGAACATTGTTCTATAGAATCATATCAGAGGAATCACGCAGGAAAGCGACTTTTGACACCTGCAGATGTTGCCAATCTAGCAAAACAGGCAGATGAAATGGGGCTTGCACGTTTTGTAATTTCTGGAGGGGAACCTACAACATTTCCGGATCTTGATGAAGTTGTAGCTGCTATTGATCCTCAGAAATTCTTTATTAATAGCGATTCAAATGGTTATCTGCTTGCTGAAAAAGCTGAACATATGAAAGAAATTGGAATTGACCGAATCCAGCTCAGCATAGACAGCCTTAACCCTGATGAGCATGATGAATTCAGGCGTAAGCCTGGTGCATGGAAACGTGCTATGGAAGGTCTTGAAGTTTGTCAGAAAATCGGACTTCCTTTATATATTCAGACTGTTGTAACAAAACAGCGGTTATATTCAGAAGAATTTAAACAGTTTGTTGAATTCTTCAATAATAAAGGTCTTACAGTTTTTATAACATTTGCAAAGCCGATTGGTGCATACGAAGGTCATTATGAAAGCATGATTGATGAAAAGGATTTGGTTTACGAACGTGAGCTTGAAAAGAAGTATAAACTTTGTACTCATCTGACTCCGGGATACGGACTTAATATGGGCTGTATCGCAGTAAAAGGTTTTGTTTCTGTTACTGCTTATGGTGATGTTCAGCCGTGTCCTTACTTTCACTGTTCTCTTGGTAATATTTTTGAAACTCCGTTTAAGGATATTATCCAAAAAGGTATGGATATAAAATACTTTGGCGAGCACTATGACGAATGCTTTATGGCTCAGGATTTGCCGTGGGTAAAAAAATATGTTGCAGGTAAAATCTATGGAAAGCCTGTTCCAGTACCGTCAGATAATATTTTTACTGACGAAGATAAAACATTGAATCCTTGGTGGAAATAAATATGACAATAAAAGACGCATCTGAATACTTGCTTTCTGAAATAAAAAATCCTCATGACGGGCTTCCTCAGGAAGTTTTCGATTTAGTTGCATCTATTGTTCCCATGGTAAATGTTGACTTGCTTGTCCAAAATGATAAGGGAGAAGTTCTGCTTTCATGGCGTGATGACGGTAAAAACTTGGGGTGGCATATTCCTGGCGGAATTATCAGATTTAAAGAATCTTTTGAGGAAAGAATTCAAAAAACTGCGCTTGCAGAACTGGGCACAAAAGTTGATTTTGATTCTGAGCCGTTAAAGATAAGTGAAATTTTTATGCCGTATCAGCATAGAGGGCATTTTATTTCCTTCTTATATTGTTGTTATTTGCCAAACGGCTTTATAATTGACAATGGCGAAAAAAAAGAAACGGAAAATGGCTTTTTGAAATGGCATTCAAGAATGCCAAATAATATAGTTAATGGGCAGAATTGTTACGAAAAATTTCTGTTCCAATGCTTTAATAATATATGAGGTGAAATATTATGGATACAAAAGAAGCTAATAGAAATAACTGCATAGAAAAATCTCAATTTAATTTAGATAGATTGACTTTGGGAAAAATAGCACCATTAGAATCTCCTATAGTTATTTATATAGAACCAGCAGGGTCTTGTAATTTGCGATGTAAATTCTGCTTTCACAGAGAAAAGCAAGGTGTGAAAAACGGAATTATGAAATTTGATTTGGCAAAGAAAATGATAGATGATATTTCTTCTTTACCAAATAAGCCAAAATTAGTTCGCATAAGTGGGGGAGGGGAGCCGTTAGTAAACCCACAATTAACAAACATTTTAGAATATATGGCACAAAAAAATGTAGCTGAAAAAATTACCTTAATTACAAACGGTGTTTTGTTATCACATACAATTTCTGAATCCATAGTAAAATTTGTGGATCATATAATTATTTCAGTAGAAGGAATTTCTGATTCTCAATATATGGAATTTACTGATACAAAAGTTGATTTTAAAAAATTTTATAATGAAGTAATCTATTTGTACGAATGTTCAAAAAATAATAATTGTACTATTGCGATTAAAATACATGGAGATGCAGTTAAAGCTTCAGAAAATAAAGATAAATTTTATAAATTGTTTAAAGACCATTGTGACGAAATTACAATTGAAAATCTTGTCGATTTATATCCTGATGTTAAACTTGATAAACAATCAACTGGTGATTCAGCGAGATTTTCGAATATAGAAGTTAAAAAGAAAAAAGTATGCCCTCAAATTTTTAAATCCTTACAGATTTGTTCAAATGGGGTTGTGATTCCTTGTTGTGCTGATTGGAAGCAGTTCTTAAATTGTGGAAATGTTGCAAATGAGAACTTGTTAAATATATGGAAAGGTACAAAGTTAAAAAAAATTCAAATGCTACATTTAAATTTTATGAAAGATAATATTGAAATTTGTAAAAATTGTACAATGAATGATGTGTCTGAAATAGATTTCATCGATGATGATGTTAATGAAATAAAATTGAGAATGAATCTTTAGCAATTTCGCTTTTAATTTTTAAATTGGAGTTTTGTATTATGATTGAATTACAACAATTTGAAACAAATGATTTAGTTTTATTTATAAATATAATTAAAAAAAATACTAAGGATATTATTATATATGGTACAGGTATAGCTGCTCGTGAAATGTATGAGTTTATTTCTTATGAATTAAAAAGAAATGTAATTTGTTTCGTTGATAGAATTAGAAAAGAGTCTTACTGTGGATTACCTGTTTGTGATTTAGCTGAGATTAAAGATAAGGATAATCTTGTTATTATTGCTGCTTCTACAATGTATGACATAGAAAAACGATTAGATAGTTTAGGTTTAGATAATTATATACAGGTGGATCCGTTTATTTTACAAGAATATATAATTAATAAAAAATATCTAGAAACTAACAAAGCTATTTTTGATAAGGATTTGAAGAAAATAAATGAAGTTTATGATTTTATCGAAGATGAAAAATCTAAAACTGTGTTTAATACTGTAATACAACAAAGAATTAATCCGACATTAAAGGAGTTAAAAAAAATATATGACAAAAACCAATATTTTGGAAATGATGTAATCCCATTGATAAATGGAAATATTGTAGATTGTGGTGCTTATGATGGAGATACTCTGATTAGATTTTTGCAGCAAAAGGAAATTGATGATTATAAATACTTTGCTTTTGAAGCTGATAAAAATAATTATGAGAAAATTCTAACATATATTAAAAGTAATGGCTTGGAAGAAAATGTATATGCAAAAAATGTGGCAATTTGGGATAAGCAGCAAATCGTTAATTTCTCTATATCAAAAAACGACAAAGAAGGTGTTTTAGGTAAAATTGACAGTTCTTTGAATAAGGATGCTCTGTCTGTTGATTCTATAAATGCTGATTCACTTGATAATTTGATTCCTAATAATATAAAAATTGATTTAATAATAATGGATATAGAAGGTGCGGAAATTAATGCACTTCATGGTGCAAAAAAATTAATTAGAAAATTTCATCCGTGTCTTGCAATATCTGCTTATCATGATTTTACTCATTTGTATGAGATTCCTTTGTTGATTAAAAAAATATATCCAGATTATAAAATATATTATAGACATCATAGATGGAATGTTGCAGATACTGTTTGTTATGCAATTCCTTAATATTGGTTATGGAGTTATGTAATCTTCAAATTATTTATTTAGATAAAAAATAAGAAATAGAGTCTTGTAAACATTGTACATTTAATGGTGTTACAGAAATTGACTATCTGTATAATGCTGTTTAAGATATAAAAAAAAGAATGAAATGGAATTAATAAAAATTGAAGACTTGTAGACTTTGCAAAAATATAATTAACACAAAACCCTATCTTGAATTAAATCATCTTCCTGAAAAGGTTCAGAATTTTACCCCTATGGGTCAAAAAAATAAAAGTAGGACTATTAATTTAAAAGTCTATCAATGTCCATATTGTGGATTAGTTCAAGTCTTACAGAAAAATGTAGATTATTACCGTGATGTAATTCGTGCAGTTGCAGTTTCTGAAAGTATGAAAGACTTTAGAAAGACATATTTTAAGAACTTTATAGAAAAATGCGATTTGCAGGGAAAAAGGATTGTTGAAATCGGTTCAGGCTGTGGTGAGTATTTAGAACTTGCCAAAATTTGTGGTATTGAAGCTGATTTTTATGGTTTAGAGCATTTAAATACATCTGTACGAACTGCTGTTGAAAAAGGGCTGAATGTATATGAAGGCTTTATAGAAAATGAAAACTCTAGAATCCCTGGGGCACCCTATGATGCTTTTTTTATAATGAATTTTTTGGAGCATATTCCCAATGCCTGTGAGTTTTTGGTGGGAATTGCAAATAATCTTGTAGGGAATGGTTATGGTCTTGTTGAGGTTCCAAATGGTAATTTGATACTTCAAAAGAATATGTATTCAGAATTTATGCTGGAGCATTTGTCATATTTTACAAAAGATACATTGCGCCTTATGTTGGAGTTATCTGGTTTTGAAGTTATTTCCTGCGAAGTTATTTGGCATGATTATATAATTTCTGCAATCGTAAAAAAACGTTGTCAGATAAAGCCGGATGCAATGCTTGCTGCAAAAGAAAAGGAACTGTCAAAATTAAAAAAAATAGTTTCTGAATGTAAAGAAGAAAATGAAAATGTTGCAGTTTGGGGGGCTGGTCATCAGGCCTTGCATCTTATGGCAATGGCTGATTTTACTAAAACTGATATAAAATGCGTAATTGATTCAGCTTCATTTAAACAGAATCGGCTTACCCCTGTAACAAATATTCCTATTTTTTCGCCACAAGCTTTATTGACTGAAAAGATTGATTTTGTAATTATTATGGCAGGTTCCTATTCAGAAGAAGTGCAAAATATACTAAAAGAAAAATATACTGATATAAAATCAATAGTATTTTAGGTATGACATAATGATTAAAGATAAAACAATAGTAATAACTGGTTCGACAGGTATGCTTGGCAATGCATTAATTCGAATGCTTTTGCCAAATAATAACAGAATAATCTGTATAGAACGTCCTGATTCCAAAAGAATTCATACAATTCCAAAAGATAAAAATATTACTGTTTTTAGGTGTCCCATAAATAAATATTTAGAATTAGATTTTAATGAAAGCTGTGATATTTTTATTCATTTGGCCTGGGATAATACAACTAAAGAAGGGCGTAATGATGTTGATTGCCAGCTTGGAAATGTACAGCATACACTAGATGCGGTAAGACTTGCTTATAAGCTTGGATGTAAAGCCTTTATTGGGACTGGTAGTCAGGCTGAATATGGCATAAAAAATGAACCACTTACTTGTGATATGCCTGTAAACCCTTTGAATGGCTATGGTATAGCAAAATTTACTGCAGGAAAATTTGCTGGAATTCTTTGCAAACAACTTGGCATAAAGTTTAACTGGATGAGAATCTTAAGCATGTATGGTCCAAATGACGGAGAGAATACATTAATTTCTTATGTAATTCGGGAATTAAAGTCCGGTCACAGTCCAGAACTTACAAATTGCGAACAGGTATGGGATTATATACATTGCGATGATGCAGCAAAAGCATTTATTGCTGTGGCTGAAAGAGGTATAAATGATAAAACATATCCATTAGGAAGCGGTCGGGGAAGAAGACTCCGTGAATACATAGAAGATATTAGAAACCAAGTTGCTCCAGAAATTTCTCTAGAATTCGGTAAAAAAGCTTATTATCCTCATCAACCGATGTATCTTGTAGCAGATATAAGTGAATTAGAGAAAGATACAGGATGGAAACCTCAGATAAAATTCTATGAAGGTACCAAGAATCTTTAAAATACATTGCAGAAGATATATGAGTGTCTTATACTATTACTGATATAAGAATTATTTCCCTTAAAGGAATTTATCTCTGTTTTAGGCATGTAATTTAAATTATGAAATTCATTAAATTTAATTTTCATCAGTTTATAAAATTCGGGTTTGTAGGCTTTTCAAATACCCTTATATCATATATAATCTATTCTGGCCTTGTTTATATAGGAATACCTTATATACTAGCCAGTATAATTTCTTTTTTTATAAGTGTATTGAATTCATTTTTTTGGAACAACCGATATGTTTTTAAGAAAAATAAAGGTGAAAAACGTAATATATGGCTTACACTTATTAAAACAATTCTTGCATATGCAGGAACAGGCTTGTTTCTGAGTAATATACTGCTTATTTTGTTTGTAGAAATAATTGGAATCTCAAAATATATTGCTCCTTTGATAAACTTGGTAATAACAATTCCATTAAATTTTTTAATAAATAAATATTGGGCATTTAAAACAGAATCAATTGGGGGAATTCAAAATGAAGAAAATTAGTATACTAATACCTTGCTATAATGAACAAGAAAATGTTGTTCCCATTAGCAAAGCTGTAGTTGATGAACTAGAACATAATTGTCATGGTTATGACTATGAAATATGTTTTATTGATAATTATTCAACTGACAATACTCGACCTTTAATTAGAGAAATATGCAAATCAAATACGAAAATAAAAGCAATTTTTAATGCAAGAAATTTTGGGCAGTGTAATAGTCCGTATCATGGAATGCTTCAATTATCCGGTGATTGTGTGATTTCTTTGTGTTGTGATTTTCAGGATCCTGTTGAGATGATACCTAAAATGATTGCAGAATGGGAAAAAGGTGCTAAAATTGTCAGTTGCATAAAAACAAAAAGTAAAGAGAATAAATTTTTACGATTTTTGCGAACTTGCTATTATAAAGCTATAAAGAAATTTTCTGATATTGAGCAGATAGAGCATTTTACAGGATTTGGGCTTTATGATAAAGATTTTATTAATGTACTTAAGAATTTAAAAGATCCTATGCCTTTTCTGCGTGGTATTGTCGCAGAACTTGGATTTAAACGAGTCGAAATATCTTATACACAAGAGAAACGTAAGGCTGGAAAAACTCACAATAATTGGTATATTTTGTACGATTTGGCCATGCTATCATTTACTTCTTATACAAAAATTGGATTACGATTAGCAACTTTTATAGGTGGGGTGATAGCTTTTTGTAGTTTAATAGTTGCACTTGTTTATTTTGTTTACAAAATACTTCATTGGAATGACTTTTCTGCCGGTATCGCGCCGCTTGTTATTGGTGTCTTTTTTTTGAGTGCAATGCAGTTGTTATTTATTGGTTTTTTGGGAGAATATATAATGAGTATGAATACGCGAATTATGAACAGGCCTTTGGTTATTGAAGAAGAAAGGATTAATTTTTAGATTTTCTTCGATGCTAAAAAATTGCAATATTTTCTTTCGTTGTAACTATGCTAAGCCCTTTGTCCAGACATTTTTTTTCAAAAATAACGAATTAAGCAGCAATGGTATTTGATACAAATCTGTTTGTAATCAAACCTTCTTCATAAACTTCATCCGGAGTCTTGTATTCCAGCCCCTGATGAATCCTTTCACTGTTGAAGAACTTCACGAATTTCCCAAGACTTTTTCTCAGTTCATCTGCACTTGAATAGTCCCGAAGGAAAATCCATTCGTACTTCTCCAGGTACGCTCTACAAAGATGTTGTCCTTGCAGCGTCCTATACCGTCCATGCTGATTTCAACATTGTATGACTGCAAAAGCTCAACGAATGCCGCGCTGGTATACTGAGAGCCACAGTCCGTGTTGAAGATAGCCGGAACGCCGTATTCTTCAAATGCCTCTTTTACGCATTCCAGACAGAAATCTGTTTTCATGGAATCTGAAAGACGCCATGAAAGAATTTTCCTGCTGTACAAATCAATAACAGCTGTGAAATACATCATGCCCCATGAAGTCTTGATGTATGTAATGTCAGTTGCCATAACCTGATTTGAAAAGCTGATGAACTTGTTACGAAGGAGATACGGAAACTTACCGTAAGGAGCCTTTCCAGACCTTGTGGTCTTGAAAACTGGCTTCATTCCCTTGATTCCAAGCTCCTGATACAGATTCCGGATGTATTTCTCGTTTGCCCAGTCCAGTCCAAACTTTGTCTTCAGATGCATCGACATCTTCTTGTAGCCTTATGTTTTTTGTCCTGTTTTATTAATTTGAGAGTTGCTCTTTCTGTTTCTGTAATTGTATCATTTATAACTCTAATTCTCTTTTTAATGCATTATAATAGAAAGTTGAGTATAACGCTTGATAAAAAATTATTTTTCAAGTGCTTTAATAAGATTTTTGAATTATTGATAAATGCGACGCCGTTATTTATTTCATCATTTGCATATTTATTTCTAAATAATATTCAGAAATTTGCAATAGACAGATATCTTACTGAATCAGAACAAGCTGCTTTTGGTTATATTATTATGCCTGTTTTTGTTATTCCGTTGTTAAGTAGCTTTGTTATTCAACCGGCTCTTGTATCAGTGACAAATGCTTATAATAGAAAAAAATATGGTGTGTTTAACAAGTCTATAAGGAATAATATTTTGTTCTTGCTGGCAATGTTGCTTGTTTGCGAATTTGGAGCATTTGTCGCTGGGGTTCCTGTGCTTAATATGATTTATAAAACAAATCTTGCGATGTATAAGTATGATTTGCAGATAATTCTTCTCGGTGGATCGTTCTTGGCGCTGGCAAATTACATGTCTGTTTTGTTGACAATAATGAGATTGCAGAAATTATCCATGTATATTTATTTAGTGGGGGCTGTGATTGGTGCTGGCTCAGCCTATGTATTCACGTGTAGATATGGTATACACGGTAGCAGTTTTTCATATTTAGTTACAGTCTTTGTCACGTCAGTTTTATTTGTTGCTACATTTTTTCTTGCTTACAAGAAGGCTTTGAAAAGATAATAGTGCAGTAATGAAATCTTTTTCATAACTGTAGTAATCTTGTCGAGAGTTATTTTGTGAAAAAAATCTGTGTCGTAACCGCCGCCCGTTCTGAGTACGGGGTGCTGAAGTGGCTTCTGCAAGAAATTGCAGCGGATAAGGAATATACCCTGCAGCTGGTGGTAACGGGCGGCCATCTGCTTGCCCGGCAGGGGCACACTGTGGATGCCATCGTTTTAGATGGTTTTACGGTGGATGCGGTGGTGGATGCCCGGCTCGACCTTTCTTCCCCGTCAGCGGTAGCTGCTTCCATGGGGCGGATGGGGGAGGGGCTGGCACCGGTGTTTGCCCGCCTGCAGCCCGATCTGCTTATTGTGCTCGGTGACCGGTATGAGCTGCTTCCGGTCTGCAGCACAGCGTTTGTGATGCGTATTCCCATCGCGCATATTTCCGGCGGGGATGTAACGGAGGGCGCCATTGATGACGGGGTGCGCAATGCCGTCACCATGCTTGCCGACTATCACTTTCCGGGAACGGAGGATGCCGCGCGCAATATAGAGCGCATGCGCGGCAGCAGAAATCATGTCTGGGCGGTGGGAGAGCCGGGGCTTGACGCGTTCAGGCGGATGCCCCTGCTGGCTCGCGGGGAGCTTGCCGCCGACTTGGGGCTTGATGCCGCAAAGCGGTGGTGCCTTATGACGTACCATGCAGAAACAAAGCGGGGGCTTGACTATAATCTTGATGCCGTGAATAATTGCATTGCGGCGTTGGAAGCGCAGTCCGATTTGCAGACTGTAATGACGTATGCGAATGCCGATTTTGGTGGGGCGCAAATCAATGCCCTGCTGGAAAGGGCTGCGTCGGCAAAACCCGGGCTGTTCAAGCTGGTGCCATCCCTCGGTCAGCTGCGCTACTTGAGCTTCATGAAGCAGGCGGCGCTGGTGCTGGGGAATTCCAGCAGTGGAATTATCGAGGCGCCGTCTCTGGGTATTCCGGTGGTAAATGTCGGTGCCCGCCAGCAGGGGCGCCATCTGTGCCGGAATATCATCCAGAGCGGCAGTTCCCGGGATGCCCTTGCGCAGGCTGTTTCTGCGGCGCTCTCCCGTTCCCCGGATACCAGCGATGCTTCGTATTGGGGTGACGGAACTACAGCGCAGCGTATCATGCAGATCCTGCACGAAATTTTTTAAAGAGGAGTGTTGCTGTGAAAGGAAGTATCGATCCTGTCTGGGAAGAAATCCATTCTACGCAGGAATGGGGGCAGTATCCCTCCGAGCACGTCATTCGCTTTGTTGCCCGGAATTATTACAAGAAAGACAGACGGTCTGTGAAAATATTGGACTTTGGGGTGGGCGGAGGTGCCCATACCTGGTATCTGGCCCGCGAAGGTTTTGATGTCTACGGCTTTGACGGCAGTCCGAGCGCTGTCAGGAAAGCAGAAGCGAAACTTGCACGCGAGCACTTGTTCGCGCATCTCTGCTGTGCGACCGGGCAGGATGTTTCGTATGAGGACGATTTTTTTGATGCCGTTATAGATAATGTCACTAGTTGTGCTAATTATCAAAATGATATTATCGTGATGTATACTAAGATGCTCCGTTTCCTGAAGCCCGGCGGTAAGATCCTGACCTCCGTGTTCGGGCGGAATACTACGGGCTACGGCTGCGGCAGAAAAGTTGAAGAGGATACCTTTACGGATATGCAGGAAGGAAATCTTGCCGGCAGGGGCGTGTGCCATTTTTATACAAAGGATACGCTGACCGGGACACTGCAGAAGGTGGGGTTCCGTAACGTATGCTGTGACACGTGCACCTATACGGATGGGGGGGGCGTTGTCGAGATGCTGTTTGCGACTGGGGAAAAATAGTTTGAATTCCGAGGATTTGTCTTGGAATATGCAGGTGCTGATACAAGATTCATGGGATGAACTGCTCGAATGCTTTGGGATCGGGCAGAAGGATGTGTATTTTTCTGAGGCCTATGTACGGCTTGCTGCCGGAACCGGCAGGCAGGCGCTCTGTGCCGTCTGCACGGAAGGTTCCAATGTCATGCTGATGCCGTTCCTGCGGGGAGAATACCGAACCTATTTCGATTTTGAAACGCCCTATGGGTATGGCGGCCCGCTTTCCAACACTGCGGATGCGGCATGGAATACCGCTGCACTGAAAGAGCTTTTCTCCTGCTTTGCCTCGCAGGGATACCTTGCAGGCTTTGTCCGCTTCCATCCGCTGCTGAACAATGCTGATATGTGCAGGGGCTTGTTCCCCGTCATCGATGACCGGAGAACTGTTGCCGTCAATACATCTGTTTCTGAGGATGAAATATGGACGGGTCAGCTTTCTTCCAAGAACCGCAACATGATACGCAAGGCAGAAAAGCACGGGCTGGAGTTTTTCCGTGATGACGACTTTGCCTGCATGGATGCATTTAAGCGGCTCTACTGCATGACCATGGACCGGCTGGGGGCAGACGGTTTCTATTATTTCAGTAACGGCTATTACCGGGATTTCGCCCGGCTCTTCCGGGGAAAAGGCTTTATCGGAGGAATCCGGCAGGGAACCGAGATTGTCAGTGCTGCGCTCTTTATGTATGAGGGACCGTTCGGGCACTACCATCTGGCCGGCAGCAGCAGGGAACATGCAGCCAAAGGAGCAAATAACCTGCTGCTCTGGAAAACTGCATGCGAGCTGCACCGGGAAGGCGTAAAGGAATTCCACCTTGGCGGCGGAACAGATTCCAGTGAGGAAAATTCATTGTTCTGCTTCAAAAAGTCTTTCAGCCCTGATACGCGGCAGTTTTCCATCGGAAAACTGATTTTCAACGAGGCAGCCTATAATGACGTATGCACTGCCTGGGCTGCGGAAAATCCCGGCAAGATTGACACATACGGACGTTTCCTGTTAAAATACCGCTACTGATATGGCACGGACATTGATTATTGCAGAAGCCGGAGTGAACCACAACGGCAGGCTTGATCTTGCATTGCAGCTTTGCGACAGTGCAAAGGCATGCGGTGCAGATGTGGTGAAATTTCAGACCTGGCAGACTGAAAAAATCATCACGAGGACGGTTGCGCAGGCAGATTATCAGTCTGTAAACACCGGCCGGACGGAGAGCCAGTTTGATATGCTCAGGCGGCTGGAACTTTCCTATGATGACTTCCGTAGAATAAAAGCTCATTGTGACGAAATCGGCATTACGTTTGCTTCCACGGCAGATGAACGGTGGAGTCTTGATTTTCTTGTTTCCCTGGGAATTCCTTTCATAAAGGTCGGTTCCGGAGAGATAACGAATATTCCCTACCTGCGGATTATGGGGGCAGCAGGGCTGCCGCTCATTGTAAGTTCCGGCATGGCTGATTTGGAAGACGTTGCCGGTGCACTCCGGACGCTGCGCGCTGCCGGTGCCCGGGACATTACGCTCCTGCACTGCACTACGAACTATCCCTGCCCGATGCCAGAGGTGAACCTGAAGGCAATGTGCACGCTCCGTGATGCATTTAGGCTTCCGGTCGGTTATTCTGACCATACAGAAGGAATTGAGGTGCCTGTTGCCGCTGTTGCAATGGGAGCCTGTGTCATCGAAAAGCATTTTACCCTTGACAAGAACATGGAGGGACCTGACCACCGTGCCAGTACGGAACCGGCGGAGTTCAGGAAGATGGTGGATTCCATCAGGAATATCGAGCAGGCCCTCGGTAACGGGGTAAAAGCTCCGGCGGAAAGTGAGGTCGGCATTTCGCAGGTTGTGCTCAAGCGCATTGTCGCCGCCCGGAAAATCCAGCCCGGCGATGTGCTTTCGGAAGAGAACCTGTGCGTGAAGCGGAATGACCGGGGGCTTCCCGCGCAATACTGGGACTTGGTGCTCGGCAGGCGGGCGGGGCATGCGTATGCCGTGGACGATCCGCTGGAGCTGTAGGCCGGAATGCGTTCTGCTGCGAAGGGGTTTTTCATGGTGAATGGTGTTCGGAAACTGTTTTGCTACGGTGCTGTCTGCGCCTGTATGCTCTCCGCCTTGCTGCTGCTGCCGGATGTCTGCCCGCTGCCGCTGCTTTTCTTGCGCTCCCGTCTCCTGCATGAGGGCTTTGATGCAGGATTTTGGATGCAGTACTTCCCCGTTTGGGGGGCGGAGCTTGCCGTGCTGATCGTCTCCCTGCTGCTGAAAAAGCTGTGCTTCCCGGAGGCGGGAGCGCTTGGCGCCTTTGTCCGTGACCGGAAGCGTGTCCTGTTTGCGCTCATGCTCGCCATCTTTTTTTGTGCCTCCAACGCACGGGTTTTGCTGCGGGGGGGCTTTCAGGGGTACTACAACGGCTGGGATTATGGGGATTTGCTTAAGCATTTGAATTCATATGGAAACCGAAGCAATCTCTATGACAGCAATTACCCCCCGTTTGCAACATTGATATATAAGCTGTTTTATTGCTTTGTGCCTTTGGCATCGAAGGATGCAGCGAGTGCGCTTGGCTATGTCCTGTTCCTTTTTTTCTTGGGAACCCTGCTTCCGCTGTTTGTTTTGATACGTGCCTTTTTGGGTGGTTCTGAGCATATGCGTTTGCTTGGGACTGCTTCTTTTTTTATTTCCGGTCCGGTTCTTTATGTATACCAGCGTGCGAATGTCGCGTTTTTTGCCTTGGTTTTGTTATTGTTCTTCCTGCTGTACTTCCGCTCTGAATACCGGTTCCTCCGGGAACTTGCGCTGCTTGCACTTGCGCTTTCTGCGAACATCAAGTATTATCCGGCAATTTTTGGTATGCTTTTGTTGAAGGAGCATCGCTGGAAAGATGCCGCTCGATGCGCAGTGTATGGTGTTGTTGTCTTTGCGCTGCCGGCGATACTTTCTCCGTTTCTTGTTTCCGTAGCCGCAGCGGGGGAGGGGGCAGTTTCCCCTGTGCAGGTCGGCTTCATCCAAGATTCTGTAAGAGGAATGAATGCTTTTACCCGCGGTGGAAACCTTGGCTTCCTTACGGGGACTGCAAGTTCCAGCCTTTCCTTGAAAGCCCACCTGTATAATGCTGTTCTGGTTCACTTGGATTTGCCTGAACCAGTGGCCGGCGGCATTCTTTGGGGTGCGCTGGCGATTTTCTTTGCCTTTACGTTGTGGCTGGTGGCGATTGCAAAGAAGCGCTATCAGGAGCTGTTTTTGTTGGGGACGCTGTGTATTTTTGTCCCGACGCTCAGCTTTTGGTACAGCACGCTCTTTTTGATTCCGGCGCTCTTGTACTTCCTTGAGGAGAAGCAAGATTCCGCATTCTGCACATGCGCTGGTCTGCTGCTGTTCATTGCCATATTCTGCTATGCGGTGGCGCTCTCCTATGGGCTTACCCCGGACAGGGTGTGGCATATAGTCCTGCTGTATGCACTGCTCTGTGCGGAGGTGCTTTCCGCGCGGCGGCGGGGAAAAAGCCTGCATGCTTGATTTGCGCGAAGGGGCTGTTGCTTGCCGGGTCTGGCGCATACGACCCCTGTTTTGAGCCAGTAGTGCCCTTTTTCAGGTTCAGTCCACAAAGCCCCCTGTGCAGTTCTTCTGCGCCGGGGCTTTTTTGTTTATGAAGGCTGCTGGAGGCTGGCTGCCGCTTTCAGGGCTTCGGCGTGGTGGTTGTTTTGCCTGACGAACCCCGGGAGCTGCGGATTGTGTAGCAAACCTTGAGAGGACGGCCTGCTTTCCAGCTTGCAGCTTTGCCCCATGCCGCTTCCCAGATGCCGCTTTGCGGAGTCATTGACGGACACGGGCTTTTGGGGTATCATTCCGGTGGGCGGCATTCCAAAAACGCCCGGAACACTGGCCGTAGCTTGCTTCTTGCGGCACTGTCAGGAGGAAGACTTTCGCTTTTTGAAGGGAACCCGCTTCTCGCGCACGGTCTTCTGGAGCGGGGATGCCCTTGTGCGGCAGTGTGGATTTTTTTTTAAGGATATTTATATATGAACATTTCTATTGTTGGAACTGGGTATGTCGGGCTTGTGTCAGGCACATGCTTTGCAGAGATGGGAAACCATGTGTGGTGCATTGATATCGACAAAAAGAAGATTGAGCGCCTGAACGGCGGTGAAATCCCGATTTATGAGCCTGGACTCGAAGAGATGGTCAGACGTAACCACAGGGAAAAGCGCCTTGAGTTTACTTCCGATTATGCACAGGCCGTGCCTGAATCCGATATCTGCTTTATTGCGGTCGGAACGCCGCCCGGAGAAGACGGTTCCGCTGACACGCAGTATGTTCTTGCTGCCGCAAAAAGCATCGGGCAGTTCATGAAGGGATATACGATTGTTGTAGATAAGTCAACTGTTCCCGTCGGAACGGCGGACAAAGTGCGGGCTGCCATCACGGAGACCATTGCTTCCCGGAATGATGCTGCAGGCGTTGAATTTGACGTGGTGTCAAACCCTGAATTCCTGAAGGAAGGCGTCGCCGTCAACGATTTCATGAAGCCTGACCGCGTGGTTATCGGAACTGACTCCGAGCGTGCAAAACAGATGATGCTGAGCCTGTACCGTCAGTTTACGGAGAATGAGCATCCGATAATTACGACGGATATTAAGTCTGCAGAAATCACAAAGTATGCGGCGAATGCCATGCTTGCCACGCGCATCAGCTTCATGAACGAGATTGCAAAGCTGTGCGATACGCTTGGCGGTGACGTAAAGGCGGTGCGGCAGGGCATTGGTTCTGACAGCCGCATCGGCATGAGCTTCCTGTATGCCAGCTGCGGTTACGGCGGCTCCTGTTTCCCCAAGGATGTGAAGGAGCTTGTGTCTGCCGGCAGGCGCAACGGGCTTGAGATGAAGATTGCTTCCGCCGTGGAAGAAGTGAACGCGGAGCAGAAGCACCTTGTTGCTGACCGTATGCTTGCAAAATATGGCACCGACCTCAAGGGAAAGACTTTTGCCCTGTGGGGACTGGCGTTCAAACCGCAGACGGACGACATGCGCGAAGCTCCTGCAATCACCATCATTACGGATCTGGTGCAGCATGGGGCAAAAATCCGCAGCTATGACCCGGAAGCCTACGAGATGGCGAAGAAATATCTTGCACACATTCCTGCAGATGCCATCACCTATGAAAAAGATATGTGGGCGCCGCTGGAAGGTTCTGATGCGCTCATCCTGGTGACAGAGTGGAAGCAGTTCCGTTCCCCGGACTTTGAGCGGGTAAAGTCCCTGCTGAAAGAGCCGGTTATCTTTGACGGCCGCAACCAGTATGATCCGGCGCTTATGCGGAGCCTTGGCATTGAGCTGCACTGCATCGGGCGGGGCTGCAAATGAACAAGAAAACCGTCCTTGTGACCGGCGGTGCAGGCTTTGTGGGCTCCCACCTGTGCCGGGCACTGCTTTCCCGCGGAAACCGCGTTATCTGCATGGACAATTTTTTTACCGGCCGCATGCAGAATGTTCAGGAACTGCGGGAAAATCCAGACTTTGAGCTTATCACGCATGACGTGACGCTTCCGTATAGTTTCTATGTGGATGAGATTTTCAATCTTGCCTGTCCGGCTTCGCCGCCGCATTACCAGCGCGACCCTATTGCCACCTACAAGACGAGCATTTTCGGTGCCATCCATGCGCTGGAGCTTGCAGATAAGTGGCATGCCAAGGTTTTCCAGGCGAGTACCAGTGAGGTCTATGGAGATGCGCAGGTGCACCCCCAGCCGGAAAGCTACTGGGGAAACGTGAACCCGCATGGTATCCGCAGCTGCTACGATGAAGGTAAGCGCGGCGCGGAGACACTGTTCTTTGATTATCACCGCCAGCACGGTACGCGCATAAAAATTGTGCGTATCTTCAATACGTATGGGCCGCGCATGAATCCGGAAGACGGCAGGGTAGTGAGCAATTTCATCATGCAGGCGCTGCGGAACGAGGATATCACGGTGTATGGCACGGGAAAACAGACCCGCAGCTTCTGCTACGTGGACGACCTGGTGCGCGGTTTCCTCTGCCTGATGGACAGTGATGATACGGTTACTGGTCCGGTGAATATGGGGAATCCGGGCGAATTCACCATGCTGGAACTTGCCGAGAAGGTCATCAAACTGACGGGCAGCAAGTCAAAGCTTGTGTTTAAGCCGCTTCCCGGCGATGATCCCAAGCAGCGCCGCCCCGATATTTCACTTGCAGGTGAACTGTTTTCTTGGAAACCTGAAATCATGCTTGAGGAAGGTTTGAAGAGAACAATTGAATATTTTAAGACCGTTTTATGAATGAAGTAAAGGCAAAAGACTGGGACAAGGTTATCACAGCCCGCCACCGGCTTTTTGATTTGCGGCTGGCAGAAGTCCTTGAATACCGGGATTTGATACTGCTGTTCATAAAGCGGGATCTTGTCGTGCAGTACAAGCAGACGGTGCTTGGCCCCCTCTGGTTCATCCTGCAGCCGCTTTTTTCAACAGTAATGTACACGTTTGTCTTCGGCAAGCTTGCAAACCTTGGTACGGACGGCGTTCCCTATCTTCTGTTCTATTACGGGGGAACGATGCTGTGGACGTATTTTTCCACTACGCTTACCGGGGTTTCCAACACCTTCCTTGAGAATTCCGCGGTATTCAGCAAAGTGTATTTTCCCCGCCTGACGGTTCCTGTTTCCAAGACCTGCGGACTTGTTGTTAAGCTGCTTATTCAGTTTGCTATTTTAATGCTGTTTTATGCATACTATATGCTGAAGGGAGCTGCATTGCATCCTTCTCCGTGGGTGTGTGCCTTTCCGCTGCTTATTGTCTGGATAGGCACGCTGGGATGCAGTTTTGGCATGATAATTTCATCGCTGACAACGAAATATCGTGATTTGAACCAGCTGCTGTCCTTTGGAATGTCGCTGCTGATGTATGCGACGCCGGTTGTGTATCCGCTTTCTGGAACTCCTCAGAAATTCCGCTGGCTGTTCTGTGCAAATCCCATGACTGCACCCGTGGAGCTGTTCCGGATGTGGTTCTACGGGGCTGGTGAAGTTTCCCCGGAGATGGTGCTGCTGAGCCTTGCGGTGACTGTCGTTGCGTTGTTTAGCGGTCTTGTGCTTTTTACAAGAAACGAACGGACCTTTGTGGATGTTATATAGGTATGAAGAAGATTTCAACCGTTGTACCTGTGTATAATGAAAGTGAGAATGTTCCCCTGATATACCAGGCGCTGAAGGATGTTGCGGCAGCGCAGTCTTCCTATGCATGGGAATTTGTCTTTATCAATGATGGAAGCCGTGATGATTCCTGGAAGGAACTCCAGGCAATTGCCGCTGCCGATTCCCGTGTCATGGCACTTGATTTCAGCCGGAATTTCGGAAAGGAACTTGCGCTTACGGCTGGAGTGCGCCATTGCACCGGTGATGCCGCCATATTTCTTGATGCAGATTTGCAGCATCCGCCTGCCCTGATACCGGAATTCCTGCGGAAATGGGAGCAGGGCGCCGAGGTCGTTGCCAGCCTGCGAAAATCCACGGAAAAGAAGTCTCTGGTGAAACAATTCGGTTCATGGGTGTTCTACCGCCTGATGAATTCCTGTGCTCCGGCCCAGCTTACCCCGAATGCTACCGACTTTAAGCTGGTGGACCGCAAGGTTATCAATGAGCTTGTCCGTTTTACCGAGCACAAGCGGATGTTCCGGGGGCTCATCGAATGGCTTGGCTTCCGCACCGAGTACGTTGAATTTGTTGCGCCGGAACGGCTCCATGGCAAGGCGACCTATTCGCTGGGAAAACTGGTGAGCCTTGCGGTAAACAGCATGGCCAGCTTTTCCCTGTTCCCGCTGAAGGTTGTGGGCTACCTTGGGGTAACTGTGACGCTGGTGAGCACAGTGCTGCTGGCATTCATGATTCTGCAGAATTTTATCCTGCATACGGGGCTGTTCAGCTCCATTGCCTTTGTTATCGTTGCAAATACGCTGGTGCTGGGGGTTGTCCTCATTGCGCTGGGGCTCATGGCGCTCTATGTGGGGCAGATTCATGATGAGGTGATAAACCGTCCGCTCTTTGTTATCCGTGAAAAACTGCACGGCGGGGACGGGGGCAGCGTGTCCGCTTCTTCGGGGGAATCCGAGTGATTGTGCATAAGATAAAAAGTGCTGTCTCTGTATTCAGGCAGTTCTGGGGAATTCTCTCCGGAAAATTCCGTCTGCAGTTCATTTTGATTTCCCTTGCCATCGTTGCCGGGGCAATGCTTGAGACGCTGGGGGTTTCAGCCCTGCTTCCGTTTATTCAGGCGCTGCTCAACCCTGATGAACTGATGCAGAACCGCTATGTGCAGCCCTTTGTTTCCTTTTTCAACATTCGGAACACGGGTGCCTTTGTTATGCTGGTGTCGCTGGGCGTGGTGTTCCTGTACTTCTTTAAGAACTTATACCAGGTGCTGAGCAATTACTGGCAGGGCAAGTTCCGCACGAACCTGCAGGGCTATGTTTCCAGTACACTCCTGAAGTCCTACCTGCACCGGCCGTATTCCTTCTTTATCAGCAACAATTCTTCTGCCCTGCTGCGGAATGTGATGGGGGATGCAAACGGAATCATGACATGCGTCATAAGCATGTTTTCGGTCATCACGAGCGGCTTCATCATCTCCTTCATGTTCATCTTCCTGTTCATCACGAATTTTACTCTTGCCCTTGGCCTTTTGCTTTCTGCGCTCCTTGTCCTGATAATCCCGGTCTTTGTCCTTGGACCGCCGCTGCGGGATGCCGGCGATAATCTCCGCGCCATGGATGGCGTGTGTTACAAGTATTGCTCCCAGGCTTTCCAGGGAATCAAGGAAATTATCGTGAGCCACAAGGAATCGTACTTTGCGGACGAATACCGGAAGGCCTACAAGAAGAAGAATGTCTATGACGTGAAGGTTTGCGTGCTGGGGCGCCTTTCGGCGAACCTTATAGAGACTGTCTGTATAACGGCGCTGATTCTGATAGTCGCTGTCAGCGTTGTCTCCGGCAGGGCTGTTTCGGACGCAATGGTTGCAGAGCTGGGAGCCTTTGCCATGGCGGCTTTTAAGCTGCTGATAGCTTTCTCCGGCCTGTCTACCAGTTTTAACGACTTCATTGTCCAGTATGCAGCGCTTTCTTCTGCCTATGAGAACCTGTCCGGGGTGAGCCAGCTGCCTGTGGAACATGCCGCGGAAGCAGTTTCTTTTGACAGCTCGGTGGAATTCCGGGGAATCTCTTTTGCCTACGAGACGAACAGCGCGCATGAAATCCTGCATAATGTGAATGCCTGCATCAAAAAAGGTGACGTAATCGGAATCAAGGGCGCCTCCGGTGCCGGAAAAACGACTTTTGTCGATATCCTGCTGGGGCTGCTGCAGCCTTCCGGCGGTGCAATCCTGCTTGACGGAACTGCACTTACAGAGGACAACATGCAGTCCTGGCTGAAAAAACTTTCCTACGTGCCCCAGACGGCCTATCTGCTGGATGATTCCATCCGTGCAAATGTTGCGTTCGGCGTGCCGGAGCCTGAAATTGATGATGCCCAGGTGCAGGCGGTCCTGAAAGAAGCGATGCTCTCTGACTACGTGGATGCCCTGCCGGACAAGGAACGTACGGTTGTAGGGGAGCGCGGCATACAAATGTCCGGCGGCCAGCGCCAGCGGCTTTCCATTGCACGGGCACTGTACACGAACCCGGAAGTCATCATCTTTGACGAAGCGACTTCTGCGCTGGATGAAGAGACTGAAAAGGAAATTATGGAGTCAATTGACCGCCTTATCGGCCAGAAGACCTTGATTATCATTGCCCACCGCCTTTCCACGCTGAGAAAATGCAACAAGATTTTTGAAGTGAAGGACGGAACGGTACAGGTTTCCGAAAATCCCTGAAAACATTCCTCCGATGAATCCTGCCGTCAGTATTATCTGCCCCGTATACAATAAGGAAAAGTATCTGGATGCCTGTATTGCATCTTTTCTTGCCCAAACTTTGCAGGATATTCAGGTCATTTTGATAGATGACGGTTCTTCCGACGGCAGCAGTGCAATTTGTTCTGCCTATGCTGCCCGGGACAGCCGTATCCTGTACCGCAAAATCCAGAATTCCGGGGTGTCTGCCGCACGGAACACAGGAATTCCCCTGGCAACGGGTGACTATGTGATTTTCCCCGATGCAGATGATACTATCGATGCAGGGATGCTTGCGGATATGTATGCCGCGGCAAAAGCCGGCGATGCCGACATGGTGATATGCGGGATAAAGGATTATCCGTTTCCTTCTGGGCCGGTGCCGCGCAGTTACCGTTTGGAGCAGCTGAAGCAGCTGCATCCGGTGCAGTTCAATTCTTCCAGCAACAAGCTTTTCCGCCGCAGCATCCTGCAGGAACACGCTGACCTGCGTTTTTTTGAAGCATCCCGCTATTTTGAAGATGTAAATTTTGTCTTAAAATTTTTACACTTTTCTACCAATGTATGCGTAGTGCCGGCATGCATGTATAACTATTGCCGGAATGAAGATTCCGCAACGAGTTCCACGACATTCCAGCTGGATCCTGCGTACCGGAAAGTTCTGAGTATCATCAGTACGTTTGCCGATGCACAGAACTTTCTGCACGTGCACGGGGCTTCCGCTGCCATGATGCGCTTTTTCCGCGCGGAACTGGACAGATGTGCGGTAAACTACATTCTTTTGGGAAACATACAGAACTGTCTGCTCTTTAGGGAGGGAGTCAGTCCGGCGGACGTAAGGCGCTGCTGCTCCCAGATTAAAGAAAAGCTGCAGGTCTTCCGCCACGTGAGCATAAAATCGCGGTGCATTGCGTCCCTGCGTTTTTTGCTTGTGCTTGCATGCAGGAACAACAGCCTGTTCCTGAGCCGGATGCGCCGCCGTTACGGGCTTGCGTCCGGGGAGTGACGGCATGCCGCTTGTGTCCATCGCCCTGACCACATACAACGGCGAAAAATACCTGCGCGAGCAGCTGGATTCCATCTTCCGCCAGACGGTGCGCGATTTTGAGCTGCTGATATGCGACGACTGCTCTTCGGACGGTACGTGGCAGATTGTGCAGGAGTATGCTCAGCGTTTTCCTGCCATAAAGGCGGTGCGGAATCCCCGGAATGTTGGCTTTAAGCAGAATTTTGCGAATGCTGTTTCCCTGTGTTCCGGTGACTATGTTGCCTTTGCCGATCAGGACGATGTATGGACTGAACAGCATCTGGAGCTGCTGCTCAGCATAATCGGCGGAAAAGACCTGGCCTGTGCGGATGCGGAGCTGGTGGATGAGCAGCTCCGGCCGCTGCATGTGCGGATGCACGAGGTCTGCCACATTTCCGCGCCGTTTGCTGATACAAGGAGCCTTCAGTATTTTCTGTTCTGCGGGCATAATTTTGTGCAGGGCACGGCAATGCTGGTGCGGCGTTCCTTCCTGCTGCAGCATGTCCCGATACCCGATCTTGCGGAATTCCATGATTATTGGTTTGCGCTGAACGCTGCGCTGGGGCAGGGCATTGCATATTCATTTGAGCCGGTGCTGTTGTACCGGCAGCACGGCGGCAATGTAACGGAGATGAATACAACGTCGCTGCTGCGCCGCACGGTGACTGCACTCCGCCTTAAAAAAGAGCACCGGGAAAACCGGCAGCGGCAGATTGCCCTGCTGGAGCAGCTGCAGGCATCGCTCCCTGCTGCGGATTCGGCACCTGTGCTGCAGGATTGCCTTTCTTTCCTTACAGCGTGGCAGGCACGGCGCTTTCCGTATTACGTGTGGTTTTTCTTTACGCATTACAAGCTGATGCACGGAACTGATTCCTGGGCGGGGCTGCTGCCGGAATTCGTGTACCTGCTTTTTTTCTGACTGGCGGAGACTGCATGGCATCCAATCCTATGAAAATCAGCGTTATTGTTCCCGTCTATAACACCGTTGCATCTTATCTGGAACAGTGCGTAGAGAGCGTTCTGTCCCAGACGCTGCCGCCGGCGGAACTGCTTTTGCTTGATGACTGCAGCTCGAATGAACAGACGCTTGCCCTGCTTGCCCGCTACGCGCAGCAGGATAGCACTCCGGTGCGCATCCGGGTGCTCAGAAACGGGCAGAACGGCGGCATTTCCGCGTCCCGGAACCGGGGCATACGGGAAGCTTCCGGGGACTGGATTATTTTTCTGGACCATGACGATTACTGGCAGCCTTCGTACCTGGAAGAGCTGGCCGCCTGTGCCGCCGGCTCCGAAGCGGTGGACATGGTTGTGAGCGGCTACACGGTGGTTTCGCAGGACGGCCTTCCCCTGTACACGTATCCGGCAGCCGATGAGCGCGAGGATTCCCGCTATTTTCCTTTCGGTTCCTCTGCGCCGTGGAACCGGCTGATCCGCAGGCAGAAGCTGCTGGATAACGGTATTGCCTTTCCCGGCGGCTGCCTTGCCGAGGATCTGGTGTTCAACATGCGCTGCAGCCTCGCGTTTTCCGGCATCCGGCCGCTCAGGACATTTGCGTACTGCAACCGGGCAAATGATGCTTCAACATCGCGGGGCAGTTCCTTTTCCCGGATGCCGTTCGGGAAGATGCCCTTTGCCGACCTTGAGTCTATCTGTGCCCGGGCAGCTTCCGGCTTTGCGGACAGGGACGTTCTGTACGGCACAGTACTGAATCTGCTGGTTCTGCTCAGCTGCGTGTTCTGCCGGAACAGCTCCCGTCAGGACCGGAAACAGGCCGCTGCTGCAGCTGCGTCAATCGGCAGGCGCTTTATCCGCCGCCCGCTGAAGCTTACACTGGAATACCTGCGGAATGTGCAGACGGAAACATCCCTCTGCGTGCTAGATGTGCTTTTTGCCCTTGCGCTGCAGGTACGGCTGGCATACCCGTACTGCCTTTGTATGTCCCGCCTGATAGCAGTCTTAAAAAAATAGACTGTCTCAAAACACTCACGGAATCACGATATATGCTTTCAATTTCAATAGTAACCCCGACCTTCAATTCAATGCGCACCCTGGACGTGTACATGCAGGCGATCCTTGCCCAGGACTATCCGCATGACAGGATTGAGATTATCTTTGCTGACGGCGGTTCTACAGACGGCACGCTGGAGGCCATTCAGTCCTATGCCGGCTCATCGGATATTGCAATCAGCGTGTTCCCGAACCCCCTGCGTACGGGGGAAGCGGGAAAGGCCGTGGGCGTCAAGAAAGCGCGCAATGATACTATCTGCCTGCTTGACAGCGACAATATCATTCCCGACGAAGGCTGGCTCTCCCGCATGATGGAGCCTTTTGGCGAAGCTGCCGTCATTGCCAGCGAGCCGATAGAATATACCTGGCGGCGGCAGGATTCGGTGATAAACCGGTATTGCGCGCTCATCGGCATGAATGACCCGCTGTGCATGTTTACCGGCAATTATGACCGGCGCTGCCTGGTTACAGGAAAATGGACGGAAGTCCTTCGCGAGGAAGAAGACCGGGGCGGTTACCTTTCCATCAAGTTCGACCCGAAAATGATTCCCACCATCGGTGCAAACGGCTTTTTTATCCGCACCGGCGTACTTATGGAGCATTTTTCCGGGGACTACCTCTTTGACATTGATGTTCTGTGGGAACTCTTGCAGCAGAATCCGGAGCTTCGCGTGGCAAAGGTGAAGACCGGCATTGTTCACCTGTTCTGCCCGGATGTAAAAACATTCTGCCGCAAACAGAACCGCCGCATCATGGATTTTTTATATTTCAGTGCGGAGAAGGGGCGCAAGTACCCCTGGAGCAAAGTCGGTAAAGGTAAAATCATTGTTTTTGCCCTGTGCTGCGTGACTATTGTCCCGCTTGTGCTGCAGGCACTCATCGGCTGGTGCCGCAGGCATGATGCCGCCGCATGGGCCTTTCATCCGCTTGCCTGCTGGATAACACTCTGGGTGTATGGCTGGGGCACCATACGGGGGCTGTTTGTCAAGAAGGCGGCCGACCGCAGCTCCTGGAAGCAGTAATTTGCCGTGGAGCTACGCTGGCGCTTTCAAAGCCGGCTCGAACAACTGAACTTTTCGAGGTTTCCTCATATATGTCCGCAGCAGGTTTGTTCATGCTGCAGGTTGGAGCATTACGATGAAAATGGATGTCATGGAAGCAATTTTTGCCCGGCACAGTTACCGCGGAAAGTATCTGCCTGATCCGGTGCCGGAGGATGATTTGCGTACAATCATGCAGGCGGGGCTTGCCGCTCCTTCCGGCTGCAACAAGCAGACGACCAGCCTGATTGCGGTCAATGACCCCGCTGTGCTCCGCAGGCTGCATGAAGTCATCGATCCGCCTGTGGGGGAAACAGCCCCTGCCGTCATCTGCGTATTGACCCGCCGGGTGCCGGCCTACCGTGACCGCTGCTTTGCCGTGCAGGATTATGCTGCGGCAATAGAAAACATGCTGCTTGCCATCCTTGCCCTGGGCTACCAGAGCTGCTGGTACGAAGGGCACATTACGGATGAGGACAGAATCGGTGCCAGAATGGCAGAGATACTCGGTGTGCCCGCTGACTATGAGCTGGTCTGCTTCCTTCCGGTCGGTAAGGCTGTATCAGCGCCGTCCGCCCCGCAGAAGAAAGCCTTTGATGAACGGGCATGGTTCAATTCCTTTGGCCTGCAGGAAGCGGCAGGCCGGAAGTAGCGGTCTTTTGCAGCACGTTCAGGAGCAGATTATGACCATAGAGATTGGAATGCCGGTCTACCGGCCTTCCGGCAGGCTTGAAGCCGTTTTGACGGCGCTTGCCCTGCAGACCTACAAGAATTTCTACATAAGCATGTACAATGACACAAAGCCGGAGGAAACGGAAGAACTCCGGAAGGATGCTGAAATTGTGCAGCGCATGCGCGAAAAATACGGGCTGAACATACGGCTTGTGCAGAATCCCTGTAATTTCGGGTACATGAAAAACATGCACCAGATATTTGACAAGGCAAGCGGCGACATACTCTTCCTGCTGGCTGATGATGATATTGTAAGCAGGGACTGCATGCAGCTGGTAAAGGAAGCCTTTGACGACCCGGAAACCGGCTGTGTTTCCCGCCCGTACTACTGGTTCCTCGATGATTTCCGGAAGGCTGTCCGCTTTGAAGGCAGCTCTGCCCCGGATTACAGAATCCGGAAGATTGATTTCATGCATTCGCCGCTGGAAGACGTGGGACTCTGCATGTCTGCCACCGGACAGCTTTCCGGCCTTGCCTTCCGCCGCTCGTACCTGAAGGGCATGCCCTTCGTTGAGGACATGTTCACGGCGCATGTCTATCCCTTCCTGTATATTTTTAAGGATCATCCCTGCGCCTATATGCCGTACCCCACCATTGCCGTCGGGGGCAGTACCAGCCAGTGCCAGAATGACATCTATACGCCCAGCCCGCTGGAGCAGTGGGTTTCCATGTACCGGAACATGGATGCCTCTCCGGACTACCAGGCGCGGCAGAAGGAACTTGTCGCTCATTTCTTCACGAATGACTTCATGGGGCTGGCGCAGATAAAGAATTACGGCACGTACAAGGAGCTGCTGCGGGAAATCTGCAATTTTGTGCGCTTCCGGAAACTGAACCTGATTTCCCTGAAATTCTATTTTTTTGCACTTGGCAGCCTGCTGTGTCCCCGTTTCCTGCTGAAGAAGCTTGTTGCGTTCTACAAGGACAGGATTCTTGCACGGAAGCTTGCCGGAAAGGATATCCGTTATGATGCATTCCCCTTTGATGAAGTTGCACCGTTCTGGACGTTCCCGCAGCAGAATGAGCGTATCCGCTGACGCCGGCACGGATTGCCCCGCAAGGAAGTACCTATGACTGACTGTGTGAATATCGCCTATGCCTGCGCCGACAATTACGCCCCCGTTCTGGGGGTTTCCCTGTATTCCCTCTGCAAGAATAATGCCGGCACGAATCTGCATGTCTATGTGCTGGATTATGAGATTTCGGACGAAAACAAAGAACGCCTGCGCCGTACCGTGCAGGCCTATGGCAAGGAAATTGATTTTGTGCCGCTCAAAGAGACGCTCAGCTTCCTTTCCCGCCATGTCGGTTCCTATGGTTCTGACGGGCTGGAAGGCTTTATCTGCTATGCGTACTGTTTTATCGCCGAACTGCTGCCCGAAATCCGGCGCATGCTGTACCTGGACTGCGATACGCTTGTTACCGGAGACATTTCCGGGGCATACAATTTTGCGCTGGACAAGGACCGTTTCATCGGCGAATGCCCGGATGCCGTCCGCTGCGAATACAAGAAGGTGATAGGGCTTTCCCCTGAAGCCGTCTACTACAGCTCCGGCTGCATCCTGCTGGATTTGGACGGGTGGCGCAGCCACGGGGCTTCGGATATATTGCTGCGGGAAATAAAGTCGGGGCGGCAGTTCCCCCTCTGCGACCAGGATCTGATGGTGACAAGCCTGTACGAGCATATCCAGCCCATGCCCGTCAAATACAACTATCTTTCCCAGTATTTTCTGTATTCCGGGAAGGATGCCGCCTTTGTGCTGGGACTGGACTATTTTGCCCGGCACGCACAGGAATTCGACGGGGGCAGCGGGGCCGCTGTGCTCTACCACTTTTGCGGGAATACCTTTATCCGCCCGTGGTTCCGCAACAGCCATCATCCCCTGAAAGCGCTGTATGACCGCTACTATTATGAAAGCGAATGGAAGGATGTTGAACAGCGCAGTTTTAAGGAAAAGCCGGAGTACGCAGTTCAGTACCTGCTTTTCCGTTATGCACCGCGTCCGCTGTTCCTGCTGCTTTCGTTCCTGATGCAGCGCTTTTTCATGCTCTTGCAGTACGGAAAGTAGGAACGGGCTGATTCCGGTGCAGCACTGCTGTTCCGGGAATGCACGGAGAGGAAGTTTAAACTGGTTCAGGATAAGAAAATGGCAGAAAAATTTGGAATTGTATTGTATACGGATGAGCACTATGTGGTTCCCACCTTTGTAACGGCTCTGTCTGCAGTGAAGAATAATCCTTCGCTCGAATTGTATTTTTATATTTTCTGCGTGAACCCCGCAGCGTGGCAGGCCCGTTCTTCTGCCGTACTGGAATCACTGGGCAGCTATGGGAACGTGGGCGGCGTCAGCCTTATCGATTCCGCAGAGATTGACAGGCGCTGCGCCGGGGTAGGGCTTGATAACGGCTACAAGGGCTGCTACGGGGCATTCGCCAAGCTGTTCATGTGCGATTTTATTCAGGCTGATTTCAATATTGCCTGGCTGGACAGCGATGTCCTTGTTGCGGGCGGGCTGGAGGAACTCCCCGGCTACCGGTTCACGGAGGATAAAACGTTTGCCGCCTGCATTGACATGAACAACAGCCGCGGCTGGCGCGAAAAGCTCAAGACCGATGCACCGATTCTGGTTGCAAGTATTTTTGTGACAAATCCTGCCGTATGGCGCGCCTGCGGGAATTCTGCAAAGATAGAGCAGTGGTTTGCACGTTTCAGCAGGGATGACATTTCCATGCTGATGCCGTCCATCGTGGTCGATCAGGGGGTGCTGACCTGCGTTTTCGGCAGCCAGTGGCATATCCTGCCTGCAAAGTATCAGGTGCTCCCCGGATACCCGCTTGTGGGATACACGAATTTCCGGCTGCTCTTCAGCCTTCGGAAGGATGATTTTTACAGCCGGAAGGACATGGCGGAAGCCGTCAAAAATCCGGTGATTATCCACTTTATGCATTTCATCGTTACAAAGCCCTGGCTGCATGATGCCCGCAACCGCTATGAGCCGCTCTGGCTTTCCTTCTATAATGAAGTGCCGGACGCTGCATCGCTCTTTGAGGTAAAGCAGCATCCGCCCCGGAGCCGCTTTGACCAGATGAAGCGGCTGCTTTTCTGCGTCTCGCCGTTCCTCTTCTGCCTGCTGGGACGCTTTGATATTGCCCACAATGTAAAATGCTGCATACGGAACTTCAAGACCATAAAGAACTGGTAACAGTGCCGGCGCTTGCTTGACTGCTGTCTTTTTTTATCCTATAATTAAAGGACGAGGTTATAGTATGCTTCTTGCTGCATAATCCGCTGCCGTCCTTCTTCTGCTATGGCGTATTTTTTCTCAATCATAATCCCGGTGCGTGCTGTTAATGACTATATTTTTGAAGCGCTGCCGCATCTGCTGGCCCTTGACTACTCAGATTACGAAATCCTGATATTCCCCGATGAGCTTCCCCCGCAGGAAGTGCTGCAGCAGCTGGAGCATCCCAGAGTGCGGGTTATTGCAAGCGGTCCAACCGGGCCTGCGCAGAAGCGCGACATGGCAATGCAGCATGCTCAGGGAAATGTTTTTGCCTTTATCGATGATGATGCCTATCCCCGCAGCGACTGGCTTTCGAATGCGGCAAAGTGGTTTTCCGATGATAGCGTGGGGGCTGTAGGCGGCCCGGCGGTAACCCCTCCGGGAACAGGAGTCCTTGAGCGGGCGGGCGGTTTTGTCTTTGCCTCCCCGTTGTGCAGCGGTGCCTATGTGCGCCGCTATATCCCCAGAAAGGTGACGGATGACGATGATCTTCCTTCCGTAAACCTGATTGTCCGCCGGGATGTCTTTGAGCAGGTGCACGGTTTTGATTCTGCCTTCTATCCGGGAGAGGACACCAAGCTTTGCCTTGACATTACGCGGAAGGCCGGAAAACGCATTGTGTATGATCCGGAGATTCTTGTCTACCATCACCGCCGCCCGCTTTTTTACAAACATTTAAAACAAATTTCAAATTATGCCCGGCACCGGGGCTATTTCATGAAGACGCTGCCGGAAACATCGCTGCGTCCGGCATATCTGCTGCCCCTGCTTTTTGTGCTGGGGATTGTGCTGGGGACGCCGCTCGCCTTTTTTTTCCGTCCTTTGCGTATCCTGTATTTTTCTGTACTTGCCCTGTACGCGCTGCTTGATGCCTGTACTGTATTCCATATTAAGGCGCCGCTTGCCAGTTTCCTGGCATTCTGGGGGCTTTTTGCAACGCATATAAGCTATGGCATCTTCACGGTAGTGGGGCTGTGCCAGAAAACATTGCTCCGCTGACGGAATAGAGCCGCCAGCCCTTGTTTCCAATTTATCTGAGGAGTTCCGCATGAAAGTCGCAATATCATATCCTCCGCTGGAGAGCGGGAAGGGTGTCCCCCTGCTGGGGCAGAACCGCCAGTTCCAGTGGTTCAACAGCCCTACCTATATCTATCCCATGGTACCTGCCTATGCAGCTTCTCTGCTGCAGTCCAGGGGGCACGAGGTCGTGTGGAACGACGCAATTGCAGAGCAGTGGACGTTCGCCCAGTATCTGGATTTCTACAAGGCAGAAGCATTTGATCTTGTGATGCTGGAAACAAAAACTCCGGTGCTCAAAATGCACTGGGCGATGGTAAAGCAGCTCAAGGAGCTGGTGCCGTCAACGCGCATTGTGCTGGTTGGTGACCATGTGACGTCGTTCCCGGAGGAAACGATGGAAAATTGCCCTGCCGATTATGTCCTGACCGGCGGCAATTATGATTTCCTCCTTGCAAATCTTTGTGATGTCCTGCGCGACTGCGGCGGCGAACTTGATGCGTCAAAGCTTGAACCGGGCATTTATTACCGCAAGGACGGGGCTGTCTGCAGCACGGGCCGATTCATCCTGAACCATGACCTGAATGAGCTCCCGTTCATAGACCGCGATCTGACGAAGTGGCGGCTCTACAGTGAAAAGAACGGGAATTACAAGCGGCTGCCCGGCACCTACACCTATGCTGCGCGCGACTGCTGGTACCACAAGTGCACGTTCTGCAGCTGGACAACCATTTATCCGGAATATAAAGTCCGTTCACCGGAGAAAGTCCTTGATGAGATAGGCATGCTCATCGAAAAATATCATGTAAAGGAAATCATGGACGATTCTGGGGCCTTCCCCGTGGGGCAGTGGCTCCATGACTTCTGCAACGGCATGATAGCGCGCGGCTACAACAAGAAAGTCATCATGGACTGCAACATGCGTTTCTGTGCGCTGAGCTTTGATGAATACAAGCTGATGCACAAGGCTGGCTTCCGCTTTGTGCTCTTCGGGCTGGAAAGTGCTAATCAGGCGACGCTGGACCGCCTGCACAAGGGCGAAAAGATTGAAGAGATGATCGAAAGCTGCAAGCTTGCAAAAAAAGCAGGACTGTCGCCGCATGTCACTATCATGTTCGGTTACCCGTGGGAAGGGGAAGAAGAAATTGCCCGCACCGTAAAGACCGGCCGCATGCTGCTGCAGAAAGGCTACGCAAAAACCTTGCAGTCAACGATTGTCATTCCCTATCCCTGTACGCCCCTGTACCGCGAATGTAAGGAGAACGACTGGCTGCAGACGGAGAATTACGAGGAATTCGACATGCGCCGCCCGGTCATGAAGACGCCGGTCGGTGACGAGCGGCTGAAAGAAGCGGTGCAGGAAGTATACAAGGTTGCATTCAACCCGGAATTCATCCTGCGGCGCCTGCTGGACATCCGCAGCATTGATGATGTGAAATTCCTTTTCCGTGCTGCCGGAAAAGTGTTCGGGCATCTGCTGGATTTCAAGAAATGAAAGTGCAATTTTTTCATCTGCCGGAAGATAAGCTGCCTGCTGCATGCCAGTACTTTGTGGCGATTTGTGCGCTTGCGTATACCGTGCTGCCGTTTTTATGGCTGTGCAGGTATGTGCAGCCCCAGCGCTTTGAATTCTGGTGGCCGCAGGACCGTGTTGTCCTGAAGTATTCCCTGCTGACCGGCGTTCCCGGTGTGCGCTATGTGAGCATCTGGATAAATGCACTGTGGCTTCTTGCCGGGGATTTTACCGCTGCGCACCTTCCCGCCATCCTGCTGCTGAACAAGCTGTTTGCGGTTTTTATAGTCCTCTTTTTCTGCATTTCGCTGGCGGTGCTCTGCCATGCCGTTAATACGTACGTGCTGCAGCTGGAATGCCCGCGCTTTCTGCTTTTCCTTTCGCTGGTTTTCTTCTTTGTCCTGAATGCCATCCGCAGACTTGATTATTTTTTCTATGACATGGTGACTACGACCGGCTATACGCTGGGACTGGGGCTTTGCTTTTTGTATGCGGCATCCATGATTTCTTACTATTTTAAAGGAAATCCCGTGCAGCTTGTCTGGCAGTTCCTGCTGGTGTACGTGCTCTGCGGTACAATTGAATACAATATCTGTTTCCCGTGCTTTATTGCCTTTCTTGCTGCTGTCTGCACCTGCTGCAGGAAAAAGCGGATTCCGCTGAGCGCTGTGCTCCAGATTCTGCTCTGTCTCTTTTTCTTTTATCTGCACCTGAAAGCGCCAGGCAATACCGACGGTTCAAAATTTGCCGCTTACGCACGCACCGACGCCGTTCATCAGGCTGAAAGCTTTGCAAGTGCAGCATCATCAGTGGATGCCGCAACTCCGGCGGCTGAACAGCCGACTATCTACAGCCTGAAATATTTTGCCACCTGGTGCAGGAGCATGCGGGAATTCTATGCGCTCTCATGGGCGTATGTGTTCCGCATTCAGTCCCTGCTGCTGCTGGCGCTCATCTATTCCCTTGCCGCCAGGGGACTCCGCCGCCTCAGCTGCATCTGGCTGCTGTGCATTGTAGCGGGGGCGGAGCTGATTGGTTTTGCCCTGTTTTTTGCGTCGTATATTGTGGGCATGCTCGGCACGTGGAATTCCCACCTGGTGCAGACGCCGCATGTCTGGCTCTGCATGAACCATGCACTGGCGCTCCTCCTGCTGTGCAGGTACTTCGCGGGCCATTACAAACTTTCGCTTGTAGCGGCGGAAGCTTCCGGGCGCCCCGTGAAAGTAGAACGCTTTGTCAGAAGCCCCTGGATTTTCCTGCTCTGCATCCTTGTTTTTTCCTGCACGCGTGAATTTCCGGTGCATCATGCGTATGCGGATCTGCTGAAGGGACGGGCACGGCGCTATGATCAGAAAATCGAACGAATTTATCAGACTATTCTGGACAGCGGTGCAGACGGTGCGCTCGTCGAAGGATTTTCTCCTTCCGAGAATCCGAATGCCCTGATTTTCAATAATGAGAATGCATGGAACAGCACGGCAGTTGTGGAACCGTCGGTTGAGGCTTTCTTCGGAAAGCCGGTTACTATGCTGCGGCATTAAATGGAGCCGTGGCTTCCATTGCATTGGATGCGGGTATCAAAGTGGGCAATGTTGCAATAAAAGTCGAGCATCTTTCAAAGTACTATGATTTGGGCGTCATCGGTTCGGGGACGCTGCGTAAAGATTTGCAGTCCTGGTTCTGGAAGCGGCGCGGGCGGGAAGATCCGAACAGCCGCATCGGGGCAGAGAATCCTGGCACAGACGGTTTCTGGGCGCTGAAGGACATTGATTTTGAGATTCAGCAGGGAGACCGGGTTGGCATTGTCGGCAAGAACGGCGCAGGCAAGTCTACGCTGCTGAAGATGATAAGCCAGATTTCTGCTCCGACAAAAGGAAATATCTACATAAAGGGCAAGGTTGCCAGCCTGCTGGAAGTCGGTACCGGTTTTAATCAGGAACTGACCGGCCGCGAAAACATCTACATGAACGGTGCAATCCTCGGCATGAAAAAGCGGGAAATTGACCGCAAGATGGACGAGATCATCGATTTCAGCGGAATCGAAAAGCATATCGACACTCCGGTCAAGCGCTATTCGAGCGGTATGTACGTGCGCCTTGCGTTTGCCGTTGCCGCCCATCTTGACAGCGACATCCTTATCACTGACGAAGTGCTTGCCGTCGGTGACGCGGAATTCCAGCGGAAGGCATTGGGCAAGATGACCGAGCTGAGTACCGGGGAAGGGCGGACGGTGCTCTTTGTGAGCCACAATATGTCTGCCGTGGAAATGCTTTGCAACAAGGGCTTTCTGATGGACCACGGAAAGCTTGCGTCACGGGGCGAAATCCATGAAATCACGGAAAAATACCTGCAGTCCTACCGTGCTTCTTACCGGCAGGACATTGCTGTTGTCAGGGATGAAGCTGTCCGGCGGGGAAACGGTGCCGTAGATTTTACGGATATTTCTTTTTCAAAGGATGCCTACGGTGCTGACGAAGATATTGTCATCGACTTTTCCCTGAAAACCTCAAAATCATTCCAGGGTTTGTATATGTCCCTTGACGTGAAGAATCCCCGGCGCGAGTTTATTTCTTCGCTCAGGTACTGCCTTGAACCGGGCATTGTGCCGGAGGGCTTTTCCGCCAGCTACCGTATTACCATTTCCGGCGGCACGCTCCTGCCGGGAAATTATCCGCTGTATTTCTGGCTGGGGGACGAAATGTCCCTGTCCGGTCCGGCGATGAATTACTGCGTGCTGGATGAATATACCCCCGATCTGGTTATTACTGCGGAAGAGGGTGCCGCAGTGCCTGCTGCGCTGTTCCGGCTGCAGGGACGTCTGGAGAAAGTCTAGAAATGCTCTGGACCATTAAAGGAAAAATCGTTTTTATCCCGGTGGAGATAAAAAACCGTGAGTGGACGGCAAAAGTCCTTCTTGCAAATTATTTCCTTGCACGGGGCTACAGTGTCTTCCTCGGTATGCTCTGGAATATGGATGCATACACAAAGCAGGCGCAGGGATGCTGCTATGTTGCCAAGGGACTCTATAAATCATGCGGACCGTTTTTCAGGGATTTCCGCAAGCGCGGCAACTCTATCATTGCATGGGACGAAGAAGGTCTTATCTATGATTGCGACGAGCATTATGTGCCGCAGCAGCTGGACAGGGAAACAATGCAGCAGTGCCGGACTGTTGTGGCGTGGGGTGAACGGCAGAAAAAGACAATAGAAAATTTCCTGCAGGGCGGAGTGTCCGTCCTTGCCCTTGGAAATCCCCGCTTGGATTTGCTTGACCGTACTCTGGCAGGGAAAATCTATGCCGGAGAATCTGCTTATATACAGAAAAAATACGGCAGCGGCTACATTCTGGTGAATTCGAATTTTGTCCTTGTCCTGCGGAAGGACTATGATTATATTGGGTCAATCAATTCCCTGAACGGCGAGACTGAAACATCTACATCCACGGCACAGGCGTACATGCGTTTCCAGACGGCATTGTTCCCGCTTTTTCTGGCCGCCGTGCGCCGGCTTTCCGCAGAATTCCCGGACAAAAAGATAATTATACGCCCGCACCCGCAGGAACCTGCGGAGGCGTGGCAGCAGCTTGTTGCTTCGTGCCCCAATGTTTTTGTAGAAAAGCAGTTTTCCGTGAATCCGTGGCTGCTCCATGCCGCCTGTGTCCTGCATTCCGGATGCACAACGGGAATGGAGGCTGTTATCATGGGTAAACCGGCCCTGTCGTACCAGCCGCCGCTTGCCATGCCATACCCCGAAACCGTGCCGGATTCCATCAGCCTGATTGCCAGGGATGAAGATGCCCTGCTTTCCCTTGTGCGGCGGTGCATGCAGCTTTCTGGTGGCGGGGACGGCGAGCCTGCTGCAGACGATGCGCTGATGGAGAAAAAGCGGCTCATCGACTATTTTGTGTCCCGCGACAGTGCACGGTGCTGTTCCGAGCGAATTGCCGATGCTATTGACAGCTATGCGCTTTCCGGCAGCTGCACGTTCCGCGCCTCGCTTTCTTCCCGTATCCGCCGTGTGCTGTTCCGCAGACACCAGAAGGACTTCAATATGGAATTTACGCATGTGACTCCGGCTGAATGCCGCCGTGATGTGTTCCGGATGAAAAAAGCGCTCGGCTTGGACTACCGCTGCAAGTTTCTGTGCCTTGAAGACAATGAATTCCTGCTTCTTCATGAGGATTCAGGCAGAAGCAGGAAGATCGAGCGTGTTGAAAAACTGCTTAATAAAGCAAAGCGCATCTTGAAAAACTAAAGTTTTTCTAGGACCCTGAAGTAAGGAAAAATAATTATGTTCAGCCTTGAAGATTTTATTGCACGTTCCGTCACCCGGCGTCAGGAAAGCCTGTTTCTGAAGGATATCCAGGCGCATCGGGCTGAGCTTTCCGCTGCCATTAAGGGAAAGTCCCTGCTTGTCATCGGCGGAGCAGGAAGCATCGGCAGTTCCTTTATAAAAGCCTGCCTGCCGTATGAACCGGCAAGCCTTGTAGTCGTGGACATAAGTGAAAATGCCCTTGCGGAGCTTACCCGTGACCTGCGCAGCACAGAGGGACTGCCGGTTCCTGCCGATTACATTCCCTATCCGCTGAACTATGCTGACGGTGCCTTTCGGAAAATGTTCCTCGCCAGAGGCGGCTTTGACATTGTGGCGAATTTTTCTGCGCATAAGCATGTGCGCAGCGAAAAGGATATTTATTCCGTCGAGGCACTGATACAGAATAATCTGCTCCATGCCCGGCAATTGCTGGAGCTGCTTTCCGCCTGCCCCCCGGAAAAATTTTTCTGCGTTTCCACAGACAAGGCTGCAAACCCGGTCAACATTATGGGAGCCAGCAAGCGTATTATGGAAGACCTGATTTTTTCGTATTCGGAAAAGTTCCCGGTTACGACCGCACGCTTTGCAAACGTCGCCTTTTCAAACGGTTCGCTTCCGGCCGGCTTTCTGGAAAGAATCCGCAAGCTGCAGCCAATCAGCGCGCCGAGCGATGTGAAACGCTATTTTGTTTCCCCGCAGGAAAGCGGGCAGATTTGCATGCTTGCCTGTATGCTCGGTAAAAACCGGGAGATTTATTTTCCCAAGCTTGACGAAGCGAGCATGATGACGTTCTCTGATATCGCGACTGAACTGCTGGAGGCGCAGGGCTATCATGTCCTGCAGTGCGCATCCGATGCGGAGGCCGTGGAAAAGGCCGCCCAGCTCCGTGCAGGCGGCAGGGACTATCCCGTGCATTATTCCGGCAGCGATACGACCGGCGAAAAAGCCTTTGAGGAATTCTTCACCGAATCTGAACATGTTGACATGCAGCAGTTTACATCGCTTGGTGTTATAAAAGATATTCCGCTGCCTGACAGTGCCCGGCTTTCGTCGCTTTTTTCCGGACTGGAGGCGGCGTTTGCCCGCACGGATACAAGCAAGGAAGATATCGTGTGCCAGCTTTCTTCGTACCTGCCGAATTTTGTGCATGAGGAAAAACACAAGTCCCTTGACGCAAAGATGTGAGCCGGCTGTCCGGAAAAACGTCTGGCAGCACCGCTTTTGGCAGCCCTCTATACTGTGAGATGAAATTATGATGTATTCTGATGAAATTCAGTTTATAAAGCAGCTTTACAAGCATGATGATCCGGTGCTCTTGCATGCCCCGGTCTTCATGGGAAATGAGAAGGCCTATCTTGCCGACTGCATCGATACAACCTTTGTTTCCAGCGTTGGTGCCTATGTTGACCGTTTTGAGGCGGATATAGCCCGTTACACCGGTGCTGCGCGTGCAGTTGTCTGTGTGAATGGTACCATGGCGCTGTTTATGGCGCTTAAGCTTGCCGGTGTCCAGCCCGGAGATGAAGTGATAACGCAGCCGCTGACCTTCATTGCCACGGCAAATGCAATTGCCTACTGCAATGCGCAGCCGGTGTTCTGTGATGTGGACGAAGAAACAATGGGACTGTCGCCCGCTGCCGTGCGGCAGTGGCTGGAGGCACACGCACTTGTTAAAGACGGTTCCTGCGTAGACAAAGTAACCGGCCGCCGCATTGCCGCCGTTGTTCCCATGCATACCTTCGGGCATCCGGTGAAGCTGGACGACCTTGTGCTGCTGTGCCGGGAATGGTGCATTCCCCTTGTTGAAGATGCTGCGGAAAGCATCGGCAGCCGTTACAGGGGAAAACAGACCGGCACCTTTGGCCTGATCGGATGTATGAGCTTTAACGGAAATAAAACTATTACGTGCGGCGGCGGCGGCATGCTGCTGTTCCAGGACGAGGAACTGGGCAGCCGGGCAAAACATCTGACGACGCAGGCAAAAATTCCCCACCGATGGGAATTCCGCCATGATGCCATCGGCTACAACCTTAGGCTGCCGAATCTTAATGCCGCCCTCGGCTGTGCTCAATTGGAGTACATCGACAAAATCCTGGCAAACAAGCGGGAGACGGCGCTTGCTTACAAGGCTTATTTTTCCGGCAGGCCCGGCATGCGCTGGTTCGATGAGCCTGAAGGCTGTACGTCCAATTTCTGGTTCAATGCAATCCTTCTGGACGGCAGGAAGGAACGCGATGCCTTCCTTGAAGAGACGAATGACAACGGTGTGCAGACGCGTCCCATCTGGGAACTGATGAACACCCTCGATATGTTTAGGGACTGCCAGTGCGGCAGTCTGGAAAACGCGCAGATGTTTGCCGACCGGGTCGTCAACATTCCGAGCGGCTATCGTTCCTAGGAGCTGCAGACGGTGAACAGCAGCCTTATACAGAAGCAGCGGAGCATTCTTGATGCCCTGCAGCAAATTGATTCCCTGCCGGCAAGGGGAAGCAGGACGCTCTTTGTTGTCGATGAGGGGCAGCGGGTCATCGGTTCCCTTTCAGACGGTGACTGCCGCCGTTTCCTGATACGTGCACGGAATCTGGACGCTCCCGTTGAGCAGGCCATGCACCGGGATTTCATTTCCCTGCGCAAAGATGCCTCCGATATAGCGCTCCTGAAAAAAATTAAAAACCTCGGCATCCAGTATGTCCCTGAACTGAATCCCGACGGGACGTTCAGCCGGATTGTGGATTTTTCCGGCGGAAAATCCTTCCTTCCCGTGGATGCCGTGCTGATGGCAGGAGGGAAGGGCGAGCGGCTGCGGCCCCTTACGCTTAAGACGCCAAAGCCGCTGCTTGAGGTTGACGGTAAGCCCATCATCGAATATAACGTGGAGAACCTGCTGCATTATGGCATCACGGACATTAATGTCACGGTGAATTACCTTGCCGGACAGCTTGAAGCATACTTTGCAGAAAAAAGCCGCACCGTTCCCGCCCGCTTTACCTGCATCCACGAGCCGCAGTTTCTGGGTACCATGGGGGCTGTGCAGTTTGTGCCGGCATGGCAGCACGATACCGTCCTCCTGATGAATTCAGACCTTTTTACGAATATCAATCTGGAAGCATTTTATTTCAGCTTTGTGGAGTCCGGAGCCGATATGTGTGTTGCCGGGGTTCCCTACAACGTGAATATTCCCTATGGCATTTTTTCTCTTAAGGAAGACGGTACCGTCACCGGAATGCAGGAAAAACCGAGTTTTTACTATTATGCAAATGCAGGAATATATTTATTCAAGCGCTCGCTCATCGATATGATTCCGCGGGACCGCATCTTCCATTCCACGGACATGATAGAACTGCTTATCAGAAATAATCTGAAAGTTACGCAGTTCCCCATAGCCGGATACTGGATTGATATCGGAAAGCCGGAAGATTTCAAGAAAGTGCAGGAATTTGCAAAGAACCTTAACCGGAGGGAACAGCAATGAATGTAGCCGTCATCGGGCTGGGCTCAATGGGAAAACGCCGCATCAGGCTGCTGTCCCTTGAACGGAAAGACACTGTTTTTGGCGTAGAGACGGATGCCGCCCGGCGCCGCCAGTGCACGGAGGAGCTGGGCATACCATGCTGCGCGGACATGACCGAGCTGCGCTCAAAGTGCACGGTGGATTGCGTGTTTGTGTGTACGTCGCCGCTGTCGCACCATGCAATCATAAAAGACTGCCTGCTGCATAAAGAGCACGTATTTACGGAGATAAACATTGTCAACGACGGCTACGGGGAGCTGATGGAACTTTCCCGGAGCAGCGGCACCAGGCTTTTTCTCTCTTCCACGCCGCTTTACAGCAGGGAGGTTTCCCGTCTGCGGGACATGCTGCGCTGTGAACGGAACCTGTCGTACCTGTACCACATCGGGCAGTACCTGCCGGACTGGCACCCGTGGGAGAGCTACAAGAATTTCTTTGTGGCAGATGCAAGGACAAATGCCTGCCGCGAAATTTTTGCCATAGAATTGCCGTGGCTTTCAAAAGTCTACGGGAAAATCACAGACATTTCATTCCGCCGGAAGAAAGCGACTGCACTGGATCTTCCCTACGATGATGTCTGCTTTGCTACCATCATGCACGAAAACGGTAACAGCGGCATGTTCTGTGTTGACGTTGCATCCCGGAAAGCCGTCCATTCCTTTGAAACCTTCAACGAAAACGTCCACATCTTCTGGAACGGTACGCCGGACAGTTTTTCTGCGTACAATGTGCAGGAAAAGCGTCTGGAACCCATCCCACTTGCGTCCGCGGGGAATGTTGCACATGATGCCCGCTATGCAGATTTCATCATCGAGGATGATTACCTGCAGGAAGTGCGGGCTTTCTTTGATTACATTGAACATGATGTGCCGCCCCTGCATACGTTCAGCGAAGATGATGCTGTCATCGGCTGGATTAATATGATGGAAGGCATTACCGCGGGAGGAAGGGAGTCTGTATGTTGAAAGTGTGTTTTGCCGGTCTCGGTTCTATCGGGAAGCGCCACGTCAGGAACCTGTCCGCGATTCTTGAGACACGGGGTATTCCTTTTCAGTTTGATGCCCTCCGGCATGGACAGAATCCTTTGCCGCCGGACGTTGCGTCCCGGATTAGTAACGTTTGGACGGATGCCGGGCAGCTCCCGGATGACTATGACATTGCATTTGTTACCAACCCGACCATCCTGCACTATGAGATGATCCGGAGCCTTGTGCCCCATGCGCGGCACCTGTTCATCGAAAAGCCCCTGTTTCAGGATACAGCCCGTGAGCTTTCCTCGCTGGAGCTGAAGCCCGGTTCCGTCTGCTACGTGGCATGTCCGCTCCGCTACAGCAGGGTCTATGCCGCCATGAAGGAAATTGCTGCCGGGCAGCGTATTTTTTCCGTCCGGAGCCTCTGTTCCTCCTATCTGCCGGACTGGCGCAAAGGAGCTGATTACCGGACGATTTACAGTGCGCGCAGGGAACTTGGCGGCGGTGTAGGCCTTGATCTGATACACGAGTGGGACTACCTGGTGGATTTGTTTGGTTTCCCGCTGGAAAACACTGTGCTGCAGGGTAAATTTTCGAATCTGGAAATCACGAGCGATGATTTATATGTGAGCACCGCCCGCTATGCCGACAAAGTTGTTGAAGTCCACCTGGATTATTTTGGGCGCGTTGATCAGCGGACGCTCACGTTCTACACGGCGGAAGATACCATTATCGGGGATTTTATCGCAAATACCGTTACGTTCCTGAAATCCGGCCGGAAACTTGACCTGCCGGAAGACGGCAATGCCGTGCACTATCATGAGCTGGAATATTTCCTTGATGTCTGCGACGGTAAAAAAGAAAATATCAATGACGTTGAAAAAGCGTACCGGGTGCTTTCCGTGCTGGAAGGCAGGGGGTAGGGGGCAGAAAATGCATGTATTGTTCACGATATGCGGGCGGGCTGGTTCAAAAGGCGTAAAGAACAAGAACCTCAAGACTTTTATCGATGTTCCGCTCGTTTACCTTTCCTTGAGTGCCATACAACTGTATATGGAACGCCATGCGGATGTTTCCGCCGACGTTGTGCTGAATACTGACAGTAAGGAGCTGATTTCCCTTGTGCAGGCACAGAAAGCCGTGCCTGTTTCCGTCATCATGCGGGACGAAAGCCTTGCCGGGGATACCGTCCCCAAGGTTGCCGTCATCACAAACTGCCTTGTTACGATGGAAAAGGAAAAAGGTACAGCCTACGATGTTGTTGTTGATCTGGACAATACATCTCCGCTGCGGACAGCCGGCGATGTTGCCCATGCTATCGAGAAACTGACGGAAAATCCGGAAACATACGATGTAGTGTTCTCTGTGACTTCCTGCCGCCGCAATCCCTATTTCAACATGGTTGAGGAACGCGACGGCTATTACTGCACAAGCAAGGATGCAGTGTTTACCGCCCGCCAGCAGGCTCCCGCCGTCTATGACATGAATGCTTCCATTTATGCGTACAGCCCCCGTGCCCTCCGGGAAAAGGATGCAGAAACTTATTTCAAAAGCCGCTGCGGTGTCATCATGATGAAGGATACTGCTGTACTCGACATTGACAGCGAAGAAGATTTTGAGCTGATGCAGGTGCTTGCGGCGTATTTCTACCGGAATTACCCTGCATACGATGAAGTGTATCAGAACGCAAAGCAGCTTGCGGCCTGTAAAGCCAAGGGCTGAAAGCACATTTTTCTGGACCGAACCATGCCATTATGCATTCACGGCAGACAGCTTTCTGCCGGGCAGTTTTTGATAAAGGCTGCGGGCTATGTTCCCCGCCATACTGCGCAGTTCTTCAGGAACCGCAGGAGGCAGGCAGCAAAGCAGCGGGAACAGCGAGAGCTTGAAGCCCTGATGCAGGGGGGCGGGCAGGGAACTCCCCGTACGGAGACTGCCCGGCTTAGCCTCCTTGCAGCCCTGCTGCGGGAAATCTATGCCCATGTTCCGTACTACAGGCAGTTTCCCTTCCTTGCAAAGGCTTCAAAGAAAAACTGCATTTCCCTGCTTTCAAGGCTTCCAGTAACGGACAAGGAATTCGTCCGTACACATGAAGCTTTCCTCCGCCATGTACAGCTCTATCATGAAAATTACCCGACGTGGGGACATACCGGTGCAACCACCGGCAGGCCGCTGAGCTTTCCCACAAGCTATGTCGCGGAAGATACGCACCAGCGGGCGCTGTACCAGTATATGACGGGCATGCATTTTGATGATATTGCAGCAAAGCCCTTTGGCATTGTAACATTCTGCGGCACGCGCCCCCTGTACAACGGCAGCGAGGAGCAGGCACTTGATGCCCATATCTACTGGAAGTCCGAACCGGCAGATGCTTTTTACGGTACGCTGGATTTCTGTTCTTTTTATGAAACGGAAGACTGTCTGCCGTATTATGTGCAGAAGCTGAATGAGATACAGCCCTTTGTCATCCGCGGCTACTCGAATGCCATTCTTTCACTGGCACGTTTTGTTGCGGCAACTGCGCCGCTGGCATTTACCCTCAAAGCTGTCTATGTCACAAGCGAATATTGCCCGCTTTCGGCAATGCAGGAAATTTCCCGCGCGCTCGGCTGCCCGGTATTCGGTCAGTACGGACAGGTGGAGGGCAGTTTCTTCGGCTGGACTGCTGCAAATTCTGATACCTATTACCTGTCACCGTTCTATGGTTTTGCAGAGGTGCTGGATGATGCCGGAAATCCGGTAAAGGAAGGGGAGACCGGACACCTTATCGTTACCAGTTTCGGAAATCTTGTACAGCCGTGGATCCGCTACGATTCAGGGGATATGGTGCAGTACGGAGGGACAAACGGCGGTGTCCTGTGCCTGACGGGACTCAAGGGGCGCAGCAAGGATTTCATCTACGATGTTTCCATGCAGAAAATCCCGCTGGTTGGTTTTATGGATATTCACTACCTGAAGTGCCACCTCCACATCCGCCAGTACCAGATTCAGCAGGATGCGGCGGGTGCTGTCATTTTCCGGGTAGCTGCGCTGTCTTCCTGGACGCAGGAGGATGAAGACGAGATCCGCGCCGCCTTTGCAAAAAAGCACATACAGGTTACGTTTGATTATGTTGCCGGCATTCCCCTGAGTGCCGGCGGGAAGGAACTGCTTACCGTGCAGCACGTTGCTCCTGTTCAGGAATCAAACTGAGGAATCGCTTATGCCTTGCACCCCCATTGTTCTGTTTGTCTACAACCGCCCGGAACATACAGCCCGCACATTGCAGGCGCTTGCAGAAAATGAACGTGCCGCGGAATCTGAGCTTTTTATCTTTGCAGACGGACCCAAGCCCGGCGCATCCGCAGAACAGCTGCGTCAGATTGCAGAGACCCGTGCTGTCATCCGCCGGCCAGCTCCTTTTAAATCCGTTGAAATCCGGGAAGCTGAAGTAAACAGGGGGCTTGCAGCTTCTATCATTTCCGGCGTTACGGAAATTGTGCAGCGTTATGGAAGCGTAATTGTCCTTGAGGATGACATTGTCACCGGCCGCTATTTCCTTTCGTATATGAATGCCGCGCTTTCCCGCTATGAGCAGCAGAAAGCTGTCTGGCACGTTACGGGCTGGTGCGATCCCTTCCGTACCAAGGGGGACAATTATGCCTGGCTTTATCCGGTTATGGACTGCTGGGGCTGGGGCACCTGGGCCGACCGCTGGGCATATTTTAAGAAAGACATTCCTGCCTTGAAGCAGCAGTTTTCTCCGGCGATGATAAAGCGCTTCAATTTGAACGGGGCTGACCCCGGTATGTGGCAGCAGGTGCTGGAAAACGAAAGCGGTATCCTGAATACGTGGGCAATATTCTGGTACGCTGCGATTTTTTTGCAGCGGGGACTTTGCCTTGCACCTTCCAGGTCTCTTGTGCGCAACATTGGCTTTGATAATTCCGGTGAACACTGCGGTAAGAATGCCGCAGAGGAGATAACAGCCCCGCTGGACAGCAGGATAGAGCGCTTCCCGGAAACGATGAAAATCAGCCGTTTTGAATTCCGCCAGCTGCAGCGCTTCATGCGGAGAAAAAACAAGCTTACGTTCAAGTATCGTTTTGTGTGTACCTGCAAGAATATTCTGCGTCCGCCCTATCACCTGCTGAAACGCCTTGTTGGCAAAGCTTAAAGGGTTTCTAAAAAACGTACCATGTCTGCACCATTTCTTTCTATCGTGACAGTCAACCGGAACAACAGGGACGGGTTGAGAAAGACGCTTGAGAGCGTGCTTTCCCAGGAGAATTTCCCTGCTGACAGGCTTGAATATATAGTGATCGACGGTGCCAGTACCGATGGAAGTGCCGCCCTGCTGCAGGAATATGCAGCAAAGCGCAGCTTTCCCCAGCATATTTCCTGGTGGTGCAGTGAAGCTGATTCCGGCATCTACAATGCTATGAACAAGGGGCTTGCCCGTGCTTCCGGGGAATATATTCTTTTCCTGAACAGCGGCGATTACCTTGCGTCCGGCACTATGCTGCAGCAGCTTGCCTCCCTGCAGCTTTCCGTTGATATTGCGTATTTTGACGTTTACCTTTACTATCCGGACAGAACGAAGCTGCTTATTTTCCCCGATACAATCACTCCCCAGTTCTATGTGTCCGGGCGCTGCCTGAACCATCAGGCCGTGTTGATTCGGACAGAGCTGCATAAGCGTCATCCTTACGACGAAAGCTTCAGAATTGTCAGCGACTCCGATTTTTTTATCAAGACCATTATCAGGGATTCCTGCAGTAACCGCCATTACCGCATAGCGCTTTCCTACTATGAAGCGGAAGAGGGGTTCAGCAGCAATCCTGCAACGCGGAAACTGCTGCACGAGGAAATGTCCGTGCTGCTGAGCCGCTATTTTTCTGATGCAACGCTCAATGATATCCGGGAATTATTGGATTTCAAGTACGGATACGGCGGGCTGCTCCGGAAAGCCCGCCGGTTCTTCATGCTCTTTTCAAAAAAGAAACACTGATTAGACCTGTCCGGAAATCCGATGGATTCCGTGTAAAATGCAGGCAGTCAAATTTTCTGTCCGGTCAACAGATATGCAGAAACTTCTTGTGCTTTCACCTTTCTGTGCATACAGCGGCATCAAGCATGCCGGGGGAAAAATCCATTATCATTACTTGAAGAAGCTTGAAGCTGTGTATGCCATCACCCACATCGGGGTTGCAAAGCTTGCGGAGCAGGAAGCTATTGCTGCCGGCGGTATACAGGCGGACAGACATATTTTCTACAAGGATGCATGTGTTTCGCCTGTGCAGCGTTTTTTTTCCCGTCTGCAGGACTGGTTTACGCAGCACAATCCGTTTGACCGCTATGCAGGTTTTGTTGAGTATCCCATGCACCGCTTCTTCCTGCGGGAATGCCGGGCGCTGAAAAAAAAAAGATATGAGCCTGATATTGTGCTGCTGGACTGGACACAGGCTGTCTTTCTGTCTGGAAAGCTTCGGGCCTTTTTCCCTAAAGCTCGCCTGATCTGTGTGGAACAGGATGTCAGCTATCTGAAATACCGGCGCTTCTATGAGCATACGCCGCAGCTGCTGAAAAAAGCCGTCCGCTTTGTGAAATATCTGAACATCAGGCGGCAGGAACTTTCCGCTTTGCGCCGCGCGGATGAAATTCTTGTCTTGAATGAAAAAGACAGGGATTTACTTTGTTCAGATAGTTCCGGCTGCTTAAAAAATATTCGCGTCATCGTCCCGTATTTTGACACCTATTTTGATGTGTGCCGTGCGGATGTCCCGGAAAACGACATACTCTTTTTTGGAGCCATGTCACGGCCGGAAAACTTCAAATCTGCGCTCTGGTTCATTGAACAGGTACTCCCATTGCTGCCGGAGCAGTTCCGCTTTGTTATTGTAGGGAACAATCCGCCACCCGAACTGCTCCGCTGCAACGGGAACCGGGTACTCGTCAAGGGCTTTGTGGAAGATGTGCGCCCGCTTTTTGCCACAGCGCTGTGCTTTGTCTGCCCGCTCGTCTCCGGGGCCGGGATCAAGATAAAAATTCTTGAGGCGCTGTCTGCCGCTGTGCCGGTCATAACAAATGCGATAGGAATTGAGGGAATTCCGGCGCAGCGGGGCAGTGATTGTATATTTGCGGAGACTCCTGCCGAATATGCAGATGCCGTCAGACGCTTTGCTGCAGATGCGGACTACCGCCGTTCAGTTGGTGACAGCGGCAGGGAATTCATCCGCCGGCGTTTCAATTACGAACAGGAAAGTTACGTTCTTCCCCCGCCGGGAAATGAAGCTCTTGTCCGGCCCATGCTTTTCTGATATAGTGGGAAAACTAGTTTTATTCTTATGATGAAGGGCTTTGCCGGTATTAGTTTCTGTTGCCGCTGTGCATGGTGTACTGAGCTGTAAACTGGAATGCGGCATTGAATACGCTGCTTTTGCTTCTTCATTGGTTCCATAATTTCGATGTTTTGAGGTGTTTATGAAAACTGCATTAATAACCGGCATTACCGGTCAGGACGGAAGCTATCTGGCGGAATTCCTTTTGGAAAAAGGCTATGATGTCCACGGTATTATCCGACGCTCTTCTTCGTTTAATACCGGACGTATTGAGCATCTGTATATCGAAACGGCGCTGAAGGACATGCACCTTGACCGTCGTGTTATCCTGCACTACGGTGACATGACTGACAGCGAGAGCCTTATCCGCCTTATCCGCGAAATACAGCCGGATGAGATCTATAATCTTGCTGCACAGAGCCACGTGCAGGTTTCCTTTGAGGTTCCTGAGTATACGGCGGATGCCGATGCGACGGGTGTGCTCCGTATTCTTGAAGCCGTGCACTTCCTTGGTATGGAAAAGAAATGCCGCATCTATCAGGCATCAACCTCTGAGCTTTTCGGCAAGGTGCAGGAAATTCCCCAGAAGGAGACAACTCCGTTCTACCCGCGTTCTCCCTATGCGGTAGCAAAGCTCTATGGTTTTTGGATCATGAAGAACTACCGGGAAAGTTACGGCATGTTCTGCGCCAACGGTATACTTTTCAATCATGAGAGCGAACGCCGCGGCGAAACCTTTGTTACCCGCAAGATTACCCTTGCTGCCAGCCGCATTGCACAGGGGCTGCAGGAAAAACTTTATCTTGGCAACCTGAATGCCCTGCGCGACTGGGGCTATGCAAAGGATTATGTGGAATGTATGTGGCTCATCCTGCAGCAACCGGAACCTGATGATTTTGTCATTGCAACCGGAGAGCAGCATTCCGTGCGTGAATTCTGCACGCTTGCTTTCAAGGAAGCCGGCATTGAGCTTGAATTCCGGGGCACTGGCGTGGAAGAAAAGGGGTATGATGTCAAAACTGGCCGCTGCCTGGTGGAAGTTGATCCCCGGTATTTCCGTCCTGCAGAAGTTGAGACCCTGCTGGGGGATCCGTCCAAGGCTAAATCCGTGCTCGGCTGGAACCCAACTAAGACTTCGTTCCAGGAGCTGGTTTCGCGTATGATGAAGCATGACATGGAATATGTAAAAGCCGAAAAAACGCTGCATCAGCGCTAGCCGTTTGACGGGAGAACAGTATGGAAAAAACTGCAAAAATATATGTTGCCGGGCACCGCGGACTTGTCGGTGGTGCCATTCTCCGCGCATTGCAGGGAAAAGGCTACTCAAATATCATCACACGGACGCATGCAGAACTTGATTTGTGTAATCAGGCTGCGGTACAGGAATTCTTCTCTGCAGAGAAGCCTGATTATGTGTTCCTTGCCGCTGCGCATGTTGGCGGCATCGGTATAAACAGCGAGCATCCGGCCCGCTTTATCTATGAAAACATGATGATTGGCTTCAATGTGGTTGAAGCATCCCGGCTGAACGGTGTGAAAAAACTGATGAACCTCGGTTCTTCCTGCATTTACCCCAAGATGGCACCGCAGCCCCTGCAGGAAAAATCCCTGCTTTCCGGTCCGCTGGAACCGACGAACGATGCCTATGCCATGGCGAAGATAAGCGTCATTAAGCTTTGCCAGAAATACAATTTTGAATACGGTACGAATTATCTTTCCGTCATGCCGACAAACCTCTATGGCCCCGGTGACAACTATGATCTTGCAGGCAGCCACGTGCTTCCCGCGATGATTCGGAAATTTGATGATGCAAAAAAATCCGGTGCCGACGAGGTAACGCTCTGGGGCGATGGTTCCCCGCTGCGTGAGTTCCTGTACAGTGAGGACCTGGCAGATGCCGTCATCTACCTGATGGAGCAGTGCGATGCAAAGGACATGCTGCCGGAAAGTTTTGTCAATGTGGGCAGCGGCAAGGAATGTACCATCAAAGAGATTGCAGAACGTGTGCGCCGTATTGTGTATGCAGATGCACCTGGCAGGGAATGCCGTATCATCTGGGATACATCCAAGCCGAATGGTACCCCGCGCAAGCTCTGCGACATCTCTAAACTTGCCGCACTTGGATGGAAACCTTCCATGGATTTTGATGAAGGTATCCGCCGCAGCTATCAGGACTATCTTTCCGGCGGCGGCAAGATGAGCAAGCGGCAGTAAATGCTTTGCAGCGGCAATAAAAAAGCGGAACCCACGGGTTCCGCTTTTTTATTTACTCTTTTCAGAAGTTCCTGTCAGTATCTTCTGCAGGCATGTTACCTTCCTTTATAGTTCTGTTCTACCCAGCTGCGGTACTCGCCGGAAAGAATATGCTGAACCCATTCAGGGTGCTGCAGGTACCACCGTACTGTCATTGTCAGACCTTCTTCAAAGGTCATTTTGCGCTCCCAGTGCAGCTCGGCTTTTATCTTTGAACAGTCAATGGCATAGCGTGCATCATGTCCCGGTCTGTCTTTTACGTGTGTTATAGTGGAGCGGATTTTATCTGCAGAAAGTCCCGCCTCCTGTGCTGTAATTTCAATGAGCTTTTCCAGCAGCGTTATGTTCTGCCATTCATTTTCTCCGCCGATGTTGTATTTCTGTCCTGTGCGGCCGTCTTTCACAATCTGCCAGACCGCGCGGTTGTGGTCTTCTACGTAAATCCAGTCACGGATGTTCTTTCCTTCGCCGTAGACCGGAAGGTTCTTTCCTTCCTGCATGTTCAGCACCATCAGGGGAATAAGTTTTTCCGGGAACTGGTAAGGGCCGTAGTTGTTCGTGCAGTTTGAAAGGGTGACAGGCAGTGCAAAGGTATGGTGATAGGCCATTACCAGGTGGTCGCTGGAAGCCTTGCTTGCAGAATACGGTGAGCGCGGATCATAGTTTGTTTCCTCGGTGAAGTAACCGGTGTCGCCAAGCGATCCGTACACTTCATCCGTGGATATGTGATGGAAGAGGACGTCATCGCGCGGATTATCAAGGCTGCAGCCCCAGTAGTTGCGGGCTACGTCAAGCAGCGTATAGGTGCCCATGATGTTTGTTTTTACAAAGGCCTCCGGGCCGAGGACAGAACGGTCAACATGGCTTTCCGCTGCAAAATGAATGACCGTATCGATATCGTACTGGCGGAAAATGCGTTCAATTTCTGCCCGGTTGCAGATATCCACATGCTCAAAGATATAGCGTCCGTTCCCGAATTTCTGCTGCACGGCAGCAAGGTTGTTCTGGTTTCCCGCATAGGTCAGGCAGTCTACGTTGATAATCCTGCCGCAAAAGTCCGCATCCTTAAAAAGCGGGGAACCGGTGGCACTTTCGCCAAAGAGGTAATTGATGAAATTGCTGCCGATGAAGCCGCAGCCGCCCGTTATCATGATGTTTGTCAGTTTCCGTGTCATGCGTCCTTCCTTGCGGGTGCCGAATCAGGCATTCCCTGCGTTAAATCTGTCAGATTTGATGAATTTCTCGAGCACTTCGTCCCATGCAGGGAGTTTTACCTTGAGTGCTCCCAGCAGTTTTTCCTTGCTGAGCACCGAATATGCCGGACGGTGTGCAGGAGTGGGGTAATCCGCCGTCGTGCATGGGGAAATCTCACAGTCCTGCGTGATGCGCCCATACTTTTTCCCGTATTCGTAGATTTTCTGCGTGAAGCCGTACCAGGTGGTTTCCCCGCCGTCCGTTGCATGGTAAAGTCCGTAGGGAATTGCAGCATTCTTTCCAAAAAGATGATGGGCATTTGCCGATGTGCTGATAATTTTCAATATGATGGAAGCAAGGGTAACGGTGCAGGTGGGAGTGCCGCGCTGGTCATTCACGACGCGTACGGCAGGGCGGGAATTCATTGCCTTTGTCATGGTGTAGACAAAATTATGCCCGTCAAAGCCGTAGAGCCATGATGTGCGCAGGATGTAGTACTGCGTCATCTCTTTTGCAACCGCATCCTCGCCGTCAGACTTTGATTTTCCGTAAGCACTGACCGGGTTCTTGGGCGCATCTTCCGTGTACGGCTGCGATGCCGTGCCGTCGAAGACGTAATCGCTTGAAATATGTATGAGCTTTGCACCTATTTTCCGGGCGACACGTGCAATGTTCCGGGCGCCGTCCTCATTTGTCCGCTTTGCCTTTTCGGCTTCCTGCTCGGCCTTGTCAACCTGCGTATAGGCTGCGCAGTTTACAACCCAGGTTATTTTTTCCGGCACTTTGCCGTTTGCCGCAGCGTTCCCGGTCTGCCCTGCAGAGCTGTCGTGGGATTCGGCAAAGGCTTCCAATGCTGACGGATTGGAAATGTCGACATCGCTGTTGCTGCCGACCCATGAAATATTGTTTTCTGAAAGCTGCCTGCCCAGCTCAGAACCGAGCATGCCGTGTGAACCGATGAGCCAAATCATATCATCCGCCTATCCATGTGCCGTTCTGGTCAAAATAGCGCCCGTTCCGGTCAAATGCAGGGTGCCTGCCGTCCTTGTCCGAAAGCACGGGAAGCAGCCCCGGCGCAATGCTCTGCCAGTCTATCCCGATGCCCGGATCATTCCACATCAGCCCCGCCTCATCTTCCGGATGGTAGAAATCCGTACATTTGTATGTGAAGACTGCAGTCTCTGAAAGCACGTAGAAGCCGTGCGCGAAACCTTCGGGAATGTAGAATTCATTCTGCAGTTCGCCGTCGAGCACAACGCCATGATACTGCCCGAACGTGGCAGAACCGTGCCGCAAATCGACCGCTACATCATAAACCCGGCCTTCCGTTACGCGGACAAGCTTGCCCTGCGGGTGGAGCGTCTGGAAATGCAGTCCCCGGAGAACACCTTTTGTGCTTGAGGACTGGTTGTCCTGCACAAAATGCATGGTCAGGCCGGCATCGGCAAACTCCTTTTCGTTGTAAGCCTCAAAAAAATAGCCGCGTTTGTCACCGAACACTTTCGGCTGGATTTCATAGAGCCCTTTGACAGGGCAGGGTTTGAATACAAAAGGCATCACAAAACCTCATTGTCTACGATATATTTCAGGTATTCCCCGTACGATGTCTTGTAGCCGCCCGCAAGCTGCAGCAGCTGTTCCCTGCTGAGCCAGTGCCGGCGGTATGCAATTTCCTCGATGCAGCTGACATACATTCCCTGCCGCTTCTGGATGGTCGCAATGAAATTGGACGCTTCCAGAAGGCCGTCGTAGGTGCCGGTGTCAAGCCAGGCCATGCCCCTGCCGAGCAGCTGTACGTTCAGTGCGCCCCGTTCCAGATAAGCATTGTTTACGGCAGTTATCTCTATTTCTCCGCGGGCGGACGGTTTTACGTCCTTTGCAATCTGGACAACAGTATTGTCATAGAAATACAGTCCCGGCACCGCATAGTTTGACTTGGGCTGCTTCGGCTTCTCTTCAATGCCCAAAACTTTTCCGGATTTATCAAATTCAACGACGCCGTACGCCGTAGGATCTTTGACCGGATAGCCGAATATGACAGCTCCGCCTTCGTCTGTTACCTTCTTTTTTGCAGCCTGCAGCGTTGCAGTAAAGGACTGCCCGTAGAAAATGTTGTCGCCAAGGACAAGGGCGACCGCATCGCTGCCGATGAAGTCTTCTCCCACGATGAATGCATCTGCCAGCCCGCGCGGCTTTTCCTGCACTGCATAGGAAAAATGCATGCCCAGCCAGCTGCCGTCGCCGAAAAGCTCCTTGAAAAGCGGCAGGTCACGCGGGGTTGAAATGATGAGTATGTCCCTGATGCCGGCAAGCATAAGCACGGACAGGGGATAGTAAATCATCGGTTTGTCGTAAAGGGGCAGAATCTGCTTTGAAACTGCCTTGGTGATAGGATAGAGGCGCGTTCCTGAACCGCCTGCAAGAATAATACCTTTCACAACTGCTCCTTCATGGAATTTAATAATTTAGTATAACGCAAAAGCGCTGAAAGCACAAGCAGCGTATAAGTGACCTGTACTGGCTCAGGACTTTACCATGAGATTTGTTCTGCCGAAAAAAATGTTCATGTGTATAAATATGTATTAAAACTTAAAACGTTGTATTTCTCTTTGTTTTGCAAGTCAGGTGACAACATAAAAACATGCGCGGAAACGGGAAATTGAACGGCGCTGCCTTTGTAAGCAGTACAACCAGCGGTGTCGGGCAATTTCCCGCTGGGAGCGCATGTTGTCTTATACTGAACCCCTGGCCTGGCTACTGGCTAGCTTTTTTTGTGTTTTTGCGCTACAGTGTGTGCATGAATATGGAAGCTTTTGTTTTGGGGTGTGGCGGCATGATGCCCCTGCCGTACCGGCATCTCACGTCTGTGCTCCTGCGCCGCGAAGGAGATTTGTTCCTGTTTGACGGTGGAGAAGGAACGCAGGTTTCTTTAAGACGCCTTAATTTAAAATGGAAGAAAATAAATGCCATCTTTGTTTCTCATACCCATGCCGACCACGTGACGGGACTTCCCGGTATACTGATGCTTTCTGCTCAGGTTGACCGTACGGAACCGCTGTACATCTTCGGTCCTCCGAAAATCGCAGAATACATCGAAACAAGCCGGAAAGTGCTTGATATGTACATCAACTATCCGATTGTGGTCAAGGAAATCACGGCGCCGTGTACAGTGTACGGTGAAAAGGATTTTTATGTGCGCGCATTTCCGCTGGAACACACCAAGACCTGCGTGGGCTATACGCTGGAGGAGCTTGACCGTCCCGGCGAATTCAACCCGGAAGAGGCGGAGCGCCTGCATGTTCCGCGCGGACCGCTCTGGGGAAAACTGCAGCACGGGCAGAAAGTCGTGAATACGGAGGGTGTCGAAGTGCTGCCGGATCAGGTCGTGGGTAAGCCCCGCGGCGGGCGCAAATTCAGCTTTGTTACGGACACGATGTACCTGCCGACCATTGCGAAGGAAGTGCAGGGCAGTGACCTGTTTATCTGTGAGGGTATGTTCACCGATGACTGTGCCGACCAGGCGAAGGAAAAAAAGCACATGACTGCCCGCCAGGCTGCCCGCATTGCGCTTGATGCACAGGTAAAGCGCATGGCGATGATTCATTACAGTCCGCGCTATACTGACCGCGATCTTGATATGCTGCTCCGCCAGGCGCGGGATGTTTTCCCCCGTGCAGAGCTTACGCGTGACCGCATGCATTTTGAAATTCCCTATGAAGACTGATGCTGCGGGGGCTTCTGCGCTTCCCGGCGTGAATGTACATTCTTTCTCAAAAAGCTACGGCCGGGGCAGGTACCGGAAAACTGCCCTTCGCGGGGTGGATTTTTCTGCAACAGCAGGGGAAGTTACGGGCATTCTGGGGCTGAACGGTGCCGGAAAGTCCACGCTGCTTAAGGCTGTCTGCGGCATCCACTGTCCCACAGAGGGGCACGTAGAGGTCTGCGGGCAGAAAGAAGCGGACTGCATCCGCCGGATTACGGCCTATGTGCCGGAGCTTCCGGTGCTTGATACGCGGCTTACCGTCCGCGAGACGCTTTTCTTTTCCGCACTCCTGCACGGTATTCCGGAAAACCGCTGTGATTCCGCCGCCCTTTCTGCAGCCGTCCGCTGCGGTGTGCAGAATGTGCTTCCTTCAAAAATTTCTGTGCTCTCAAAAGGCTATGTGCAGCGTACAGCCCTTGCCGCCGCCCTTGCGTCCGATTGCCCGGTACTTGTGCTGGATGAGGCTACAGCCGGACTCGACCCGGCGCAGGCAGTACAGGTCCGCGGACTCCTCAAGGAGCTTGCACGTACAAAATGCGTCATATTTTCCACGCACCGCATTGAGGAAGCCGAAGCACTCTGCGGAAAAATATGCATATTGTCAGGCGGAAGACTTGCTGCCGCCGGTACTCCCGCAGATTTACTGCAGCAGTCCGGGTGTAGTACGCTGGAAGCGGCTTTTCTCTCCATTACCGGAAGCAAAAGCGGGCTGGAGGAGGAAGCGTGAAAGCCCTGTACCGCCGCTACCTTTTCAGTCTGCTGATTCGTCCTGCAGTCTTTGCCGCATCCGCCTTATTTGTGCTCTATGCCGTACTCCAGTTTTTTTTCGTCCAGCAGTTTTTTACGGAAGCCGGTACTACGGAACTGCACCGCTTTTTTGCTGCGATTCCCTATGCGGCGGTACTCTATGTCCCGGTACTTGCGTCAGTCCTGCCCTCCGGCGATTCCGGTTACGCACAGCCGTTTCCTTCGGCTGCCATTTCGCTGGCAAAAATACTGTCGCTGCTGACAGTTGCCGCTTTTTCCCTACTGCTGACATCCGTCGTTCCGCTGACCGTACATTTCTTTGGGGATGTTGAGCTGCGTTCTGTCTGCTGTGCGTACCTGGGACTGCTCCTGTACCTTGCAGCAGCTGTTTCGTTCTGCGTATTCATCTCCGGGCTTTTGCCCCATGCCGGTGCCGCGTTTTTTGCTTCCGCAGCACTGCTTGCGGCCTCTTGCGCGGCTCATCTTGCTGCGGCATGGGAAGCCCTGCCGGGATGGCTTGCGGCATGCTGCCGGGCAGTCTCGTTTGCGTGGCATTTTGATGCCGCGGGAAAGGGCATTATTGATACCCGGGACTGCCTGTTCTATGCCGCGGTGACGGTGTTTTTCTGGCTTGCGGCGGTGGCATGCATGGAACGGAAGCGCGGGCGCCGCGGCAGCATGTTCTGGAAGCAGCTGGCCCTGCTTGCGGCGGCATGCCCGCTGCTTGCAGCTGATGCTTCCCGCCTGTATGCCCGCATCGACGTGACTGCGGCAAAGACGTTCACGGTGAGCGCATACAGCCGGACACTGCTCGCGGAAGTTTCAGAACCGCTTTCCATCACCTATTACCGGAGCGGAGTGCTCAAGTCGCTCTATCCGCAGGTACGGGATGTCGATGATTTCCTTCGCTCCTATGCGGCATGCAGTCCGCAGCTTTCCTACACGCTGCTTGACCCTTCCGGGGAAAAACTGGAACAGCGCCTTGCCCAATATGGAATTGAGGGCCGGCAGCTCCGCACGGAAGGACAGGGGGCTTCCGCCTACATGACGGTCTATTCCGCAGTAGTGCTCTCCTATCTTGACCGGACGGAAGTGATTCCCTTTGTTCTGGGAACAGCTTCTTTGGAATATGATCTTGCCGGACGGGTGCAGTATCTGGTGCAGGGGCGCATCCGCGCGGTTCAGGTACTCACCGGGAACGGGCTGGAACTTTCGGAGGCCTATCAGTATGTCTGCCCCTTCCTTGAGAGCCAGGGATTTTTTGTGCTGCAGGCTTCCCTTCCGTCGCAGCGGGATGAGGCCGGACGCGGGGATGTGTTCACCCTGCACGGGGATGTTCCCGTACTGCTGCTTGGTTCCTCAGCACTTACCGCAGAAGACGCAGATGCGCTGTTGTATTTTATCCAGAAAGGCGGAAAGCTTGTTGCTGCCTCCCAACCCTATACGATTGACCTGCAAAAGGACTGGTCGGTACAGCGGCGCGAAGATGTGTCCGGCTATTTTTCTGATGACCGGCTTGCATGGCTGCTGCGGCAGTTTGGGGTGTATTTCAGGGACACGCTGACCGCAGATTCCTTGAATTTCCTGCTTGCACTGGAAGGCAGCGGCTCAGCACAGACAGAGTACGTCAGTTACCCGCTGTGGCCGCAGCTTCCCCGGCAGGAACATGCCGTAAGCGGAATGACGCTGTTCTGGCCCTGCGCCTTTGACGTAGATGATGCAGATGCTGCCGCTGCCGGTTTTTCTGTTGCAGCTGTCCTGCGTACTAGTTCCGGTGCATGGCAGGAAATGCCTGTTGCCGGTGACTTTATCACGAATCCTTTTTCTGTGACAACTGGGGCCCCTGCCGGTGCAGAAAGCGGAAGCTTCCCTGTCTGCGTTGCACTTTCGCCGCTTCGTGCCGGAGGAGCTGCAGCTGCGCCTTCCGTCTATGTGCTGGGAGACCAGTATGCTGCCAGCGATTTCGGTATCGCCTACAGTTCCGGGAGCGGCGGGGGACTGGATGTCCGCAGCCTTAGCTTCCTTGTGGACTGCCTGCTTAGCGTAAGCGGGGATGCTGAGCTTGTTGCGCTCAAGAACCGGAGCATCCGGAACACATCCCTTTACAAAATTCGCGGGGATTCCTTCCTGCCTGCTGCCCGCCGGGCAGTATTTGCGGATTGTGTTATTATCCTTGTGATACTATCACTTTTGTATATATGTACTGCAATGCAGCGGAGAAGGTTCAATGAAAAGACTTTCTGCTAGGCAGGGAATCCTGCTTTTTTACTTGATTGACGCCGTGCTGCTTCTGATGCTTGTCGTCTCTTTCCTGCCGCTTTCAAGGCGGCAGACGGCACCGTCTATGCAGACTGCGCTGCTGAACCCCAACCGTGCGCAGAACGTTGCGTCCGTTACCATTTCTGTAGCGGATGAAAGTGACGCCGGCGGGAGGACGACCGTTACACTGGAACGCCACGGCAGCCTGTGGTCGGGAATCAGTTCTGTTTCGTCGGGCACATACAGCTGGCCCGCAGATATGCAGACCGTCGCCCGGCTCTTTGCTGAAGCGGTAAAAATCACCACGGTATACACAAAGGCAGACAATGTTTCTGCGTGGAAGCAGCTGGGAATTGACGATGCAAATGCTGCCGTCCTGACCTTCCGGGATGAACGGAATGACATTGTGTCCCAGCTCTTTTTCGGGAGCGGCGACTTACTTTCCCGGCGGATTTTTTTCCGGACGTGGACCAAAACAACAGCCTATGAAACCGACGACGCGATCGCTTCCTTCCTTTCGGCCGACGAATCGTTCTGGGCAGACCCCTTTGTCTACCCGCAGTGTCTGACTGGCGCTGACCGGGTGGCATCTGAATCGTTCCTGCGCCGCGGGCTGCTGCTGAATATCGCTCCCCGTGACGGCCTGCCGGTCTATGCCGAGCTTAAAAAGGATTTTGGGAACGGGGCCTCCGCCCGCTTTTTTATCTATGAAAAGAACGATGCCTTTGTTGTCATTCCGTCTTTTTCGGCAGGACCTGCATTCGGTGCCGCTGAGCGGGACATGCTGGAAAAATTGAATTACCGCTACAGCATCAGCGCATGGACGTATGAGCGCTGGGCGGCGGAATAACAGACGTTTTATGCCTTTCCATGAAAAAAATTGCATTAATTGAAATATTGATTTATAATGGAATGAAACGGGGGAAAATTCTCATTTCTTTTGGAATTTCCCCGTAAAAACCATGCAGAGAGGTATGAGATGGCGAGTAAATACGTAATCGAGAAATCCAAGAACGGCGGCTTTAAGTTCAATCTTCTTGCTGCCAACGGGGAAATCATTGCGACGTCCCAGGTGTACACCACAAAGACTGCCTGCAAGAAGGGAATCGCCTGCGTGCAGAAAATTGCAGAATGTGAAGTTGAGGATCAGACAAAGGACGGGTATGAAGAGCTGAAGAAGCCCAAGTTTGAGCTTTACCGCGACAAAAAGCAGGAGTTCCGCTTCCGTCTTATCAGCCGCAATGGTAAGAATATCGTTTGGGGCGAAGGCTATACGACGATTGACGCCTGCAAGAACGGCATTAAGTCCATCAAGAAAAATGCCGGTGCCGAAATAGTGGATAAATCCCTTGAAGATTAACGGCATCTAAGTAACGCCGCTTTTCGCGCTTCCATTGAATTAATTCCAATGATAAGCAGGCAGCATATATGCGGAGTGCATGCATGCCGCCTGTCTTATTTTGTCTTCAGGAGATACATGCTGTGCAGGAAAACATCCAGAGACTCTACCATTATACGGACTTCAATGCGATGCGCGGCATCATTACAAACGGAGAAATCTGGCTGTGGAATCTCCGCCGTATGAATGACAGCCAGGAAATGCAGTACTTCATCAGGGAATTGAAGCGGGCCGTAAAAAAGCTGCTTGATCCTGCGGAGCATGAACGGCTGGAAGCCATGTTCTGCGAAAACCTGAAGGATTTTGACAAGCTTTCCAGCTTTGCGTCCTGCTTCAGTGAATACTCCGACGATGCCGCCCAATGGGCACGCTATGCAAAGAACGGCATGGGTGTCTGTATTGCATTTAACAAGGATTTGCTGTCTCTGATAGGGGAGGCCGGTCATGCCCCGCTGTGCAGGGTTAATTATTCCCGCAGCTGTGACGACATGGGAATTGTGCAGGAACTGGCAGAACTCGTGCGCACCCCTGCTTCCCCGGAAAGAATCAAAGAGACCTTCAACCGTCTTGTATCCAGTTCTCCGCTTTTCAAGCATCCGTCTTTTATCAGCGAGAAAGAATACCGCCTTGTGTCCCTGCCGTATGAGCTGGAAAGCCACTTGGGGGCCCCTCATTTCTTTGTGGAAGAGACGAACATAAAGAAATACTATGTACTGAATCTGCGGGCAGTCTGCAGCCAGCTGGGCAGAAACTATGCGGAACTGTTTGAGGAAATCTGCATTGGTCCCCAGGCGCGGGTAACAGTGGAAGTGCTCTCCGATTATTTTGTTGCTACAGGCATGAGCGAACTCTGCGGGAAAATACGCCTTTCCGAATGCCCGCTCCGCCGCTTCTGAATCGCCCTTGCAAGCGCTGCCTAAAAAAGCTATGATTGCTTCTATGATTATCACTGTTTATGCTGAGTGCAGAAGGAACATCCCGTTCCTTTTGGAGGAACTATGAGTTCGGCGGCTATAGATGCTTTTCTTTCGTGGGCAGACGGATACCTGAATTTCGAAAAGCTGCCGCAGAAAAATATATTCTGGCTGGATACCATGCAGTTTCTCTGCGAGCGGCTGGGGCATCCCGAACGCTGCTGTCCCTGCTTTCATGTTGCCGGTTCCAAGGGAAAGGGCTCAGTTTCTACGATGATTGCTTCCGTGCTTGCGGAGGCGGGCTATTCCGTGGGGCTGTATCAGTCGCCGCACATTGTGGATTTCCGGGAACGGGTACGGACCGTCCGCGGCTTTTTCCCCGACGCTGTCTATGAACAGGCGGCTGCAGAGCTGCAGGCAGCGGTGGCGGCAATTCCGCCGGAAGATTTTCCCGGTGCCCGGCCGCTTACATGGTTTGAGATTGTAACCGTTTTTGCCATGCTCTGTTTCCGCATAGCAAAGCTTGATTATGTTGTGTATGAAGTGGGCCTGGGAGGGCGCCTTGATGCCACGAATGTTGTGCAGCCGCTGTGCTGCTGCATTGGTCCCATCGAACTGGAGCACACTGAATATCTTGGCAACACGCTGGAACTGATTGCGGCAGAAAAAGCCGGTATCATGAAAGACGGTGTTCCTGTCATAAGTGCCCGCCAGGAAGAATGCGTTCGTATGGTGTTCCGGGCACAGGCTGCTCAGCATGCAGCTCCCCTAAGCTTTATCGATGATGAAATTCGCCTGACGCCCGGTAGTTTCTATGCTGAAAAGCTACCGAACGGTCGGGAAGGTACGGAAAAAGCGCTGGCAGGCATGGGGGTGACGCTGGAATCGCCTGTATTCCGGCGTCACTTGCAGACAAACTTACGGTTGGTAGGTTCATTTCAGGGCGAAAATGCAGCGCTTGCGGCTCTTGCGGTCCGCACGGCAGTGCCTCAGATTTCAGAGGATGTCATTGAACGGGGCCTCGCTGCCGCCTCGCTGCCCGGCCGCTTCGAAATTGTTTTTCCAGTGCCCGGCTTTCCCCGCATACCGGAACTGGTCCTCGACGGCGCCCATACAAGAAACAGCGTGCAGATGACAGTTGAAAGCTTCTGGAGTCTTTATGGTAAGGATTCCGGGGTACACCTGCTTTTTGCCTGTGCGGCAGACAAGGATGCCGAAGACATTGCGCAGTGTTTTGCAAATGGCTTTGCGCAGGTAACGCTGACGCGGCCGGGCTCCGTAAAAGCGGCTGACCTGCCCCGTCTGGAGCATGCATTCACTGCTGCCGGAATCAGCTTTCATGCATCGGAGGACTATGTGTCGGCAATCCGCACGGCACTCGCTTCTGCAGACAAAGCCGGTGCCCCGCTGCTGGTAACCGGGTCATTCTATCTGCTTGCAGAAGTGAAGAAAGTGCTGGACTCCGTTTCAAACGGCTGTTGACAGTCGTACGGAAATACAGCCCGGAATGTTCTGGGTTGCATTTCTGCTTACTGTCCGCTCCCGGTGAATGGAAGCTGCACAAGGAATTCCCGGTTGGCAAAGCGTTCTCCCAGCGCATACAGTATGATGTCTGCCCCGGCTGCCTCCGCAAGTTCCAGAGACTGCTTGTCCGGACTCCACACATAGATGGATTCATGAAAATGCTCTGCAAGCAGGGGAACAATCGTTTTGTCTCCTGCAAACTGTGAATCGGCGTAGATGATGATGTTCCCGCTGGCATCTGGATTTTCAAGGATGAATGTCTGCGGTGCATCCGGGAACTGCTCTGCAAGCAGCGGGGCAACACGTTTCTGATATGCGGACTGCGCTTCACCGGAATGCCTGGTAAACCTGATATCCGGGAATGTATAGTCCCTGCGGTTTCTGCCGCGGTTACCGAGCATGTCATCAAGGTCTCCCTTAGCCGTGCTGCGGAAATTGTTTTGGAAGGTTTCGGCTGGCACGGCTGCAAAGTCCCCGTATCCGCTTTCGTTCAGTGCGGCAATGATTGCCGTATAGACATAATAGTCTCCCAGCGGTGTCCAGTGAGTGTCAGTCTTATAGTAGAGAAAACCGTCGGACTTGTGTGCCAGCAGTGTCTGTTTCAGATCGACCACAAGGACATCGGTATGAGCCTTCAGGTAGGAATAGATTTGATCTGCCGGGCTTTCGTGCACCGTGTAGTTTCCGTACAGATATTCCGGATAAATGCTTGTCTTGCTGGGATGGATGATGAATACATAGTTTTTTCCCAGCTGCTTATAGCGGTCGCTGATACGCTGCTGTGTTTCGGCAATTTGTTCAAGCTGGCTTTCCTGCAGCCGGTATTCGCCGCTTGCAATCTGGATGTTCCCCTGCAGTTTATAGAAAAGCCAGCCGTCCCTGCCGTACGCAACGTCATCAGACAGCGGCTTGAGCTGCAATATGCGTCCTGTAATAAAGTTCTTCAGGTCGATAAGATTGTCGCGGCAGAAGATATTGTCCTCCAGCCATGCAGAAAATGCTGCACGGTAGCCGGATGAAAGGAAGCGTCCTGTGGGAAAATCTGCGAGCGCCCGCTTTTCTCGCGCTGAAATTCTGCCCGGCTCCCTGTTTGCGGCAGCAAAGAACATGAAGAGGAAGCAGAGGCTTGTGATAATAAACAGCACTTGTATAGTCTTTTTCACGGCAATACCTAGAAATTGAAATATATGAAAGCCTTGTACGTGTTTCCTACGGCAAAGGCGAGCGAAACGGCAAGAAGGGCAAGGTGCACTAGTGCGCCCAGCAGAACTCGTGATGTCCCGTTCCAGCCGGCAAGCTTTTTCTTTACCAAAGGAACAACGGGCAGCGCACCGAAAATCCCCAGCAGAATGATTGGCAGGTATGTACCAAAATAAAATGCATCCGAGTCATTTACGATGCAGTTTCCGCTGAGCCCAAGCATTGCCAGAAGCTGCTTTGCCGCCAGCGTCAGGGAATTGGCCCGGAACACCATCTGCCCGATGAGCATGACGATAATAAAGTAGCAGTGCGAAAAGAATGCCGTTGCAGCCGGGTTCCATGCAAGCGGCCTGCCTGTTTTTGCCCGTTTTTTCTTGTAATTATCCCAGATGCGTTCAAGTATGATGAATGTGCAGTAAAACAAGCCGTAGGCGAGGTAATGGAAGCCTGCCCCATGCCATGGTCCGATGATGCACCAGGAGACAAGCAGTGCAAGGTAATCGCAGATCTTTGCATCCCGTTTTTTCCCTGTGCGGCGGTTCTTGACATTGAGCGCCCTGAATACAGGTGTATAGATATAGTGTTTTACCCAGGTGCCCAGCGTAATGTGCCAGCGTCCCCAATATTCGGCAACCCGCTTGGAAATAAAGGGATAGCAGAAATTTTCGTCTACGGTAAAGCCGAACATGCTGCCAAGCCCCACTGCCATGTCGGAATAACCGGAGAAATCGTAGTACAGCTGGATGACGTAGGAAATCACGCCAAACCAGGTGAGCAGGACTGAAAGCGAAGTGAATTCAGTCCTGTTGAATATGAAATCTGCAAAACTTGCAACGGAATCTGCAATGATCAGCTTTTTTGCAAGTCCCACGATAAAGCGCTTGAGCCCGTCAGAAAACTGCCCGATGCTGCAATGCCGCTCTTCCAGCTGGCTTTGGAATGTTGACCACTGCATAATCGGTCCGGATACGACTTTCGGGAAAAAAGAGAGGTAGAGCGCAACATGCAGAAAATTGGTTTCTGCCTTTACTGCACCGAAATACACATCAAGGACATAGGAGAGCGCAGAAAACGTGAAAAAAGATATTCCAAGCGGCAGCGCCCAGGATGGAGCTGCAATGCTGAGCCCGGAGACTGCATCGAAACATTTTAAAATGAACTGCAGGTATTTAAATGCAACAAGCAGCCCGACATTTGCTATGATTGCACAGACTGCAATTCCCCTGCACAGGCCTTGCCGCTGCCGGGTGCCTTCTATAAGCAGGGCAAAAGCATAGTTTGCCGCCATACTGGCCAGAAAGAGCGGCAAGGTTCGGAAGCCTCCCCACGCGTAGAAGAACAAGGATGCAAGCAGGAGGAATATGTTCTTGCAGCGCCGTGGCACCGCATAGTACACCCCTGTAACAGCGGGGAAAAAAATAAGCAGGAAGACGAGGGAAGAGAATGACATTGTTCAGAGTGCCCTGTCAGGAAAGCTTTTTTTCCATGACATCCATCATTTCACCCACATTCTTAAACCCGTTGATTTCTCCCAGTGTAAACTTAATGCTGAATTCATCCTCAACTGAACCTGTCAGTGTTAGGTAGGCAACACTGTCCCAGCCCTCAATATCTTTTGCCGTAGTTGCATCATTCACCGTGATGGTATCATCATCAAACACTTCCCTGAACACGCCGTTCAGTTTCTCGTTGATTTCCTGTCTTGTCATAAAAAACTCCTCTTGAATTTTCGGAAGCCGGCATCTAATGCATGTGCCAGCCTGTAGTTTCTCCAGATTCTATGTTACGGCGAGCCGAAAAACTTCAGTTTTTGGGGCTACGCTTTACGCCCGTTATAAGTACATTTTGCCCGGTTACGCAGTCAGACGAATCCGACAGCAGGTACTCGAATGTTGGAACGACATCTCCGGGCACAAGAAGTCTTCCCATCACGCTTGATTCCCGGGCCTGCTCCAGTGCAAGTTCAGGCATTCCTTCCAGAAAACGGGTATCCATCATTTCCGGGGATACGGCATTCACGCAGACTCCCTTGGGGGCATATTCTGCTGCAAGTGCCCTGACCAGACCGAGCAGGGCATACTTTGCCGTCACATACGGTGAAATGAATTTCGGCGGCACGTTTTCTGTGTATGCCGTAAGCATTACGACGATTTTCCCGGTACCGTTCTTTCCCATCTTGCTGATAAAGGGCTGAATAATGGAAGAAAATGAAATAAGTGAGCAGGTGAGTGCAGTCTGAAAGTCTTCTGGGGAAGTCTGGTGAAAGCGCTGCTGGATGCATTTAGGGGCTGCAAGATGCACGATGTGATCGGGTACACCTTCAGCTGCAATCTGTTTTGTCAGTGCAGAAACAGCGCCAGCATTCAGCAAATCTGCCTGCACCGGAATAATTTTTGTACCGAACTGGGATTGCAGTTCCTGTACAGCTTCTACACCGGCATTGTAGTGGGCGTAAATCTTTGTGTAACGGGGTGCCAACCGCGCAATGAGTGCACGCCCGATGTCGCTTGATGCACCGATAACGAGCAGCGTTTTATTTTCCATCACCGAGCACCCCCACTTTCATTTTGCCGCGCAACACCTTGCTGCCGTCAGACTTCACGATTCTGACAGCCAGCTCTGCCTGGTGGAAACGTTCGTCCACAGTTTTTACGGTTCCGCTTACCGTGAGCGTATCTCCAACGAACACCGGTGCTGGAAACGTGGTTTCCACAGAGTGAATCAGACAATGCTCACCGGGAAGATACACCCCGCCGAGTGTGCTCAAAAAAGAAGCCGTAAGCATACCATATACAATACGATCATTGTAGCCGCGGTGCGAACGTGCATAAGCTGCATCAGTGTGCATGGGATTTGTGTCACCCGTGATTGCCAGAAATTTTTCCATCATCTCGGCGCTTACCGTCACTTCAAAACTTTCTGTTAGCCCTTCCTTAAGCTCTTCGAATGTATAGTGATTCATGCTTCCCTTGTGATAAAGCAGGTTCGCGGAACAAAAGCTGCTACGTCTGCTTCAAAATGCGTTTCGTCTACGCGGGCAAATCCCATTGCCTCGTAGATGTCCTTGACCATGGCGTTCTTAGGGGTGGGAATGTACTCGCCAATTACCCGCGAAAAGCCGTTTTCTTTTGCCGTGGAAATCATTGAATTCACGATAAATTCTTCCACAGTGCGCTTGAGCACACGGCAGCTCATCAGCCAGGTGTTTACAAAGAGCGCGTTGCCCTGTTTTTCCATGATGAGCACGGAGATGAGTCCGTGGTCGCCGAATTTATCACGGAGCGTAAAATAGCGCGTGATATACTTGTCTGATGCAGCGACGGCTGCAATCTCCGCTTCTGTATAGCGCACCGTCCGCAGGTTGAACTGATTGGAGCGCTGGGTAAGCTGGGCAATGCGCGGGGTACTGAATTCGTCGAAGGGGCGCACCGTACCAGTCATGCAGAGGCTTTTCAGGTAATCGTCCATCGAGGCAAAACACTGCTGCAGCTGGACACGCTTTGCTTCTGCCTGGTACTGTGCCGTCCGGTCTGCATCTGCACTGGAATATGCCGCTGTTTCAAAAAGATTTTCTTCCTGCAGGAAGGTAAGGTAGCATGACGGATCTTCCGGCAGTTCCGGAACACAGATTTCCGGTATCATCTGCCTGACGAGATCCCGCTCAAAGGGATTGTCGTCAAGGAAAACCATTGCATCCATGCCGATGTTCAGAATCTGCTGTATGTGCCTGATATTTGATGCCTTATCTTCCCAGTTTGCAACAAATACTGCAAAATCATCGAGCCGGAGCACCATGTCCGGGTGCTTCAAAAAAGGTTCCTTTGCTGTCTCTTCATTATTTTTGGAACAGACCGCAAGAAGAATGCCCCGTTCCTTCAGCTCCTTGAGCCACTTCTGAAAATCCGTAAACGCCCGGCCGCTGCCCAGTTCTCCAATCTGAATCTTATCCAGCCCGTCGTCACCGATGACGCCGCCCCAGAGCGTATTATCAAGGTCGCAGACCACGCATTTTCTGACGCGGCCGCGCAAGGCTTCTATGATGTCAACCACCAGTTTTGCGGCGGCAGGAAGCAGATCGATGGAAAGCGCAAGCCGTGCCGAATACCAGTAAGCATCGGCATAGACTTTCCGGCGGCCGTATTCATTCTGGAGGCGGGACAAGTCGGCGATAGAGACGCTGCCGTTTGCAGCAGCCTGCTCCATCAGCAGGAAATTCAGCTTGCGCAGCTGGAAAATATAGGAGTCTGCCGTTTTGTTCCCGAAATTCCCGAAAACCTGATCGTCGTTTTCTACAAAATTAAACTGAATGATGCGTGTCTGCATCCGGGAAAGCAGGGTGTCCCATTGACCATGTATTGTTGCCATCATCCGTTCTGCAAAACCATTCCGCTCGGGCGGGGGAGTCTTGCAGAACGCATCATGAAGTTTCTCTGCAGACATATAAATCAGCGTATAGTCCGGCTTCCCCTGATACAGGCCTGAGTCCGGATTCAGAATTTCGGGAAAAATCTGATCGTACTCTGCTTCGTAAGCTGCGAGTGTCATACCGCGGGAAAACGCGTAGCCCCGGATTGCCGTAACAAGCAGCTGCGTTGCACTGTCGCCCAGCACTGCAATCCGGGCATCAAGCTTTTGTTCTGGAGGAATAGATTTTGCTAATTTTTTAAGTTGATTTATATTTTGCATACAGCCCTGTTTCCACGCATCCTGCTTTTTTATTCTATAGTAGAAGCTTAGTTCCTGTCAATCCACGAAAACCCGCTCTACGCGGGGTGAAAGGCAGCTTGTGATTTCGTAGGATATAGTACCGGAAAGCCGGGCTACATCGTCTGCGCTTTGCAGGGCACCGTCTTCCGGCACACCGAATATGACGGCTCTGTCCCAGCGCCGGATTCCGCTGTTTTTGCCGATGTCAACCATGCACTGATCCATACAGATGCGGCCGCGGACGGGGTAAGCCTTACCGCGGATGGCAACCTGTATGCCGCCCTGCGCAAAACGGCGGAGAAAGCCGTCGCCGTAGCCGATGGGCAGCACTGCAATGTCCGTGTCTTCGGCTGCAGTCCAGGTACGCCCGTAGCCGATGCTCTGCCCCTTTCTGAACGGCCGGATTGCACAGACCTGCGTTTCCAGTGTCATCACAGGCCGCAGCTCAGCGGGGCGGCTGATGGATTCCAGGTATGACGCGGTAATTTCGTCCGGGTAGTAGCCGTAAGCGATGATACCGGGGCGCACCATGTCAAGGTGCATGTCTGGCCGGGCAAGGGTGACGGCGGAGTTTGCAAAGTGCCGTATGCCGGGTGCTATACCCGCGTCCTGCACCGCACTGACTGCCTGCAAAAAGCGCGAGAACTGCTGCTCCGTGTATGCCCTGTTTTCCGCACTAAGGCTATCGCTTACGGCGCAATGCGTTCCCATGCCGCCAAGCACGAGCACTCCCGTCCCCATGACGGCGCGCGCCATGTGCGCTGCATCTTCCGGCAGCACGCCAATTCTTCCCATACCTGTGTCCACCGCAAGATGCACGGGGTAGGGGGCGGCGCACGCCTTCTTTGCAGCCTCCGCAAACAGAGCAATATATTCCTCATCAAATACAAGCGGAGTAATAGAGTTGTGCACCACGGCTTCCACTTCCTCCGGGGCGCAGAGGCTGAGCATGAGTATGGGCTGCGTGATGCCGCTCTTACGCAGTGCAATACCTTCTTCCGGCGTAGCAACCGCAAGCATATCCGCTCCTGCCTCCACTGCTGCATGGGCACAGCGGATTGCACCGTGCCCATAGGCATCTGCTTTTACGGCTACACACATTTTTGTTCCGGGAGCCAGCGCTGCCTGAATGGTGCTGATGTTGTGGCGGAAATTCTGCAGGTGAATAATGGCTTTTGTGGCTCTCATACGCGGCTCCTTAGGCTTCTTGCAGCGGGGAAGTTTTCAAAAGAGATTTTTGAAACCGGCTCCGATGCCTTTCATTGTAATCAAAATAGAAAAATAAGCAAGGGCAGCCCGTCCTTTACGCTGCCAAGCTTGCCACAGGCGGGCTTATGTGCTATCATCTGCACAGGTTTTTCTCCGTGCATTTTTCCCGGCGGAAACCGCGGGGCTTGTGCCTGCCGCTACATCATTAATATAGAAAGAACTTGAGGAAACCCATGTCTGAATCAGATTTTGATACGAACAAGACCTTTGCTGCTGCGGTGGAGCGCAGCAAAAAGGTAGAGGCTGACATTGCTGCCAATCCAAAAAAATACCGTGTGCTTACCGGCGACCGCCCCACGGGCAGGCTGCATATCGGGCATTATTTCGGCTCCCTCAAGAACCGTGTGCGGCTCTCGCAGATGGGCGTACCGACAATGATTCTGATTGCTGATTACCAGGTGCTCACCGACCACGATGCATACCAGGAAATCAGTCAGAATACCCGCCAGCTGGTCATCGACTACCTTGCCTGCGGCATAGAACCGGGCGAAGACGTGCTCATCTACCCGCACAGTTACGTACCAGAGGCAAACCAGCTCATGCTGCCTTTCCTTACGCTTGTTACCAGCGCGGAACTGGAGCGCAACCCCACCGTGAAGGAAGAAATCCAGAGCGGTCTGGAAAACGGCAAGATGAAGACCGTGAATGCCGGAATGCTTACGTACCCCGTGCATCAGGCATGCGACATACTTTTCTGCAAGGGGAATGTGGTGCCGGTAGGAAAGGACCAGCTGCCGCATATAGAGCTGACGCGCACCATCGCCCGCCGCTTCAATGAGAAATTCTGCAAGGACAGGGAGCCGGTTTTCCCGCTGCCCGCCGCGCTGCTCTCCAAGACGCCCAGTATTCTGGGACTTGACGGCAGCCAGAAGATGAGCAAGAGCCGCGGCAACGCAATCATGCTTTCTGCTTCCGAAGATGAAACTGCAAAGCTCATAAAGAAGGCAAAGACCGATGGGGAACGGCATATCACTTATGATCCTGCGGCGCGTCCGGAGGTTGCAAACCTGCTCATGCTCATTTCGCTGTGTACAGGCGAGCAGCCGGAGGCCGTTGCCGACCGTATCGGTGACGGGGGGGCCGGCGCGCTCAAGACAGCGCTCACGGAAGCGCTCAACGAGGAACTGCGCCCGGTCCGTGCCCGCCGTGCCCAGCTGGAAAAAGACCCCGCATATATCCAGCAGGTGCTGCTTGACGGCAGCCGCCGGGCGCGCGAAATCGCCGTGCAGACACTGGATGAAGTGCGCGCCGCGATGAACATGGTCATCTGATTCGTTCCACATGCATTTTGCAGTAAGCAGTTCTGGAGTTTCCGACCTGCTTACTGTAAAAATCCGCGGGGCTGCTGCCCGTGCATGCTTTGTTATGCCGTAGGCAGTTTTCCCCCGTACTTTTGCACAAAAATATTTTTTGCCAGCGGCAGCAGTTTATCCTGCTCGTTCATTGCAGGAGAATCCGTCACTGTTTCGAAAAGCTCTGCAAGAATATTTCCCAGCATCTTTCCTGCGGGAATTCCGGCATTCATCAGGTCGCGGCCGTTCACCGCAAGGTCTTTCAGGCTCAGCGCATTCTTTTCCGCAATCACTTTTTCTACGCGCGTGCGCAGTTCCACAAGGTTCAGCCATGCCGGGCTGCCTTCCGCCACAGCCACACCGTGCATGCCGTAGATGTCCGCCAGCCTCAGGTCGATAAGATCGTCAAAGCATTCCGTTCCCACGCGGATGATGAATCGGCGCACCGCGGCATCACCCCATGAACTTTCGTAGAAAAACATGTGCTCCTTTACCAGGTGGCACACCGCGCTGATTGTCTGATTGGGGAATTTGAGCGCCGTCATGGAATCTTTTGCTTTCTGGGCAGAGATTTTTTCGTGCCCGTGGAAGTGAATGACATCACCCTGCGGAAGATGTTCCACGGTACGGGCTTCCGGTTTGCCGATGTCGTGGTAGAATGCAGCCAGCCGTACTTCAAGTTTGTCCTTTGGCGCGCCGTCGCAGGCCGCAAGCAGATGGTCTGCCACGTCAAATTCATGGAAGGCACGGAAATCAGCCTGCTGGCAGCCCCTGCACGGCTTGAATCCGGGAATGAACAGATCCATGATGCCAGTCTGCTCCATGAGCCGCAGGCTTGCCGAGGGAGTATCGGTCTGCAGCATCTTGCACAGCTCGTCGCGGAAACGCTCCGGGCTGATGGAGCCTGTGCGTGCAAGGACGGCAGGGTGGGAGAGTGCCGCAAACGTATTTTCTTCTATTTTAAAGCCCAGCTGCCCGGCAAAGCGGATGGCACGAACCGGTCTCAGGCCGTCCTCATCAAAGCGTTCCAGGGGACTTCCCACCGTGCGGATAATGCCGTTACGTATGTCCTCCTGTCCATGGAAGGGATCCACTATCGTACCGTCGGCAAGATCTGCCGCGATTGCATTCATGGTAAAGTCCCGGCGGGACAGGTCTTCCTCGATAGTTGCCGCATACTGCACGGCATCCGGGTGCCTGCCGTCGGAATAGCCTGCTTCCGTCCGGAATGTAGTTGTCTCTATCTCATGCCCGTAAATATGTATAGTCACTGTACCGTGTGCTATTCCCGTCGGAATCACGCGGCGGAACATCTGCATCACCTGCTGCGGTGTGGCATCCGTGGCGATATCCCAGTCGTGTGCCTGCTTGCCGCGCAGCATATCGCGCACCGCTCCGCCCACCAGATACGCCTTATGACCGTGCACGGTAAAAATTTCATTGACCTTGTGCAATTCTGCCGGTATTTTTACACATTTACGAGAATTCATGATATAATGGAGTATATCAGAGCGGGTGCTGAAAGTCTAGGGAAGCACAGGTTCAGCGGGAGGCTTCCGGTACCGGCAAAAAGAAAAAAGTTTGTGACGCAGGAGGTTTGTGTCATGCATGTTGTCATTTTTACCGGAGGGGAAGCGCCGCTTCCGCATAACACCGTGTTTTATTTTTCCCATGCACCGGCAATTGACAAAGTGATAGCGGCAGATTCAGGCTTGGACACGCTGGAAGCCTTCAGTCATTTTTACGGCAGCACGTATTGTTTTAAGCCGGATTTAATACTGGGCGACATGGACAGTATCCGGGATTCCTCCCTGCTGCAGAAATACGCTTCCGTCAAGTCAGAACTTTTCAGCCACTACAAGGATTTTACCGACACCGAGCTTGCGCTCCAGCGGGCGGCGGCCCTCGTCGGAGACCGGGCTTCCGGCAGAATTACGCTCATCGGCGGCTGCGGCGGCATGACAGACCACTTCATCAGCGTCTACGACAGTTTTTCATTTCCCTTCCATGCAGATTTCTGGCTGGGGCCGCAGGATGTTGTCTGCTGCCTGCCTGAAGGCTCGCGCCTGCAGGTAAGCAATGTCCGCCCGGACCAGCGAATATCGGTCGCCCGGCTGACAAATTCGTTTTCCGGCGGGGAAATACAGACTTCCGGACTTGAATGGGACTGCCACTGCTTCCGCCCGGAAGGCATGCCGAGCATATCAAACCACATATCCAGCGACTATTACGGGCAGAAGAAGCCGGTCACCTTTGAGGTGAAGAAGGGCCGCTTCCTGGTCATTGTGCCGCCGGCTGCAATCCTGCAGAAAGATAGTGTATGCCCCGGAGCAGAATGAATGCCGCCGCGTCTGCCCCCAGCAGAATCAGGTAGGCAAGAAACCAGAGTGCGTAGCGCTTTTTTTTCGTAATAAAGATGAGCAGAAAGCTTTGTGCCGCACCCGCTGCCGCAAAAAAGACCAGCATGACGGCGTTGACAGAGCTGAGCAGCAGGATAAAGCGCTGCGTGCTGTCCAGAAAATTCTGGAAATTCCCGCTGATGTAGCATGCGTGCAGCACCAGCGCCTGCAGCAGCAGAAAGAGCGTAAAGCGCTTCGTAAGCCGGAAGAGAAATGAATTGTCAGAAAGGTATCTGCCCGGAAAGGCTTTCTGCGGCATGTGAAACAGCCCCTGTATTGTAAAATCTTCATAAACAGTATACAATGTTCCTGCCCGGATGTCGAGGGTGCCGGGAAGCACAGAGGAATCAGAAAGAAGATGAAAGTCAAGCGAATTATAGCGAATTTCGTCGTGCTGCTTGCAGCGGCTGCGGCAGTTTTTTATGTCGGCTGGATACAGTTCAGCGTGGAACCGGGCTATTGCGGTGTTATGGAATCCAAGACGGGCGGGGTTTACCCGAAGCCTGTCCTTGCCGGGCAGTTTGCCTGGCGCTGGGAACGCCTGCTTCCGACGAACGTGCGGATAAGCAAGTTCCCGCTTGCTCCCTGTAAGAGTGAACAGGAATACATCGGCTCGCTGCCGTCTGCCGAAACATACGCGCGGATGGTAGACGGCGGAGCTGATTTTTCATACGCCGTTCGGATGACACTCTCCCTTTCGCTTCCCCCCGAAGAGCTTGTCAAGCTTGCCGCTTCCCACGAGATAAAGGACGAAGCTGATCTTTCTGCCTGGTACGAAGCGCGGGCAAAGGTAATCTCCAAGAAGATTGTGGACTCTCTGCTGGAAGGTGCGGATGCATCTGCAGCTTCTGCGCAGCAAAAGGCGCTTTCAAAGAGTGAAATTGATGCGCTTTCCGCAGCAGCCGGTGCCGATCTTGCCCCTGCAACAATCACAGACATCAGCATTGACTCCGTGAAGATTCCTGACTACACCCTGTATGAGTCGGCAAAAAAGCTGTACGAGGACTATCAGGAAGATTTGAAGGACGCTCTCAAAGCAAAGGCCGAGCAGCATGCCGCTGCAGCCGCCGAGAGCGACCGGGCACTGGAGCAGCTGGAAAAATATGCACAGCTGCTGGAAAAGTATCCCCAGCTCAAGGACATCCCCAACCTTTCCGGTCTGGCCGGAGCCTTGAACGGCTTGCAGTGAGGCATTCATGAGTACGGATATGCGTTTGTACTGCCTGCGCGGGGCTGCCTGTGCGGAAAATACGGAAGCTTCCATCACTGCTGCGGTGGAAGCCATGTGCCGGGAGCTGTTTGTGCGGCATAAGGTGCAGGAGGGGCTGATTGTTTCCGTCCAGTTCACGGTAACGCCGGATCTTGATGCGCTGAACCCTGCAACTGCTTTCCGCCGGGCACACACCGGTATTGCCCCGGAAGGAATCCCGCTCTTCTGTGCGCAGGAACCGGTTGTCAAAAACATGCTCGCCAGGGTTATCCGGGTAATGGTGAGCGTCTATCTTCCGGAGGGGGCAAAGCTTGAACCGGTCTACCTGAACGGAGCAGAGGTTCTCCGCCCCGACCTCCGGCATACAGGCAGCCGATAGGGTGCATACGGGCACCAGCCAAGGAGCAGGAATGAATATATGGATTGTTTCCCGTGAGTATAATGGTATTGCCGAGGCTGGTGGGGTCAAGAACGTCACCTGTTCACTGGCGGAAAACCTGGTGAAGCTGGGACAGTTTGTGACTGTGTTCATCCCCCTGTACGGGTGCACGAACATTTCCATCCTGAAGGAATACCGCTGCATCTGGCATCACCCCGTTGTTGTCTGCGTGCAGGGGCGGCACGTCATTGTTACCTTCTGCCATGGCGTGATGAACGGGGTGGAGTTCGTCTTTGTCTGCCACCGTGCCTTTGCCGAGAAAAAAGCAGTCTATACCTATACAAAAGATGAGGAACTGAAAAATCCCAGCCACCGCAAGGGAAGCGGGCATGAAGATGCAGCCTTCCTGAATACGCTGTTCCAGAAAGCAGTTGCCGCATACGGCGAAACCTGCACGCCGGAGGAAAGTCCCGACATCATCCATTGCCAGGATGCAACGACGGCGTTTATCCCGTCCTTTGTAACGGCCGCAATGCAGTCAAGCACTAAGCTTGCCGCATTTTACCGGAACACACGCTGCCTGGTCACTATACACAATGCCGGTGCCGGTTATCACCATGAATTCAGTTCTCTTTCAGATGCTGCCGCCTACACGGGGCTGCCGCAGGAGGAACTTGCCCGGGGGCTGTGCAACGGCAGGGTTGAACCCTTCCTGCTTGCTGCCCGCCATGCCTGCCTTACGACCGTCTCGCCGGAGTATGCGCGGGAGCTGCTGACCCTCGACGACATGACCGGCGGACTCTCAAACGCCCTGAGCAGGGACTGTATTCCGATAACGGGCATCACAAACGGTATTGATTTTTCCAGGTATGATCCTGCCGACACAGCGGTCTCGCTGCTGCCCTGTGCATTCAGCCCCCGTGACGGAGACCTTGAGGGCAAGTACCGCTGCCGGGATGTCTTTCTTGCAGACTTTGCTTCCCGCGCATGCATGGAAGGGGCAATGCTTCCGGGTGTGGAACAGCACGGTTTTCTCGATGCTTCTGCGGGGGATTCCGCCGTCTACTTTACCTATCACGGGCGCGTGGTAGCGCAGAAGGGAATTCCGGTGCTTGCTGCTGCAGCAGAGCGTCTGCTGCAGAAAAATCTGTCCGCAAAATTCATATTCATCGGTCAGGGGGAACCGGAACTGGAGCAGGAGCTTGTCCGGCTAAGCGAGTCTTATCCCGGCAGCTGCGTGTTCTTCAACGGCTATGACCGGGCGCTCTCACGCCTGTGCATCGCTGCAGCCGATTTTGCGGTCTGCCCCAGCTTTTTTGAACCGTGCGGACTGGAAGATTTCATCGCGCAGGTTTACGGCACTCTTCCCGTTGCCCATGCAACCGGCGGACTGTGCAAGATTGTCGATGAGAAGACCGGTTTCCTGTACAGCGAGAATACCCCGGAAGAGCTCTTTGTCATGCTCTATGCACTGACGAAAACGCTTCGCCTTGGCGGAAGAAAGCTCTTTGCGCCCATGATACAGTACGCGGCGCAGTATATCAGGGAGCATTATGCCTGGGAGCACGTGGCAAAGGATAAGTATATTGCCTTGTATCATCAGCTGCTCGATGCTGCTCCAATAAAAAAATAAAAAAGAGTGGAAAAAAAACGTTTTTGCCGTTGACAAAGTTTTCCAGTTCTGATATAGTACTATTCATCAGGCCGCTATAGCTCAGTTGGTAGAGCACGTGATTTGTAATCTCGGGGTCCAAGGTTCGAGTCCCTGTGGCGGCTTTCCGGTAAAACACCGGTATAATATTTTTGGGGAGTTTCCCGAGTGGTCAAAGGGGGCAGACTGTAAATCTGTTGGCTCGTCCTTCGTAGGTCCGAATCCTTCACTCCCCACCAAGCAAAAAGGTGCAGGTTTTTCCTGCACCTTTTTTTGTCAAAAAGACACAGTTATACCGAAGAAAATTTAAAATTTTTAAAATAATGTAAGATTTCTATAGAAAAATCCGACTTTATATAGTAAACTTGCAAGTATAGGCGTTTGTCTTTTTGGGAGGAAGCGTGATAATTCATTTCTGGGGGACCAGAGGGTCGATTCCCACCCCGTTGTCTCCAGAGCAGATACAGTCAAAAATTATTGCAGCCATAGAACGTATATCGCCCAAGGATATAGAAACCCAGGACGCCCGGATGCGTTTTGTTGCATCTCTTCCTCCCTGGCTTTTTGGTACGGTGGGGGGAAACTCGCCGTGCGTGGGAATAAGCTTCCAGAATGGTGCCAAATTCATCCTTGATGCCGGCTCCGGGCTTCGCGAACTGGGGCTGCATGATTCACCCCCCAAGAATTTGCGCTATACCATGTTTTTTTCGCATTTCCACTGGGACCACATGCAGGGCATTCCTTTTTTCAATCCTGCTTACAATCCCAAAGCGCATATCGACGTGTATTCTGCATTCCCTGCGGCGGAAACCATCTTAAGCCGTCAGAATGCATGTCCGTATTTCCCGGTAAATGCCCGGTGGGAAAACATGAAGAGTCACTTTACCTTCCATCTGGTGCATAACGGGGAAACTTTTTTTGTTGACGACATTAAGGTGTCCGTAAAGAAGATGGGGCATCCGGGAAATTCATATTCCTATTCATTTGAGGAAGACGGAAAGAAATTTATCTATGCAACTGACGTCGAGCTGGTAGAAAAAGATTTTGACCGTACAGTGGAAGAAAATTTTTTCTTTGAAAATGCGGATGTGCTTGTCCTTGACAGCCAGTATAATGCGGACGAACTGTCCCGCAAAAAAGGCTGGGGGCACAATATTTTTTCCCGCGCGGTAGACTTTGCAAACACGTGGCACGCAAAAAAGCTCTACCTCTTCCACCATGAACCAACCTATAACGACCAGAAAATCTATACCATACTGCAGGCCGCGCGCTGGTACAAGGATTCCTGCGAAAACCAGGGAATGGAGATATACCTTGCCGTGGAAGGGCAGGAGGTGGAACTGTAGTAATGAGCAGGAAGCATAACCTTATCCTGACACTTATTGTATGTATAGTACTTCTCCTCGCTGTGCTTGCGGGGGCGGGGGCAGCAGTCTGCTTTTATGCCATTGGGCCGGTGACGGATGTTTCCCAGGAATACAGCGGCGAACTGAAAGTCCCCCAGGGCATGACGGTGCGGGAGGCTGCACAGGAACTGGAACAGCAGAAACTCATCCGTTCCTGGCGGGCGCTGTACCTTGCCGCGCGCTTCAATCTTTTTGACCGGCAAGCTTCATTCAACCTGAAGAGCGGTCTGTACACGGTAAAAAGCAGCATGCCGCTCAAAGACGTATATATGCTGCTTCAGACAGGTACCCCGGAAAGCATACATGTCAGCATTCCCGAAGGGCTGACGATGACAAAAACCGCTCATATTCTGGAAGACGCCGGATTATGCCGGGCAGAGGACTTCCTTGCCTGCTGCCGCTCCCAGGAAATCCTTGACAGCTACGGCATTCCCCTCCAGAGTCTTGAAGGCTACCTCTTCCCGGACACGTACTTTTTTACGCCGGATGAAACGGCGGAAAGCATTGTCCGCCGGCTTGCGGACACGTTTTTTCTGCGGGTGTCAGAAATCAGCTCGCTCAGCGGGATTGACGCGGTAAAGCTTTCCCGTATTGTCATTCTTGCTTCCATTGTAGAACGGGAATACCAGGCAGAAGATGAGGCCCCGCTGATTGCCAGCGTGTTCAAGAACCGGCTGGATAACGGCATAGGGCTGGAATCCTGTGCAACCATTGAATACATTCTCACAGAGATTGAGGGGCGTCCGCATCCGGACCGTATCATGCATGATGACCTCAAAATCGACAGCCCGTACAATACGTACATGTGGGCGGCGCTCCCGCCGGGGCCCATTGCAAATCCCGGTATGGTCGCGCTCAGTGCTGCTGCAAATCCTGCAGAAACCGACTACTATTACTTTGTGCTGACGGATCCGGCAGCGGGGCGGCACACCTTTAGCAAGAACTTTGACCAGCACATCAGGGCAAAGAACCTGTACACCAAAAAGGCTCCGTAATGGCTTCTTCGATTACGCAGGAATCCATTGAAGAAGTGTCCCGGAAGGTGGACATTGTGCGTGTCATCGGCGAATATGTGCCGCTGACGCAGCGGGGGAATGACTGGTGGGGCTGCTGCCCTTTTCATCATGAAAAATCACCGTCCTTCAGCGTGTCGGTGGAAAAGCGCTTCTACTATTGCTTCGGCTGTCATGCCGGCGGCTCTGTGTTTCATTTCATTATGGAGATGGAAAAGCTTTCCTTTCCAGAGGCCGTGGAATTCCTTGCAAAGCGGGCAGGGGTGCAGCTGCACTATACGGACGGCGGGCAGGCCCTGCCAAAGGAAGATCAGAGTGCAAAACTGAAGTCAGAGTACAAGGACTTGTACGGACGCGTTGCAACAATGTTCCATTATATGCTGACGGAAACGGAAGCCGGCCGCTTTGCGCTGGACTATGTGACAAAGCGCGGCCTAAGTGCCGAAATTATTGAGAAATTTAAGCTTGGTTACAGTCCTGCTGACCGCACCTGGCTGCGGAAGTTCCTTTCGAAAAAAAATTACAGCGAAAGCTTTCTTGATAATTCCGGTCTGTTCAGCAAAAAGTATCCGGAAACTGCTTTTTTTTCTGACCGGCTTATGTTCCCCATTTTTGACCGGAAAGGCGATGTCGTGGCAATGGGCGGCCGTTTCCTGCGCGGCAACGCGGACAAATCCCCAAAATACCTGAATTCCGGCGACCTTATCCATTACAAGAAGGGCAGTACGCTGTACGCGTTTAACTTTGCAAAACAGGCAATCCGTGAACAAAAGAAGGTTATATTCTGCGAAGGCTACATGGACTGCATCGCTTACCACCAGTGCGGCATCAGCTATGCGGTCGCCCCGCTTGGGACAGCCCTGACGGAGGATCAGATACGGATGGTCAAGCCCTTTGTAGAAACTGTGCTGCTTTCCTTTGACAGCGACGGGGCGGGGCAGTCTGCAACAAAACGTGCCATCCTGCTGTGCAGGCGTCAGGATCTGACCGTAAAAGTCATACGCTTGAGCGGCGGCAAGGATCCTGCAGAAATTATGCTGAATTATGGGGCAGAAACCTTGACAAATGAGGTAAATGCTGCTATATTAGATAATGATTATCTGTTGTCTAGACTTTTGGAAGCCTATCCAAATACGACGCCGGAAAATAAGTCCAAGGCAGCTCTGGCGTTCTTTGCATATGTTGATTCCTTGCAGTCTGACGTACAGAAAGAAGCGTGCCTGGAGCAGCTGTGCCAGGCATACAACATTGATATGGAGGCCGTCAAAAGGGATTACATCAACCGTGGTCAGGTTTCGCTCCGCTTGAGGAATGTGAATACGGCGCAGGATAACGACGGCAGTGCTCCAAAGCTGAAGATAACTGCTGAACTGCGGGCTGTTTTAACAGCCGTCACTGAGAACGTCAGTCTTTTCCAGAAAATGCGGCAGGAAATTTCCGTTGATGATTTCGAAGACCCCCATGCAAAAAAAATGTTCACTATTATGGAAGAATGCTGCGAAAGCGGTGCTTTTTCAGTGAGCAGTATACTGGATAGGTGCAACGATGCTGATGGTCTGCGGGATATTGTCCTGCAGTCATTTCAGGAGTATTCGGCACATGCAGAGCAGTCTGTGGAAGACAGTATCCGGCTCATAAAGAGAAATGCCCTCAAGCGGCGGCGGACTGAAGTGCAGGAGCGTATCGGACGGATGGAACGGAGCACCCTGCCGGAGGATAAGGCGCAGCTTGCAAAGCTTCTTGCCCAGAAAATGGACATGGACAAACAGATTGCTTTGTCTAAGGAATGAGCCTGTTATGGAACAAAAAAATTCCAGGAAGTCATCTTCTAAAAAAAATACGGTGATTGAAGACGGTTCTGCGTCAGAAAAACCGAAATCCAAAAAAAACGAAACGGCAAAAAAAGCAATGGCAGTGAAGACAGTGAAAAAAACGGACGGGAAGGCGAAGACGACAAAATCCACGGCTTCCTCCGAAAAAAAGAAAGCCTCCAAGGCAAAGGCTGAAAAGAGCAGTGCAGAAAAACCGGAAGTTGTAGACGATACAGCCTTTGCTACCGACGAAGACCTGAACCTTGATTCTCCGCTTGACCCGCTGGTGCAGAAACTGCTCGACTACGCGAAAAACAAGCAGGTAGTTTCCTGGGATGAAATCACGGAAATCCTTTCTGCTGATTTTGTGAACTCCCCCCGCATGGAGGAGGTACTTCAGCTGCTTTCCCAGAATAACATCCAGGTTATGGAAGAAACCGACAGCCTGCTTGATGAGGAAGAGGAAGAAGAGGAACGTGCCGACGATGAAGGCGACGTAACGGAAGAAATCTCTGTTGAATCCAAGATAGATGAAAACGGGCGGCACAAGCTGGTCGACAACGGTGACAAGGACAGCAGCATTGACGACCCCATCCGCCTGTACCTGCGCGAAATCGGCAAGGAAAATCTGCTGACGGCGGAGCAGGAAGTGACGCTCTCCAAAAAAATGGAGGACGGCCAGAACATCATCAAGAAGGTCATCAAGAATTCAGGTATGATGATACCGGAATTCTTCACGATCGCCCAGAAAGCTTTTACCCGCATCGACCTGCATGAACCGGGACGTGCCCGCAAGGAAATCAATGAGGAGATGGCGGAAAAACGCAGGCTCCGGAGCTGCTATGGTTCCGTGCTCAAAAGCGTACTCTCCCAGATGAAGCAGTACATTGCGCTCAAAAAGCAGCTTTCGGACAATGACCAGAGCATGGAGATTTTCAAGGATCTCAACCTGGTGTCACTGCATGACTTTATTGCGCCTGAACTGCAGAAAATCGACATCCAGACGGAAGAAATCGAACGCTTCAGCACGAAGTTCCTTGATGCAACCGCAAAAATAGACGATTACCACCGGAAGCAGGACAAGCGCATGAAGGAGCTGCGTATCATTGATACTGCCGGTCTCCGTTCCATCGGGCGCCGCCTTGCGACTCATTCCGAAAGCGTCAAGCTGGAGCAGGAACTGAACATGACTGCGGACGAAATCCGCGAAGTGTACACGCAGATTCAGAAAATCGACCGCAAGCTGCGCCGCATTGAATACGATTTTGAGAACAATGTGGATGAAATCCTTGACATGACCAAGGAAATCCAGCGCGGACGCGCCATGATGGAGCAGGCAAAGAACCGCCTTATCAATGCAAACCTCCGCCTTGTTGTTTCCATCGCAAAGAAGTACACGAACCGCGGCCTGCAGCTCTTTGACCTCATTCAGGAAGGAAATATCGGCCTTATCAAGGCAGTCGAGAAATTCGAATACCGCAAGGGCTATAAATTCTCCACGTATGCAACATGGTGGATACGGCAGGCAATCACCCGCTCCATTTCTGATCAGGCGCGCACGATCCGCGTGCCTGTGCACATGATAGAGCAGATCAATAAGGTTGTCCGCGAAAGCCGCCAGCTGGTGCAGAAGCTTGGCCGCGAGCCGACCGATGAGGAAATCGCGCAGCAGCTTTCCTGGCCGGTAAGCCGTGTCAAGCAGGTGAAGAACGTTGCGCGCGAGCCGATTTCTCTGGAAACACCTATCGGCGAGGAAGAGGATAGCTCCCTTGGAGACTTCATCGAAGACAAGGAAGTGGAAAATCCTGCACAGCAGACGGCATACACGCTGCTGCAGGAACAGCTCCGTTCAGTGCTCAGCACGCTCCCGCTGCGTGAACAGGAAGTCCTGAAGATGCGCTTCGGTCTGGAGGACGGTTACTCGCTTACGCTGGAAGAGGTCGGTCTGTATTTCAACGTAACAAGGGAACGTATCCGTCAGATAGAAGCAAAGGCACTCCGCCGGCTCCGGCATCCAAGACGGGCATCCGGGCTGCGTGATTACGTGGAAACGTAACATGTGGCTGCGGCGCATCCTCAAAATCTGATTTTTAGGAATGCGCCGTATAGACATAAGTAAAGAAATAGTATATATTGTCACGATAGAGCATTTTAGAGGTAGGGGTCATTTAATGCAAATGTCAGAAATCCTCGACAAGCTGAAGAATTTACAGGATGTGCTTGCCGAGAAATACGAAATCGAGGAAAAACGGAAGGAACTGCCGAAGAGCGTAAGCGGCAGCAAGGAGCTGCTTGAACGTACGCAGAAGGAATTTATAGAAAAAAATGCAGAGTACGAAGCCGAGAAGTCAAAGGTTTCTGCACTGAAGCTTGAACTCGATGAAGCGGTGAAATCACGTGAAACCGGTGAGAAGAATATGGATTCCATTAAGACCCACCGTGAATACGAAGTCCTTGAGAAGCAGATTTCAGAGGCAAAGGAACGTGAAGACAGCCTGCGCAAGGATTTGCAGAAAGAAGAAAAACTCCGCGATGAGCTGCAGGATACGCTGAAAGGTATTGAAGGCCTTATCGAAACAACAAAGAAAGATGTTGAAGAAAGCGAGGAAAGCCTTTCCAAAGAAATGGCTGCGTATGACAGCCAGCTTTCTGAACTGGGTGCAAAGGAAGCAGAGATGTCGGAAGGCATCGATTCTGAGACGATATTCAAGTTTCAGAGAATTATACAGCGCAACCGGAAGGGTATTGTTGCCGTCAAGGGAAATGTCTGCGACGGCTGCCACATGATTCTGCCTGCGCAGTTTGCAAATGAAGTACATCGCGGTGAAAAAATATTGTTCTGTCCGTATTGCAGCCGCATCCTGTATTATGAGGATTCAGTGGAAGGCAAGACTGATTTCTATGCGATGAACGATACAGGGAACCTTGCAGACTTTGACGAGGATGATGCCGATCTGTATGACGACGGGGACCTTCTTGGCGAAGAAGGAATTGACGAACTTGATGCAGATAGTTCTGATTCCCTGAAGTCTGGTGAACAGTATGAGTAATTAAATGGGGGTGCCAATGCGAGGGGCGTTGGCACCCCCATGGATATAAAAAATAGTCGCGCGCAGCAGGGCTGATGATAGCAGTGCTGCGTGAGGCAAAGTCCGGGCTCCGCCGGAAAAGATGCCGGTTAACGACCGGGGGGCAGCAGGTAGAACTGCTGTCAACAGAAAGTACTACAGAAAATAACCGCCTGTATCTTGTATGCAGGTAAGGGTGAAAAGGCAGGGTAAGAGCCTACCGCATTTTTGGTAACAAAAATGGCATAAGCAAACCTCATCTGGAGCAAAATCATATAGCGGTTTGGTATTCCGGCCTTATTACCGCGGGTAGGTTGCTGGAGACGGCGGGTAATCGCCGTTGCAGATAGATGGCTATGCAATCCAGAACTCGGCTTATTTTTATATCCTTTTTTTTATATATCGGGAGCAGTTTCCTGAATCCTCTCTAAGGAGCAGGAACTTTGCTCATTGTTTTGTTGGGTGGGGGAAATGCTGGGAAAGAAGCAGCCGTATGGCAGGGTGCCGCGGCGGGGAAGAAAAATAATAGTAAAAATAGTCGGCTTCTCTTCCGTACTGGTGTTTGTCGCCGCTGCTGCATATCTTGCATACAGGCTGACACGCCGGTCTTCTCGGAATTCCACTTCCGTCTCTGCCCTCTATACTTATTGGAATGAGGGCAATAACCAGCGGGTCTATGATATAGCGGGCGCCATACTTGATCGGGAGCCGCTCCATAATACAGCCAGAACATTCCGGGGCTTCAGTGCCTTTAAGCTCGGCTTTGCGGAGCCGGATGATATGACACAGCGTCAGAATTATTTTGACCGGGCCATCAATGACCTGAGGGTTGCCCTGCAGTCAGCCCGCCGGGATTCCGTCGGCCAGATTGAATATGTTCTTGGCCTGACGTACTTTCACAAAAACAAATCATCTTCTTTCCATTATTATGCAGATCTTGCGGTGAAGTACCTTGAAGAAGCTCAGAAAAACGGCTACAAGTCGGATGATATTTCTGAGCTTCTGGGATTGAGTTATGCAGATCTGGGCGACACGGACAAAAGCATTGCAGCTTTTTCCGGGGCGCTGCTGGTGCGGGAAAGCGATACGCTGCTCTATAACATTGCAAAGCAGTATTACAAAAACGGCGAGGGCGGGGTTGCAAAACAGTACCTGGTTCGTGCCCTGCAGCTTTCAAACGATGATGATATACTGATAAAAAGCCATGCTATCCTTGGACAGATTTATACGGACGAAAAGAATTTCGCATCCGCACGTTCAGAATTTGAATCAATTTTAGAAAAAAACATAAATTCTGCTGACGCACACTATGGACTTGGTGTATTATATGAGCAGCAGGGAGATATGGCAAAAGCCCGTGCAGAATGGAGATCCTGTCTGAAACTTCAGCCTGGGTATCCATCCGCAATGAAGAAATTATCTGAGATAAAATAGAAAGGACATTGGATCTGGGAGGATTGATATATGAGTCTGCTGAACAATTTTACGACTGATATAGGTATAGATTTAGGTACGTGCAACACGCTCATTTATGTGCGCGGGCAGGGAATTGTTATAGATGAGCCGTCTGTGGTTGCGGTCGAAAAGGGAACCGGTAGGGTTGTTGCCGTCGGTGCCGATGCAAAGCGTATGCTGTGGAAGACCCCGAGCAACATCGTTGCCATCCGTCCCCTTGCAGACGGCGTTATTTCCGACAGCGATTCCACGGAGAAGATGATAAAGTACTTTATTTCAAAGGTTATCCCGCGTCATCATCTTTTCAAGTCCATCCGCATGAAGATAGGCATTCCTTCCTGCATCACGCAGGTGGAACGCGACGCAGTGATGACCGCTGCACTTAAGGCTGGTGCAAAGGAAGTTGCAGTCATTGAGGAAAGCCTTGCTGCAGCCATCGGTGCCCAGATTCCAATCAATGAGCCTGCCGGACACATGGTCTGCGACATCGGCGGCGGTACAACGGAAGTTTCTGTTATTTCCTTGGGCGGCATGGTTATTACCAGTTCTATCCGCACCGGAGGAAACGAATTTGATGAAGCCGTGATGAAGCATATCCGCTCAGTGCACAATCTGATTATCGGGCAGCAGACAGCAGAACGGCTGAAAATAGAAATTGGCAATGCAACCTCTGACGACACGATCGAAAAAATGGAAATCAAGGGTACCGACGCAATCACCGGTCTTCCCCGCCGCCTTGAAGTCGATTCTGTTGAAGTCCGCGAGGCACTCAAGGAGCCGATTACAAAGATTGTTGAAGAAATAAAGAAGACGCTCGGACGTACTCCCCCGGAACTGGCCGCAGATATTGTTGAACGCGGCATTGTCATGACCGGCGGCGGCTCCATGCTGAAGGGTCTGCAGAAGCTTATCTCCAAAGAAACCGGGGTTCCCGTCATTCTTGTTGAAAAGCCCTTGGAATGCGTTGCTGTGGGTGCCGGCCAGGCATTTGAGCTGTTCAAGAATATGTCTTCAAATCGTTCAATCTATGACAACCTGAACAACTGACAATGAAAAATCTCCTGCACTTCAAGTTGCCTGAAATTGTACTCGCATTTCTTCTGGTCGGCAGCGGTATCGCGCTGTCAACCAGTTCCGGTGGTTTTATCATTGATTTTAACACCGTCGGTTTCAGTGTCATGTCTGCAATGCAGAAGGGTGTTTATACCGTTTTTTCTGCCGTAACAGGAACATTCACAGCCATCCATGACATGGCAAACCTTCAGCAGGAATATAAGGCACTGACCGAAAAACTGGAAAATTACGAGTACATGAAACGCAACAACGTGGAGATAAATAAGGAGAATGCCTTGCTCCGCGAGCAGCTGGGGTTTGCTGAGTCAGTGGAATACAAGAATGTTGCAGCCCAGATAATCGGGCGGGATCCCGACAGCCGCTATTCCGGCATTACCATCGGTAAGGGCGCACGGAGTGGCATCCGGAAAGGCATGCCCGTCATTGCAATCCAGAACGGAAATATCGGTATTGTAGGCAGGGTTGTGACGGTGGGCATGGGAACGAGCCTTGTCATGCCGGTCTATGACTTGCAGTGCAATATCTCGGCCCGCGTGCAGAATACTAGAGATATCGGAATTGTGACTGGTAACGGAACCGACAGCGAAACACTTTCCCTGAAGTATATCCGAAGACGTGTGATTGATGAACTGCACCGGGGAGACGTGGTTGTTACCAGCGGCGAGAATGACAATTATATGCGTGATATTCCGATAGGGACGATTGAAAATATTGCCATTGTTGATTACGACACATCGCTGAATATCGAACTGAAACCCATCATCGATTTTTCCCGGCTGGAGACGGTTCTTGTGGTTGACCAGCATGTTTTGAATGACCGCATCCCCAGCGGTCTGGGAGGAAGCAGATGAAAACTTCCGGTACCCTGAAATCATTTTTTATCGGTATCATCATTGTGCTCTTTGCAGCCCTGATAGAAGTCTCTATTTTTTCAAACATAACGATGCTGCCGGTCGTTCCTGATATATGCCTTATCTGCCTGCTGTACATTTCCCTGCAGAACGGAACGCTCATCGGGGAAACAACCGGCTTCTTGTCTGGACTTTTTCTTGATTTTTTAAGCGCCTGTCCGCCCGGACTGAACTGCCTGTACCGCACGCTGTTCGGCTATCTGGGCGGACTGTTCTGCAAGTCCCTGAATATTGACGGCATTTTTATCTCTGCACTGCTTGGATTCTGTGCAACCTTTGTCAAAATGATTTCGCTCTGGCTGGTATCGTTTTTCTTTCCCGCCATCGTTGCCTCATACAGCCCGTTCTCCTGGGATTTTTTGATTGAACTCGGCATGAACACGGTCTTGACGCCCATTCTGTTCCAGGTACTCGGCCTGTTCCGTAAGCATCTTGTGCTGAATCCGGAGATGATTCCCTAATGCAGGATATGTATTTTGATGAGAATCTGACGGACCAGAACCGTTCCGGGGATTCACTGGGCAGAGCTTCAAAAACCGCGTTTCTTGCACTTTTCATCATTATTGTAATTCTTGTGTATGCGCTCAAACTGTTTTCGCTCCAGATTATGCAGGGAACAGACTACCGCCGCCAGTCCCGAACAATTTCTACAACGGTGACGATGATTCCTCCCCAGCGCGGGGAAATTTTTGACCGCAATGCAAACCTTCCGATGGTCATCAACACAGATTCTTTTTCCGTGAGCCTGACTCCGGGTGAAATTCCGTCGGGGCTGTACGACACGGTAGCCATGAAGCTTGCCGAGTACCTGGATGTCCCAAAAGAAACCATTGACCGGAGGATTCCAAAGAACCAGCGGCGTTCCTTTTCTTCTATTACCGTGAAGACAAACGTTCCTTTTGAGGTTATCAGCAACATAGCGGAAAATATAACTGATTTGCCGGGAGTGTCATGGGCAAGCAAGCCTGTCAGAAACTATGTTGAGACCGGTTCAATCAGTCATATCCTCGGCTATGTCGGCGATATCACAAAGGAAGAGCTGACGGTTATGTACAACGACGGTTATACGGCCAGCTCTGTCGTCGGCAAAATGGGCATAGAGAAGCAGTATGATAAGCTGCTGCAAGGTACTCCCGGCCGGGAAATCCGTACCAGTGATGCCCGCGGACGTATTCTGAACACAGCTCCCGTTATCGAACCGCCGAAAAGCGGCATGAATCTGGTGCTGACTATCGACAATACGGTTCAGACCCTTGCCGAAAAAGCTCTGGGAAACCGTGTCGGTGCAATCGTTGTCCTGAAACCTGCAAACGGCGAAGTGCTTGCCATGGTTTCTTATCCATTCTTTGACCCGAACCTCTTTTCGTCCGATGATGTGGGCGTTGAGTACAACAGGTTGAAAAATGCACTGAATAATCCCCTGTTGAACCGGGCGGTGAATGCTGTCTACCCGCCGGCTTCCACGTTCAAGACTATCATGGCAACTGCCATGCTCAACGAAAAAGTGTATCCGTCCGCAAACAAGATTGACTGCCCTGGTGAGATTGAAGCCGGCGGACGTATTTTCCACTGCCACGTCAAGAAACCCGGTCACGGCTGGCTGGACTTGAAAAACGCGCTTGCCCAGTCCTGCGACGTCTATTTCTGGCAGGTCGGAAAGATGCTTGACGTGGACCGCATTGCAAGCTATGCGGGTGAATTCGGGTTCGGGCAGGATCTGAACATTGATTTGCCGTCCCAGGCAAAAGGACTGGTTCCTACCTCCCAGTGGAAGGAACGCAAATTTCATGAATCGTGGCGCCTGGGCGATACGTTCAACATGTCCATCGGGCAGGGCTATACCTTGGTAACACCGCTGCATCTGGCGGATATGGTGGCGATGGTCTGCAACAGCGGCACTGTTTACCGCCCCCATCTGCTTAAGGAAATCAGGGATCCGGTGACCAACGAAGTCGTGGAGGAAATTCAGCCGGAGGTTATGCTCTCATCCACGGTTTCTCCGGAAGTCTGGCAGGAAGTGCAGCGGGATCTGCGTTACGTTATCTCGGATGGAACTCCACAGTATCCGATGGCGAACAAGGTTGTGAAGAGCGCCGGCAAGACCGGTACCGCAGAGGTGAACGGCTATGCAAAAGACCACTGGCACTCCTGGATGGTTGCCTATGCACCCTATGATGCACCGCCGGAGGAACAGGTTATTGTTGTTACAATCGTTGAGGCGGTCAATACTTGGGAATGGTGGGCGCCGTATGCCACAAATATTGTCATACAGGGAATATTTGCAGACCAGACTTTTGACGAAGCCGTTGATGCGCTGGGATTCCGTTACCTCATAAATATGTATACTAAGAAAGCTGTCGGGAGGATGGAATAATGAGACTACAGTTTTTCCGCAGGGTCGATTATCTTATACTCCTGAATGTGCTCACCCTGACAATGCTCGGGATTCTTTTCATCTATTCTGCAGGAATCAATTCCGAGGGAGCACTTGTTTCGCGGGAATACAGCCGCCAGATTGTGTGGGCAGGCATTGGTTTTTTCTTTCTCATCTGTGCAGCGCTTTTTGACTACCGCAGGCTGAAGCGGTACGTACCTTATGTCTACGCTGCTCTGCTGCTCGCATTGCTGTATATCCGTTTCCTCGGTCATGAATCTCATGGTGCACGCAGCTGGATAGGTGTCGGCAGCCTTGGCATTCAGCCTGCCGAGCTGGGAAAGATCGTGTATATACTGTTCCTTGCCTGGTATCTGGAACGTACCCCGAACGAAGAGCCGCGCAAGCGTTTTATCGTGGCGCTGTTCATCATGTGCCTGCCGATGGGGCTTATCCTGCTCCAGCCTGATTTGGGCACGGCAAGCGTCTATCTGCCCATCTTTATTTTCATGTGCTTCATGACGAACATTCCCTTCCGGTACCTGATGCTTGTTATCGGGACGGGACTGCTTACCATTGTCTTTACCGTGCTGCCTATCTATCAGGATGCGATTCTTCACAAGGTGGTGCCGATTATCAGCGTTTTTACAAATACAAAACTCCGCCTGCTGGTCATCATGGCATCGCTCTTCATTACGCTGCTGGGGATGCTGGGGCAGATTATCGTCAAAAACCGCTACTATTACTGGATTACCTACGTGTTCGGTATTATCACCATGGCGCTGCTGCTGTCCATGGCTGCAGGAAGAGTACTCAAACCCTACCAGACGATGCGCCTTATTGTATTTCTTGACCCGTCAAGCGATCCGCAGGGATCCGGCTGGCATATCATGAACTCAAAGATTGCCATCGGAGCCGGCGGTCTCTGGGGCAGGGGATTCAAGCAGGGAACGCAGAGCCACTATCATTTTATCCCGGAGCAGAATACGGATTTCATTTTCAGTATTCTTGCGGAGGAAGCCGGCTTCTGGGGCGGGCTCGTCGTTTTTGCATGTTTCCTTGTGCTGATGCTCCGCATTATCCAGATTATCCGGACCACACCGAACATGTTCGGCTGCTTCATTGCAGCAGGAATCCTCGGTATGTTCTTTTTCCACTTTGTTGAGAACGTGGGAATGGTGATGGGAATCATGCCGATTACCGGTATCCCGCTGCCGTTTCTGTCCTACGGCGGTTCTGCCTTGCTGACAGCTATGATCTCATCGGGAATTCTGATGAGCATAAGTTCCCGCCGCCTTGACTTTAATACCGAAGCCCTATGAAATTAGTTCATCCGCTGGAGGATTTTGGTCCTCTTCTGAATACAGTGCAGGCGCCGTCCCGCTACATCGGCGGGGAATACGGTGCAATCATCAAGCCGCATGCTGCCGGAGAGCAGATGTACAATGCGGTCGTGGCGTTTCCCGATCTGTACGAAATCGGCATGTCCAACCTTGCCATCAAAATCATCTACAATGCGCTGAATGCGCTGCCCGGCGTCCGCTGCGAACGGGTTTTTGCCCCGGATGTTGATTTTGAGCAGCTGCTCCGTACAACAAAGATTCCGCTCTATTCGCTGGAAACCGGGATGCCGCTTTCTGCCGTTGATTTTCTTGGTTTTTCCATCGGCTACGAGCTGGGAGCAACGGAAGTGCTTGCCATGCTGGATACCGGCGGCATTCCGCTGCTTGCAAAGGAACGCAGCGAAGGCTGCCCGATAGTTATTGCCGGCGGCTGCGGTATGACGAATCCCGCTCCCTTTGCAGATTTTTTTGATGCAGTAATGATCGGCGAGGCTGAAGGCGGCCTCTTTACCCTGGTGGAAGAACTTGCTGCCATGAAGCGGCAGGGCGCCGGGCGGGCGGAAATACTTGCCTATGTCGCGTCAAAACCCTTCATCTGGACAAAGGACTGCGGTCACATTGCCCGGCGGGCGGTGCAGGGAAGTTTCGGGCTGGAACCTTCCGTTCCGGCATGGTTTCCGCAGCCGAATGCAAAACCCGTGCAGGATCATGGCGTAGTGGAAATCATGCGCGGCTGTCCCAACGGCTGCCGCTTCTGCCATGCCGGTGTTTATTACCGTCCGACACGGGTAAAAAGCCTTCCGCTTATTATCGAGGAAATCGATCACCTGGTGTTTGATGCCGGATACCGGGAAATCAGCCTCAATTCTCTGAGTTCTGCAGATTTTCCCGACATCGAAGGACTGCTTGACATCCTGACAGAGCGCTACAAGGGATACAACGTCTCTTTCCAGCTGCCGTCCCTGAAAGTAAACAGCATGTCGCTCCCACTGCTGGAAAAACTGTCAACCGTGCGCAAGAGTGGCCTTACCTTTGCCGTGGAAACCCCGGAGGAGGCATGGCAGCTGAGCCTGAACAAGGAAGTCTATGCACAGCATCTGGAAGCAGTCATCAGGGAAGCAAAGGCAAAAGGGTGGAGTACGGCAAAGTTCTATTTTATGGTCGGACTGCCTGTCGGGGATTACTTCGGCGAAGAAGGAAATCCCGGCGGCAAGTCGGAAGAAGAAACAATTGTTGATTTCCTGCTGGAACTGCAGAAGCGCACGCACATCCAGTGTAATGTAAACGTCGGTGTCTTCATACCAAAGGCGCATACAGCCTATCAGTGGGTAAAGCAGCTGACGCCGGAGGAAGCTGCCCGCAAGATGGATTACATTTATCGGCACTTGCCGCGCGGTAAATTCAAGCTGGGCCGGCATAATTACGACATGACAGTACTTGAAGGCCTTTTGAGCCGCGGCGACAGCAGGGCAGGGCAGGTTATCCTCGGCGCTTATCGGCAAGGTGCCCGCCTTGATGCCTGGGACGAACACCTTGCGCAGAATATGCAGTACTGGAATGCTGCCTTTGATGAAGCCGGATGGGATGTAAAAGGCTGGATCTATCGTGACTGGAACCTTGACGAAACACTTCCGTGGGACGGCGTGAGTCTTGGTCCTGCAAAAGCATTCTACCAGAGGGAATGGCAGCGTTCCCTTGATCACCTGCTGACACAACGCTGCATGAGCAATTGCGATCATCCGTGCGGCATTTGCAACAGTAAGGAAAAAGTAAGCGTGCATTCTGAGCAGGAACTGGAAAAAGTTTCTGCCAGTCTGCAAAACAAGACTATTCCATTGCCACCGGAACGGCCTGAAAGCAACATTCCTGTTCTCTACCGGGTACTGTTCAACTTTACCCGCATGGACGGCGGTGAGTACACCGCATATCTTGCCCAGGTTGAAATGTTCCGAAAGGCAATTCTCCGGAGCAATTTGCCGTTTGTATTTACCGTGGGCTTCAATCCGCTTCCACGTCTGGAGTTTGCCACTGCAATGTCGCTTGGCATTCCTTCCCATGAAGAAACCGCTACCTGTTACCTGTATGATCCCTGCACGCCGGAAGAATTTATTGCGGCAATGAACCGTGTGCTTCCGCCGTTCTTCCATCTGACAGAAGCCCTTGTATTCCCCGTGACGAACCTGCGCAAGCGAGAGACGCTCAGTCAGGGACTCTGGGGTTGTCAGTATCGCTATACTTTTGCTGAGGGGTTTGACAGCAATGCATTCTTTGCCGTCCCGGAAACCCGCACCCTGTTTGAAGACAGCAACGGATGCCGCATTGCCCCGGTATCAGATACCGCAGGAAACAGCCTCCTCAGCCTGGAATCCACAAGGGATTTCCTCAAGCTGCCTTCAAAGCCACGTTCGTTCCTTTTGGAGGCACCTGCAAGCGACAAGAAATTCCGCACGGCTCTGGAAACAGTTTCCGGGAAGAAATGGTATGAACTTGCCCAGGTGGAAAAACTGCATACTATTGCCCGTGCCGATGTATCTGGCTGGACTGCAGCAGACGAAGAGAACTGGCGTTACAAGAACGCTACGTTCCAGCGTTCCTCAGCAGCAAGTGATAGTAGCTCCGATTCCCGGGTGCTGTTTATGGACTTGTACCGAACGATTGCTGCAATCAATCTGGAACTCATCAACAAGAAGGCGGAATTGGAAGCCGAGCGGAAGGATTTTTATGCCCGCCACCCGGATCTCCGTGAAAAACATTTGAAGCGGAATCCCAGTCTCACCAATGATGTTTGATTTTTCAAGCTGGAATTACAAAATGTATAGTAAGTTTAGTAATTAGTAGACAGAATATACATTATATTACGTAAACTTCTTGGGGCGTTGGTTTTGGGGTAGGATGGCAGAATGATAAAGTGGACGCATTGTAAGACGGTTCCGCGCCGTGATTTTGAGCGCCTGAAAGATGATGTTTTTATCTGGGCGAAAAGCTGCGGGGTTTGTCCCGATGCGGAAATAGAGTTTTTTCTAAAGGTTTTTGAACTCTATCTTAACAGTGAGTACACTTCGGATAGGCAGTTTGTCTATCTGGATACAATGATTTTGAATGTGATTTGGTCAATGTATCTGCATTTTTGTCATTCTCGTTCAGAAGTCGCGCAGATGCTGGCCAATGATTTTTTAGACGCTTTGCGCGTCCCTGCTGCTTTTTAAGGGGGAAAAGATGGAAAAAATTGGGCGCGTTGAATGGACGCTCGACGCTTGGGATATTGAAAACTATTCAAAAGAGTTTTCGGATTGTGTGGCGCATGAAAGCGGCACTGGTAGCGCATTGTTCTGTATGTGCAATGAGGCTTTTTCAGACGTTCTTTTTGCTTTTTTTAAAAATCAGTTTCCCGGTATGCAGCAGTTTAAGACGCCTTTCGGCCAGTTTTTTACTTTTGGCAAAAAGGGAAAAAAGCAGCTTGTAAAAAAGGTGCTTCATTCGTTGGAAGAAAAGCGGCGCCTTGTTTCGGTGCTGGAAAATGTGCTTAATGAAATTGAAGGGGTCTGAAAATGAGTAAAGCGTATATTGTTGAGCCTATGAGCCTGCGGCAGCGTGTTGCCGCAGCAAAGCGATTAACTGCCACATACGCTCGGACGCATAAAGGACGCGGCGCAAAGCAAAAGGAATGTATCAAGCGCGGCTACCTTGTGCAAAATGGCTGTGTGTGTGCTCTGGCATTTAACACGGTTACCCGCCGAGGGGAGCTTCTGCCGTTATGAAATGCATAGTGTTTCACGGCGCGCAGCTCGGCTTTCTGTGTAATGAGCTGCGCAGGGTCTACAATGATACCGGATTTTATTCCGCGTATTTCGCGATGTTCGGCGACGGCAAAAGCAAAGAGGAAGTAAGAAGCGACTTAAAAGCGCTTATTTCTGCTTTTTCTGCGCAGCTTGTCGCCTGTGACCTGATAACAGGCTTTGCGGCGCTCTCTGTAGATTCGCTCGACGTATCTTTTGCAAAAAAGGCGCTCCGCGTCCTTGCGGTGCGTGTAAAGGATGCCTGCGGCACGACCGCAAAAAACAAAGAGTTCCTGAACCTTGTCTGCTTGGAAGCTCTTTTTTGAAAAAAAACAAACCCTAGTACCCGCGGAGCGGGTGCTGGGGTCTGGGGGTGTGGGGGAAATCCCCCACACGTAATAAATCAATATTTCGTACATAAAGGAGAACGAAAATTATGAGAATTGGAAAGCACAATATTGACGGCTTTTCTCTGGGCGTTGGCGTGGTTGCGCTGTCTGCCCTTTTGTGTGTGCCTGCGGTGTCCGAGCCGCTTATCAACACTTTTACCAGCATCCGCAACAAGATTTCAAAGAGGGGCTAAAAGATGGCAAAAAGCGCACTTATTACTACCCTTCTTTCGGGTGTTGTCAACGGCTCCAGCGTGAGCCGCTTCCATGAAACCAGCTCTAATTTACAGATTAACGGCTGGCTGTTCGATGTCCGTTACACTCCGGCAGAGGGTGAAACTGGTTTCGACTTCCTCAAGGACGTTTACGTTTCCATTACCGAGCGTATCGGTGAAGGTAACGGCGGGGCAATTTCTTTTGTGAACTCCGTTCCGCTCTATGACCTGCTTACATACTCTGACTTGTCGGCGGGTGTCGCTATGCAGGGCGTAGAGTTTGAAGCGGGCAAAACTTCCCGTATTTCCGGCTTTGTCAAGCTGGGCTTTGTGGGTATGTCCGGCAATGACGCTTTGGAATGTACCCTCTCGCTGCGCAGCAAAGACAGGATTCCGGCGGGCGGCTTCGAGTTCCGCATTTCCAGCGTATTCCGGCAGGTGCAGGCAACAGAGTTTATCGTCTACGATTCCGCTAAGCCGACTGGGGCTGACCAGCCCTACAATGACTGCAAGGAAATCTTTTACATTGGCAGCGAGTTTAACACGGATGTTTCTGTTCGTGATGAAACCGGCACCAACAATGTAAACATTGAAGATGCCGTGGCTTACACCAATGCAACCGGAGAGCTGGAGTTCTTTACCCGGGTAGGCCAGATATGGGGGGATATTTATGACATTGGCCAGAATATCACCTTGCGCGTACCTGTCAATGCAGAGGATACCGCAGCAACGGTGCTGCTTGTCCGCCGTGCCTTTGCTCCTGACCTGCTGGGTAAAAACGCCGTGGAAATTGGCGCAGAGCGTGCCGCGATAATCGAAAAGTGCCGCACCCAGAACCCGACGAAATTCGAGTACCTCAAAGCAATCGGTATTGCCTGAGCTGGGGGGCGCGGAATGAGTTTGTTTTCAAACATCGGAAACGCCTTGAAGAACTTCGGGCAGTCGGTTTCTTCTGGCTGCAAAAATCTTTTTTCTGGCATTTCAGAAAAGGCTGCCCCCATCTGTCAGGGTATCGGGGAAGTGATAAAAAGCAGCTTCTCCGGTGACGCTATAAAGGGTTCTGTGGAAGGGCTGGCGTCCGGCGGCTGGGTCGGGGCTATCATTGGCGGCGTACAGGGCACGGCTCAAAATGTCGCTAAAAAAGTGATGGCAGCGCAGCAGGAACAGATGACCGCAGAACAGCAGGCAGCATATGAGCAACAGCTCTGGGAAGAGGAACAGGCGCGCCGCGTGGCTGCGGGCGGTACCATTCAGCCCAGGAGCACCGAGTATACAGGGGTCAACGTCTCTGCAGATATCGGGTCGGGCGGGGTTTCGGGCATTAGCGCGAAACCTGTAAAGAGTGAAAAGCAGGCATCCAAATGGGAGCGCTACAATATTTTTACTCGCATCATGGAAAACTGGAACAGGGGGTAAAGCATGGGCTATACAACGCTGAAATCGGTTGCTTCCTATTCAAAGCAGGTCGGGCGGGGTCTGATTTACTGCGAAAAGGTGGAAGCAAAGGACACAAAAGACGATAATCCGGACTGGAAAACCTACTATAAAGGGCAGATTCGGGACGGGCGCAAGGTTTATACAATCTTGATTCCGGGCGGCTCTGTTGTCGCCAAAAAGGACAAAAACGGCAAGGAGTATTGCCTTGTTTCTGTGTCTAAGCGCTACTCAAGAAAGCGCTATTACTGATAAAGGGGGTGCAGTATGTACGGACGTTTCCGCCGCCGCTTCTATGGCGGCTATCGTTACGGCTACGGCTACGGCTTCAACCGCCGCCGCCGCTACTACCGCCGCCGCTATTACTAGCGGAACGAAAAAAAACAGGTTGCCGGATAAAAGTCCGGCAACCGCTCAAGATAAAGGAGAAGATGATGGAAAACATCAACAAGGTAAATGTGAGGTTTACCGACGAACAGAAAGCCGCTATTAACGGCGGCACTAAAGGCTTCCTGCTCTCTGTGGGCAAAGCTGCTATTGTGTTCCTGTCCGCGCTGCTCGGCGCGTTCCTTGGGAACTAGTTGAAGTCCTGCCGGATTCCGGCGGGCGGGGGCGGGGGTATCCCCTCCCCCATTTTTTTTAATAAGGAGAAAAGCATGGACTTTCTGAAAAGTGAAAACATAAAAAAAATTATGGGTGTTCTTGACGATGTTGTATACATTTACAAGGCACTTTTGAAACGCGAGGAGGAGCGGGAAACGCTCGACGCGGCGGGGGCGCTTACCGATGGCGAATAAATTAATTTTGGATTCTGGGGAATACGGCAAATATCTAGCAAACGCTCTTGTACAGTGCAGCCCCAATATTTGCCGCTTCCTTCGGGGCTTCAACAACGGGGAAGCGCTCAAATATTTTGACATTCCGGCGCTCAAGGCTGCGGGGATGTGGTACGAAAACGGCATTTTACGTATAACCGATTCTGCGGGCGCGTGGCGTTCCGCTGAAACGCAACTGTCATACTTCAAGAAAAACCGCGTAGTTGATAATTACGGAAAAAGTGCCGCAAAAGTCCGCTACCGTACGCCTTCCGGCGACATTGTAGAAAAGGACGTGCAGCGCTGGTACTGGGAGCAGCAGGGGCAGGTTAAGGGTGCAGTTGTGACGAACGCCTTTGTCGGGCAGTCTTACCACCAGTACGGCTTGGCAGTTGACTTGCACCTTCGGGCTTTTGACTATGATTTCTCAAACGCGCAGAAGCAAAAGGCAAAAGTTACCTACTACAAGGGGCAGGCGTACACTAACTTCCATGACCTTATTAAAGCAATCGGTCTTGTGGACTGGGCGCGGGCGTGCGGTCTGGAATGGGGCGGGTCTTGGCAGATGGACGACGTGGAGCATTTTCAGGATTCCAGCTACAAGATTCCGCGCGATTTTGAATATAGGCAGGAGCACTTCGGGAGCGGTCTTTGGGGCGTGACCAAAGCGATTGACGGTACAGAAGCCTATAATAGTAACTATTATTGGTTTGACGACTGTTTCAATTTTGATTTCGTCAAAAAATACAATACTGCGGGTGAAAATCCGTATATCATCGACGAAACCGAAAAGAAAAAAACAAAAAGAAAGCTCGGCTGGCTCCTGTACCTGCTTGCATTTGTGGCGGGCGGGGTTGCCGTTTTCAAGGTGGTAAAAAAATGAGTGACAAAGATTTTTATACATGGCTTTCGCTGGTTCCTTCTCTGGGGCTGGTTGCAACCATTATCTATATCATTACGCATGACTAAGGGGGACAGAATGAAAAAAATAACTGAGGGCTTTGAAAGCCAAATCGTTCCGGTACTGGATTCCGGCGGGCGTCCTACTGGGCGCTATAGTGACAGTTCAGCGCCGGAGATGGAAATCATCAACTTGCCGCGGGATAAACATTTCCTGCAAATTGATTTTCCTTGCGGCTTCTGGATTGTTGACAATTACGGCGATAGGGTCTATCACTCTGCGAACAGCTGGGTTATAGACGTATATAAATTGCTTCCGGTAAAGTGGCAGGAAAATAAGCCAAAGTTTCAGATTTTCTTGGAGTACAATCCGGAGGAGCTTGCAGGGCGGGACTACCGCATAAATACCACTAACCTTGACATTAGCGCGGTATCCGGTGTGAATGGGCAGGTGGTCACAATCTCGGAGGAATCGGGCGCAATGGTCGCGATTTTGGAGCAGCTGCGGCAGCTCAATAGCAAGATTTCCGCAGAATGTGGCATACAGGTTGTTTACCCGCTGGATAAAACGCCGTTGGAAGCGACAAAAGAAAAATATGTCAATAAAGTAGGCTCTGCAACGCTTCTGGATGGCAGGCGCGTTGACGGTGCTCTGGTTACTGATGTAGTAACAGAGGGCGGGGAAACCTATTTCATCGTTCAGTATCCGGACGGCGTAGAGCGTGGAAACCCGCGGGTTATAGCGCCCTTTGGCAGTGAATTGGAAGAGGAAGCAAAATCCGGAAATCAGGTTTTCCATGTTCCGGTCGAAAGCTGGACAGATGTTGCAGAGTATGACGGGAAAACTTATGCAGAACTTGAAGCAATGGGAGTTGCTGAGAGGGGAGAATTTCGCTATGACGGTGAACTTTATCAACAGGACTGGAAGATATACCCCAGAAAGATAAAAGTCGCCAAAGCTTACGCCTATGGGGATAGCTTCGCCATTGACCGCGCGGCAACTGATGAAAAGGCTGCAGAGCTTGCGCAGGTGGCAGAGGAAGAGGAAGCCCGTTTCCGTGAGGAGCAGGAACGGCTTGCACGCGAAAAAGAAGAGGAAGAGCGGAAAAAGGCTGAAGAGGAGGACGCAAGGAAGCGCGCGGAAAGAATAGATACTGGAGAGTATGTCTTTCTTGCGTATGGAGAGGACGGTGCGATAGTTGGCGGCGCTGGTGACTATGGGAAGCGGGGATACTGTGGCCCATATAATACAAGGACTGGCGACCGTATGGGCGCATGGTGGCGGCTCTATCGGGACGGATACGGAACCTACTACGCGGACAATAAGCGCGTAGAGGATACGGGGAAGACTGCAGGGTCTCCTGCAATGCGCGTTTTTAAGTACGCGTGGCCGTAATGTTATAAGAAAAACCGCTGCGGCGGTTTTTCTGGGGGCTTGTCTACAGTTGCATATTCCGGCATGGGTCTTGCAGCTGGGGCTTGCCCTACTTCATGTAAAAAAAAAGAAAAAAGCGCGGACTTAAAAAGCGCAAGCTTTTAAGATCCGCGCTGGAATGGTGGGGAAAAATGAAATATCCAAAGATTGGAAGTTCTGCGGCTGAATGGTGGGCGTGGCGCGATACTGTAAAGCCCGCTGGCGGGCACTATGAGGAAAGCGCAGAAGAATATTATACACGACTGGTAGACACGCGGGAGCGGGAGCGGGAAAAATGGCATGAATCGCTTCTGCCGCGTCAATGCTTTGTATACTGCAAGCCCTACTACTTCATTTCAAAAAATTATTATAACGTTTTTACCGGACGACAAATAGAAGTTTCTCACCTGGGGGAATGTCGGCGCGGGCGCGTTACGTCCTTTTCGGCAGCTTCGCGGCGGCGCTTCCAGCTTCGCATAGAAGAATATAGCGATGTAGAATTTAATTGGTTCATCACTTTAACTTATGAGGATTTCCAGCCGGATATGCTTGCAAGCTATCGACATTTGGAAAACTTTTGCAAAGCCTTTGACCGTCTCTATAAGCGCAAACATTTGTACCTCTGGAAAAAAGAGTTTCAGCGGCGCGGGGTCGTTCATTATCATTTAATCTGTAACTTGCCGCGCGATGTGAGCAAAACCGCTATTACGCGAATCTGGAATCGTTGCGCGGGGCAGGTGTACCGCAGATGCGGCAAATTGAATAAAAGCTCGACAAATTGCAGCAAAGTAAAAAAGCAGCAGTCTATAGGCTGGTACCTCTCGCAGTACGTGGAAAAAAAGAACCATCAAACAGAAGCGCCTGTCGATAGGCTTTCCGCGGTCAATCGGGATGGTGAGACCGTCGCGGGCTATATTGGGCGCTGGTGGGGTGTGATAAATAAAAAAAATTATGTCCGCCGTGTTATTGAAAAAATTACTATAGATGCGGAAACTGCTCGCCTGATAGAGGAATTAATCCATTCCGTGGACGGCTCCGACGATTGGCGCTACCGTGAACATCGGAGCAATTTCTACTTCCGGCAGGAATCAATAGCGCGGAAAATTGTCGCTCTTGCTGCTCCGGAGAGTTTTAATTTCTGTGATAATTTTGCCGCGGTTCGGGCGCTTACATATAAAGCTCTGGCATGATGCCGTGCAGGATGTCCAGCGCCTGTGCTATCTCCTCTTTTGTTTGCTTGGTGTCGGTTGGCGGTAGTGCTTTGATTTTGTGCGCTGCACAATACTGTAAATAGTCTAAAAGCCTATCATACTTTTGCAAGGTTATTTCAAGAAAATTAATCTGGCTATTTTGTAAAAACATATTGACATTTTCGGCAGGAATTACTAAAATAGTTATATCTTTTTAAAAATCCTCGTTTCCTAGTTGTCAAGAAGTATACATTATATTACGTAAACTTCTAGGGCAACTTATTCCTTCCTTGGATACACCGCAACACAATCTGGCGGCGGGGCGACTTTGAGTGCCTCATCAACAGGAGATAGTGAGGCTTTTATGCACCTGTGACTGCAAATGTTGCTACGGTTTTTTCCTTCAGTTTTGGCAATTGGGAATCCAGATAGGCACGGACGTCTTCATGCTGCAGGGCATTTGAATTCAAAGACCAGAAAGCGGAACTTTTTATTGCGCCACGTACAAGCAGACTCTGCGGAAAATACGCATAGAGTGAGCGTATCTGTTCCACGAAATTCTGTCCGTGCAAGAGAGCGCAGCAGAGAATTTCCGCATCACAGAGCGATGAAAAAGCCTTGCCGTCATCAGTCATGCCCAAAGAACCGCAAAGAAACTCTGTCACGGTGGGATTTTTCTTTATGTCGGCATAATTATCGTTTATGGACGCAAGCAAGGCATCATCGGCATCAACACATTCAATGATCCGGTCAAGATAGGAGGTTTGCTTTGTCTTAAAATATGCATCCCAATATGAATCGAGCGTTTTTCCGCCGGAAACTGAAAAATCCGGCTCTGCCTGCAGGCAGACGACGATGGTGGCAAGCATTGCCAGTATGCACAATATTTTCTTCATTGAACTATCTCCTTGGATATTCGTCCAAAGTATATGCTATATCCGGTTAAAAGTCTTTGAAATTAGCTTTAACGCATTCGCTTTTACACCAGCTGCTCAAGTTTTTCCTTTATAAAGTCGCTCTTTGTGCTGAGATCGATTGAATCCGTTTTGAGCATCAGCTGGTTGGGATGCATGGCGTCGAGCATCACTTTGCCGGAGCTTGTCTTTATGAGCCGGAGGATTTTGTCGATGTTTACCTTCGCGACGGTACCGAATTCCACCCGAACCATTCCCTGTTTTTCTTTCAGAGAGCTGATGGCAAGCCGGTTGCAGATGATGCGAATCTTTGCAAGACTCAGCAGGCTGTTCACCTCGTCGGGAACAGGGCCAAAGCGGTCATAAAGCTCATCGTAGACAGCATCCAGTTCATCCTGCGAACCGATGGATGCAATCTTCTTGTACATCTCCATCTTTGTTTCGGCCTCGGGGACATAGTTGTCCGGGATAAAGCCTGTATACTCGAGTTCCAGCAGAACTTCCTCCGGGGCATGCCAGTCGCTGCTGGAAAGCCGTTCAATGGCGGCATTCAGCAGGGTGAGGTACATCTCAAAACCGACGGCGTAGACTTCGCCGCTCTGGTCGCGGCCGAGCAGGTTACCCGCACCACGGATTTCCATGTCCTTCATTGCAATCTTAAAGCCGGAACCAAGCTCGGTAAAGTCACTGATTACCTGCAGGCGCTTCATCGCAACCTCGCTGAGTGCCTTGTTCTCCGGGTAGAAAAGGTATGCGTAGGCCTTGCGGTCGCTGCGCCCTACCCTTCCCCGCAGCTGGTACAGCTGGCTGACACCGTACATATCGGCACGGTCAATGATGATGGTATTCACGTTCGGGATGTCGATGCCGTTTTCGATGATGGTAGTTGCAACCAGCACGTTGAAACCGCCCATCTTGAAGCGGCGGAAAATGTCATCAAGCTGCTCGCTGGACATTTTGCCGTGGGCAACATCAACCATCATCTCCGGAACAAGGTGTTCCAGCTTGATTCGTGTTTCTTCCAGCGTTTCCACGCGGTTATGCAGGTAGAACACCTGCCCGCCCCGCTCCACTTCGCGCCGGATGGCAGTTGCAATTTTTTCGTCGGAGTACGCTTCGATGGCGGTCTCGATGGGCTGGCGGTTCTGCGGCGGAGTGGTCAGCAGACTCATGTCGCGGATTTTCAAAAGACTCATGTGGAGCGTTCGGGGAATCGGCGTTGCGCTCATTGCAAGAGAATCGATGTTTGTTTTCAACACTTTAAGTTTTTCTTTATCTTTTACACCGAAACGCTGCTCCTCGTCTATAATCATCAGTCCAAGGTCTTTGTACACAACATCTTTCTGGATAATGCGGTGCGTACCGATAAGAATGTCAACTTTGCCTTCCGCCAGGCGGGCAAGCACTTTTTTCTGCTCTGCCGGGCTCACAAAGCGTGAAAGCATGGAAATCTGCACGGGGAAATTCCGAAAGCGTTCAATGCAGTTTTCATAGTGCTGCTCGGCAAGAATAGTCGTAGGCGCAAGAAATGCAACCTGTTTGCCGCCCATCACCGCCTTGAATGCAGCACGCATGGCGATTTCCGTCTTGCCGTAACCTACATCGCCGCAGACAAGCCGGTCCATCGGCACGGGGCGCTCCATGTCGGACTTGATATCCTGCGTGGCAGCAAACTGGTCGGGAGTATCCTCGTACGGGAAAGCTGCTTCAAAGGCCGCCTGCCACTCACTGTCCTTGGGGAATGCAAATCCGCGTGATGCCTTGCGCTTGGAATAGAGATCGATGAGCTTTTCGGCAATCTCTTCAACTTTCTGCTGCACCTTTGCCTTGCGGGAAGACCAGGACTTTGAGCCGATACGGTCAAGCCGGGGCTTCTCGCCCTCGCTGCCGATATAGCGCTGCACCATGTTCACCTGCTCAATCGGCACAAAGGCGAATTCCTGGTCAGCATACTCAAGCTTGATGTAGTCGCGTTCCATGCCCATTGACTTTACGCGCTCGATGCCCTTGAACATGCCGATGCCGTAGTTCACATGCACCACGTAGTCGCCGGGTGTCAGTTCTACAAAGGTGTCGATTGCGCGGGACTTTGCCCGGCGGATTGATTTTGGTGCAGCTTTCCGGCGGCCGAATATTTCGCTTTCCTGTATGACCAGCACTTTTTCGTCAGAGACGGAAAAGCCTTCGGTGATTGCCTGCGGAAACACATGCACGGGGAACTGACTTCTGTCCTCCGGCTGCTCCGTATAGTCCCTGACAACTTCCCGGATGCGGAGCGCCTGATTGGGGTTATCCGCAAAAATGAAGATGTGCCAGCCTGACTGCTGCAAAGAACTTAATTGTTCCTTAAAATAATTAATATTTCCGAAGAAACTCTGCGGTGCCTCACAGTGCAGGTGGAATACGCTGCCGCTGTCAGGGGAAAGAGGCATGGCAGCAGCAACTGCATTACCGGTATCAGCTGAACTTTCGCCGATACCGGCGCTGCCACTGTCAGTTCCCGCGGCATCCAGCGTTTCCATGGTTTCCAGCGAACGGAACAGGATATGCCGCCCGTGGCTCTGTGCAAGCGCATCAAAGTCAAAGAGCATGTACGAAGGCAGCAGCACGGGGAATTTCTGCCGCATGGTCCGGTACGATACATCGTATTCGTTGCGGAGCAGTTTTTGCGCGTTGCAGAGGCGGTCATAATCATAGAAGAAAACAGTTGTGCTTTCTGCCGTATAATCGAGCACGGAATAGAATTTGTCCCACAGGACTCCGTAGAACAGTTCCTCGCCTTCGGATTCACGCTGCACGGAAAGCTCCGTGAGCAGGCGCTCTTTTTCCTGCCGGGCCTCGTCGGTCAGGGCAAGGTGGATGCTTCCCTGCCGCACGGTACCGTCCATGGCGGCAGCTTCCGCACGTTCAGCCCCGTCACGCCTGCTTTCTGCCGAAGCATCGTCCTGCGCCGGGCCGGAATCAGAAGACTGCCGCGCACCGGATTTCCGGCGGGCATCATATTCTGCAAAGGTATTGATAATACCTTCTTCATCTTCCTGCTGCAGAATCTGCTCCAGCTTCGCACACAGTTCATCAGTCCAGAGAACTTCTTTCATCGGATAGATGAGGAGCGAATCGGTATTACCCTTCGATGACTGAGTTTCCGTATCAAAGGTCTTTATCTGTTCCACAGTGTCAAAGTCAAAAACGATGCGGCTTGCATACTGCTCGCCCGGCATAAAAATGTCCAGAACTTCACCGCGAAGGGCAAATTCTCCCCGTACGCTCACACGCGGAACACGGATATAGCCGTAGCCGGCAAGCGTAGCAGCAAGTTTTGTACTGTCAAAGCTCTGCCCCTTGCGGATTTTGCACAGCTGGGAACGTACATAAGACGGCGGCGGCACGGGCGTCAGCAGGGCCCGCTGCGTGATGACAAAAATACGGGGCTTTGCAGATTTTGCAGCCGGAGAGGCAAGCTTGGCAAGCACACCTGCCCGTTCTCCGAACACGGACGAGCCTTTTGCCGCCGGGCGGTACGGAAGCATGCCCCACCACGGAAGCTTCAGCACATCGGCACTGTCACCAAGTATGGTATTCAGGTCGGTTTCACATTCATCGGCTTCCTTCTGAGACGGCACAATGATGAGGCAGTCCTCCTGGGGCTGCCCGTGCGCTCTGCCGTACTGTTCTTCATGGATTGCATCAAGGCGGCGGCGTTCCAGAAACTGGGCCACAAAAAAGCCCGGCAGGCTGCCCTTCAGCCCCGAAATTTCTGCAGGAAAACCAGTGTCACCGTCAGCACAGGCAACGGCAGTCCCGTGCAGTTCCTTCCAGGACTTCAGGAGCGGGACAAGCGATTCATTTAGTGATAAATTATTTTCCATATTTGACCGATATATAAGTGATAGGAAGCTTCCCAACACACCATCATGGTGCAGGACCTCCTGCCTGTTCCTTGCAGGAACGGGACTTTTCCGCGGTTTATCTTTAAAATAAATTTAAAGATGCCTTAAAAATTTAACTAAGTCTGAACGTTCAGACGGGAGTTACTGTTGTGAAACGAACACTGCTTGCCATTATAACAAGTTTTACCGTTTTTGCCCAGCTCTTTGCGGCAGAAACAACGGCCGCCCTTGACACGGATGCAGCTGCTTTTGCAAAGAATGCTGCCGTTTCCATCAAATTCTACGACCGCACCATGTATTATCCGGGGAATACGATGAGTAACCCCGTCCAGATTCACGTGACGATTACCAATACCGGCAGCGATACCCTGCGCTTTAAGCTTGCTGACGACAAAATGTTCAGCATTGACTTTGAGGCCTATGACATAAAGAATGCCCAGCTGAAAAACACGGATTCCCTTATCCGCAAGCGGACCACGAGCCGCACTGTCTATTTCCGCGAGATTGCCATTGAGCCGGGTGAAGCATATTCGTTCATTGAGAATCTTAAGGACTTCATCAACATTAATTCTCCTTCTATATACTATGTGAACCTGCGCTTCTATCCGGAGCTGTACAGCGATGTTGCAAATTATGTGCCGTCCAACCGCCTGAGCCTTGAAGTGCGTCCCTCCCCGTCTGCGGCATCTTCCAACAGGATTCCTGTGGAAGCAGCGACTGCTGCCGTGCTGCAGCCCGAGGCCATCAGCCCGGACAAGGTGATTGAGCAGACCATCATTGCACGCCAGCGGAGCCTGTGGGATCAGTTCTTCCTTTATATGAACGTGGAAGAAATGCTCAAGCGCGACCCGTCACGGAGCCGCCGCTACAACTCTGAGAGCGCAGACGGCAGGAATCAGATGATTGAGGCATTCAAGGCAGATTTGATGCAGAGCCGCATTGAAACGAATATCGTCGCCATTCCTTCCGATTTCACCGTGGAGACGACCACCTACTCCCAGACAGAAGGTACGGTAAAAGTGACTGAATTCTTCAAGAACGAAACCTACACTGAAAAGAAATTATATACCTACTATGTGCGCCAGCGCGACGGCATCTGGCAGATTTATAACTATACCGTTGACAACCTCGGTACCGGGGCGGACTGATTCCTATGGCAAGAAGCGGGCAGGCAAAATATTTTTGCGAAAACTGTGGCAGTGAGGTTGCGGCAAATGCCCGTTTCTGTCCTCATTGCGGCCGCTTTTTCTCCTCGGTACGCTGTCCGCAGTGCGGGTATACCGGCGGCGTGAATGCCTTCAAGAAAGGCTGCCCGCGCTGCCACTATGCAATGACCCAGGAAGATATTTTTGGTGTCCCCGCTGCGGCCGCTGGTGCCGGAAAGAAAAAATCCCTGAAGAAAAAGAACCGGAAGAAGCTTTCACGGTCTGCTGCCGCAGAACCGGCTGGGGACGAGGTTCCTGTATGGATGTATATCGGCAGTGTTGCCGTCCTGATTCTTTTCTTCTGCATTGTCCTTTTTCAATGCGGAATCATTTAAGCAAGAAGATTTCACGTCTATTACGCAGTTCGGAAAGCAAAGGTTTCCGAGCCGTCCTATGAAAGCAAACGTATTATGGGCATACAAGATTTCATTTCCAGTAACAATATCCGCCTTGATCAGCAGCTCAAGTTCACGGTGGAAATAGACAAGATGACGGCTATTCTGCGCCGGACAGTCCTTATCGACAAATCACGGCGCGAAAACGATGCCGAGCATTCCTGGCACATTGCCGTAATGGCACTGCTTTTCTCTGAATATGCTTCCGAAGCCGTGGATGTGGGACGCGCCGCAAAGATGTGTGTTGTCCATGACCTCATTGAAATCTACGCGGGCGATACCTTTGCCTACGATACAAAGGCGAACGCAGACAAGGCTGAACGTGAAAGCGCAGCCGCCGGCAGGCTCTTTTCGCAGCTGCCTGCAGAACAGGGCGCGGAACTCCGCTCGCTCTGGGAGGAGTTTGATGCCATGCAGACTGCAGATGCAAAGTATGCCGCCTGTATGGACCGCCTGCAGCCCTTCCTTCACAATACCCTCACCGACGGACATACGTGGGCAGAAAGCGGCACCTGCCGGGCAGCCGTAGAACAGCGCATGGCTGTCATCAGGGACTTCATGCCGCAAGTTTACCAGTGGATAGAAAAGAACCTTGATAATGCAATAGAAAAAGGCTGGCTGAAGGCATAGTTTCCTTCTCAGTACCAGCAGTCATGAAGCGGCAGGCAGGCTTTCCACCGCGGGCAGAGACTTTTGAAAGCAAACTGATAACACGAAGCATCTGTGGTGCATAAAAAAAGACCGTCTTAAAGACGGTCTTTTCATTTGCCCGGAACCTGACTTGAACAGGCACACCTCGCGGCACTAGTACCTGAAACTAGCGTGTCTACCAATTCCACCATCCGGGCAAGTGATAGTAGTATAAGGAAAATAAGATTTTTAGTCAAGTGCTTATAGAGCTTTTTATTGAAAAAAAATGCTCTTTATGTGTTTTTTCGTCCGGGAAACGTAAGGACTCCGCAGTAAAGCAGAATGCGTCCCCTTCCCGCGTGCCGGGAGCATACAGGCTGTCTCCCTGGATGGGGAACCCGAGCCATGCAAGATGGCAGCGGACCTGATGACGGTAGCCCCTGCTGATGCAGCAGGCAGCTTCCCAGATACCGGCATTCCGGTGCAGTGAAACCTCTGTACTGTACAAGGCCGGTGACGCTTTCCGGCGTGCAGCCTTCCCCGCCTGTGCTGTTACGGGGCGGACCGCCCTGCCGCGTTCCCCGTAGGGACGGAAATATGACGTAATGGTTCCCTCAAAACCGTTTTCCGTCACAGCTGCCGGGGCTGGCGGAAAAGCTCCAAGCTGCTCCCGGCAGTCCGGGCGGCAGGTACAGATTGCATGGTAGTGCTTGATAAACAGCCCTCGCTGCTGCACATCCAGCAGATAGGCATAGTATTCCTGCGTAGCGGCAATCAGCAGGATGCCGCGGGTTGCTGTATCAATCCGGTGCACAAGTCCGTGCTCAACAGTTTTTTTGCCGCAGACTGCGTCCAGCCCCGGATAACGTGCAGCAGCCTGCGTATAGGCGCTTTCCTCACCGGGATGCAGGGGGGCACTCGGCAGCCCGGAGGGCTTGTCGAGTATGACAAAGGGTTCTGTGTCCGTGGGCGGATGAATAATGCGGATGCAGGAAGCGCTGTCCATGCCTACCGGTCCTTGGGCAGCACCGTCTTTGGGTAGCGCTTGTGCAGATCCTTGAGCACCCGCAGGAAACGCCGGGGCGTGGGGGATTTAAATGTCGTCCGTTCGGTGCATCCGGGCAGACGGATCGCCAGCAGATGTGCATGCAGCATAAGCGTTGCCTGCGGAAAAAGCTTGTCCGGCCGGGCATAGATGGAATCGCCCAGCACGGGACAGTTCAGGTAGCGCATGTGTACGCGGATCTGGTGCGTGCGCCCGGTGGCAATGCGGATGCGCATAAGCGAATATTCTCCGTAGCAGGCAATGCAGTTGAATGCGGTCTCTGCGAATTTTCCCTCTGTTGTGTCCGTGACGGCACGGAACCGGCGGCGGTTCTTTGGGTCACGGATAATCTGCGTACGTATAATTCCGTGCTGGTGCTGGGGACGACCCATACAGATGGCAATATATTCCTTTACGAGCGAAGCATGCTTGCGGAACTGGGCTCCAAGCCATTCCTCTGCGTCGCGGTGCTTTGCCGTAATAATGACGCCGGACGTATCCTTATCCAGCCGGTGTACAATGCCCGGCCGCCGCTGCGCAAGAATTTGCGGTTCAGGAACGCCTTCCAGCTGGGGAATTTTGCTGCGCCCCCAGTGGTACAGCAGGGCGTTCACCAAAGTTCCCGTCCAATTCCCGCAGGCGGGGTGCGTCACCATTCCCTGCGCCTTGTCCACAACACAGACATTGTCATCCTCATACAGTATGGTAAGCGGGATATCTTCCGGCTCTATGTCTGTGGGGATATTCTCTTCCCATTCTATGTCCAGCCGGTCGCCGGCCTTCACCTTGTACGAGACCTTTTCCTTCTTACCGTTCACCAGAATTTCAACAACGCCGCTCTTGAGCTTGCTGCGGTTCATGCCGTCCGGCAGAGATGCAATATATTTGTCCAGCCGTTCACGGCCTTCAAACGAAAGAGGAACGCTTGTTGAGAAATACGGCATTCTACGGCTCTTCCCCGTTTTTCCCAGAATCGGCCGGAGGACTGTCCTGATTTTTCCGCAACAGCTCCGCTGCTTCTTCCGGAGTGATGGGGCGCACGTTTTCCCGCTCGGAGGCTTCCTTCAGTGCACGCCGCTGTTCAGCCTTCTGGCGCTGCACGTACGAAATGATATAGTCGGTCAGGCCCACCGCCAGGCTGATGCCGAGCGACGTTCCCACCACACCGATGATTTCGCCGGTCGAAAAACCGTTGTTCTTGTCGAACGGATTGGGAAATTTGTCCCTCTTACCTGAAAAATAGAGGAAAGAGCTGTAGCCCGCCGTTGCCCCGATAGTGACGAAAGGCAGCGACCCCAGGGTAACAATCTCGGCCCTGCGCAAATCCTTTGACCACTGAGGAAATTCGTCCTCACTGTACGGAACCGGCTCCGTCGAATCCGCGCTTTCAGCGGAAATCTGAGCCTGCACAGTAAATGAAGATAAAAGCGAAACTGCAAGAAATGCAGCCAGAATTCTTCCTTTCATGCTACGCCTGCGCCCGTGCGCCGAACAGCGCCGTGCCAATGCGGACTTCGGTGCTGCCCTCCTCGATTGCTATTCTGAAATCCCCGCTCATGCCCATGCTGAGCGCATCTATCCGCAGCATGGGGAATTCCGAACGAAGCTTCTCCTGTAACGCACGGAGCGCTGAGAAAGATTTCCGGATTTCCTTTTCATCTGCGGTAAAGGGAGCCATTGTCATCAGACCGGCGGGCACGATGTGCGGGTACAGTCCTTCTGCACAGTGCCGGGCAGAGAGCATCAGGGCAGATTCATCCGGGTAACCGCTCTTTGAGTCTTCGCCGGTGTGCAGCTCAAAATACACTTCCATGGTCTTTCCCAGCCTGGCGCAGTGTTTTTCCAGTTCTGCAAGCAGCTCTTCGCGGTCGGCAGATTCAATGCAGGTCGCGATTTCCGCAGCTTTCTTCACCTTGTTGAGCTGCAAGGCACCGATGATGTGCAGCGAATAGTCTTTGCTGGCAGCCTGCAGCTCCCCGAATTTGGCGCAGGCCTCCTGCACGCGGTTTTCGCCAAAAAGCAGCTGCCCCGTTTCCATGGCAGCACAGATATCCTCGACGGGATGGAATTTACTCACCGCACAGAGCTGTACGCTTCCTTGTGCACGCCCCGCCTTTGCTTCAGCTTCATGTATCTCATCATGTACTTTTTTAAAGTTATCCTTAATTTCATCAACAGTCATTGCAATGCCTCTCCAAGCGTCACCGGCGGCTTTACGTACAGGCCGGCGCTTCCCCAGTATAACAGAAGCAGGGGGCAAACGTCTACGGCTTTGCGCTTTGAGCCGCCTCGTGCAGGGCTTCCGTCAGCGCGACAAATTGCGCAACGCCAAGGTTTTCCGCCCGCTCGGACTTGTCCAGCCCCGCCTGCCGGAAAATGCTGTCCGCATCAGAGCCCTTCGGCAGCAGCGGCTTTATGTTGTTCAGCAGGGTCTTTCTTCGCTGGGAGAACAGGGCATGCACGGTTTTCACGAACAGCGGCGGCATGGTACAGCGGGCCGGGTGCTGCTTTGGCGTCAGCAGCACCGCCTGAGAGGAAACCTTGGGACGCGGCCAGAAATTACCGGGTGCAAGCTCCATGGAAAGCTTTACGTCGTAGAGCCACTGGCACAGCACGCTGAACGCGGAATACTGTTCTGTTGACGGAGCCGCCGCCATCCGCTGCGCAACTTCCTTCTGCACGGTAAATACACAGCGCGCAAACGTCAGGTTCCGTGTTATCGTATCTGCAATGAATGTTGCGGCGATATTGTACGGCAGGTTCCCGAACAGCCTGATGTCCGCTGCCGGGATTTCCGGCTGCCGTTCAAGCTCATGACGCCATGTCCGCAGCACATCCCCTTCAACTATGCGAAAACGGTCCTGCCGGGCATAATCCTCAAAAAACTGCCCCAGCAGGGCGATAAAACCGCGGTCTATCTCGAATGCAGTTACGTCGGCGCCGCTCCGGAGCATTTCGTCCGTCATGCAGCCAAGCCCCGGCCCGATTTCCCACACACGGGCGCCGGAATCCAGCTCCAGCAGCCCGGCGATTCTGGTGCGGGCGGCGGGGTTCACCATGAAATTCTGCCCGAATTTCTTCTGCATCGCCATGCCGTGCTGTTCCATAAAGGCCTTCAACGCGGCCGGAGCGTTATAATCTGGGTGTTCTGTCATATTGCGTCATTCCTTTGCTGCACTACAAACGGCGGCACGCGGGCAAAAAGCGGCACCGCACATGCAATCACATTGTAGAGCAGCTTCAGTATACACCCAAAGAGCGGTGAAAGAAAAGGCATTGCAAGGCAGCATGCCACTCCGGCAAGGGCAATCGTCATGAATGCACTGACCAGCGGGGAAACTACCACCGATGCAATAATACCAACCGGCATGACGGCGCCGAACAAATACAGCGTAACCGGACACGTCGCCGCCTGCGCCCCGGCAGATGCGGCCAGGGAACGGGACAAGGCAGGGGGCAGTACCCTGACTGCCAGCCGTTCAAGGCTGCTGCTGAAAAGCAGAATACCCAGCAGCGCCCCGTAGGAAAGCTGTGCCGCCGCTGTCCCCAGGTCTTCCGGGCGGAAAAGCAGGTGCAGTATAAAAGTCGCAGCAAGCACGCCAAGATTGTTCGGCTTCCGGCACGATACCAGGGAACAGAGCATCAGAATCAGTGCGGAAATCCCGGCCCGTACCAGCGACGGAGTGCTTCCGGCAAACCAGACAAAGCCTGCAATACCTGCCAGCTGTGCTACAAAAGCATGCCGGCGCCCAAAGAGCCTGCTCCAGAGCCCGCCTGCAAGTCCGGAAAAAAACGAAAGGTGCATCCCGCTGAGTGCAAGGATGTGCGAAAGTCCCGCCTGCCGGAATGCATCGGCAAGCTCCGGTTCCGTATACTCCCGTGCGCCGGCAAGCAGAGAAAGCACCAGTCCCCCGGCATCTCCCCAGCTGTACAGGAGCCGGCGGAATGCCAGGCGGCAGACAGCGCGGAAACGGGCCAGGCTGCCGGACACGCCCCGCGGGAAACCATCTGCCTCCGCAGAAGCGACAAGGAACACAGCGCTGCCTGCTTCCCAGCGCCCCGTGCAGCGCAGGCGGGCACCCGTTTCAAAAAAAAGCTCCGGGGCCGGGGCTGAACCGCGGGCGGTAACCCTGCCGGGGAACCTGCTTTCCACAAGTCGTGCAGGCAGCAGTATCTGAACGCTGCCCGTTGCAGCAGACTGCATGCAGGTTCCATCAACCATGCCGCCCACGGAAGAAAGCTCCAGACGGGCCGTATAGCCCGTTCCCCTGGCATTCCTTGCCGGATTAGAGCTGATGGTACCGCAGAGCAGCCCGGCCTGTTCCATCGGCAGCAGAGAACAGCACGGTTTTGCCCGCGTGCATGGCATCAGGCCGCTGTAATACAGTACGGCAAGCAGCGCCGCTGCAATGCAGAGCGGGCTCCGGATACAGAATGAGAAAGATGATTGTGTTGGTTCTACCACTTCAGTTGTGCAAGGGCAGTACGCGCTGCGTCCGTTACTTCCTGAGGATAATCAAGATACGTCACATAGAGCAGGTAGTCGAACGCAGTTTTGTCGCCCAGACCTCCCAGTGCATGTATGACGGAAAGCACAACGGCTTCAACAGGAGCATTGTCAGATTCCATGCTCTTGTTGAGAAAATCCAGATATGAAGACAGCACCTGCCCGGTTTCCGCGCAGGCAACAGCGGCAATGTCACCGATTGCCTGTGCAAACTGCACCGGTGTAATCAGGTTATTTTCATATTCCAGGCGGGCAATGGGAAAGTAGTCCGTCACCATCTTTGACGCACGTGTCCATTGCAGGTCGGAAATAAGCTTAAGCGAAGCAAGCTGCACCTGCACCTGTTCCGGGCTGAGTTCCTCTGCATCAGGGATTTCCCCGTCTGCTTTATAGATAGACGAGGAAAGTGCTTTTTCTGCAACTTCTCCCTTAATTTTTTTAGAAATTTTTTCATTTCTTCGAATAATGTCGAGGATGTCTATTTTTTCAGACACTTGCACGGAAGCCAGTATCTTGAGAATTTCTGCACCGCAGCTGTTTGCAAGCGGCCCGAACGCCTCTTCCAGCTCCTGCTTATAGTCCGGCCAGATACCCATGAGGTCTGCAACAAAGAGCACGCTGAAGGACGTTTTGTTGCCGGTAGACCGGAGCAGCCGGATGGATTTGAGCAGCACATCATCCATAGGGGCGGAAAGTGCGTCTTCTGCAGCCTTCTGCGCTTTTTCCGCAACATAGGCATTGATGAGCGAGACATTGTTCTCCGCAGGGAATTCCTCGAATTTATCCAGAACCGCAACCCGAATCTTGTTGTCCGGGAAAATCTTGAACACCTGAGCAAGCTTTGCAGAAATTTCCTTTGCCTGCTCCTCAGTGACAGCCTTTTTTTTCAGGGACATTACAGAAACCGACAGCAGCTCATTCAGGTCGCTGTCGCCTGCAAGGACATCCTGCACGTCAAGCGCAAAGTCTATCGCCTTCAGGCTCAGGGACACATTGTCACTGGCGGCGGCTTCCTTAACAGCCTTTGTTTTCTGCCGGATGTCTCCCCGGACAAAATCAGCCTCAATCTGCCGGAAATCGCGTGCGGAGGCGATGCCCGCACAAAACAGCATAAGTGCAAGCCTGCCGGCTCTGGCAAGACCCCTGCCCTGCAACAAACCCAAACCTTTCCGTACCATCAGTCACTCCTCTGTGTTCACAGGCTCAAAGCCTCCGCCGCCAGCCTGCTCCCCGCGGTCCTGTTCCGCCGCCTGCATGCGTTCCCGCTCGCTGGCATTCTCATATATATACCGGACAAGCGTATCCTGCATCCCCTCTTCAATGTACGTACATTCAAAATGCAGCCGGGACTGGCGGATGCTGCGGTTGTACTCCACGGCCCGGATAATGCCGGCCATAACGATAGGAATGCTGTTCAGGCTGAACGCAATCTTAACATGTACACCACGCCGGCCCTTACCGCCCGTCCGAATCATCGCGCCGCCTTCGCCCAGATCCTCCAGTATGCAGGCGGTTCCGGTTTCGCCGTCCCGTATAGTATAATCAATAAACCTGCCTTTGATTACATACATCTGGGCACTTATTTTACAGCCGCAGCGGATGGAATTCCGCTTCTGCACGCGGTCAAGCCGGGAAGAATGCTGCAGGTACAGGCAGCGCTTGCCCCCGACGGAACCGGCGCCCTCCACCACGGAGTCAAATACATAGCAGGCATCGCCCGAACGGCTTGCGTAGACACTCACGCGCTTTCCTACCCATTCGGCAGCGGGAAGCTCCAGCGGCGGCCCCTGAAACAGCTTGCGCTGCTGCACCGGAAGCGAGATGGTCAGCTGCCGCCCCGAATCCACAATGCGGGAGGAGAAAATGCCCTTTCCCTTGTAGATGATGTTGAGGCGCTGCCCCCGTTCAAGGGCACGGCTGTCCTTCAGCCTTCTGACTTCCGCCGTCCTGAGCGCAGTGTGCCGCCTGAAAGCAAGGAGTGAAGCAACGAGCTGCTTTACGTCCTGCCGGTCTGCAGTTCCGTTTCTCCGGGTTTCGCTCTGGATCATCGCAATACACTTGTTGAGCAGCGGCACAGAATCATACAGCAGGGACGGTGTATTGATGCCGCATTTTTCTGCGGTCTTCCACAGAGTCTTTATTTCCTGCCGGCGGAATCCCTTTGCGCTTCCTTCTGCATAAAACTGGATTTCTTCCTTGTGCAGGGCAAAAAATACCAGCAGAATAAAGAGAAGCAGCCCGACGGCAGCAAGTACCAGCGCTAGTGAAATATCCAAATTGACCTCCCGCTCATTTTCTCCTATACTATATCATATTCCGTATGAAAAAAGAATATCTCTGGGCTGAATTCGCTGCTGTTTTTTTGCTGCTGCTCCTGCCGCCGCTCCTTGCCACGTACGGTTCCGGCGGCCTGCCGCTCGTCTCTGCGGCAGAATTTTCGTGGACTGCACTCATGCAGCTTGCCGTTGCGCTGGCCCTTGGGCTACAGTCACGGCGCCTGTTCCTGGGCAGCAGTGCCCGGCAAGCTGTGCAGCTGCCGGGGGCAGCCGATTCTCCTTCCTTCCAGAAACTCATCACGGTGCTGGTATGGGGGCCGGTAAGCTTTGGCGTACTCATGCTCATAGCCGCGTTCATGTGGACGCTTTCCCTGCTGCTGCCCGGCTGCTTCGGGAGCAGCCTTGACGTCCCCGTTCCGCCGCCGGGGCTGCTGCTGGCGCTGAACCTTGCCATCGGCGCATACTACGAAGAAGTCCTGTACCGGCTGTTCCTGCCGGAAAGCCTCCGTTTCCTTATTCCCCGGCAGCAATTTGCCCTGCCAGCAGAGCTTTTGTCCGTGGTCATTTTTGCCTGTTCTCACCGTTACCTCGGCGTTTCCTCAGTGCTCAATGCGGCACTGTGCGGCAGCATGCTCCGGATCTGCTGCCGTAAGACGCGTGGAATCGCCACAGGTGCGCTCGTGCATTTTCTGTACAATTTCCTGCTGGTGCTCTGGGCGGCGCTGATGCCCGGCGGCGCTGTTTCTCCATAAAAAAACACGGCAGTATTCCCGCCACATACTTGCATACACCGTCAGATTCCGCTATACTGAATTATATTCTTTATTATGTGAAGCATTGCGGTGAAAATCAAAGTTCCCCGCAGGCTCAAAAGGTACTTGTCATGATTTATACCGATACTCGCGATAAAAATGTGAAGGCTGACTTCAGGACAGCCGTTCTGAACGGCATGAATGCGGCAACGGGCGGTCTGTACATCCCCGTTGAATTCCCCAAGCTCGACGCTTCCTTTACCAACCGCACGCCGGAACCCTCTTTCCGGGAAATCGCCTATGAAATGGCAAAGCCCTATGTGCAGGGTGAAATTCCCGATACAGACCTTGAATCAATCATACAGGACGCCTATCCGTTCATGCCGCAGGTGGTGCCGATTGATCCCGTAACCTATGTGCTTGAGCTTTTCCACGGGCCGACCTGCGCATTCAAGGACTTCGGAGCACGCTTCATGGCCCGCGTGATGTCTTATTTTAACCGCGGCGAAAACGACAACCTGCACATTCTTGTTGCCACAAGCGGAGACACCGGTTCTGCAGTCGGCAGCGCATTCCACAATGTGCCGGGCATTGACGTAACCATCCTCTACCCTGACGGAAAAATCTCTCCGCTGCAGGAAAAGCAGCTTTCAACCTTTGACGGCAATGTTCGTGCACTCAAGGTGAAAGGCACCTTCGATGACTGCCAGAAACTCGTCAAAACAGCATTCACGGACAATGAACTCCGCAGCAAATTCCGCCTTTCTTCTGCGAATTCAATCAATATCTCGCGCCTGCTGCCGCAGAGCTTCTACTACATGTATGCCTCTCTTGTGGTGCGTAACCGCATACCGCATGACAGCAAGATAGAAAGTCCGGCCATCATCGCCGTCGTTCCCAGCGGGAATTTCGGCAACCTGACGAGCGGTCTCATCGCCTACGAAGCAGGAGCACCCATCACCGGTTTTGTTGCTGCCACCAATGCAAACCACACCATTCCGGACTGGATTGCAAGCGGCGAATACAAGGCACGGGAATCTGTAGCAACGCTGAGCAATGCTATGGACGTGGGTGCACCGAGCAACTATGAACGCATCGCCGCAATGTACAGCCTTGAGCAGGTCCGCACCCTTTTTGCATCTTACTGGACGGACGACACCGGTACGGTGGATGCAGTGAAATCCTGTAACGAAAAAACCGGCTACATCATAGACCCGCACGGTGCCGTCGCATGGAAGGCATGGAACGACATCCGCTGCGGCGACATGGAAAAGCTCATGGGCGGGCTGAAAGGCGACATCACTCAGCCGGGACTTACCCCGAACATTCCTGCATGGGCAGAAAGCATTGCAAAAAAGCAGGCCGTCGGCATAGTGCTGGAGACTGCGCACCCCGCAAAATTCGGTGCCACAGTTACCAAGGCAATCGGCAGGGAGCCGAGCATTCCTGCCCGGCTGGAAAAGGTCATGCACCTGGCCGACCGTGCCATCCCGATGGAAAAAGATTACGAAAGCTTCAAGGAATGGCTGGTCAGTAACCTTTAAGTTTCCGGTATAAAAAAGCGGCAGGGTTTCCCCCGCCGCTTTTTTTGTCAGCTGCCGTGCACCGGCACTCAGGCAAATGCAATCAGCTGCTTTTGGACATCAACCCTGCATTCCACACCAAAGGGGATTATACAGTGCGGGGCCGCATGCCCGACATTCACGTTATATACAATCGGAAGACTGTGATTTCCGGTTTCTTCCAGCAAAATATCCCGATACTCCCTGTAATACACTTCATCCATGGGTTTTCCCGCAAGCACACCGCTTACAGCATCAAAGACACCCGTTTTTCTGAGTGTCGCCAGCATTTTCCGGTACAATGCAGGTTCCGAACATTCCTCACTTGATTCCAGCAGCAGAATTTTTCCTTCCCATTCCTTTTGCGACGGAAACAGCGCATACCTGCGGCACAGTTCCGCCGAGTCAGCGTAACGCGTGTTGTCCAGCATGTCGTAGATGGTCTCGATGCAGCCGCCCAAAATACTGCCGGAAAAAACCGGCTGCCCCTGCAAAAGCTCAAAGCCGCTGTTTTTGTGCCGCTCGCGCTCCACACCGATTTGCGAAGCATCAAAGGATTTGCGCTCAGAATACCAGACATCGCTGGGGCGTATTTCCCTGATGCAGCGCGTGTTGATAAGCTCTTCAAAATATTTTTTTGTGTACGGAAGCATATCGGCTTCCAGTTCGCAGACATCCGGCAGAAATGCCTGACCGTAGAAGGTTCGCAGCCCAGCCTTATGCAGCATAAAGTGGTTCATCGTGCTGTCCGAATAGCCGAGGAACACTGTACTGCGGCCTTCCACAGCACGCTGCAGCTCGTCATGGTCAAAGAGATAGGGCAGCAGCCGGTAGGTATCATCACCGCCGACCGCGCACAGAATCATATCCACCGACTCATCTTTCAGGCAGTCCAGCAGATCCTGCGCCCTGCACTGCGGATGCTCCCGCAGAAAATCCATGCCCTTCATGGCATGTGCCGCCGTAACAGCTTCCAGACCGTAGTTCCGCAAGCGCTCCATGCCGATTTTCACTTCGTGCGCTACAAACGGCTCCCCCAGCAGCCCGCGGGACAGGCTTATGACTGCAACTTTTTTAATCATCTCTGTCTATTAATTCTAGGCTGGATAAATTATATAATATGCACAAACCGTTATCAAGACATAAAAATTGAAAACTAAACTTAGAATATATAAATATGAAGATTTTATTCTGACGGCATTGTAGTTTCCAAAACTTATATTATCAAAATAGTTTTTATAAACTATAGGGAGCAGAAGACAGGGAACAAGAGGTATAAGATATCTTCCTTGCACTCCTGTAATAAAATCTGCTTTTGGTGTAGTCCACCCAACATATTCGCTTGTAAAAATTAAAGCAATTCCTGCACTTACATATAACAAATAGATTAACATATCAATTTTTCTAAGTTTCACATTAATATCATTGCATGTAAGAGTAAAATATATCAATAAAGCTAAGAACAATATCCATGATTCATTTTCAATATTCAGCCAACCTAATGGAGAACCGATACAACTCATAATACAAAATTTAAAAGTATCAACAAGTGATCTTATGAATATCTTCATATAGTTTAAAGGATTCGCAATCATAAACTTTATTTGTTCATTGCTGTCTGACCCATTGAGCTTAGATGTGGCCAAAAATGCTGTTGAACTTATCAAGAAAATAAAATTAAAGAAAATGGCAATCAGAGGAATAACTATTTTCAAAATATAGACATACTTCTTGTTTTTCAATTTCTGATTTGGAATCAAATAAACAAGAAATACAGCCCCCAAATAGACAATTTTACAGAGAGCAATCAGGACAAGTAGTATTCCAATTATAACAAAATCTTTACACTCTAATTTTTCTTTTTGATATGCACAGTGTAGAATAAACGCTATAAATACAAAAGAAAGCGCATTTATCAGAGCATCAGGAGCCATAGAAATCATTTCTTGCATAGTCATTGGAAAGACCATAATAATAAACAAGATTTTTTTCCCAAATGGCATTTTTTTTAATGCGAAAACACTTAATGCAAAGGCACAAATAAAATTCAAGAATCGTCCTGCATAATAAATCGAAACTACTTGTTTTGTAAAAAATCTGGCAAAAAGGATTCCTATAGCTTGAGGTATGTAATTTACAAAAGAATATAAAGCTGTATTTGTAAATGCTAATTCCTCTAAGTCTGTCCAATCTATTAAACCTGATTTATCTGCCAATACCCTTGGCAAAACATTACCGAATTGCCCAGACGAGAGTTGCTTTGAAAATAGATGTCCTGTAGAAATTTCAAAGGCTCGTAAAAAATGAGCTTCTTCATCAGGTACCATCTGAAAAGGACAGAGAATAAAATAGAAACAGCCAATACAAGCAAGTGTTATTATCATTAATGATTCTTGTGATATATTTTTTATAACAAGCATCGAAATTGTAAGAATAGTAAGACTGGTAAATAGCTGAAATTTAAAAATAATCACACAATTAAAAGAAGCTAACCTTTGCCAGCTATAAAATAAAATCAACAACACAGAAACAATTGAAAAAGCTAAAAATAATATAGAAATGTGATTTTGTGAATTGTTTTTTTCATTCATTATAATCCTCCTGATGTAGAAGCCCAATAAAATATTATATTATTCCTCAATTTTTATCCTTGTATTAAGCTACATATTTCAGTACAGTTCTTACATGTTCTCGTACATCTGCACCCCGTCCTCAAGGTGCTCTATGCGTATGCCGGCGTCATGGAACATCTGCATGGAGTCCGCCTCATCGTGATAGTGCTTTTCGCAGACCACACGTTTTATACCGCAATTGATGATGAGCATGGCGCAGGTGCGGCAGGGAGTCATCCGGCAGTAAACGGTTCCGCCGTCTATGGAAATACCGCGCTTTGCCGCCTGGCAGATGGCATTCTGCTCTGCATGGACGGTGCGCACGCAGTGCTGCGTGATGGAGCCGTCGGAATGTATCATTTTGCGCATCAGGTGCCCCGCATCATCGCAATGAGGAAGCCCTGCCGGACTTCCTACGTAACCGGTCACCAAAATCTGGTTGTCGCGCGCAATAACACAGCCGGAGCGTCCGCGGTCGCAGGTAGCACGCTTGGCAACGGTCCTGCACACTTCCATAAAATAATCATCCCAGGTGGGACGCATATACTTTTCCTGCCCTTCCTGCATACAAACCTCCACGTTTTCCGTACTATAACAGATTACGGCATTCTTTTCTAGCAGTACACAGGCAAGAAACAGAAGGCAGCAGGATACAAACAAAAAGGGCGCAGGCCGGAATGGCGCTGCGCCCTGTCAGGCGGCAATAATTACCGTAAGCCTTATGCGCTCACTGCATCCATAATAATCTTGAAGAGGAAGACCGCAGCAAGCACCCAGGTAACTGCCGGGATATCCTTTGCCTTTTTACCGGCCACCTTGCAGATAACGTAGGCAATGATGCCCCAGGAAATACCGTTTGCAATGCTGTAGCTGAACGGCATAACCATGATGGTCACGAATGCCGGAATTCCTTCCGTAATGTCAGAGAAATCAATGGAAGAAACAGAGTTAATCATCAGGAAGCCGACAAAAATGAGTGCCGGAGCCGTTGCAGCACCAGGAATAAGTGCAAACAGCGGAGACAGGAAGAGCGCAAGCAGGAACAGCAGCGCCGTGACGACTGAGGACAGACCGGTGCGTCCGCCAGCAGCAACGCCGGAGGTGCTTTCCACGTAGCTGGTAACCGTCGAGGTGCCAAGGCATGCCCCGGCAACAGTACCCACTGCATCAGCAAAGAGCGCACCCTTGATGTTGGGAATGTTGCCCTTCTTGTCCACAAGGTTCGCCTGCTCGGCAACTCCCATCAGCGTACCGATGGTATCGAACATATCAACAAAGAGGAATGTGAAGAACACAAGGAAGAACTGCCCCGTAAAGATAGAGCTGAAATCGAACTTGAAAAACAGCGGAGCTTCAGGCAGCGAGACCGGACCGCCCCAGCCTTCCGGCACGGAGGTCACGCCAAAGGGAATGCCGATGATCGTGGTCGCAATGATGCCGATAAGAATTGAACCGGGCACCTTCATCACATAGAGCACCACGGTGATAATCAGTCCCAGCGCAGCAACAAGGGCAATCTTGTTGTCAAAGTTCACAAAGCCCATGATGGGCATGCCGCCGTCGCTCTTTGCAAGGATGCCGCCGTCAGCAAGGCCAATCATTGCAATGAAGAGTCCGATACCAACCGCAACAGCCTTCTTCAGGTGTGCAGGAATGGAATTGATGATTGCTTCGCGCACGCCCACCGCAGACAGGATGATGAAGAGCAGGCCTTCAAAAAGAACTGCTGTCAGGGCTGTCTGGAAGGAAACTCCCATGCCAAGGACAACGGTGAACGCAAAGAATGCGTTCAGGCCCATGCCGGGAGCCAGCGCAACAGGCAGGTTTGCTGCAAGTGCCATAACGAGCGTTGCAATCGCTGATGATAATGCCGTAGCGGTGAATACCGCGCCGAACGACATTCCGCCGCACGCAGAAAGCATCCCCGGGTTCACCGCAAGGATGTAGGACATCGCAAGGAAGGTCGTAAGACCGGCCACAATTTCCCGGTTCATCGTAGAACCGCGTTCTTTTACCTTAAAGAACTTTTCCATAGGTTTTCAGTATCCTCCTAAGATAGACTGTGTATGCATTGTAGCACCAATAGCTTTTTTATACAATTTCTACAGCACCATATTGACAAAAAAAGAATATGGCGATATAGTAATTTCACCGTGCGGCAGTCGTATAACGGCTCATTACCCCAGCCTTCCAAGCTGGAGACGAGGGTTCGACTCCCTTCTGCCGCTTAAAAAGCTTCCCTTTGAAGGGAAGCTTTTTTTATGCACGTTCCAGCCCCAGCGCTTCACAAGCCATGCGTGCAGCCTCCTGCTCCGCATTCTTCTTGTTCTTGCCTTCAGCCGGTCCATAGGTCATGCTGCCCAGATGTACGGACATGACAAACGTCTTATCGTGGTCAGGACCGCTGACCCGCACCAGCTCGTAAGTGGGACACATCTTGTGCTTCTGCTGGTAATATTCCTGCAGGACGGTCTTATAGTCACGGTTGCCCTTGTCCAGCTGCACTTTACGGATTTCCGGCACAATCAGCCGGAGCACAAGCTTTTCTGCGGCAGCATAGCCGGAATCAAGGTAGAGCGCACCGATGACCGCTTCCACGGCATCCGCAAGGATTGCTTTTTTCTCCCGCCCGCCGGTCTGCTCCTCACCCTTGCCCATCACAAGGTAGCGGTCAATGTGCATGATGTCCTTTGCAATGGGAGCCAGCACCTGCTCGCTTACAACATTCGCCTTTATGCGGGCAAGGTCTCCCTCCGGGTTATCCATCATGTCTTCATAGAGGAAGGCGGCGGTCGCAAGCCCCAGCACGCTGTCGCCCAAAAACTCCAGGCGCTCGTTGTTGTAGCGCTTGTGCTCCTTGTTTTCGTTGGAAAAAGACCGGTGATGGAAGGCAAGGTCAAGTATATTCAGGTTCTTGAAGTGCAGGTTCAGGTTCCTGCAAAATACTTCCAGTTCCTTCTTCCGCTCCGGATTCATTTTTTTTGACTCGTAGAAAAGATCCCTCAGGTTCATTGCGCTATCCTTGAAGCTGCCGGGAACAGCATACATGACAATTCCCGGTACTTTAAAATGGAAAAGGCACAGCAATAAGCCGTGCCTTCCTTGTCTTTGAATCAAAAATTCACTGATTAAGCCTTTGCAGCCTTGATGAAATCGTAGGCATCCTTCACAGTTTCAAACTCGTTGGCCTTTTCATCAGGAATCTGCACGCCGGTTTCTTCCTCGATAGCATAGACAAGCTCGTATGTATCAAGGCTGTCAGCGCCCAAGTCGCCGCGGAATGATGACTCAAGCTTAACCTTATCCGGGTCAATCTCAAGCTTCTCAGCAATCAGCGTCTTCATCTTTGCAAACAGTTCGTCTTCTGCCATTGTAATGCTCCTCGTTTAGCCGTTCACTTCAGGCGTAATCACCTGACGTCCTTTATAGAAACCACATTTCGGACACACATGATGCTGCATAATAAGGTTTCCGCAGTTGCTGCACGCAACAAGATTCGGAGTGTCAAGGTGCATATTTACGCCGCGTCTTCTCTTTGTCACGGCTTTTGATGTTTTCGATCTAGGTACTGCCATAATATATAACCTCGCTATAAAATTTTAGTCATCTGTATAACGCTCCGTATATTACTACAGATTCCTATTTCTTGTCAAGAATTATACCGTCAAATCTTTTCATTTGTCAATATTTTTTCTCGACAAAATTAAAAAAAATGTCAAAAGTCGCAATATACGGCCTGTCCGGCACCGCAGCATGCATGTTTCAGGAGCTTTTCCCTGCATCCCGCTCAGTCAGACTGCCCGCCCCGGAGCCTGCCGCGGTATTTTTCCCGCATTGCCTGTTCCACAACCGGCGGCACCATCCCGCTGATATCCCCTCCAAAGCGGGCGAGTTCCTTGATGCTGCTGGAGCGTATAAGGAAATAGCGCTGCTCCGTGGGCACAAAGAGCGTTTCCACATCATTGTTGAGCGAACGGTTTATAAGAGACAAATCGAATTCATAGGAAAAATCATTGACATTGCGTATTCCCCTGATAAGCACCTTTGCTCCCACTTTCTTGCAATAATCAACGATGAGGGTGCTGCATGCATGCACGCTGACATTCCCGTACGGCTCCGTCAGCTGGCGTATCATGGAAAGCCGTTCCTCCTCGGAAAAAAGGTAATGCTTGTCGGGATTGATGGAAATGACAACATCGATGGCATCAAAAAGCCTGCTCGCCCGCTCGATAATATTGATGTGCCCGTAGGTAGGCGGGTCGAAGGACCCCGGGAAAACAGCAGTAGTCATGGAAATCTCCTGAATTTATTCTTGCAGCCCCGGCGCTTTCCGTCGCCGGGCAAAGCGGCAGATGCAGTCTCAAAAGCCGTCCGGCTTCTGAAGCTGCCACAGTATAGCACAAAATGCATCCCTGTCCAAGGGTTTCGGTAAAGATTTAAGCCTGTTTTTATATTTTCAGTTAAACAGCAGGAATTCCTGCCGGTATCGGGCAGCGGCTTGCCGCCCGTTTTCGCCGGGAGCATAATTTGCATCCTGCAGTCCCCGAAGGATTCAGAAAAGCATTTGACCAAACGGCATTTAAATATTACTATATAATGTATGAGTAAGCGTAATATAGTAAAATGCATGGTCGCCGCCGGAGCATCGCTTTTTGTTTCCGGCTGTGTCTCGACCTGTGCAAGTACAGATACCCCTCTCCCCAAAGAACCGGAACAGGCACAGACGCAGGTTCAGACTTCGCCCGTGCAGCCGGAACCGGTAAAACAGGAACCTGTCCAGCAGGCAAAGCAGGAACCGGCAAAAAAGGAAAGCCCAGCCCCTGCAAAGACAGAGCCGAAGGAAGAAGCAAAGCCGAAAGCCGAACCTGTAGTCTGGAAAGACCCGGCTCCGGAACCCAAGAAAGAGGAACCGAAGAAGGAAGAGGTAGCAAAGGCCGAACCCAAGAAAGAAGAGCCTAAAAAGGAAGTCCAGCACAGCGAGGAGTACAACCGCTCGGTTCAGCAGATGCAGGGCGGTGCAAACATCAGCGAGGAAACATTCAACGAAGACAAGAGGAAAGTCCTTGCCGTCATTGAAAGTCTCGATGAAGTGATGCAGAAAAACGACTACAAGGCCTGGCTCACCTACCTTGACGACGAAAGCATCAAGTACTGGTCCCAGCGCGCAAACCTCCAGAAGGTCTCAAAACGTCTCCCCATCAAGGGCGTGCAGATCAACACGACCGAGGATTACTTCAAATACATATTCATTCCCTCCCGCAGCGGGCACAAGGTGGATGAAATCCGCTACCTGACGGAAACTTCCGTCAAGGCGGTACAGGTAAAGAAGGACGAAGACGGAAAGATTCTGGGAGATACCGTGTATTACAATCTCCGCAAGATCAACGGACAGTGGAAGCTGCACCTGCCTACGCTGTAACCAGCAGGGCAATTTTTTGTTAAGTATACAGATTCTAAGAAAACTTAATTGATTTTTTATTAAGTATGATGTAGAATCAATTATATCTATCAGGAGGAACTGACCATGAAATTATTGAAACCTATCGCATACGGCGCTTGCTGTCTCTTGCTGTGCAGTGGGCTTTTTGCTCAGACGGAAACATCCGTCGAAGATGATTACCTGACAAGCGTGCAGGACGTCATCATCACGGAGCTTGCAAATTCACAGGAATATGACAACAAGCTCGTTGCTCTCCAGTATCTTGAAGACGCAGTGAAGGGAGGCAAGGCTTCCGCAGAACAGCGCCATGCCCTGCAGAGCCTCGCAGGTGAAGGCGTTACGACCAAGATCCGCACGAACGGCCGCCTTATGAACAACTATCCGGACATCCGTGCAAAGGCATGCGACCTGCTGGCAAGCATTCCTTCCGAAGAATCAAAGTCAACGCTGCTTACCATTGCCAACGAAGACAATGAACCGATGGTTGTCAGCGCTGCAATCCGTTCACTCGGTTCAATCGGCATCAACAAGAATGACGAGGTTGTGAACACCATCGAATTCATCCAGCACAAGTATGCAGCCCTGAACCCGACAAGCTCTCTTGCCTATGACATCCTTGATGCCTATGAGAAGCTTGCTCCGACCGTGCAGGACAAGAATGCAATGATTCAGTCCATCTCAGAGATTGCAACGAACTACCGCTTTGCAACCCCTGTCCGCCTGAAGGCACTCGGACTGCTCAAAGAGCTGCAGGCTGCAAAATAAGCCCGGGAAAACCCAATAAAAAAAGCTGCTTGTAAAAAGCAGCTTTTTTTATGCACATTAACTAATTACTATGGGAGATATGAGGTTCGAACCCACAACCTTCGGCTCCGGAGGCCGACACTCTATCCAGTTGAGCTAATCTCCCAGACAATGACCAAAGCATATATTTTTGCTCTCAAATTGTCAACCTGCTACCGATAAAAAAAGAGAAATATATGAAAAAAAGAAACTACATGGAGCGTCTATCATGGATCCGATAATCCTTGCATCGTCATCCCCGCGAAGGCAGGAAATCCTGCAGCGGCTGAACATCCCTTTTATCGTGCATCCATCTAATATAGAAGAAACAGTTTCCCCCACCCTGTCTCCCAAGGAAATCCCCGAACATCTTGCCTGCTGCAAGGTAAATGCCGTTGTCCGGCAGCTGGGGCTCACGCAGGAAATCGGCTGGGTGCTGGGAGCGGACACCGTCATCTGCAGCGGCGGAAAAATCTACGGCAAACCCAAAAACCGGGAAGAAGCCTTCACTATGCTCAAGAAGTTCCAGGGGCACACCCATGAGGTTATCACCGGACTTGTGCTCTACAACGGGAATATTCACGATATCACCACCCGGACGAATGTAAACAAAGTCACTTTCAACACGATGAGCGACGAGGAAATAGCATGGTACATTTCCACGGGCGAATGGCATGATGCTGCCGGAAGCTACCGCATTCAGGGCTTTGCGTCATGTTTTATAAAAAAGATAAGCGGCTCTGAAAGCGGCGTCATGGGCTTGCCAATCTTTGAACTTTATGATATGCTCAGGGAACAAGGTTATCGTATTCTGCGATAGTTTTGTCCTCTGTCGTCCGGGCGGTTCGTCATGGGCGGCAGGCGGAATCTTCCGGGCCGGGTATTATCCGGCTGCGAGAAACAAGGTCAGGTGGAAAAACGTCAGTTTTTCCGGTGAAGGAGTTAATCATGGCAGTAGTAACCATGAAGAGTCTGCTTGAGTCCGGCGTTCATTTCGGACATCAGGTAAAGCGTTGGGATCCGCGCATGAAGAAGTATATCTTCGCAGAGCGCAACGGAATTCATATTATCGATCTGCAGAAGACCATTGCAGCAATCAAGGACAGCTACGACGAGATCCGCAAGGTTGCAGCAGCCGGCAAGTCAGTTCTTTTTGTCGGTACAAAGAAGCAGGCCCAGCAGGCTATCCAGAAGGAAGCCGAGCGCTGCGGACAGTTCTATGTGAACAACCGCTGGCTGGGTGGTACACTCACCAATTTTGCAACCATCAAGAAATCATTGCTCCGCCTCAAGAAAATCGAAAAGATGGAAGTGGACGGAACATTTGCAAACCTTACCAAGAAAGAAGTTTCTCAGCTTGTAAAGGAAAAGGAAAAGCTCACCAAGAATTACGGCGGTATCAAAGAAATGAAGGAGCTGCCGGGTGCAGTTTTCATCATTGATACGCACAAGGAGCAGATTGCTGTTACCGAGGCACGCAGAATGCACATTCCGATCGTGGCAATCGTTGACACCAACTGCAACCCCGAAGGTATTGATTATCCGATTCCCGGTAATGACGATGCCATCCGTGCAATCAGCCTGTTTACATCAATCATCGCAAATGCTGTCATCGAGGCAGATAACGAGCAGGGACTCAAGATCATCGAGACCCTCAATGATGATGACGATGTGACCACCGACGCTTCAACCAGAAAGGAAGACGAGGAAATCGTTGACTACTCAAACTACACCCCCACCGAAACAAAGGAGGAGGATGCAGAGGCTGACAAGCGCGACGAACAGGACTTGGTCGACGAGGACAAGCTCTACAAATAAAAGAAACAAGAGCAGTTCGGAAGCTATTGGTTTCCGGACTGCAAGCTTACATACGATATCTGCATTTTTGTAAGGCAAAAGCCTGAAAAATGCACACCTGAAGAGAACATTTTGTTCCCGAACGGGTTCATTGATTTTGGAGACATACATGGCTATCACAGCTGCTCAGGTAAAAGACCTGCGCGAAAAAACCGGCGCAGGCATGATGGATTGTAAGAAAGCGCTCACCGAGACAAACGGTGATTTTGATGCCGCAGAGAAGCTCCTGAAGGAAAAGGGACTTGCTGCCGTGGCAAAGCGCGCTGAACGTGCAACAAAAGAAGGACGCATTTTCATCCGCCAGGATGCTAACAAGGTTGTTGTTGTGGAACTCGTCTGCGAGACGGATTTCGTTGCAAAGAACCAGGAATTCATCTCTTGCGGTGAGAAGATTATGGATGAAATCTTCGCAAAGGGCTATACAAAGGTCGAGAAGGAACTTTCCGATGTTCTGCTTGACTTTGCAACCCGCACCCGCGAGAATATGTCCCTGAACAAGGTTCAGGTCATCGAGATTCCCGCAGGCGCTGTTGCAGGTACCTACATCCACTCAGACTTCAAGACTGCAGCCGTCACCATCGTGAAGGGTTCAGCAGATGAAAAGGTAAAGGAATTTGCACGTGACTGCTGCATGCACCTCGCTGCATTCACTCCTGCTTACATCAAGCAGACGGATGTTCCGCAGAGCTACATTGACGAGCAGAAGGACATCTTCAAGGCACAGATGGAAAATGACGAGAAAATCAAGTCAAAGCCGGATGCTGCAAAGGAGAAAATTCTGGAAGGAAAAATCAAGAAGCATCTTGCAGAAGTCTGTTTCGTAGACCAGATGTTCGTAAAGGATGACAAGAAATCTGTTTCCGCAAAGCTTGACGAAATCGGCAAGGCTGTGGGAGCAACGCTTGAGTTTGGCGATGTCCAGCTCTTGCTCTTGGGCAAATAATCTTTTATAATGTGGCGGTCTGCTCTGGCAGCAGATCGTCACTTATATTTTAAAGAACTGGGATAGCAGGGAGCTTTTGTTTCCTTGCAGACCGAATATATTTTTGGGGGACTTTTATGGCAGCTGATAACGAGAGCCGCATGGAAAAAACAGTCAATGCGCTGAAAGAAGAGTACAATACAATCCGCACAGGCAGAGCTTCTGCTTCTATTTTTGATAAAGTGCGTGTTGATTATTACGGAACTCCTACCCCGTTAAATCAGGTCGGAACCATTTCCGTTCCGGAAGCCCGCATGATTGTCATCTCTCCCTTTGATAAATCACTTATCACTGCAATTGAAAAGGCCATCCAGGCCGCAGATTTAGGCTTGAACCCGAACAATGACGGAAAAGTCATACGTATTTCCATTCCGCCGCTGACGGCTGACCGCCGGAAGGAACTGGTAAAGCAGGCTAAATCTGCTGCAGAAAATTACCGCACCACAATCCGCAACATCCGCAGGGATGGAAATGATGCTCTCAAAAAGCAGCAGAAAGCAGGTGAGCTTACTGAAGATCAGCTGAAAGATGAAACCGACAAGCTGCAGAAGCTGACCGACAAATATATTGAAGAAATCAACAAAGTATATGAAGCCAAAGAAAAGGAAATAATGGACTGAGAAAGTGGCTGCAGATACGATGACTTCATCTGAAATACAGAAAGATGCTCTTCCCGCCCATGTCGGCATTATCATGGATGGTAATGGCCGCTGGGCAAAGCAGCGGAAACTTCCGCGTACGAGCGGTCACGAAGAAGGCCTGAAGCGTGCCAAAGACATTGCAAAGGCTGCAGCAGACCTTGGTCTGCGCTACGTAACGCTTTACGTGTTCTCTACGGAGAACTGGAAACGTACGGAACAGGAAGTCGGTTTTCTGATGAATCTCATCCATACCCATCTGGTTAAGGAACTCCAGTTTTATCGTGAGAACCAGATACGGGTAAAACTGCTGGGTGACATCACCGGATTGCCTAAAACGATACAGTCCGACATCCGTGAAGCTGAATCTGACACTGAAAATTTCACGGGGCTTACGCTTTGCCTTGCCATCAATTATGGCGGCAGGGATGAAATTGTACGCAGTGTCCGAAAACTTCTTGCAGCAGGCAAGGACGCAGCTTCATTAACGGAGCAGGATATCTCCGCAGGGTTTGACATTCCTGAACTGCCGGATCTGGATCTGCTTATCCGCACAGGCGGAGAAAAACGGCTCAGCAATTTTCTTCTGTGGCAGTCTGCGTATGCGGAGCTGCTCTTTTCTGATACATTGTGGCCGGATTATCGTCCGGCAGAATTCCTTGAAAACATTGCCCAGTTCCAAAAACGGGTACGGAAATTCGGGGCGGTACCAGCATGACATCAAAACAGCTTGTTTCTCGGCTTTTAATTTTTTTCATCGGTGTTCCGCTTGTACTGCTCATTGTGTTTCTTCCTCATTATAATCATATTGCGCTGCATATTTGTCTTTGCACAGTCAGCTGTTTTGCAGCCAGTGAACTGTACGATATTTTTTCGGTGCGGACTACATTGTATTCGCGGCTCTTCACCATCATCACAACCGCCTTTACGCCGCTTGTTGCAGCCGTGTATGAAGTGGTACCGGCAGTCACGCATGTATCCTTCAGCGTGGGGGATGAAGTCATTACGTACGCAATGATTGTATCGCTCCTTGCGGTGCTCTGTGCCGAGGTGCTTTCTGCAAAGGGGTTCAAGGAATCCAACGAACGCATAGCAGCAACATCGTTCACCATCGTTTACGCCGGCTACCTGCTGACCTTTGTATCACGTATGACAGGTTTCCGCCATGCGGGAACAATGCTTCAGGACACAGCAATCCCGGCATTGATGGTATTCATCCTAATGGTGTTTTTCTGCGACAGCTTTGCCTGGCTCTTCGGCATCCTGCTTGGCAAAAACAACAGAGGCGTCATAAAGGCCAGCCCCAACAAGAGCATTGCAGGCTTTACGGGGGGATTTTTGGGTTCTATTGCCGCGGGCTTTGGCGGGGCATACGTATTCCCCGAGCTGTTCAGAGGTTCCCCGCTCAAGCTGGTGATACTGAGCATCTGCATCGCATTCGCCGCAATCGTCGGGGATCTGGCAGAATCAGTGTTCAAGCGTTCCGCCGGCATAAAGGATTCGGGGCACATCATTCCCGGCCGCGGCGGCATACTTGATTCTATCGATTCCATCCTGATGGCCGCCCCAGTTTATTACTTTCTGTTTTCCCTCTTGTACGGAAGGCTTTCCTGACCGCTCCGGCGGCTGGGGAACAGTGCCTTTTTCTAAATCAAGCTTAAAAATCGCGGGTTTTAAAGGCAAGAGACTTTTGAACCCCACACCAGCAGCAGGAAAGGACATTTCATGAAAAAAATTTTAGTATTGGGCTGCACGGGTTCCATCGGCAGCCAGACGCTTGACATTATTCGTGCCATGCCGGACGATTTCTGTGTTGCCGGGCTGTCTGCCGGGCATGACGCAGAAAAACTGTCGTTGCTCTGCAAGGAATTCAACTGTCCCGGCACCGTTTTTGTGAATGACGGCATTGAAGGCATCCGGCGGCTTGTGCAGGAATGCGGTGCAGACATTGCCGTCAACGGCATAGCCGGAGCCGCGGGACTGGAACCCTCCGTGCTGGTCTTAGAAAGCGGCATGAACCTTGCGCTTGCAAACAAGGAAACAGTGGTTATGGCATGGCCGATCGTGCAGCAGCTCGCTGCCCGGCAGCATGCACAGATAATCCCCGTGGACAGCGAACACAGTGCCGTTTTCAGCCTGCTGCAGCAAATCGGAAGCGATGCAGCCGCAGAGCTGATTATAACAGCAAGCGGCGGTCCTTTCCGCACATACAGTGATGAACAGCTGCAGCACGTTACGCTTGAGCAGGCGCTGCAGCATCCAACCTGGAGCATGGGGAAAAAAATCACTATTGACAGTGCAACGCTCGCAAACAAGGGGCTGGAGGTAATAGAAGCATGCCGTCTCTTCGGATTCCCGGCAGACAGGGTAAAGGTGCTCGTGCACCCGCAGAGCCTTGTTCACAGCCTTGTCCGTACCAAAGACGGAATGTTGTATGCACAGATTTCAAACCCGGACATGCGCCGCCCCATTTTTGGTGCGCTCGCCTACCCTGCTGTCCGGGAGAATTACCTTGAGCCATTTGACCTTGCCGGGCACGAAATGACATTTTCTGCTCCCCGCATGCAGTCATTTCCCCTGCTGCCGCTCGCCTACGAATGTGCACGCAAAGGGAATTCCTACACAATTGCCTTCAATGCCGCAAATGAAATAGCCGTGAACGCATTCCTTTCAGAAGCATGTTCATTTCCGCAGATTGCCGGCATAGTGCAATCCGTCCTGCAGCATGACTGGAGCATGGCGGCGGATTCCCTGCCTGCTGTCTTTGAAGCAGATAAAAAAGCCCGTAACGAAGCACAGGCCGCGCTTGTTTCAATTACGGGAGGTCAGCATTGTCTGCATTGACTATTTTCTTGGGTATTATATGCCTCGGTTTTCTGGTTTTCTTCCATGAATTGGGGCATTTTTCAGCAGCACACCTCTGTGGCGTAACGGTGGAAGCTTTCTCCGTCGGCATGGGGCCTGTATTGCTGCACCACAGGCATGGTGCCACCGACTACCGTATCTCGCTCATTCCGCTTGGCGGCTATTGTGCCATGAAGGGTGAGCATGACTACCAGGACGCGCTGGAAAAGGAACTCCCCGAAATTCAGGGCGCACCGGATTCTTTCTACGGTGTCCATCCGCTTAAGCGGCTGCTGATAGCATTTTCAGGGCCTCTTTTTAACATTATTTTTGGTTTTATCGCCTTTTTCATCGTTGCGCTCATGGGCTATCCCTATCTGAGCGCAGGAACGACCGTTTCCATGGCAGACGAACTGTACGAAGGCATGAGTTCGCCGGCACATGTGGCAGGTATGCAGACCGGAGACCGCATTATAGCGGTGGACGGTGTGCCGGTGGATGACTTTGATGCAATCGTCGAAGCGGTAGCCGTGCATGCCGACGAGGACATCACCATCACGGTGGAACGCGACGGGATTGAAAAAAGCTTTACCTTCCGCACGGAACTTGACAAAGAAACCGGGGCAGGAAGGGTCGGTATCGTTGCACAGATGGATTCAGTTGTGGAGCGGCACTATGGTCCGTTTCCATTCTTTCCTGCAATCGCCGAGGGCGCCCGGCAAACAGTACGATTCATTGCCCTCACATTCAAAAGCATTGCCGTCCTTTTCAAGGGTGTTGATGTAACAAAGGCTGTATCCGGTCCTGCGCGCATTACGACCATGCTCGGAAGTACCGTCCAGGAAGGATTTGCGGCGGGCACACACATAGGTATCGTGAGTACGCTGCAGTTCCTTGCGCTCATCAGCATTTCACTGTTCATCACAAATATGCTGCCGGTTCCTGTCCTTGACGGAGGGCTTATCCTTTTTGCAGCCATTGAATGGATTGCACGGCGGAAAATGCCGCCTAAACTCTTATATTATATACAATTTGTAGGTATTGCCATCATTGCCGCCCTCTTTGTGCTGGCGATTGCAGGCGACCTGCGCTACTTCTTCTTCCAAGGAGGCACCGAATGAACAGAGAAAAATGCTGCGCCGGATATACCGCTGCCCTGCTGCTGCTCCTTTGCACCGGGACAGGACTTTTTGCACAGGCGGCAGAGACTGCAACACCGGTACTGCAGACCGGCGCTGCCCGGAAAATAGATTTTCAGGCACACGTATCCGCCCAGTCCCATGCCGGCAGTGTCTCGGCAGTCCTCCCTCTGGAAAACATGAAGAATGCAGACGGTGCATTTTTTACGGCCGGAGATGACGGCTTCCTCATCAGATGGACAGCGGACGGAGAAGGCGAACACTACCAGCTTGGAAACCTTAAGATTGCCGCAATTTCCCAGCATCCCAAAACCAGCGATGTTGCTGTCTGCGAAACAGACGGCGTTGCGGTGAACCGGGTTTCTGTGTTCAGCTGGAAGGATTTTTCCCGGCTGCATACCGAGCGCTTCAAGGATAACATAACCTGCCTTTCCTATTCAGAACAGGGAAACTACCTGCTGGTCGGTACCGCGGCAGTAGGCGGAATGTATATCCTGAATGCAAAGAACGGGAGCATCATCACAAACATTACAGAGATTCCCAGCATTATCACGATGGCACAGACGGGAGCATCAGAAAAAACCGCCGTCATGTATTCGCCGTCAGGCTACCTGTATTACTATGATTTGAAGAAAAACAAGGTCATTGCCAAGTTCCAGACAACGGCGGCGCTTGAACAGCCTCTGCTTTTCGGCAGCGGCAAGCAGAGCAACCGCTTTTTTGGCGGTGTCAAGGGCAATACCATCTACATAATTGACGCAACAAGCGGAAAAACCATTGCTCAGTATGCCGCAACCGCACCGCTTATCTTCACAGGCAAGACAGAGGCGGAAGAAGGACTGTATTTCATCAGTTCCATGGGCAAAGGCTTTGCGCTCCAGCTCATCCCGGACGAATCACTGCTGCCGCGTAAAAAGGACGGAACCGCAAGGACCCAGCCCGAAATCATGCAGCTCAAAACCTTCATCGGCCTGAAAGCCGGCGACAGCTTTACCGTGGCAGCAAAGAACGCAGAAAGTGTGTTTATCGGCACAAAATCTGGAACCATCTACAAGATGTCCGATATCGTTGAATCAGAGACCTATTCACTGGCGCCGCTGTCAGCAAAGATTTTTGACAGAGTCTGCGACATCGCCGCCGGTTCTACCAGCAATGATTTCTACCTGCTGACGGAATCAGCCGTCTACAAGGCAGACTTCGCCTTAAAGCATACGCAGAAGCTTGCCATGAATCAGCTTCAGACAAACTTCATAAAATATGGGGAAAGCGTTATCCTCTGGTCGAAGAATACGAAGAAACCAGTACAGCGCGTCATTCTGTCGGAAAACCCAGAATCAATATCAGCAGAAGTGCTGTTTACCCCTCAGAACCGGCTGCAGAACGTACGTCTGGCAGGGAACCAGCTGCTGTACGTGCAGGGAAATTCCAGCGTATGCCAGTACAATCTGGAAACAGGGAAAACTCGCGAACTGTACACGGGAACGGCTGTGGAAGACGCTGTAAACAGCGGAAACGACACTATCTATGTGGCAAAGACTTCAATGGGCGGCTCCGATGCCCCGCTGGTCTCGGTAAACCTGAAAACCGGCGAAACAGCTCCTGTTAAGATAAACGGCTATGTTGCCTATTCCCTCAGTTCATCCGGGGAAGACGGCGGCGGCATCTATGGTATTGCAATGCGGAGCCAGAAAGCTGGGGCTGCAGTAACAGAGGTATTTGCCTATTCACCGGAGAACAAGTCCCTCCGGACCCTGCTGAAACTCTCCGACGAAGATGCAGCCGCAAGTACTGCACTCGCCTACCCCATGCTCTATACGAACCTGGGAAAGAACCAGATTTACGCCTGCAATGTACAGAACGGCAGGAACATGACATTCCGCAGGGCAGCATCGCTTCCCGGAAAGACATGCGCGGGCGAACGATACATCGCAACGCTGAACAGTGACGGCAGCATCTCTTGGTATGAAAAGTCATCGACGCAGCTGCGTGCAAGCTGGTATTTCACCAGCAGCGGAGACTGGCAGGAATTCCCGGTGGCGGCAACACAGCAATGGTAAAAAAGAAGCAGCGGAGACTGACAGCAAACCAGTCTCCGCTGCTTCCATAGCTCTTCTGAATGCTGCAGCGTCAGGCAATCCCTGCGCTGCAAGCCGGCTTATTCCTGATAATCCCGGTTACAGCCGCGTTTCAGCGCTTCTTTGTAAACCTCAAGATACTTTCCGGCAGCAATGTCCCAGCCGAAGTTCTGGCGCATACCGCGGTTTTGCATCTTCATGATGTCTCCCTTCCTGTTATAGTACGCCCACGTCGCCCAGCCGGCAGTGTTGTAGATAGCGCTGGGGTCAAGCTGGTCGAACACAAAGCCGGTGCCCTCGCCCGTTTCCTGATTGTAGTTCTGCACGGTATCCGCAAGCCCGCCCGTACGCCGGACAATCGGCAGCGTACCGTAAAGCATGGAATAAATCTGATTCAGTCCGCAAGGCTCGTAGCGCGAAGGCATCAGGAAGAAATCGCTGCCGGCCTCTATCAGGTGGCTCAAATCCTCGCTGTAACCGATATAGGCCTTGAAATTCGGCAGCTGGTACTGCAGCGAAGCAATTTCATTCTCGCACCACTTCTCGCCGCTGCCAAGTACCACCACCTGCACCTTCATGTTACGGCAGATATGGAACATGGCACCATGCATCGGTCCGAACAATTCGCCGATGCCTTTCTGATCCACAAGGCGCGTTACAATGCCGAACACCGGAATATCCGGGTCAACTTCCAGCCCCATCTGTTCCTGCAGCCGCTGCTTGCATTTTGCCTTGCCGCTCATGTCTTTAATTGAATAGTTAAACGGAAGGCGCTTGTCAGTCTCTGGATTCCACTGTTCCACATCTGCGCCGTTCAGGATACCCCGGACAACGTCTCCGCGCACACGAAGCAGCCCGTCCATGCCGAAGCCGCCCTCCCGCGTCTGGATTTCATGGGCATAGGTCGGAGAAACCGTCGTAATCATATCCGCAGAAGAGACGCCCGCCTGGAGGAAGTTTATGCCGCCGTTGTGTTCAAAGCCTGCTCCATAGTACAGCCCCCAGTCTATGCCGAGCGCCGGGTACTTGTCCTTGCCGTACTGCCCCTGGTAGCCCTGGTTGTGGATGGTAAGCACGCTTGCGGTCTGCTCGAAACCCGAATAGCGGCACAGGAATTTTAGCAGAACCGGCGCAAGGCAGCTTGACCAGTCATGCGCATGGATAATGTCCGGGAACCAATGGAGTTTGCGGCAAAGCTGGAACGCACCGTGGCAGAGCACGGCAAAGCGGTAGGGATTGTCGTGAAAATCCGTCTCACCGGGCACGCCGTAAATACCGTCACGCCCGAAGCACTGTTCATGGTCAATGAAATACACAGGGAGCTTGTCGCAGCCGGGCATCTTGGTGGTGTACACCGCAGACCAGGTTTCTACGCTGCCCGCCGCAATTGCCATCGGTCCCGGCAGCTGCTCCATTTTCTTGCGGTCTATTTTATAATAACGGGGAATGACAATCTTTACGTCATGCCCCATATTTGCAAGCTGAATGGCAAGTGCACTCACCATGTCGGCAAGTCCGCCAGTCTTTGCAAAGGGAACTGCTTCCGCTGATACCATAAGGATTTTCATTGGTCTACCTCCTGTTCTCAGTCAAGGAAGTTCCAGAAAACAAACAGATTCCGGAACATCTTCCAGACTATGCTAAAAAAACAATAAAAAGGCATCTCTAAAAACAGAAGTTTTTAGAGACTCCCAAAAATGAGCTTTCTGCACGCCGGCCGCAAACCTGCCAGAGTTTTGCAGCCGATATGCAGATTATTTTAAATCAGCCATCGCCTGACGGAAGGCTGTCCTTGAGTTCACAATGCTCTGTTCACTTACACAATAGGCAAGCCGGAACCAGCCCTTCCCGCCAAAACCGCTGCCGGGAGCCGCCAGAATAAGGTATTTTTTCAGGTAATCGGCAAATGCCATATCATCACCATTGAAGGCATCCGGCACCTTGCACCACATATAGAAAGCCCCCTCCGGACAGGCATGCACAATGCCCGCTTCATCAAGAATGGAAACCAGCTCATCGCGGCGTTTCTTGTACAGCGAATAATCAGCCTCCGCGTTCCAGCACTCCGCAACGACACGCTGGAAGAGCGCAGGCGCGTTCACGTAGCCGAGTATGCGCGTAGTAAAAATGCAGGCTGCAACCAGCTCATCCTTGTCCGGGCACTGGGGGTTCACGCAGATATAGCCGATGCGTTCGCCGGGAAGGCTCAGGTTTTTTGCAAACGAAGTGACGACCACGCTGCTGGGATACAGCGGGAAGGCCGCAGCAACCTGAACACCGTCGTAGGTAATGGCACGATATGGCTCGTCACAGATGAGGTACGGCGCCCGCCCGCAGGAAGCCGCATGCTCCTGCAGCACAGCGGCAAGCCGCGCAATGTCTTCCGTGGAATAGACACGCCCCGTCGGGTTATTGGGGCTGTTGATGAGCACGGCCGCAGTCTTTTTGCTCAGCGCCCGGCGGATTGCCTCAACATCAAGCGAAAAATCTTCCTTTGTGGGCACTTCTACCAGCGTGCCGCCGAAATTGTGCACATAATGGCGGTACTCTGCAAAGAACGGTGCAGGGACAAGCACCGTATCGCCCTCATTCAAAATTGCTTTCAGAAGACTGTTCAGGGCGCCCGCCGCACCCACGGACATGACCACACAGTCGGCAGGAACCGGAACGCCCTGCTCCGCGGCAGTCTTATCTGCCATCGCCTTGCGTGCAAAGGGATAACCGGCATTCGGCATATAGCCGTGGAAATTCTTTTCCCGGCAGGCAGCAATACGGGAAACCGCCTGCAGCACGGCTTCCGGCGGATCTATATCAGGATTTCCCAGGCTGAAGTCAAATACTTTATCTTCACCGTGGAGTGCCTTCAGCCGGACGCCTTCCTCAAACATCTTGCGGATAACCCCGGATCCCTTGCTGTTCATCGTTTCTTGTATATACGCCGATATTGGCATCTTGTGTTCCTCTCTTTTTTGAAAATCTTCCCAACCGCCTTATTGGAACGGCGGTTTTTAGGATGAATCTTTGTAATTATACCACAAGTTCGTGGTTTACACAAATATATATGGATTACTTTGGGAAAATAAATCGGACGGCCCTGCCCCGGCGCAGGATACTGTGCATGGCGCTTCTTTCCTGCCTGCTGCTGCAGGTACACGGAGAAACGCCGGTGTTCTCGGAAAAACTCCCTGCCGAAGACCGGCGCAAGGTGGAAAACGGCGAAGTCGTCATCAGGAAACTCGGTTCCGTCAAAGATCTCTGTATCAGCAGCAGCAATCCCTGCGTGCAGAAAGCCGTGCAGTCGATGAAAAAACTAAAGCCGGTCTATATTGCCGAAATCATCCGGGTCTATCCCTGCAAGGGCAATGAAGATCTGCCGGAACGCTTCCGCGGAAAAATTATGGACATTCCCTCCTATGCAGGCATTCCGTATTATTCCGAGCACGGCGGCAAATGGTATGACCTTTATTCCAGTGCAGAAATTGTGTCCCAGGAATCCACCCGGCTTCCGGGCGGCGCGCAGGCGGAAACCGTGCTCGCAAACCTGGAGATGTCGCCGTTCGGACTGATAGAGACGCGCATAGAAAGCATGCTTGACAGAAACGGCTACTATTATGAATCCAGAAACCTGAACAAGCTCCGCTACCACGACCAGTTCACCTGCGTCCAGCCGCAAAAAATGCAGTCAGTCATTGCCATCTTCCGCAGCGGCGACCAGTGGATTCTTTATGGTATCGGCGGGGTAAACGCACCGGATGTCTTTTTCCTGCGAAACAGAATTGAAATATCCTTTATAAACCGCATAAAGACATTTTGCTCGTATTTCTTTACAAACTTTTAATTTGGAAGTATACTGAGCCATGGATTCGCAAATCTTTACAGATGTTATCATTCTTGCGGGCGGAATCGGAGAACGGCTGTGGCCTGCATCCCGTCCGGATTATCCCAAACAGTTCATTTCACTTTCAGACGGGGTATCGTTCCTGCAGTCATCCATACTGCGGGCGCTTGCCGTGCAGCCGACGGGAAAAATCATAGTCATAACGCGCAGCGACCTGCTGCAGCCGGTTTCCGAACACTGCGCCCACCTGCTCTACGATCTGGATGAGCAGCAGCGGCACAAACTGCAGGAAGACCTGCTCATCCTTGCCGAACCGTGCGCCCGGCACACCTGCGCCCCGCTCATGCTTTCCTGCGAACTGCTGGAACTCATGGATAATTCCGCGCCGCACACCATGCTTGTGCTTGCGAGCGACCACGTCATCAGCCCGGTCAGTGCCTTTGCCGCCGATTGCCGCAAGGCAGCCGCCACCGCACATGACGGATATTTCGTCTGTTTTGCCATACCGCCGAACGAACCTGCAACCGGCTACGGCTATATAAAGGAAGGCGCACCGATTTCCGCCGACGGCAGTGTCTTTGCCATTGCCCAGTTCAAGGAAAAGCCGGACGAGGAAACAGCCCGGCAATACCTTGCAAGCGGCTCCTATACGTGGAACAGCGGCATGTTTGCCTTTACCAGTGCATTCTTCAAGGAGGAAGTGCGCCGCTACGAACCGGACATCGCCGGAGCCTTCAAAGTATTTGCCGGGGCACAGCGGCCGGAAGAGCGTACGGTAAACGGCATCAAGTACATCAGCAACTGGGCGCCGATGGAAGAAGCATACCGCAGCGTACCCGCAGTTGCTGTTGACAATGCCATCGCGGAACGTACCGGCCGCGCTGCTGCAGTACGGGCCAGCTTTGGCTGGGATGATGTGGGCAGCTGGGATGCCTTTGAAAAACTGTTCTCCAAAAATGACAGCAAGACAGTAGAAATCAAGGGCGGAAACAACTTTGTCTACTCGGACATTCCCGTAGCGCTCTGCGGAGTGGAAGACCTCGTGGTCGTCATCAAGAACGGCAGTGCACTCATCATGAAGAAAGGCGCCAGCGGCATGATGCGCGAAGTCGTCCAGAAGGTAAAGTCGCAGGGTAAAAGCTGAGCACACAGCACGGCTTCAGCATGAAAACAAAATCTTGGTCCTGAAATCATCATCATACATGCAGCTGCGTCTGCCCCAGGCAAGAGTGTCATAGTCCGGCTGCATTTTTATCCGGTTGTAGATGATCCGCCTGACAATCGCAAGGTTTTCTGCCGTGTTGCGGTCAAGCACAGGGCAGTCGTCGTCATGGAACAGGACATCCAGGCTCCAGTGCAGGTTGTTCTCAATCGCCCAGTGGCTCCTGACCGCCCGGGCGAACTCCTCCACGTCAGTGAGGGTCGTTATGAAATACCTCGTCT
>Ga0256405_10000278_pt1 | contig 169296 bp, 132 predicted proteins | sample RumenRJG_02DNA_FD_189096 | JGI IMG/M metagenome (GOLD analysis project Ga0256405, IMG submission 189096) | Bovine rumen microbial communities from Lethbridge, Alberta, Canada - RJG_02 | ecosystem: Host-associated > Mammals > Digestive system > Stomach > Rumen | place: Canada: Alberta...
CGAAACAGAAATATTCTCCCAATCGCTCTCTCCAAGTCCGCCTTCAACGTCAATCACAGCATTACGAATCAAATCTCTGAGAAGGATATGAATCAGTACATTGGTGTCTTCAGCATTGAGTTTTATTTCACCATCATTTAAATCTGGGAAATGTGTAGAAAACTCAAATTGAAGTATGCCAAGACTTAGAAGAGAGTTTTTGGCTTTGAAGTTTGACATTTCTTTTAAAATGTATACCCATGCATCTACATCATATGACGTACTGTTTCTGCCAATATTATAACCATGTTCACCTATCTTTTCCTTAAGTCTTTCAGCAAATCTATAGAGAGAAAGGTTTTCATTATTGGATATTATTTCCGTCATTATTCGCTTAACGATTGTAAGGTTGTAGGTATACTGCATATATGAAGCAAAAAATGCAGCAGCTTGTCTATTATCTGAAAAAGCAAGAAATTGCTTTGTAAGATATTTCACTTTATCTTCAACTGCTGTTTTTATTGTGCCGCCAAACAGTCCTTTTCGTTCAACTTGCTCCCCCTTAATCACCGTTTTTCCAGGCAGCTCATTATACAAAGCAGTAGCGATTACTGAAGTAGCAGCCTCTGAACCCAGAAAATATGGGCGGACTATGCTTCTCTGATTATCAACGCTATGACAACACGGACACTTGTGAAGCTCCTCTCCCTTTTTCTTTATTCTTCTGAGTTTTGCTGCGTAACTGCTGCCATGACCGCAATTCAGCTGATCAATAGTATGTTTTATCTCACCACAGCGCGAGCAAACATAGAAAATATCCTCACCATTTTCATCCTGATCATCTTGTTCATATTCTTCTTCACTGAGAAGATATATATCAGGCTTGAAATCAGCATTTGCTCTAGAACGTTGAATCAGCTTACCATGTTCATTTTCAGCGGCAATAAAAAGAGCACTGCAATTACTGCAAAAGGAAACATGATACACCTTATATTCATGATTATCATTTGTATCAATATAGTTTTCCATCTGATGAATAAACAGCTTCTCATTAGGCTTGAGTGTAACAAATACGCCCTCTATTCCTCTCAAAAACATATGATACTTTGCTTCAAATAGTTTTTCTCCGTTCTTATGTGCACTTGATGCAACAGTTATAAAATCTGTTAACTGTTGCTCATTGACACTCAGTTCCCGAGAAAGCTCACGAACATTCTTTACTTTATTTAGCAAACTATTCCTGAAAAAAGAATAGAATCTATCATGTAGTACAATATCAAATAGAGCATCCGGAAACTGATTTTCGGAGCAGTCTGGAATAAACTTCTTTACAATACCTAACATACGTTCCTGTGAGGCATCATCTTTTATCAAATCCGCTAGTGTGCTATAAAACTCAAATGGTACATTGTTGCTTTCTCTGGATTTCACAGCTTCTTCAGTATGTGAACGAATGATACCAGATGGTAAAAATGATGCATTACAAAGGCATTCGCCAAACCTTACTATCTCATCGTCTGAATCCTTATCCCCTAAAGTAGCACTGGTAAGTATAAACTGTATATCTTTTCGACCAAGCATAGCTTTCACGCGCTTTATAAGAGTTCCTACTTCAATTCCCTTTGCACCAGAGTATGAATGTGCTTCATCGAAGACAATATAACGCCATTTTCTTGCGTTAACATCGCCAAAGATGATATTATCACCGGGACGCAAAAGCATATATTCCAGCATTGCATAGTTTGTTATAAGTATATTAGGCGGAGCCGCACGCATTTCCTCTCTGGAAATAAGCTCACATTTTTTTAACGGAGCATCACCGTTATCCATATACTTTTTTAAAGCCTTTTTGTAATCATCTTCTGTCTCACCTGTAAACTTTCCAAATGTTATGCCAGCATCCTGATAGTCGGTAAGAAGTTCTCTTATTCTGCGAATCTGATCATTTACCAAAGCATTCATCGGGTATACTATAAGGGTTCTGACTCCTGGTGAGAGAGTGCCATCTTCTTTCTCACGAAGTAATTGATCAATTACAGGTATAAGAAATGATTCTGTTTTTCCTGAACCAGTGCCAGTAGTAACAACTAAATTTTTTCCTTGCCTTGCTGCCCTAACAGCTTCTTCTTGGTGCAAATAAAGGGGTCTTGATGGATGAAAACTTTTCATATTGATAATTTCTTTTGAAACTATTCCCTCGATTGCAAGTTCTTCAAGAGTTTTACCTTTTTTATATGGATCTGTCATGCTTATATAGGGACCATCAGCAATAGCTTTATTTTTTTCGAGAGCTTCTTTTAGCTGCGTATTATATTTATCATTATTAGTTGTGAATGTAGTAAGAAGGTATCCACGATAGAAATCAACTATCTTCTGTGAGCTTTCAGTTGGTCTGAATAACATCTTTTCGCTCCTTTCTGAGTCTCAGTTCAAGACAAAACACTGTCTCATTTTCGTAAAGCGGTATAAATTTTCCATAATTATTGCTATGTAATCTTTTATTATTTGGGCTTATAAGCATTTTTCTTTCAATATCATAATAAAGTTCAACATATTCATTGTAATCTGTCTCCAACATAGCAATAGTACATAGAGGATCGCGTTCATTCTCAAGACTGTTTTTATTTATTGTCATCATGATGTTCCCGATAATTTTTTTATTTTTGAAGTCCGGTCTTTTTTGATTGTAAGGTGCTGCATAAAACCTTCCGAAAAATACACAATCGTTATCATTAGACATAGTCAAAAAATCTATTCCATAAAGGTAATCAAAGAACTGAAGTCTCTTACCTTTATTGTAAATTGATCTTATAGTAATATGATAATCAGAGATATTGGAAATTGTTTTTTTCCCATTTATGAAAAACCACCTCATCGACGTCCTAACTGTTCCAAATAAACCATTTTTCTCAATCATATAAGGACGTATACTATAATTTCTTGTACTGTCTATATTACTAATGACATTATTTCCTTCTTTCAATTCGCCATCATAAACTATTGTTTTATTAACAACGTCTTCTATTTCAGCGTAAAGCGTTGCCCTGTCTTTGAATAGAATCTTATTAATATTAATCAAAAGGGTCTTTTCTATGGGATTGAATGTTACTGATTCTTCGTTAAAATACGGCTCTATTTTCAATTGCCTCTGCACCATTATAGAGTTATTTCTCGCCTTACCGTCATAGTAACTTATATCAAGATGCATATAACTTCTGTTGTTTATCGATTTAATCAAATCATTTATTTCCTTCATATCAAATCTGAAAGTGCAAGTGTCGATTACATTTCCATCAGCTTGATAGATCTTATTGTCCCATTCAAAAGTTATTTTCATACTGAGAGCTCCAAGAAAATAGACATACATATTATCTGGGATATCCTTATACCAATTGTAGACGGGTCTGCATTCCATCTTTTCCACTGAGCCGCCAAATTTAAATTTAGGAACAGGTATATTCATAACAAGTTCAGTTCCTTCAGAATAAAACTTGAAACTCACCAAATCGCCAACATCTATAGCATTAGCTTTATAAAGTTTTGTAATCACATTGTTAACATAATAATTATCAGATGTTTCGCAATTAAATAGTGGTTCAAATTCTATTTCAAAATCCATGCTTTGTTCTATCTTAACTGATAGTTCATGATCTGCTCTGTATATCTTTCTGTTCCTTTTTACAACTAAATCATATGGAAAACAAATATATCTGCATATTAAATAAGACGTACTTTTTGACGGAATATCAGCATAAACTTCGTAAAGTCCATTAGCGGAATTGTAGATTCTTTCTAGGTTAATAAAAATGCTTTCTTTATTTTTAAAGTTCTGATCATACACAACACTTATTGCATCTTCAAAATTAGTTTTTATCACTTTGAGTGGAATTTTCTCATTATTGACATGAACTACAATTCCATTCTCATACATCCGATCTGTATAAATTGTTATTATCGGATGTGTCTTGGTACACTTTACATCGTTTCCTTTGATATCTTTAACAGTATAATAATACTTATTTGATTCATTACTTTCTTCGTTCTCATACTCAACATCAGTATAATCCTTATTTGTAAAACGAAGAGTTTTTTCACCTATCTTGATTTCTGAATCAATCGAGCAATTTATAGTATATAGTACCCAATCAGCTGATGGCTCACTGTTAATAATCTTAACATTTTCGTTAAAAAAAGGTATAAGATCCTTAATTATTAAAAGCTTATTATCCCCATTTTTGAGATTTCTCGTTTCTTTGTTGTGCTTGTCCAGGATTCTATAATTCATGCTGCTAATATTGAATTCCTTGATTGGTTCCTCAAAAGCACCATAAAGTTTTATAGTTGTATGGTCAAATGGAGACGAAAGTGGGAGTGATAGCTCGTCGGAAATATATAAGCCCCACTGTTTATACACATCGAGTTCGTACTTTTCAGATACTTCGTCTTCGTCATCCACAAAAATCACATCTATAAATGCTTTACCCTGACACTCATCTGGTCGGAATTTCTGTTGGGGTATAACAAGCATAGTTCGACCATATTCATTGACGAAAATGTAGGGTTTTCTATTGCTTACATGTCGAGAATGCACTTTTTTGTTGCCTTCCCTAACCGATTCCTGTAATTTGCACCAATTAATAAATGCTTCATTAAATCGGTTGTTAGTTCCGTTTGGCAAAATGGCATCATAATAGTAATTATCAACACATTTAAGAACCGGGTAAAGCAATCCCGTAAGTATTTCATTGTCAACATAAGCAATGACAGAACGAGTGGATTTTAGCAATCGATAAGTCTTGGGTACCTTATCATTTTTACTCTTAATACTTATAGAATCGCCATCCTCCAATGTCTCCTTCATATAAGCAGAAAGTGCTGCAAGGTCTTCTGAAACATCTTTTTTATTTAATTGTCTAAACAACACTGTTTCGAAGTATGCGTTGATAAAATCAAAAAAGCCACTCATATAATTATTGGTAACGAAAGCGTGTGCTTTTATCATTTCAGTATACTGCATCTTCCCATTCTTGGAAGGAAATACAAACAAATCATAAAAAACAAGTGTTTTATAGAAAATATCATTAGCCTTTGTTCTACGTGCTTGAGGAACAACGCAATCCAAAGTTCGTTCAAGATTATCCCAGTATTTACCCTCAGTGTATTCACGTATAGCCACCTGTACAAGAAATAGTGCTATCGCTAAATCAACAGTAACCGGAGCATTGTCGCTTTTGACTATGTAATTTATAAAATAAGTTTTTAACCAACTATACTCCTCGTTTGAAACAGGTAGTTCGCCCAAAAGTAAAGCTTTTTTATTTGCAATATCAAATTGCCATCTCATTTTTGACTCTTTAAGCATAACAAAGCTCCTTTTATAATAAAAAACTAATATTTAGTAGGCTTTTATCCATATAATTATATCACAAATAAACAAATTATTCAATAGTGTTATACATAATTTATCAAATTTCATCACAAAAATATTGAAAGGCCTTTCGTACAAGAAAGCCGCAGGTCTCCCTGCGGCTTTTTCTGTTTCAATCGTTAATCTCAAAGCACCCAGTGCTTGTATCCTTGAAGTCTCCGTTGAATTCAAGGCTCACATCAAGGCTGCCGTCCTCGTTTTCGTGGACGTTTATCTTGCGGACGAGCAGGCGCATATTTGCATCCGAGATGTACGGTTCGAGGAGCACCTCGTCGAGCAGCTCTGCTGTGGACATCAGTTCATCGCGACGCTTCTTGCTGAGTTCGTCGAACTTCCTGCATTCCTCTATTTTCTTTGTCAACTCCGCTATCTCAGCTTCTCGCTTTTCGATCATGGAATTGTAGACTTTGGCGTGTTCGCGGTCACCGATACGCTCCATTATCAGTTCCTCGATCTGTCCGTTAAGAGTAACTATCTTTTGCGAATATTCTTTTATCATTTTATCGTATTTAGGCTTCTTTTTGTTCCAGTCCTTTACGATCTCATCGTACTTCTGACTGGAATCCAGTATCTCCTGACGGAGCATTGCGAGCTCTGTGTGTATTATCTCATCGAGTTGAGGCTCGCGGATAGTGTGAGCAGTGCAGTATTCGTTGCCGTAGCGGTGGTTGCTGTTGCAAGTGTACTCCACCCATGAGTGACCTGCTACCGTTCGCTTCTTGGCGATGAGACTTGCTCCGCATTCGGCACATTTTATCATTCCGCAGTACCTATGGATAACGCTTCCGAACTTCGCTCGGGCATGATTTTTCAGCCTGCTTTCAAGCAATATCTGTGCCTGCTCGAAGGTCTCTTTGTCAATTATCGCAGGCATGAAGTTTTCGTGGCGGTACTGCTCTTCAGGCGGAATGACGTCAACAGTCTTGTAAATTTTTGATGTTACGGTCTTGTGGTTAACAAGTGTTCCTGTGTACGCTTCGTTCTGAATTATACGTTTGACCGTTGTTTGCACCCACAAAAATTTCTTGCACATCTGTGTTCTTTGTGCTCCGACCTTTCTGTGCGAGAAGTATTCTGGTGACTTTATACCGCGGCGGTTGAAGTCCTTGGCTATAGTGCTCAGTCCATAGCCTGCGAAGAACTTCTCGAATATTTCTCTGACTATCGCCGCTGCCGTTTCATCGACAAGCACCTCGCCTGTATTCCTGTCCTTGTAGTAACCCATTGGCAGATTTACGGTCATTCCCGTTTTCTGCTTCTGACGAATTCCCGTGCGGACCTTCTTGCCGATATCTTTAGCGTAGAAATCATTGACGAGCTGCTTGAAGCCGATTATCATATCGTCATTCTCGTTCGATGAGTCAATGCCCTCGGTCACCGAGTACACCTTGACGTTGTTCTCGCGCAGGTAGTCAATGAACAGTGCCGTGCGAGTTCGGTGTCTGCCAAGTCGGGACAAGTCCTTGACAAGCAGAACATCGACCTTTCCGTCCTCCACCGCGAGCTCTATCTGATGAAGTCCTTTTCTCTCGAACGTCATTCCCGACACATTGTCATCGAAGCTCTCGCCCGATATTTCGTAGCCGTGCTGCTCGGCGTAGTCAACAAGTATCTGCCGCTGATTCTGAAGACTGTTCATCTCAGCGTCCTCATCTCGGGACAGTCTGTAATATAACCATGCTTTCATTTTTATACCTCCATTCGTTTTGGCAGTCGCAGCACCTCGGTTGGTGCTACGACACACCATACCACAGACCTCCTCAAAAGTCTACTGATTTTTCCTTCTCACTCGAAATTTCGACCTTATCAACAACATCTGTCAGTGGACATTTGTCTACATCACCTGAATGGAGATAGTCGCTCAGCAGCGATTTTATGAACAAGTCGAAGCCCTGCGTGTCTCCATTGAATCTGACATTGACGTTCCTGATACTCGGTTCTTTGATTTTTCTTCCCAATATATCACGCTCCTTATATATCTCTCGCTTTTGTTTCCTATGTGATTTGAATTGTTCATTTTAACATTCTCCTTTTTGATACGAAAATGGGTACGGTGTTTTACCGTACCCATTCCGTTTAATTATTATGTTATTTCAGGTTCTCGCTCCTGCCGAACATCACATCTATGATAAGCTCGGCGCAGTCACGAACCCCCTGTATGTAGCTCTCCGCTACCATTGTCTCGGACAGCATTCCCTGCATATCCGTTATGTCGTTCAGTAGTTTCTTGTCGTCAGCCGACAGCCTTTTCTCCAGTGTGTCGCACATTTCCAGCATCTCCAGACTTCGCTTTGCGTAGTCGGAGTCCTGCCTCACGTCGTGCTGACACGGTATGACGTTTCCGTAGTATATATCCTGCAACTTCATCGCCGCGGTCACCTCCTGACCAACAATCATACCACAGCTTACTGTCGAAATCCATTCATCAGACCTGACGAAAACCGGCTGTTGAAACAAAGCACACCTCACAGGACTATCCCATGTGTATTCCAAGAGCTTCCTTTCGCTCTCGCTCCTCGGCGAGTGCTTTGCTGTCGGTGTGCTCCTGGACGTACTCGGTATCGTCGGCTGGCTCGTCCTCAATCATCGCAGCCACAGCTGTAATGCTGCCGACAACGCTATCAAGACTGACTGCGAGATCACTATCCACTTGGCTGCCTTCAATCTGAGTCTGTGCTTGTATTCGTCGAGCTCTTTCAGCTTCGAGCCATATTCCTCGTTCAGCTTCCCAGCCTGTGAGACGAGCTCCGCTGTTGCTTTCTTCAACTCCTCGACTGCTAAAGTCGCAGTTTCCGACGTTTGATCCAGCAGTTCCCGACAGGTCGCTATGGTATCTCTCTGCTCGGAACGCACTGTTTTCAGCACCTGTTCTGTATCCGCTTTCGTCGCCAGCACCGAGAGTCTGGTGAGTATTTCCAGCTGCTCCTGCGACATCAGTTTGTTCAACTTTATCAGCGCTCTCCAATTGGCATCGAGTACCAACACTGCTGGCTGAGTTTCCTCCGCTGCTGATAATTCCTTGTCGTACATCTGCTGTAATTCTTCTTGCTTTGAATTCATACTCCATATTCTCCTTTCTGTACTTCTCGCCGTGAAGCTTATTGTCACGGCACTTTCTTTTGTTCGGGCAGGTGTAGGTAATGTATTTGCGGTTGTCCTCCCACCGCACATCATAGCCTTGCTGCTTCATCAGGAAGCAGAACTGCTTCTTTGACTTTGCCTGTTTCATCACCTGATTAATGACGTTCATCAGCTCCCATTTGAAGCTCTCGCCGCGCTTAGCTGACCTGTACTCGCTGTCGGAGAGGTAGTCCCTGTTCATTTTCTTCTTTGGAGCGTCGAGAACATGAACTCCATACCGCCGACAGATCTCATCGCTGAGCTTCATCAACTGCTCGACTGACTCTCTGTCGGAATGATACTTCTTCCCGTCCTTGAAGCTGACCGAGTTCACCACCAAGTGGCTGTGGATATGTTCGCGGTCGATATGAGTTGCCACTATAACTTCGTATCTGTTGAAGGCTTTCTCCGCAAGCTCCACCGCTATCTTGTGTGCGAGTTCAGGCTCAATTTCGTAACCGCTGGGGAAGCTCTGCACCAGATGATAGTAGAGCCGCCCATCAGTTTTGTGGTAAAGATTCTTAGTTGCAGTCATTTCATCAAGAGCAGTCTCGGGTGAGCAGTTGACACCTGTCACGAAACGCTTGTCCTCTGACACGGTCTTTTCCTTTCTGCTGACGTAGTTGAGGACGTTTTTCATGCCGCCAGCGGTCTGGGTTTTGTTGTTGATAAAATGGATTATGGGCATCACTTCACCACCTTTGCTATCTCACAGACTGCCGCTGTCACCGACCTGTGCTGCTCAATAAGCTCGTCCAGTCGGACAGAGTGAAGCCGTCCTTCGTGAGCCAGCATTGCTATCTGATTGAGGTTCCGCCCGATAGCTTTCTGCTGCTTTGCGACATCGTCCAGCCCGTCTGCTACGACGATTTTCTTATCCAGTGCCGACCTGAGAATGAAGTCGCTGAGGGACAGCTTGTTACGCTGAGCCTTGCTGTGTATCCGCTCGTACTCGTCATCGGTACAGCGGATTGTGATCGTTCTGTTTCTTTTTCGCATATTTCAACCTCCTTTGCTTCCGTTTTGTTTTTGTAGGGACGCGCCGACATTGGTGCTTCCTGTCCGATTGGACTATGCGGAGGCGCAATTGGGCGCGGCACCTCGCCGCAGGGGGCTCGGGGTTCGCCCCGACCAGCAAGCGTTCGGCGGACTGCCGAATGCGATGCTGGCATTTCATACTTCCGTAACTGCTACTGCTCCGTCAGCGGTAGTTTTCTCCTTATGCCAATGCCGCCCACACTCGCTCCACGTTGCGCAACAATCGCTTTTGTGGGTACGGGTGGGATAACTACCCGATTTGGACTACTGCGGCAAAAATGGGCGTTTTTGTGCGTGTTTTTACTGTCATCCGAGAGCGGTGTACTGTCACCCTGAACCGCAAATACCGTCACCCAGATTTTTACCGTCACCCGTCTCAAACAAAGGTAAATAGACGTTTCCTGAACTTCGGGTGCCGGTATGGTCAGCAATTTCTACCCACAGCAGACTTCCATTCTTACTGTCACCCGACTGGTCATAAACGAGTTCAAGTATTCGTGAGCCGTGACTTCTGCGCATACTGAATTGAACTCCGTACACTTTTAATTCATCGGTGTGCTGAACAAGATTGCGAGTTATCCAGTTCGGAGCATACTCACGACCGAAGTGTTTGTACATCAGCTTGCAGAGTTCTGTTGCTGAACCTGTGAAGCGCTTCTCATCGACCATGAGATCATGTATCGCGGAAGAGAAAAGGTCTGGCTTGCGCTCAGGAACATCGTCAACTACATTCCACCTGTGATTTGCAAACTCCAAGTTCAATTCAAGGTGTTCAATGTCACGACCTGCGCAGTGTAGCTTAGCTTTACCGCTGCCGCGATGTTGTTCTATCATGACCATGATACCGTCAACGCTTCCGATGATTCCTGTCGAGCCTGATACCATATTGAACGGATCGCTGTCATAACACTTGCGAGTATGATGTACGACAAGTATTGCGACTTTCAGCTTGTCCGCAAGTGATTTAAGTACTGAGAGCTCTTTGTAATCTGAACCGTAATTGACATCAGTATTGCACCTGACCTTCTGCAACGTATCGATGACTATGACTTTCAAATCAGGAAGCTCCTGTTTACTTTTTTCAAGTTCTTCTTCCAGACCGTTGCCTATTGACTGCGCTTCTATTGCAAAGTTCAGATTCTCACAAGGTTCGTCTGTGAGTTCGTATATCCTGTTCTGCAAGCGCAGGAGGTTGTCCTCGAGACTCAGATACAATACCTGACCTTTATTAGTATCGTGCTTGAGGAACTGTTCTCCATTTGCGACCGACATACACAAGTCCAGTGCTAACCATGACTTGCCTATCTTCGGTGCGCCTGCAAGGATATACAGACCGGGATACATCATTTTGTAGATGATGTACTCCTGCTTTTCCAGCGGAGTTGTCATTATGTACTCGCTGTTGTAAATTGTTAATTCGTTTCCTATCAGTCAAGATATGAGCCAACGGGCGAAGCGTTATACTGCTTCTTTATCTTGATGATGGCCGAGCCGTCAGACTGCGGTGTTTCTTCGATAATTCTGTACTTTGTACCTGTTTTTGCAAGTGACTCCTTGTACTTTTCTATTTCTTCCTTTACAAGTCTTGCAGCATAGTCGCGCTGAGCGTCCTCCTTCAGCATAAAATGCAGTGTCTGGCAGATACAAGCTTCTTTGATCCTTTTCATTATGATCGACCTCCAAAAAAATAATAAAACGAGCAGCAATGACCGGACTTACGCAGAATTGCTACTCGTTATGTACTAATTATATCAATTATTTCAGAATTTTTCAAAGGCAGTTTTGTACAAAGTTTATGCGATATGCTTTTCGATATATTCAACAACTTCGCTTCTGTCGATGTCAAGAGCGTAGGCAAACTCCTCAAAGAGCATATTCTCTGCAAGATTAAGATAATTCTCGTCTGTAGAGCGGAGCTTCTTTCCGCTTTCGGCAAGCTCTTTGCGGCGGAGATACAGCGTTTTTATAAGGCTTATCATCTCGTGCTTGTCAGCGTCCTTTATGATACGGCTGTATTCTGCTTTGCGCTGCATATCGTTGTCAATCCATATCATGTCATGTGAATTCATATGTGAGATAAGCTCGTCAACTTCAGCCTTTGAGCATACATAATGCATATTGCCAAGAGCAGCTTCATTATTTACGGGCACATAGAAAGTGTTTTTTTCCGAATTTGTATGCCTGAGTATATAGTACTCCTGCTCCTCTCCCGTAAAATCACGCTTTTCTATAGCTGTGACCTTACATATGCCGAATGTCCCGTACATAACAATGTCTCCCACATTATACATCAATATCACCTCGCAAAAAAATAGAACGTGCAGCAAGCAACTGGACTTACGCAGTAACTGCTACACGTTCTCTTGCTTTATTATAGCACCTTTTCAAGAAAAAAGCAAAGGCAGTTTTGCACAAAAATGAAATGCTTGTATTTGCGTTTTCACATTCCTGTCACATAATGCTTCTGCAAATTCCACAGTAAAAGGCTGACATTCCACTTTCGTTCCATTTTATCTTCAAATATCTGCGATATAATACAATCATAGAAACAAACACAACTCTCCCGATGAAAGGAAGTATCATTATGAAAAAAAATTATATAGCTTCAGCCTTTTTAATGGCAGCAATGGCAGTTTACATGACAGGCTGCGGAAATAATAGTTCAGTATCAGAAAAAATATCAACAGGCACAAATGCAAAGACTGCTGTTTCAGACAGCGCTGAAACCGCAGAAAAGACTGCAAAGGCAGATAAACCCTCTTCTGAGAATAACGATTCCGCTGAGATAAAGCAGCTTTCAAACAATACTGAGGAAACCACATTTACAAAGCGTGACCTTGAGCAGACCGCAGACACAAGTGAAGCTCAGAAAATAACTGTTGCAGACAACAAGACCATTGACATCACCGAAGAGGGCGTGTATACTATAAGCGGCAGTGCTGAAAACTGCACTATCAGGATCAACGCTGACGATTCCGCAAAGGTACAGCTTGTACTGGACGGCGTTGACATTGAGAATGAGGACTTCCCTGCTATATATGTACTTTCGGCAGATAAGGTATTCATAACCACTACCGACAGCGAGAATACCCTCACAGTCAGCGGACAGTTCACAACTGACAGCGAGAATAATACCGACGCAGTTATCTACTCCAAGGACGACCTTGTACTCAACGGCACAGGCACTCTGAATGTTACCTCTTATTACGGCAACGGTATCACCTGCAAGGACGATATGAAGATAACAGGCGGTACATACAACGTAAAATCCGCTCTGGACGCTTTTGAAGCAAACGACACTATCTCGGTTTACGACGGAACCTTCAATATCACCACAAACAAAGACGGTTTCCACTGCGAGAATGACGAAACTGAGGGAAGTATCACTATCTCGGACGGTTCGTTCACTATCAACAGCGTAAGCGACGGCATACAGGCTTGCGCAGTTCTCCAGATAGACGGCGGCGACTTCGATATCACAGCCGCAGAAGGTCTTGAAGCTACATACATAGTTATCAATGACGGCAATATCACTATAGATGCCAGCGATGACGGAATAAACGCTTCAACAAGCACCAGCGCTTACGAAACAGCGATCGTTTTCAACGGCGGAAATATCAATGTCTCAGTAGGTCAGGGCGATACGGACGCAATAGACTCCAACGGCTCGATATATGTTAACGGCGGAACGATAAATGTTACAGCTCAGATGTCCTCATTTGACTACGACAGAACTGCCGAATTCAACGGCGGTACAATCATAGTCAACGGACAGGAAGTCTCAGAGATACCTCAGAGCATGATGGGCGGCGGTATGCGAGGCGGAATGAACGGCGGCATGGGCGGAGGCTTCGGCGGCGGACGCGGCGGCAGATTCTGACAGCATGAGGTGATATTATGATCGACACTGTTCGGACTCAGAAGATATTCTTCGCAATGGGGACTGTCAATACCGTAACTGTATTTGAGGAATCAGACGAAGCTCTGTCAGCAGCCAAGGAACGGGTAAAAGACCTTGACCGCAAGCTGTCGGCATATTCCCACGACAGCGATATATACTCAATAAACAGCTGTGCAGGCATCTCCCCTGTTGCTGTTTCAATGGACACTTTCAGACTCATCAAACATTCCGTAATGTATTCAAGGCTGACGGACGGGCTGTTCGATATAACGTCAAGACCGCTGTCACAGCTGTGGAAAAATGCGGTAAAATGCGGACAGCTCCCCGATGAAAATACACTTAATGAAGCGAGAAAGCTTGTAAACTACAGGGACATTATCCTTGACTATCAAAAACGCACAGTAATGCTGAAAAACAAGGGACAGCAGATAGACCTCGGCGCTATCGCAAAGGGTTATGCCGCAGACGAAGTCAGAAATATACTTCACGCCTATGGCATAGAAAATGCTGTCATCAACTTCGGCGGAACTGTTATAAATATGGGACAGCAGCGGAATATCGGCATACAGAAGCCATTTGCCCCTAACGGGCAATCCGCTGCTTCAATAAAAATCGGAAACGGAAAAGCTGTTGTATCATCGGGACTTTACGAGCAGTTCTGTATCATAGACGACAGTTTTATACATCATATAACCGATATACGGACAGGCAAGCCCTCAGATTCGGGACTGCTGGGCGTTACTCTTGTAGGAGCAAACGCCGAAGAGCTTGACGCACTTGCAACTGCTGCTTTCATAATGGGAGCAGAGAAAAGCATGGAGCTTCTGAAACATCGCAATATCGAAGCACTATTCATAACAGATGACAAAAAGGTCTACGTCACAGAAAATCTCAGAGAAAAAATAAGGATGTGATCCTATGAAGAAAAAGATATCCCCCTTACAGATAGTCAGGACGGTCATTCAGCTGATAGCCTTTGTGACCGTACCTGCCCTGTTTATCACCATCTTCTCCTCAATAGGCGGAATTATAACCTCAATTGCAGGCGGCAGCTTTGTTCTGCTTGACAATTTGGGCAGGTTAGTTCTGATACTGGGAGTATTCCTAATAACACTTGTATGGGGAAGATTCTTCTGCGGATTCATATGCTCTTTCGGTGCAATGCAGGATCTGCTGAATTCCATTGGAAAGCTGATAACATTCAAGGTGAAGGTTCCCGAAAAGGCGGATAAATGGCTCAAGCTTCTGAAATACGCAGTCCTTGCATTTGTTGCAGTCGGAGTATGGGGCTTTTCTGTCACAGGCGATACTGTATGGAGCCCGTGGACGGTATTCGGCATATACAGCTCTCTCAGCGGCTGGAGCAGTCTGAAATATTTTCTTACCCTTGGCGGAGCACTTCTGCTCCTCATTATCATAGGCTCGCTGTTCATTGAACGCTTCTTTTGCAGATATCTCTGTCCCCTCGGAGCGCTGTTCTCGCTGGTAGCACGTTTCAGAATATACAGTCTGAACCGTAAGCCCGAAAAGTGCGGAAACTGCAAACTCTGCACAGCAAAATGCTCAATGGGCATACCGCTTTACAAGTACGACGAAGTCCGCTCGGGTGAATGTATAAACTGCATGAAGTGTACTTCCGTCTGTCCCAATGAGAATATATCCGCTGAAACTCTTCCTGCAATATCGGGAACTGTTGCCGTAACAGCTGTGGCAGGTCTTTACTATGCAGGAATCCTCACTGCTGTTCCGGATACTGCCGAAGAAAGCAAAGTACAGGTCCAGAATACTGCCGAAGCTGAAACTAACGGCATATATACAGACGGAACATATAAAGGCAGCGGAAATGGTTTCAGAGGCAAAACAGAAGTCACGGTAACTGTGGAAAGCGGCGTTATTACTGATATTACAATTGATTCATACAATGACGATAAGGAGTTCTTCCAGAAAGCCAAAAGCGGCGTGATAGCTGATATAATCAAGTCTCAGAGCACAGATGTTGACGCGGTAAGCGGTGCTACATTCAGCAGCAACGGCATAATCGAAGCAGTGAAAAATGCGCTTGGCGAGGAAATAAGTGCAGTTACTGAACAAGCAACAGAACAGAGCAAAAAGCCGAAAAAGCAAAGTGAAACTACTACAGAAGCAGCTACCGAAGCTGCGACATCAGATAATAACAACACAGTCGCAGATACGGCAGGACAATTCGCAGACGGCGTTTATACTGGCACAGGAAACGGTTTCAGAGGAGCTACAAATGTTACTGTAACAGTTGAAAACGGCAAGATAACCGATATCACAGTCAACTCCTACAGTGATGACCAGCAGTTTTTCAGCCGTGCGGAAAGCGGCGTAATATCCGCGATAATCAAGTCTCAGAGCACAGATGTTGACGCGGTGAGCGGTGCGACTTTCAGCAGCAACGGTATAAAGGAAGCTGTTGCTGACGCTCTCGGAATCGAGTTCACAAATCCCAACAACACACAGCAGAGAGGTCACGGCGGCAGACATTCTCATTAAAATAAAGGCGCTCTTTACAAAAGGGCGCTTTTCGTGTATAATATTAACAATAAATACTGCGGAGGTGTACCATGCCGAAGATACTCATAGTTGACGATGAACCCAATATAGTAACCCTCATAAGCCGCTACGTTCAGCGTGAGGGATATGATATCTTTACAGCTTCTGACGGACGAGAAGCCATAGACAAGTGCAAAAAAGAGGATTTCGACGTCATAATCATGGACGTTATGATGCCCGATACTGACGGCTTCACAGCCTGCAAGAAGATAAAGGAGTTCAAGGATATCCCCGTGATAATGCTCTCCGCAAGAGGTACGGAGTTCGACAAGCTCTTCGGCTTCGAGGTAGGTATTGACGACTATGTAACGAAGCCCTTTTCTCCCATGGAGCTTATAGCACGTATCAAGGTCGTCATAAGCCGAAAGCCTGTACCAAAGGCTGACGGTACAGACAGCAGACATATAATCGTTGACGGCATAGATATAGACACTCTCGGAAGAACCGTGCTGATAGACGGTGAAAAGGCTGATCTTACCGCAAAGGAATACGCTCTTTTTCTCATTCTCGTGAAGAATAAGGGCATTGTTCTCTCCCGTGACAGGATACTCAACGAGGTGTGGGGCTATGACAGCTTCGGCGTTGACAGAACTGTTGACTGGCAGATAAAGCTTCTCCGCAGCAAGCTTGGAGCATACCGCGACAGCATAAAAACAGTGCGAGGGGTGGGATATAAATTTGAAACGTAAAACAAATTCATTCCGAAAAAAGCTGCTCAGCTGGTTCATGTTTTTTACAGTTGTCATATTCACTGTTCTGTGGCTTTTGCAGACAGTCTTCCTGCAAAAATTCTACAACGGCATGATAATCAGAAACACTGTAAAAGTAGCTGATAAGATCTCCACGGAAAGTCAGAGCAGCGATATCACGTCATATATTGACGATATTTCGCGGAGTAATTCCATACTTGTATTCGTGACCGATACTGACGGGAATATCATGTACAGCTCCGACGAATACAAAAAAGGACATAAGTTCAAAGACGAAAGACTTGAAATGCCATATAACGGCAATGGCAAGGAAATGCGTTTCCATTACAGGGAGCTCCCCGAGAACTATACCGAATTTCTCAGCGCTGTCAACGCTTCCGACAGCGGAGAAGCCGAGCTGCAAAACGATGATATTTACGTTTACGGCAGACTCATAGATTTCTACGGCAGCGACGAAAAAGCCGTTCTTTATGTGGGGACTACTCTTAATGCAGTAGGCTCCACTGCCCGTATCATTCGCATACAGCTCATATGGGTAACGCTGCTGTCGATTATCATAGCTTTTGTGCTGGCGCTGTTCATGTCAAAGAGCTTTTCAAAGCCTGTTTCACAGCTCAATGAGAAAGCTCATAAGCTGGGCGAAAAGGATAATGATGCGGAGTTCAGCGAGGGCTTCTGTACGGAGCTTGACGAGCTGAACAAAACCCTTGACACTACTTCCGAAAAGCTGAAAAAGAACAGGGAATTTCAGAACGAGCTCCTTGCAAACGTATCCCATGACCTGCGTACTCCCCTGACTATGATAAAGGGATACGCCGAAATGATACGTGACATTTCCCGTGAGGATGAGAAGCAGTGCGCCGAGGACGTTGCTGTTATCGTTGAGGAAACGGACAGACTTACCGCTCTTGTAAACGAGATACTTGAATATTCCGAGCTCCAGATGTCCGACAGCGAAGCTGTGATGAACGACGTTGACCTCAGCGAAACTGTAGCCTCTGTTGCTGACAGCTTCGATAAACTGTATTCCAAGGACGGCTACGTCTTTGAGCGAAATATCACCGATGATATTCACATCAAGGGCAATATCTCACGGCTTAAAAGAGCGATTTACAACCTGCTGGACAACGCTGTCCGCCATGCAGGCGAGGACAAATGGATAGGCATTACGCTGAGAACTGATAATGACAAGGCTATCATCGAGATATCTGACCACGGCAGCGGTATCGCTCCCGAGGAGCTTGAGCACATATGGGACAGATACTACACAAAGCGTCAGCGCAGCGGCAAAGGCGTTTCGGGACTGGGACTTGCTATCGTAAAGCAGATAGTCAGCCAGCATAACGGCGTTTGCAAAGCTGAATCCGAGGTTGGCGCAGGCAGCGTTTTCAGTATCGAACTCAGCATTAACAAGTGAAATTTTTTCAGCATTACAGATACACATAAAAAAGCCGCAGGTAACCGCAACACTTATATAGAAGCTTACAGTTAATTATGGGGGAAACCTTTCTGAGGAAAGGTTCCTCTGACGGAGGCGCGCCCCTCTGTCCTGCGGACATCTCCCCGCACTGCGGGGAGTCACCCCCATACCCCTTTCCAAAGACTTTTATCTGGTTTTTTCGCAGATAGGGCGCTTCTTAAATAAAAAAAGACCTGCAAAAATGCAGGTGCGCCCTATCTGTGAAAAAACAAAACGAAAGTTTTAGGGAGAGAGTTTGAGAGAAGCCCCTTTTTCAAAAGGGGTTCTCTCAATAATAATTATAAAACTTCTATATGAGTATCATGGTTATTCCCTGCGGCTTTATTGTTGCTATTATTTTCCGCTCTCGCCATAGTTTGAGAGCACACGAGCAGAAGGATCGTTAACGTTGCAGCCCTCCCACTCCTTGTTGGGCATCCAGAAATCAACTATCATTTCGCTGTTTTTCGGATAATATTTCTCGAAAATCTCACGATACAGCAGTGATTCCTTGGTGAACGGCTTGGAATGAGCATATTTTGTACAGTCAAGCTCGAACTCCTCATCGGAATAATAGTTTTCGGCATATTCCTTGAGATAATCCACCATTGAATGTCCCACAGCGTCGGAGAAAGCTGCCTTTTCACGGTAAAGGATATCATGAGGCAGATAGTCTCCCTCAAATGCGTGGCGAAGCAGATACTTGCCCTTGTTGTACTTGTTCAGCTTCATCTCGGGATCAATAGCCATGACGTATTTCACGAAATCAAGGTCTCCGAAGGGCACTCTCGCTTCAAGAGAATTTACAGATATACAGCGGTCTGCACGGAGAACGTCATACATATGGAGTTCATGGACGCGCTTCACTGACTCTGCCTGAAAAGCCTCTGCTGAGGGAGCAAAATCGGTGTATTTATAGCCGAAGAGCTCATCAGATATTTCGCCTGTCAGAAGCACACGGATATCTGTCTGCTCATGGATAGCCTTGCAAAGAAGATACATTCCCATGCTGGCACGGATAGTTGTAATATCGTATGTACCGAGAAGATGAATGACCTCGTCAAGGGCATTAATGACATCATCTTTTGTTATTATTACCTCTGTGTGTTCGCTGCCGATGTAGTCTGCAACCTGCTTTGCGTATTTAAGGTCGATAGCGTCGGTATTCATACCGATTGCAAATGTACGAATGGGCTTGTCGCTCTCACGCTGTGCAATTGCGCATACAAGTGAGGAATCAAGACCGCCCGAGAGGAGAAATCCTACCTTTGCATCGGCGTCGAGACGCTTCTTGACGCCTGCAACAAGCTTGTCATGGATATTTTTGCAGACTGTATCCAAGTCGTCATGTATAACCTTATCAACTGCTGTAATATCGCAGTAGCAGTGGAATTTTCCGTCCTTATAGTAGTGTCCGGGAGGGAATGGCATTATCTTGTCACAGAAATCAACAAGGTTCTTTGGCTCGCTTGCAAATGCCATTGTGCCGTCCTCGGATTTGCCGTAGTACAGCGGACGAATGCCTATTGGATCACGGGCGGCAATGAACTGTCTCTCTGTGCTGTCGTATATCACGCAGGCGAACTCCGCGTCAAGCATTGCGAACATATCTGTTCCGTACTCCCTGTACAGGGGCAGGATTATCTCGCAGTCGCTGTCGCTTCTGAAAACATAGCCCATATCAATGAGCTTTTCCCTGAGAGGGCGGAAGCCGTAAAGCTCGCCGTTGCAGACTGCGAAGTCTCCGTCAAGCTCAAAGGGCTGCATTCCCTCGGGAGTAAGTCCCATTATGGAAAGTCTCTGAAAGCCCATGATACCGTCAGGTACCCTGATTATCCTCTGGTCGTCGGGACCGCGTGACACTGTCGCTTTCAGTCCTTCCATGACCTTTCCTGTACCGCCGCTGACGCCGCAGTATGCCATTATCGTACACATAGTATTTCCCTCCGAATAATAGGTAATTTATAAAGTGCATATCGCCATTGATGTGCACTTCCACACACGGGCGGATAAAATCAGCCGCTACTTGTGAATTTTTTCGTCAAATTTATTCTTATAGCCTGCTCCTGAGGTATCAACAGGATAATCACCTGTGAAGCAGCCATTGCAGCAGCCGAATCTGTTGTCCACCAGCTCCCCGAGACATTCCACAGGCAGATAGCCGAGGCTGTCAGCTCCGATATACTTTGCTATCTCTTCCGTAGAATGGCACTTGCCTGCGATAAGATTCTCTTCGGAGTCTATATCCGTTCCGAAGTAACAGGAGTGCAGAAAGGGCGGCGACGAGATACGGACGTGTACCTCTTTAGCGCCTGCTTCGCGGAGAAGCCGCACGATACGGGCACTGGTAGTGCCTCGGACTATCGAATCGTCTATCATTATGACACGCTTGCCCTCAACGCTCTCACGGACTGCGTTCAGCTTTATCTTTACAGCGTTCTCGCGCTGATTCTGGTCGGGCTGAATGAAGCTTCGTCCGATGTATTTATTCTTGATGAAGCCGATGCCGTAGGGTATGCCGCTGGCATTCGCATAGCCAAGAGCCGCGTCAAGTCCCGAATCGGGAACTCCGATGACGATATCAGCATCTACGGGACTGTGCTTTGCAAGGAGCTCCCCTGCTTTCAGCCTTGCGTGATGAACGGAAATGCCTTCGATGACCGAATCGGGACGCGCAAAGTAGATGTACTCGAAAATGCAGATATGCTTTTTGTTTCCGCAGTTGGTAGTTATAGAGCGCAGACCGTCCTTATCTATGACCACTATCTCCCCTGCTTCAACGTCGCGTATGAACTCCGCGCCTACTGTTTCAAGGGCGCAGGACTCAGAAGCCACAACATAGGCGCCGTCATGTGTCTTGCCTATGCACAGCGGACGGAAACCGTCAGGATCGCGGAATGCTACAAGCTTGGTCGCCGTCATAAGTATACAGGAGTAAGCTCCCTTTATAAAAGGCATTGCACGCTCTACAGCCTGCTCGGTAGAGCTGCTTGTCAGTCTCTCGCGGACAATCGAATAGGCTATCGCCTCGGTGTCCGATGTACCGTGGAATATAGCTCCCGACATCTCGAAGGAACGGCGGAGCTCCGCCGCATTGACAAGGTTGCCGTTGTGGACAAGAGCCATATTGCCCTTAATGTGGCGGATAACAAGGGGCTGGATATTGTTGTGGTTGTGACCGCCCGTTGTGGAATAGCGGACGTGTCCAACTGCCATATTACCGCTGCCCAGCTTGTCGAGCTCCTCACGGGTAAAGACCTCGGATACCAGTCCGTCAGCCCGTTTATGGCGGAACACACCGTCGTCGCAGACGGTTATTCCGCAGCTCTCCTGCCCTCTGTGCTGAAGAGCGTACAGACCAAAATATACAGAAGCAGCAACATTGGCTGTTTTATTCTCGAAAATGCCGAAAACTCCGCATTCTTCGTGTATCGTGTCAAACATTTCGCACCTCTACAGATACTGCTCGCTGAGCTTGTCGATTATGGCAAGAGCGGCTATACTCTTCTTTTTGCGCTTATTCATAGCGTACTGCTCGATATAGGCGTGCGCCTCGCTCTCAGTCATGCCCTTGTACTCCATGAGCATGAACTTCGCCTTGTCTATGTTCTGTATCTCATTCAGCTTTTCTTCAAGACGTGCATTTCTGAGATAAAGCTCGGCAGAGCGGTTCACCGCGATATCTACCGTTCTGACTATCTGATACAGCACAGTTTTGCTGAAGGGCTTGCCTACGATGATAACTCCTGCATTTTCAGCGCGTTCACTTATCTTTTCGGCAGTTTCAGCCTTAATGAGCAGAATGCAGTTCGCCGTTGTATTTTCTGTGACATACTCGGCAAACTCAACTCCCGATTCGTCCATAAGGGGCGAATTTATCATAACAAGCTCTGTCAGCAGATCGGATTCAAGATGAGTTTTCGCCTGATAAGCCGATTCGACTATCTTTGGAGTGCATTTGAACGATCCGCAGAGAAAATCAAGAAGTGTTTCAGTAGCATTCTTATTACTTGAAACTACAAGGATCTTTTCCAAAATGAACCTCCATTAAAGCGAACAGAAATACTTTTTATCCTCGAATGCGTCCTTATCAAAGGCGGAGGTGTATTCCTTCCAATCCTCGCGGCTGTTGTTGATAAGGACTTCAAGTGTATTCTCAGGTATATATTTTTTCAGGAACTCAGACTTCTCAGCGATATCGGTCGCTTCTTCAAGAGTCTCGGGAAGCCGCTCCTTACCGCTGTTTTTCTTGGGCAGCTTTGCTCCTGAGGCTATGCCCTCCATTGCGGAATAGATCATAAGTCCCAGCACAAAATACGGATCGCAGACGCAGTCGGCAGCTCTCAGCTCAACGGAAACATCGTCGCTGTCAGGTGACATACGAATAAGCTGCGAGCCCTCCTCGTCAGACCAGATTATATCACGGGGAGCTGTAAACTCGCCCAGTCTGCTGTAGGAATTAACTGTGCTGTTGGTAAACATCGTAAACTCACGGATATGCTGCATAACACCTGCGGCGGCACTCTTTACAATGTCTCCGCACTCAGAAGTATGTTCCTCTAAGAAATCGCTGTCAGGGAACACGGTAAAGCTTATGTGCATACCGTTTCCGCAGTCGTCCTTTACTGGCTTCGGCATGAAGCTTGCATGAACTCCGTGAGTTTCGGCTACGGATTTTACAGCGGATTTGAAGCTGAGGAATGTGTCAGCAGCTTTCAGCGCAGAGGATGAATTGAAGTCTATCTCATGCTGTCCGCAGCCGCTCTCGTGGCGTGAGGAAACAGGCTGAATGCCCATCTGCTCCAAGGTCAGACAAACGTCACGGCGGATATTCTCGCCCTTATCATCGGGAGCGGTATCACAGTAGCCTGCGTAATCATGGGGAGTCTTTGTAGGAAGACCGTTTTCATCTTTCAGAAAGAGAGTAAACTCGCAGGAGGTTCCGAAACGGAAGCAGTAGCCTGCCGATATAGCAGCTTTCATAGCCTTTTTCAGGAAATAGCGGCTGTCGCCCTCAAATGGAGAGCCGTCCTTGTAGCGGATATAGCAGAACATACGGATAACCCTGCCCTGCTGTGGTCTCCACGGCAGAACTGTCATGGTCTGAGCGTCAGGGAACAGGAACAGGTCCCTGCCCTTTGCGGCTTCAAAGCCTGCTATCTTCTTTGCGGCAATGCGCAGTCCACGCTCGAATGTTACCGCCAGCTCAGATGAAAGAATGGATATGTTTTTAAGTCTGCCGCGAAGATCGCAGAAGGTCAGCTTCACGAACTTCACATCGTTTTCCTCGATATACTGCAAAATCTCATTTTCTGAATAGATCATATCGTTCTCCTTTATTTTAGATTGGTGTAGCCCATAAGGTACTGGTCCACCTCAGCTGCGGCGTCACGTCCCTCGCGTATAGCGCGGACTACCAGTGACTGTCCGATGTGCATATCACCTGCGGTGAATACCTTTTCAACGTTGGTCTTGTGATTGTTTGGAGCAGTTTTCACATTGGTGCGCTGATCCAGCTCTACGCCGAAAGCCTCGGCAACATAGCTCTGACAGCCGAGGAATCCTGCGGCGATAAGGCACAGCTCACAAGGAAGTATCTCCTCGCTGCCTGCTATCTCCTTTGGAACTCTTCTGCCGCTTGCCTCGTCCTGTACGAATTCCAGCTTTACAGTCTTTACTGCCGATAATGCACCCTTTTCGTCCTTGATGAACTCCTTGACGGTGGTGCAGTAGATTCTCGGATCGTGACCGAATACCGCGATAGCCTCCTCCTGACCGTAGTCAGTCTTGCAGACTCTCGGGTACTGCGGGAACGGATTGTTCTCTGCTCTCTCGTCGGGGAGCTTAGGCATCATTTCAAGCTGTGTTACGGACTTGCAGCCGTGGCGTACAGAAGTTCCGACGCAGTCGTTTCCTGTGTCACCGCCGCCGATGATAACTACGTTCTTATCCTTTGCGGAAATATATTTTCCGTCAGTCAGCTTTGAGTCAAGCAGGCTCTTTGTGGTAGCTTTCAGGAAGTCCACAGCAAAGTAAATGCCCTCTGCGTCGCGTCCCTCTGCCTTGATATCACGGGGATTTGACGAACCGCAGGCAAGTACAACAGCGTCAAAGCCGCTCTTTATATCATCTGCGGATATGTTATCGCCAACATTTGAATTTACTGCAAACTCCACGCCCTCTGCTCTCATAAGCTCGACACGGCGCTCAATGATGTGCTTTTCCAGCTTCATATTTGGGATACCGTACATGAGAAGTCCGCCTACTCTGTCGGAGCGCTCGAAAACGGTTACGCTGTGACCGCGTCTGTTCAGCGTATCAGCAGCGGCAAGTCCCGAAGGACCTGAGCCGATAACTGCAACGCGCTTGCCGCTGCGAACTGTCGGCGGCTGCGGCTTGATAAGTCCGCTTTCAAAGCCGTACTCGATGATAGAATTCTCGTTTTCCTTTACGGTAACAGGGCTGTCATAAACTCCGCAGATACAAGCCTTTTCGCAGAGTGCGGGACATACCCTCGATGTGAACTCGGGGAAGTTGTTTGTCATCAGCAGACGGCTCAGCGCCTGCTCCTTCTGTCCGTGATAAATGAGGTCGTTCCACTCGGGAATGAGGTTGTTCAGCGGACAGCCCGAAACCATTCCGCAGAGCATTTTTCCGTTCTGACAGAACGGCACTCCGCAGTCCATACAGCGTGAAGCCTGTACCTTGCGCTGCTCGTCGCTGAGCGGCACATGGAACTCGTTAAAGTCCTTGATTCGCTCCAGCGGCTCCTTTCCAGCTGCTTCTGTTCTTGTATATTCAAGAAATCCTGTTGCTTTTCCCATGGCTCACGCCTCCTTTCTGATAAGCTCAAAGGCTTCTATCTCAGCCTTTTCATGAGATACTCCTGACAGCTCAAGAGACCTTACTGTTTTCTGTATCTTTGCGTAATCGTGTGGGATTATCTTCTTGAAGCATGGCAGATAGCGCTCAAATTCAGCAAGTATAGCCTTTGCCTTTTCGGAGCCTGTAGCTTCTGCGTGCTCGGTTATCATTGATTTAAGCTCTGCGATATCAACTTCGTTTTCAACCGACTCAAGGGATACCAGAGCCTTGTTGAGACGGGTGTAGAGGTCGTGGTTCTCATCAAGAACATATGCGATTCCGCCCGACATACCTGCGGCGAAGTTCTTGCCTGTACCGCCGAGGATAACAGCGCGTCCGCCTGTCATGTACTCGCAGCCGTGGTCGCCCACGCCCTCACAGACAGCGATAGCTCCTGAGTTTCTTACGCAGAAGCGCTCGCCTGCGATACCGCTGATGAACGCCTTGCCCGAGGTCGCACCGTAGAGTGCAACGTTTCCGACGATGATGTTCTCGTCAGCCTTGAATGCTGAGTTTTTCGGAGGTGAAAGCACAAGCTTTCCGCCTGAAAGTCCCTTGCCGAAGTAGTCGTTGCTGTCGCCGCTGAGCTCCAGCGTAAGTCCCTTAGGAATGAATGCGCCGAAGGACTGTCCGCCGCTGCCCGTACACTTAACAGTAAAGGTATCGTCAGCAAGAACGTTTTCGCCGTGGATACGGGTTATCTCTGCGCCTGTAAGTGTTCCCACAGAGCGGTCTGTGTTCACAACGTCAATGGAAATGCTCTTGGAAGTGCCGTTTTTCAGTGCAGCTCCCAGCTTCTTTATTATAACACGTCTGTCTATGGTACTGTCAAGCTCAAAATCAAAAATATCAGCTGAATCGAAGTGAGTTTTTTCTGTTGTCTGATTATTTGCAAGGATATTTGAAAAATCTATGTTGTTTTCAGCTGCGCTTGCCTTTGTTTTCAGAAGGTCTGTACGTCCTACAAGCTCGTCAACTGTGCGTATTCCAAGCTTTGCCATGTACTCGCGGAGCTCCTGTGCGATAAAGTGCATGAAGTTCACGATGTACTCGGGCTTGCCGCGGAAACGCTTGCGGAGCTCGGGATTCTGAGTTGCTATGCCCATCGGGCAGGTATCAAGGTTGCAGACTCTCATCATTACGCAGCCCATTGTTACCAGCGGAGCTGTTGCAAAGCCGAATTCCTCAGCGCCGAGAAGTGCCGCTACAAGAACGTCGCGTCCTGTCATGAGCTTACCGTCAGTCTCTATGCGGACTCTTGAACGGAGGCCGTTGAGCATGAGAGTCTGATGTGCCTCTGCAAGTCCGAGCTCCCATGGAAGTCCTGCGTTGTAGATAGAGCTCTTTGGAGCAGCTCCTGTACCGCCGTCATAGCCAGAAATGAGGATCACCTGTGCGCCTGCCTTTGCAACGCCTGCTGCAACTGTTCCGACGCCTGCTTCCGAAACAAGCTTTACTGAGATACGAGCCTTGTCGTTGGCATTTTTCAGGTCATAGATGAGCTGTGCAAGGTCCTCGATAGAGTAGATATCGTGGTGAGGCGGAGGCGAGATAAGTCCCACACCTGCGGTTGAATGACGAGTCTTTGCTATCCAAGGATATACCTTGCCTGAGGGCAGATGACCGCCCTCGCCGGGCTTTGCGCCCTGTGCCATTTTTATCTGAATCTCCTGTGCGGAAACGAGGTATTCGCTTGTTACGCCGAAACGTCCCGAAGCTACCTGCTTGATAGCTGAGCAGCGGTCAGATTTCAGTCTCTCGGGACTTTCGCCGCCCTCACCGCTGTTGGACTTGCCGCCGATGCTGTTCATAGCCATAGCCATGCACTCGTGAGCTTCCTGAGAGATCGAACCGTAGGACATAGCGCCTGTCTTGAAGCGCTTGCAGATACTCTCAACGGACTCTACCTCGTCAATGGCGATACCGCCGTCCTCGGGATAGTTGAAGTCAAGGAGACTTCTGAGGGTGAGCTCGTTGTCCTCACGTGTGATAGCTGCGGTGTATGCCTTGAATGTATTGTAATTTCCCGTCCATGCTGCCTGCTGGAGCAGATGTATTGTCTCGGGAGTATAGAGGTGGTCGGACTTGCCGCTGCGGAGCTTGTGGCTGCCTGCGCTGCCGATATTTGCATTCACAGTAAGTCCGAGTGGATCGAATGCTGCTGTGTGGAGCTTCTCTGTGCGCTTGCTTATATCACTGAGACCAATGCCGCCGATTCGGCTGACTGTTCCTGCAAAATAGCTGTCGATAAGCTCCTTTGAAATGCCGACTGCTTCAAAGAGCTTGCTGCCCTGATAGGACTGGATAGTGGAGATACCCATTTTTGAAGCTATCTTGACGATACCGTGGAGAACAGCGCTGTTGTAATCGTCCTCAGCTGCGTAGAAGTCCTTGTCAAGTGTGCCGTCCTCAATGAGAGAGCGGATAGTCTCATGTGCAAGATAAGGATTGACTGCGCAGGCACCGTAGCCGAGAAGTGCTGCAAAATGATGTACCTCGCGTGGCTCTGCGGATTCCAGTATCATTGCAACTGCTGTGCGCTTTTTGGTGGAAACAAGGTGCTGCTGGAGTGCTGCAACTGCAAGAAGTGACGGTATCGGACAGTGGAACTCGTCAACGCCGCGGTCTGAGAGTATCAGTATCGAAGCTCCGTCGCGGTAAGCCTTGTCAGCCTCGATAAACAGGCGCTCTACAGCCTTTTCCAGTGATGTTCCTATATAATATGTGATAGGAATGACTGCACTTTTCAGACCGTCTCTGTTCAGAGCCTTTATCTTGAGCATATCGGTCTCTGTAAGGATCGGATTCTCTATCTTGAGAACATGGCAGTTCTCGGGACGTTCTTCAAGGATATTGCCGTCTTTGCCGATGTAGACGCTGGTATCTGTTACAACTTCCTCACGGATAGCGTCAAAAGGAGGATTCGTTACCTGTGCAAAGAGCTGGCGGAAGTAGTTGAACAGCGGAGGTGACTGCTTGTCAAGGGGCGGAAGCGGAATATCGCTGCCCATAGAAGCAATAGGCTCACCGCCTTTTTCAGCCATCGGAAGAATACTTGTGCGTATATCCTCGTATGAATAGCCGAATGCCTTCTGAAGCTTTGCAAGCTCCTCTGCCGAGTAGGTCTCAACGCCCTTGTTCGGGATATGGAGGTCGTGGAGACGTACAAGGTTAGCGTCCAGCCACTCGCCGTAGGGCTGGCGTGAAGCGTAGGTGCTCTTTATCTCATCGTCCTCGATGATACGTCCCTGCTTTGTATCAGCAAGGAGCATCTTGCCCGGACGGAGTCTGTCCTTTTTGATTATCTTTTCGGGAGCTATATCAATACAGCCTGTTTCCGAGGAAAGAATAAGGAAACCGTCGCTTGTTACGCAGTATCTTGACGGACGGAGACCGTTTCTGTCAAGAACAGCTCCCATTACCTCACCGTCTGAGAAAATGATAGAAGCAGGCCCGTCCCATGGCTCCATCATGGTAGCGTAGTACTGATAAAGGTCGTATTTTGACTTGGAAATGGTCTTGTCGTTCTTCCATGGCTCGGGAATGGTTATCATGACTGCAAGAGGAAGAGGCATTCCCGACATTACCATAAATTCAAGGGCGTTGTCCAGTCTTGCTGAGTCCGAACCGTTTACATTTATAGCAGGAAGTATCTTGTACATATCGCTTTTCAGAGCTTCACAGGTCATGCTCTCTTCACGTGCAAGCATTTTATCGGCATTGCCTGTGATAGTATTTATCTCGCCGTTGTGGACGATAAAGCGGTTTGGGTGAGCCTTCTGCCAGCTCGGATTGGTATTTGTTGAAAAACGTGAATGAACTGTAGCGATAGCAGACTTGAAGTCCTCGCTCTTTAAGTCTGTGTAAAACTTTCTCAGCTCATCAACGAGGAACATACCCTTATATACAATAGTACGGCTGGAAAGTGAGCAGACATAGGTGTTTTCATTTGAATGCTCGAATTCACGTCTTGCAATAAAGAGCTTTCTGTCAAAATCAAGTCCTTTTGGACATTTCTCTGGACGCTTTACAAAAGCCTGCATGATATAGGGCATACTGTCAAGCGCCTTCTGTCCGAGGATATCAGAAGATACAGGAACGTCTCTCCAGCAGATGAATTTCATGCCGTTCTTCTTTATAATGAGCTCAAAGAGCTTCATTGCCTGACCGCGCTTCATTTCATTCTGGGGGAAGAAGAACATTCCCACACCGAAATCGCCCTCGCCGCCGATATCATGACCGAGCTTTTCTGCCTCACTTATAAAGAAGCTGTAGGGCATCTGCACCATAATGCCAACGCCGTCGCCTGTTTTGCCCTCAGCGTCCTTGCCTGCACGGTGCTCAAGCTTTTCAACAATAGTAAGAGCACTGTCCACTACGTATCTTGACTGCTCTCCCTTGATATTTACCACAGCACCAATGCCGCAGTTATCATGTTCAAATCTGGGATCGTAAAGTCCCTGCTGCTCGTATGGAGCTTCATCTCTAAAGTTATCCATGTCTTTCACTTGCCTTTCCGATTCGGAGCGCCATTGATCCGTATCGCATAATAAAAAAGACGTTTCAACAGACAGATAGCCTGACGAAACGTCTTTGTTCTTGTATACTATCTTAGCACTTTAAACCGGCATTGTCAAGAGCCTTTTTCAAAAAAATACGTAAAATCAGGCTGAAATCATCACTTTTGTCAAAATGCAAGTGCTTTTTGCGTTTAAAGCAACAAAAATATATTGATTTCTGACAAAGTTGAAAAAAGCTATTGACAAACGCTGATGAAAGGGCTATAATGGCATTGTAAACAGCAAGGGAGCTGCGGATATGGAGTCCGTAGCTCTCTTTTTTGGTTTATAGCGCTAATTCCATACACAAAGGGGTGTATGATGTACTGAGGTATCAGTGCGTCGTACACCCTTTTGAAATTTATGCTGTAATTTATCAAGGAGGTATTTCTATGGACTCTCAGACAATTTTACAACAAGCCATGGACGAGACAAACGGTATAGTCTTTGGCGTATGGTTCCTTATAGGCGCTGCTCTCGTATTCTTTATGCAGGCAGGCTTCGCAATGGTGGAGACAGGCTTCACCCGTGCAAAGAATGCAGGCAATATCATTATGAAGAACTTAATGGACTTCTGTATCGGTACAGTAGTTTTCATTCTCATAGGCTTCGGTCTTCTCTTCGGTGAGGACCTCGTCGGTATAATCGGACAGCCCGGATTTGATATCTTCACTTCCTACGGCTCATTCGACTGGTCAAACTTCGTATTCAACCTTGTATTCTGTGCAACAACAGCTACTATCGTTTCTGGTGCAATGGCTGAACGTACAAAGTTCTTATCCTACTGTGTTTACTCAGCTGTCATCAGTGCAGTCGTTTATCCTATCGAGGCTCACTGGGGCTGGGGCGGCGGCTGGCTCAGCCAGTGGGGCTTCCACGATTTCGCAGGTTCAGCACATATCCACATGGTCGGCGGTATCGCAGCTCTCGTAGGTGCAGCTATCCTCGGTCCAAGAATAGGCAAGTTCCACAAGACTAAGGACGGCGAAGTCAAGGTAAACGCTATCCCAGGACACAACCTTACAATCGGTGCTCTCGGATGTTTCATCCTCTGGTTCGGCTGGTACGGATTCAACGGTGCAGCTTGTACTTCTATCGACCAGCTCGGTTCCGTATTCCTTACAACAACAGTTGCTCCTGCAATCGCAACAGTTACCTGCATGATATTCACATGGGTAAAATACGGCAAGCCCGATGTTTCAATGTGTCTTAACGCTTCACTGGCTGGACTCGTTGGTATCACAGCTCCATGTGATGTAACAGACTGCTTTGGCGCTACAATAGTTGGTATAGTTTCAGGCTTACTTGTATGCTTCGGCGTATGGTTCCTCGATTACAAGCTCCACATCGACGATCCTGTTGGTGCAGTTGCAGTTCACATGATGAACGGTATATGGGGAACGATCGCAGTTGGTCTCCTTGCAGATCCTGAGGTTCCCGGTTATTCACTGGTTGACCAGAACGGTGACCAGCTTGCAGGTCTTTTCTACGGCGGCGGCTTCGGACTTCTTGGCAGACAGCTCACAGGCTTCGTTGCTATCGCAACTTTCACAGCTATCTCAATGGCATTTGTATTCGTCTTAATCAAAAAGACTATCGGTCTCCGTGCTTCAGAGCAGGAAGAGATACTCGGTCTTGACGTTACAGAACACGGTCTTATTTCCTCTTATGCAGACTTCGCTCCTGCACTTACAGACATCGGCATGAAGGGCTATACAAAGGACGACGCAAAGAGCGTGAAGAAAGTCGGCACTCCCGGAACACCTGCTGTTCCAGTTGACAAGGCAGTTGAAGTTGAGAACTACTCAGTTCCTTCACCTGACGGCGCAACAAAGCTCACAAACATCGTAGTAATATTCAAGCAGCAGAAGCTCCAGCAGTTCATCGAAGCTATGGAGGCTATCGACGTAAAGGGTATCACAGTAACAAACGTCCTCGGCTGCGGAATGCAGAACGGACAGAAGAATTACTACCGTGGTGCAAGTGTTGAAATGAATCTGCTCCCGAAAGTCAAGGCTGAAATTGCAGTCTGCGCAGTACCTGTAGAAAAGGTAGTTGCAGCAGCAAAAACAGCTCTCTATACAGGCAACTATGGCGACGGCAAGATGTTCATCTATGACATCGAGAACGTAATCAAGATCAGAACAGGCGAAGAGGGCTACAACGCACTCCACGATTCGGCAGAGTGGGAAAAAGCATAAGCTGACAAGGGCGTCTGCGGATAAAACAAAATGTATATCTTAAAAATCTCCCAGTATCCGCAGACAGCCTTTATCATAAATGTATTTCAAGGAGCATATGCAAATGTCAAAGTTCATTTTTGTAACAGGCGGAGTCGTTTCGGGACTCGGCAAGGGTATCACGGCAGCTTCATTGGGAAGACTTCTCAAACAGCGCGGCTATAAGGTCACCATTCAGAAGTTTGATCCCTACATCAACGTCGATCCGGGAACTATGTCACCTTTCCAGCATGGTGAGGTATTCGTTACCGACGACGGCGCTGAGACCGACCTTGACCTCGGTCACTATGAGCGTTTCGTAGACGAGAATCTGTCGGTTCACTCCAATGTGACTACAGGCAAAATTTACTGGAACGTAATCACAAAAGAGCGCCGCGGCGACTATCTCGGAGGTACGGTTCAGGTAATCCCCCACATCACCAACGAGATAAAGGACAGAGTCTACAGCGCGGCTAATGAAGCAAATGCAGACGTAGTCATCACTGAGATAGGCGGTACAGTCGGAGATATCGAGTCAACGCCTTTCCTTGAGGCTATACGTCAGGTAGGCACCGAGCAGGGACGCGAGAACGTATGCTACATACACGTTACCCTTGTCCCCTATATCGCAGGCTCTGAGGAGCTGAAATCCAAGCCCACCCAGCACTCCACAAAGGAGCTTCTTTCAATAGGCATACAGCCTGATATCATCGTTTGCCGAACAGAAAAACGCATCCCCGACGATATGGCTGAAAAGATAGCCCTCTTCTGCAATATCCGCAAGGAGGACGTTATCCAGAACCTGACAGCTCCGTCACTGTATGAAGTTCCGCTGTGGCTGGAAAACGAGGGACTTGCTCACTCGGTATGCCGTCATCTCGGGCTCACAGACAATGCTCCCGACCTGACAGAGTGGACGGAAATGGTCCACAGAGCTGAAAACGCACACAAAAATGTAACTATAGGACTTGTTGGAAAATACGTGGAGCTCCACGACGCTTATTTATCAGTAGCAGAGGCGCTCCGTCACGGCGGTATCGTAAACGATGCGGCTGTGGATATAAAATGGATAGACTCCGAGGAGGTAACAGCCGAGAATGCTGCGGAAAAATTCGCAGATTGCAGCGGACTGATAGTTCCAGGCGGCTTCGGTCATCGAGGAGTTGAGGGCATGATAGAAACTATCCGCTATGCCCGTGAGAATAATGTGCCGTTCTTCGGAATATGTCTTGGTATGCAGATGTCAGTCATTGAATATGCAAGAAACGTCTGCAAGCTGGACGGTGCAAATTCCGCAGAGTTCGGAGAAACTCCCTATCCCGTTATCGACATCATGGACGAACAGAGAAACATCGACCAGAAAGGCGGCACCATGCGTCTTGGTCTGTATCCCTGCAAGCTTAGCGAGGGATCCAGATGCCGCGAGATATACGGCGATGAGCTCATTTATGAGCGCCACCGCCACCGTTATGAATTCAACAACGCATACCGCAAGGTACTGACTTCAAACGGACTTCACATTGCAGGACTTTCACCGGACGAAAAGCTGGTTGAAATAGTAGAGCTCCCCACACACCCGTGGTTCGTGGGAGTTCAGTTCCACCCCGAATTCAAATCAAGACCAAACAAACCGCACAAGCTGTTTGCGGATTTTATAAGAGCTTCGCTCGAAAACAACTAAGGAGGATTTTATTATGGAAAAGGTAACAGATTATTTTGGCTCAATGGTATTCGACGACAGGATAATGAAAGCAATGCTTTCTGAAAAGGTGTACAAATCACTGAAAAGAACGATAGACAGAGGTACTCCTCTTGATATATCCGTAGCAAATGCAGTTGCAGCTGCTATGAAGGACTGGGCTATCGAAAAGGGCGCTACTCACTATACTCACTGGTTCCAGCCAATGACTGGCGTTACTGCCGAGAAGCACGACAGCTTCATCTCTCCTGCACCAGACGGTAGAGTTATCATGGAGTTCTCGGGCAAGGAGCTCGTAAAGGGCGAGCCTGACGCTTCATCGTTCCCATCGGGCGGACTTCGTGCAACATTTGAGGCAAGAGGCTATACAGCATGGGATCCTACTTCATATGCTTTCATCAAGGACGGAACTCTGTACATTCCTACTGCTTTCTGTTCATACACAGGCGAGGCACTTGACAAGAAAGTTCCGCTTCTCCGTTCTATGGAAGCTATCAACAAGCAGGCTCTGCGTATCTTAAAGCTCTTCGGAAACACAAGCGTCAAGAGCGTAAAGACTTCCGTTGGTCCCGAGCAGGAATACTTCCTTGTTGACCGTGATATGTGGAAGAAACGTAAAGACCTTATCATGACAGGACGTACACTGTTCGGTGCTATGCCTCCAAAGGGACAGGAAATGGACGACCACTACTTCGGCTCTATCAAGCCAAGAGTTGCCGAGTACATGGCTGATCTTGATTCAGAGCTCTGGAAGCTGGGTATCTATGCCAAGACAAAGCACAACGAGGTTGCACCTGCACAGCATGAGCTTGCTCCTATCTACGATACAACAAATATTGCTGCCGACCACAACCAGCTCACAATGGAAGTAATGCAGAAAGTTGCTCTCCGCCACAATCTGGTTTGCCTGCTTCACGAAAAGCCATTCGCAGGCGTAAACGGTTCGGGTAAGCACAACAACTGGTCTATCTCCACAGACCAGGGCGAGAATCTCCTCTCACCCGGTGAGACACCTGCTGAGAACGCACAGTTCCTGCTCTTCCTTGCAGCTGTTATCAAGGCTGTTGACGATTATCAGGATCTTCTGAGATTGTCCGTTGCAACCGCAGGCAACGACCACAGACTTGGTGCTAACGAAGCTCCTCCTGCTGTTATCTCTATCTTCCTCGGCGACGAGCTCACCGCAGTTCTGGACGCTATCGAGGCTGATAAGCCTTACGGCGGTACAAAGAAAGAAAAAATGCAGCTTGGCGTTGATGTTCTGCCTAAGTTCAGCAAGGATTCCACTGACCGTAACAGAACTTCCCCATTCGCATTTACAGGAAACAAGTTCGAGTTCCGTATGCTTGGTTCTTCCAACAGCATCTCCTGCGCTAACATTCACCTCAACGCTGCTGTTGCAGAAGAGCTGAAACAGTTCGCAGACAAGCTTGAAAAGGCTAAGGACTTCAACAAGGCGCTCCACGACCTTATCAAGAAGACCATCAAGGAGCACAAGAGAATAATCTTCAACGGCAACGGCTATGACGATGCATGGATAAAGGAAGCTGAAAAGCGCGGCCTCTGCAACTATAAGACCACTGCTGACGCTATGCCTCACATCTGCGACAAGAAGAACGTGGAAATGCTCACATCTCACGGTATCTTCACAGAAGCCGAGATATTCTCACGCTGCGATATCATGCTTGAGAACTACATCAAGACAGTAAACATCGAGGCTGTTACAATGATAGACATGGCTCGCAAGGAGATTATCCCTGCTGTTGCTAAATTTGCTGCTGATACTGCTTCTGCTGTATCCGTTAAAAAGAGCGTATCCAAGGTAGCCTGCAAGTATGAAACAAAGCTTGTTACAGACCTTTCAGAGCTCATCGACGAAATGGACGCCGCAACAAGCAAGCTTGAAAAAGCTGTTGCAGACTTCAAGAAGATAGATGTTATCATCAAGGCTTCCGAGTTCGTCCGCGACACTATGCTCCCTGCAATGGATAAGCTCCGTGCAGCTGCTGACAAGGCTGAAACTATGACAGCTGAGGACTATTACCCATTCCCGACATATGACAAGCTTCTTTTCGGAGTGTGATATAAATGAGATTTACAAAAATGCAGGGCTGCGGCAATGATTACGTGTACGTAAACTGTTTTGAGGAGAGCGTAAGCTCTCCCCAGCAGCTTGCCTGCGCAGTAAGTGACAGACACTTCGGTATCGGCTCGGACGGTCTGGTGCTGATATGCCCAAGTGAGAAAGCCGACTGCAAAATGCGTATGTTCAATCCTGACGGCAGCGAGTCCGAGATGTGCGGCAATGCCATTCGCTGTGTGGCAAAATACGTCTACGACAGGGATATTATCCACAAAAAAGAGATATCCGTTGAAACGCTGGCAGGCATAAAGCTGATAACTGTAAACACTGATGAAAACGATATCGCACGTACCCTCACAGTTGATATGGGAGCTCCCATAACCGAGGCGGCTGAGATACCTGTTACAGCTGATGTATCTCCTGTTAAAGACCTGAAGCTTTCAGCATTCGGCAGGGAGTTCACCTTTACCTGCGTGTCAATGGGCAATCCCCACGCAGTTACATTCATAGACGAAGACGTCAGCACATTTGATGTTGAGAAATACGGAAGAGTTTTCGAGCAGGACGCACACTTTCCACGTAAGGCTAATATCGAGTTCGTAAACGTTCTCTCCCCCACGCATCTGAAAATGCGCGTATGGGAGCGCGGTACAGGAGAGACGCTTGCCTGCGGAACAGGCACCTGCGGAACTGTTGCGGCGGCTTGTCTTAACGGTATCAGTCCACGGGAGCCCGTAACGGTAGACCTGCTTGGCGGTCAGCTGACAATAGAATGGAACGCGGAGGACGGTCACATCTACATGACAGGTCCTGCGGAATTTACATTTGACGGAGAGTATTACAATGGCTAAATTCAATGAAAATTTTTTAGAATTAAAAGAAAGCTACCTCTTTAGCGAGGTAGCTAAACGTGTTTCTGTATTTCAGCAGAAAAATCCCAACAGATCAGTAATTCGTCTTGGTATCGGCGACGTTACCCTGCCCCTCGGAAAAACTGTAGTGGAGGCTATGCACTCCGCCGCTGATGAAATGGGCAAAGCCGAGAGCTTCCGCGGATACGGTCCCGAGCAAGGATATGACTTTCTCCGCGAGGCTATACAGGGACATTACAAGACATTCGGCGTGGAGCTTGACACCGACGAGATTTTCGTTTCCGACGGTGCTAAGTCCGACACAGGTAACATCACCGACCTTTTCTCAAAGGATAACACAGTTCTGATACCCGATCCTGTGTATCCCGTTTACGTGGATACAAATACCATGAATGCCAGAAACATCGTTTTTATCAACGGAACTGCGGAAAACAACTTCCTGCCTATGCCCGATAAGAGCGTTCACGCTGATATAATCTATATCTGCTCCCCTAACAATCCTACGGGAGCCTGCTACAACAGGGCTCAGCTCCGCGAATGGGTGGATTACGCCCTCAAAAACGACGCTGTTATACTCTTTGATTCGGCTTACGAGTGCTTTATCTCGGACAGTGAACTCCCACACAGCATCTATGAGATAGAGGGCGCAGAGAAGTGCGCTGTGGAGTTCTGCTCCCTGTCCAAGACCGCAGGCTTTACGGGTACACGCTGCGGATATACCATAGTTCCAAAGGCTATAACCTCAAAGTCCGCAGACGGCAGAGAAATGAGCCTTAACAAGATGTGGAACCGCCGTCAGTGCACCAAATTCAACGGCGTTCCCTACATCGTACAGCGTGCCGCAGCAGCTGTTTTCAGCGAAGCAGGCATGGCAGAAGCAAAAGCCATGATAGCTCATTATATGGAAAATGCAAAGATAATCTCAGATACCATGACAGAGCTGGGAATACGCTATACAGGCGGTATCAACTCCCCTTACATCTGGTTTGAGTGCCCATTCGGCATGGACAGCTGGCAGTTCTTCGATTTCCTGCTTGAAAAGGCAGGCGTTGTAGGAACTCCCGGTGCAGGCTTCGGTCAGAACGGCAATAACTGGTTCAGACTGACAGCCTTCAACAACAAGGAAAATACCGTTGAAGCAATGAAGAGATTCCGTTCAATTTTAAAGTAACCTTCCCCTCCTTATATAATTAAAACCACACGTTATCCACAACACTTATATAGGGGGTTTATGCTTATTATTGAGGGAAACGCTTTCCTCAGAAAGGTTTCCCCCATTAATAGCTATAACCTTTTATATAAATGTTGCGGTTTAAACGTGTGGTTTTAGTTTTATATGCTATTCTTTAAGCTTTCCGACAACTACCTGACGCTGTTTACCGTCATCGGTGCACGATATAACAGTAAGTCTGTTATCGCCGAAATCATTCAGAACACTGACATTATCGGGCTCGACTATACTGTATTCCGTTACGATATACTCATATTTCGTGCGCTTTTCGTCAATATCCGCAAGATACATCTTATCGCCTATCTTTATCTTGTCAAGGTCGTTGAATATCTCGGCATATACAGTACTGTTATGACCGCAGATACAATAATTGCCCTTGCCGAGAGCTCCTGTACCTTCAAAATGTCCTGCCGAGACCTGAAGCTGCTTTGAACCTGTTCCCTCAAGAACAGGTACTTTTATATCAAGGCAAGGTATCTCGAAATTGATATTATCTTTAAGCAGTCTGCGGAGATATATTTCACGGCTTATCTTCCTGTACCCATAGACAGAGAGTACACCAACGCCGATAACTATCATTATAATTTCCATAATACGCATCAGTCTGCGTTTTTTTATCTTTTCCATATCGCTCCCTCTTTCGTTTTGCTCTTATTATACCACTTTTAAGGCTGAAGCGCAACATATTTTACTCATTATGGAGCTGCACCTTCAATTCCAATAAAAAAATAAAAAGCGACTACACTATTGCGCAGCCGCTTATGGTTAATTGAGTCAAGAAAGAAAGTGAACCATGATTCACTTTCATATCTTGATTTTGGCTTTTCAGCCTTTTGGATAATGGGGTATGCCGAAATGTGGGGTAATGGTTTATGACTTTTAAATATATGTTATAGCCTCTATAAACTTTCCTTTAACTTGATTATATTATACCATACCGCCTGTGACAAATGCGTTACACAAAGTATAGTATTTATGAATATTCAGTTAATTTTTAATTAACATTTTGTAAACAATGCCGCTGAACCGTAGTTTTGCTCCATTATATTTTACTAATCGTATATCCAATAGTAGGTTAAACAGTATACAATATGCTTATATCCAGTTGAATTCCTCATTAATAGAAGCCGCATTTCCTTTGAGCTCATAGGCGCTTGTATTCAGTCCGAGACTGCCGTGGCGCTTTATGATTATATCGCTAATGCCTGCATTATCGAAGCAGTCCCTCATATCCTTGACCAATTGACGCAGGTGGTCTCCCTTTTCTGGATCACCGTCCCAAAGTATGCCAAGCAGGTCGCCGTTTGTACACATAGCCCCGTTTTTATAGACCAGATACGCAAAAAGCTCCATAGTAAGCCTGCGCTTGAATGTAAAGGGCTCGCCCTTGAAGAATACTGCGAAATGCCCGTCACAGCGCACCACCAGCGGTGAAATAGTCTGCTTCAAGGGATAGCGCAGGTGCTTCAGAGCCTCCAGCACATCGTATTCATCATAGGGCTTTTCGATAAAGCCGCTGCAATACAGGCGCAGAGCGTCCCTTGCATATTCGGGGTGTCCCGTAACGAATATGACATTGAGCTCAGGCTGTACCTGTTTAAGGTGATTGGCAGCTTCAATACCGCTGAGCCCAGGCATTTCAATGTCAAGGAAAAGCACATCGGGATTATGCTCAGCCACAAGGTCAATGGCTTTGGCGGCATTTTCCGCAAAATAATGCGAACCCATAGGATCAATGGAGTTCATCACCATTTTCATCATGCGTCTTGATGACTCGTTATCGTCTGCAAATACGGTTATCATACATCATTCTCCCCTTTTTCATTAGCATATCTTATATCTTTGAGAAAAATTCTGGCACAGTATCCGTTATCCTCGGGAATAAGCTCCAGAGTGCCCTTATTATTGACCGCAAGTCTTGCTCGGACGTTGGCAACTCCGATACCGCGGCGTTTTTCCTGTTTTTCTGTCAGATTGAGCTTTCCCTGTCCGATATCGCGGACTTCAATAATTATGCCGCTCTCCTCGTCGCGCTGTATTATCTGTACAACGCCGCCATTCTCTCTTGCGGCTACTCCGTGCCGAACTGCGTTCTCCACAAGGGGTTCAACGCTGAGAGCAGGAAGCATGAAGTCCTCGTTGTCAATATCGTATTCCACTGTGAGCCTGTCACCGAAGTTCATTTTTTCAAGGGCAAGATAAGCCTTGATGTTTTTCAGCTCCTGCTCAAAGGTGATAGGGTGGGTATTGCCGATATTATCGAAATTTGCCCTCAGATACCGTGAAAAATTTCTGATACTGTCATATATCTCGGGATAATCCATGCACCTCGCCTGTATGGCAAGCAGTGAATTATTGATAAAATGAGGCTGTATCTGTGCCATAAGAAGCTCGTTGTTCTGCCTTTCAAGTGCGAGCTCGCTTGCGTGGAGCTTCTGCTGTACCTTGCTGTGATGTATCGCCGCAAGATAGAAATAGTATATCAGCATTTCCATTGCGGCTATATCGGTAGTGTGATTGACGATAATGTTTTCGTATTCCAGATAGACAGTGATTATGGTGCTAAAAGACATAAAGAATACTATTATCGCCTTTGAACGCTCGTTGTTTCTGATAAAATAGTTGGAATAAAAGGTCAGCAGCAGGATATAGAAGCATACGACTATGGCAGGTACCACTTTCAGCTTTCCCGAAATAAAATTATGGTCTTCTGTGTAGGCATAGATAAAATTAGTGCCGAAAAGGTCAGATACCGCCAATGCTACATTTATTATGTATGGTATAACCAGCAGGAATTTATGCTTTATGGGAGCGATAAGGTAAAGCTCAAGCAATATGAGCAGCGGATTCAGCGAGTAGGTTATCGCCGATTTTACGTATCTTATCCATATAGGCTTATTATATGTGTCGCACCAGTATTCCACGTATTCACATACGGTAATGATGAATACAAGGCTTGCTATCGCCCATACGTACTGAACTCCGTCTATCTTTATGCGGCGGTTTACAAGCATTATGATTAAAAGTCCCAGAAGCAGCATCAGCGTCATGTAGCTCTGTCCGATAAATTCTATTATTATATTCATGGATTGCCCCCTTTCAGAAAAATTATCTGTTCAAATAAAAAGCGTCCTCAAAGGAAACACTTATCCCTCTGAGAACACTTATTACATCTATCCTATCTTAAAAAGAGCGCAGTTATGCTGTACTGTAGAATTTGCTTCGGTGTTGTGCGTCATTTTATCAGTATAGTTCATCATATCATTGTCAACTCTTTTCGGTGATAATTTGCCTATAAAAATATTATAGATATTATTATAACACATTCTTAGTCAGATTAAATTAATAATTTATAAACAAATTTTACCGTCGGTTGATGTTGACGCAGATATTACTGCTTGTATTCAAAACTTTTTTATTCTGTGCACATGAGTTTAAACCGCAAAGTTTTTGCCGATAAACTCCCATTTCTTATCCCTTGAAGCCGTTATCACCTCTATATCCTCGTCGGTAAGGTGCTTGAAGCGTCCCTGCTTTTTCAGATAAGCCTCCACGCTGGTAAACTCCTTGGGCTTGTGATTGAGCTTGAATTCGCCATTTTCGTACTCCGCAAGATACCACAGTCCGCAGTCAACGACCTCCTTGGCTATCTCAACAGTCTCGTCGGGAGCAACTCCCCAGCCTGTAGGACATGGAGCGATCACGTGGATATACTTTGTACCCTGAATCTGTGAAGCCTTCTGCACCTTCTGAATGAAATCGTAGATATAACCCACGCTTGCAGTTGCAGCATATGGAATATCATGTGCTGCGGCTATCTCGAACATATTCTTCTTGGGACGGATATTTCCGTGGATATTCTTTCCTGCCGGAGTAGTTGTGGTCTTTGCACCGAAAGGCGTGAGACCGCTTTTCTGTATGCCCGTATTCATGTAGGCTTCGTTGTCGTAGCAGATATAGATGATATTGTCGTTGCGGTCAATAGCTCCCGAAAGAGCCTGTATACCGATATCTGCCGTACCGCCGTCGCCTGCAAAGCCAACTGCCGTGAAATTCTTTATTCCCCTTGCGCGGAGACCTGCTTCGACGCCTGTGAGCATGGAGGCTGTACCTGCAAAGGTCGAGATTATGGAGTTGTTTGAGAAGCAAAGCTGTGGGAAGTTAAAGCCTACTGCCGACATACAGCCCGCAGGCAGAACCGATACCGCATTTGGTCCGAGGACCTTCAGAGCCGCTCTTACAGCAAGACTTCCGCCGCAGCCTGCACAGGCTTTGTGTCCGTAGAAAAATTCCTCACGTGAAATGCTGTCTGCAACCTTATTTGCCATTGCTCTCGCCTCCTATTCCTATAAAATTGACACTTTCCGTGCCATTTGCGATGTCATTGTATATCTTCTCAATATCAGAAGCGGAGATATTACGTCCGCCCAGACCGCCAATGAAGTTATAACCCTTTACGTCAGCTCCTGCCTTTTTCAGGGCGGAATTAACATTGGTGAAAACCGTTCCCTCATTGCCGAAGCTGACGTCCTTTTCAAGAACTGCATATGCCTTGGCATTGCGAAGTACATCAGCTATCTCAGCATTTGGGAATGGTCTCATGTAGCGAATGCGGACAACGCCTGCCTTTACGCCATTTTCGCGGAGCTTATCCGCAGTCTCACGGCAGAGACCTGCGATACTGCCCAGAGTAACGATAATGTAGTCAGCGTCCTCGGTATGGTAATTTTCAAGCAGTCCTGTGTATTTCCTGCCGAATATCTCGGCAAAAGCCTTTTCAGTCTCGGCAATGACTTCACGAGCCGCAAGTACGCCCTCATGCTCCTTGTATTTGAAGATGTAGTTGGTATCGGGACCTGCTGAAAACGCCATATTCTTGGGAGACTCAAGGTCTATGCGGTTGTCTGTCTCATAGGGCGGCAGGAACCTGTCTGCCTGTTCCCTTTCGGGGATATCCACTGTTTCGTATGTATGAGTAAGCACAAAGCCGTCCAGATTAGCCATATAGGGCGTGGAAACGCGCTTGTCCTCAGCTATCCTGTAGCTCATAAGCGCAAGGTCGAGAGCCTCCTGAGCATTTTCGGCGTATGCCTGAATCCAGCCGCTGTCCAGCTGTGAAAGGCTGTCGCGCTGGTCGCCGTAGATATTCCACGGCAGAGCAGTTGAACGGTCTGCGTTCATCATTACTATGGGGAAACGTCCGCCCGATGCATAGTAGAGACATTCAGCCATATAGAGAAGTCCCTGAGAGGAGGTCGCCGTAAAGGCTCTCGCGCCTGCGGCGCTTGCTCCTATAGCGCATGACATAGCCGAATGCTCGGACTCAACGTGTACGTATTCAGCGTTGAGACTGCCGTCCTCAACCATTTCCGAAAGGCGCTCAACAACTATGGTCTGTGGAGTTATAGGGTAAGCCGAAATGACCTGCGGACGTGCAAGGCGTATGCCCTCGGCAAAAGCCTCGTTGCCTGATAAGAATTTTTTGCTCATTTGCGCTCCGCCTCCATTTCTATTGCCTTTATCTTACATATTTTCGCGCATATTCCGCAGCCCTTGCAGAAATCGTAGTCGATGACTGCCTTGCCGTCCTGTATGGATATAACTCCGTCGGGACAGTAGAGATAGCACTGCTCACAGCCCACGCATTTTGCGCTGTTTATAACAGGTCTTATGCTTCGCCAGCCGCTGTTGACGGTAGTGAGATAGCCTGCTTCAAATGACGTATTCTCAGGAACTTCATCGAATGTGAAGCTCTTTTTCTCTCTGATATGCGGTCTCACTTTGCCACCTCCTGAACAGCTCTGAGAAGCGCGTTTATATTGCGCTCCTGTATTTTCTGCGGCATATAGCCTTTTATAGCTTCTGCTGCATTGTCAGACGAAACGACTCCCGAAAGCCCGATAAGAAGCCCGAACATAACTGTATTTACTGTGGGAAGTCTGAATTCTGCGGCTATTTTCTCAGCGTCAAAAGTACAGACTCCGCTTATATCGTTCTTGGAATTGGCTATAATTTTTCCGCTGTCTTTCAGCAGTTCAAGAAGCTGAGGACTGTACAGTGTATCATCGAGGATAACGATATAGTCAGCTTTTTCGGTCTGGCTTCTGTCCACAACAGGCTTTGTATCAAGCTTGGTGAATGCTCTTACGGGAGCTCCGCGGCGCTCGGGACCGAATGACGGAAATGCAAGAGCATACTTATCGTCATCATCTATCGTATAGGCTGCTCCGAGAAGCTTTGCGGCTGTAAATGCACCCTGACCGCCTCTTCCGAGCCATAGAATCTCTTTCATACCATTTCTCCTATCGTTTTAATATGTATTAATTATACACCTGTTTTTCGTAGGTGTCCAATACGATAGATTTATCATAGGTTATAGGGAAATGCTATAGCCTAAGCAGAGCTTCACAAAAGAAAAAAGTCCGAATCATCGGACTTTTCATGCTATTTATTAGTGCTTCAAAGCTTTTGTCTTACTTTATGAGATATGCTCTGCACGGAGCTCCGTCACAGCCGCCTAAATTAAGCGGAGCTGCGCTGAGGATGTATCTTCCCTCGTCAACATTGTCAAGCACTATCCCCTCCAGCAGAACGACCTCAGCTCCAAGCAGGATAAGATGAACTTCCTTTGGCGCGTCCTCGGGACCTACTGTCTGGCTTTCGTTTCCGAGAAGCTTTATGCCTGCCTCTGCAAAAAAACGTGCTGCCTCGGCAGTTACCGTAGCTTTTCCTGCGATAAGTATGCGCTCAGCCGCGCCTGCTGATTTGGCTTTTTCCATTATGCCTGCTGCGTCAGCTGCCGTAACATTGCCGTCATGACGCGCCACAAAGCAGTCCCCCACAAAGGGCACAAGTCCCAGCTGGTCTATGGTCTTTCCGTCATTGAGAAAATGGAACGGCGCGTCAGCGTGAGTTCCGTTATGAGCGCACATCGAGAGCTGTGTCAGATTGCATACGTCGCCTTTTGTTACGCTTAATAGCTGCGTGTTCTGCGGCGCTGGATCCCCAGGGAACACCTTGCAGGAGAATACCTCCTGAGAAATGTCGATTATCTTGTTCATTTTTACCTCATATCCTTTTCTGCATTGTTATGTACCAAAGCTATGTAATTATTATATCACAGTTCTTTTGACAATACAACAAAAATCCGCAGCTCTGGTTTATGAACTGCGGATTTTTTTATTCAGATACGATATGAGCAAATGAAAAACTCATTCCATGGGCATTTTCTTTCTTATATCGTTAAGTCGGTTCAGTGCATTTTCGAGAGTTTCGTTCTTCTTTGCATAGTGGAATCTTATATAGCGGTTTTCAGGCTCCTTGAAGAAGCTTGAACCTGGAACTGCTCCCACGCCCACATATTCTGCAAGCTTTTCACAGAATACAAGGTCGCTCTTATAGCCGAACTCCGAAATATCGAGAAGTATGTAGTAAGCTCCCTCAGGCACGGTATGCTGTATGCCGATGTCGTCAAGTCCGCGGAGGAAAAGGTCGCGCTTTTCGGTATACTTGTCCTGTAACCACTTGTAGTAATCGTCGCCGAAGCGGAGTCCTGTAACAGCAGCCTCCTGCAATGGCGCAGCAGCGCCAACTGTGAGGAAGTCATGCACCTTTTTCACAGTATCTATGATATGTGGCGGAGCTATGACATAGCCCAGTCTCCAGCCTGTTATGGAGTATGTCTTGCTGAGTGACGAGCAGGAGATAGTTCTCTCCCACATATCTGGCAGGCTTGCAAAGTAAACGTGCTTATGGGGCGCATAAACGATGTGCTCGTAAACCTCGTCCGTGATAACGAAGGTGTCATACTTCTTGGCAAGGTCTGCGATTATCTGAAGCTCTTCAAGGGTGAACACCTTGCCGCAGGGATTTGAGGGATTGCAGAGAATCAAAGCCTTTGGGTGCTGCTTGAAAGCGGCTTCAAGCACGTCTGCGTCAAAGCTGAATGCAGGCGGTATCAGTGGAACGTAGATTGGCTCAGCTCCCGAAAGAATGGTGTCTGCGCCGTAGTTCTCATAAAAGGGCGAGAACACGATTACCTTGTCTCCCGGATTTGTAACGGACATCATTGCCGCCATCATGGCTTCTGTGCTTCCGCAGGTGACTACTATCTCACCGTTGGGATCTATCTGACGTCCCATAAGACGGGACTGCTTCTCGGCAAGAGCCTCGCGGAAATTCTGAGCTCCCCATGTTATGGAATACTGGTGGAAGTCCTCCCGTGTGACCTCTGCAAGGCGGTCAAGTATCTCCTTTGGCGGCTCGAAGTCGGGAAAGCCCTGGGAGAGATTTACTGCGCCGTATTTATTGGAGATTCTCGTCATACGTCTTATGACAGAATCGGTAAAAGTCGCTGTTCGGTTTGAAAGTTCTGGCATATTTTTTCTCCTTAAAAAATATTAAATGAATCGGGCGGATAATATCCGCCCCTACAAAAATAATTTGTAGGGGGCGATGTCCACATCGCACCGATTTTTACGGGCTGATGTAGGCATCAGCCCCTACAATCATCTCTTATATTATAACATTATTATATATTGTAGTCAATATTTCTCTCGTCGATAACTCTTCTGGACTTGTGCTCGGAACGTGTATTCAGACCGCCGTCAGGGTGAACTACTACTCTTGCAGGCTTAACACCGATACGAGCCTTGAGTGCTGCACTTACCTCTGCTGCTACTGTTTCGTCGTCCTTTGCAACACCTGCTGCCTTCTCAACCTCAACTGCATACTTGCTTGTGAAGTCCTTCTCGAAGATACGGATAAGGTACTCGCCTGTCAGGTCGCTCTGCTCACGGATAACAGCCTCGATATCGCTTGGGAATACATTAACAGCGGAAACGATGAACATATCGTCCTTTCTGCCGAGAATGCTGATCCTGCCGTGTGTACGTCCGCAGCGGCATTTTGTTGTGTCAATGCGTCCGATATCGCCTGTCTTGAATCTGATAAGAGGTCTTGCGTGCTTGCGGAGAGTTGTGAATACAAGCTCACCTGTCTGACCTGGTTCAAGAACCTCGCCTGTGTGGATATCAACTGTTTCAACAAGGATATGGTTCTCAGCGATGTGAAGTCCGTCGTGGTATTCGCACTGTGCAGCGCAGGCACCGAAAATATCGGACAGACCGTAGAAGTCAAATACCTCTGCGCCCCATATCTCCTCGATAGCCTTTCTTGTAGCGTCGATAGAACCGCCGAGCTCACCTGCAACGATTATCTTCTTGATGTTAAAGTCCTTCTTGGGATCGTAGCCTGCCTTGAGAGCCTTTTCACCGAGCTGCCATGCGTAGGAAGGTGAAGTCCAGATAACTGTAGGCTGATATGTTTTAAGTATGAAGAGAAGTCTCTCGCTGGGGAGAGTACCGCCCCAGATACATAATGCACCAAGGTTCTGTGCGCCGATTACGTCAGGTCCGCCAACATAGAGTGAGAAGTTGAGAGCGTGTACGTAGCGGTCATTCGGTCTCATTCCTATCTGCCAGAACCAGCGGCTCTCAGTGTCCTGAAACTCGTCGAAGTCCTTCTTTGTGAATGGGCTCATTGTAGGTACGCCTGTGGAACCCGATGATGTTGAGATGAAAACTACGTCCTCTTCGGGAACTGCTGCCAGCTCGCCGAGGAATGAACCAACGCCCTGAGTGTCGCGCTGTGTTTTCTTGTTGATGAACGGGAACTTCTCGATGTCCTTGAGAGTCTTGATGTCCTCGGGCTTTACACCTGCTTCATCAAATGAACGCTTGTAGTAAGGAGCGTTGTCGTATGCGAACTTCACGATCTCCTTCAGGTCTTCAAGCTGTCTCTTTTCCAGTTCCTCACGGGGAAGAGTTTCAAGCTCCTCGTTCCAGAATTTGTTATTGATATCTCTGCTCATTGTATTTATCCTCCATATTCTATTATATATATCTGTTTGGTATGTTTTAATTATACACCCCTTGATGACATTTGTCCAATACCAAAGGGTTATTCCGAGTTATAAGCTAAGACTATAGCTTATATGTATGGCTTTCAAGTGATATTAAGATAAGCCTTTATCTCGTCGATGTATATCTCAGCCATTTCGCTGAGTATCACGTTTTTCAGCGTGATATAGCCTATTTCCATTATCTCGTCGGAGTCGTCCTCAAAGGGAACGGCGATGTAGTCGCTGCCGTTGAGCTCCTCGCAGATGATTCCAGAGCACAGTGTATAGCCGTTAAGTCCTATCATCAGGTTCAGCATTGTGGCTCTGTCGTTAGCCTTGATAGTACGCTGATAGTCGGCAGTGCTGAGAAGCTCCTCAGCCAGATAGAATGTGCTGTTGTCGCCCTGCTCGAATGAAAGGCAGGGGTAATCAGCAAGCTGCTCAAAGGTTATCTTCTTTTCCTTGGCAAGTGGGTGTCCTTTCCACAGGTAAACGAAGGGACTGCACTTTGTCAGCGTATGGAACTCCAGACCGTTTGAGTGGAGCAGCTTTGTTATGGACTTGCGGTTGAAGTCGTTGAGGTAGATAATGCCTATCTCGCTTCGCATTGTGGCAACATCGCTTATGACCTCGGCAGTCTTGGTCTCGCGGACTGCAAATTCGTACTCCGCTGTGTCGAACTCCTTGACCATTTCCACGAAAGCCTTTACCGCAAAGGAGTAATGCTGAGTGGACACTCCGAACTTCTTTTTTACGTTTCCCTTGCTGATATATTTCTCAGCAAGAACGTCGAACTGGCCTACCACCTGACGGGCATACTGTATGAACTCAGCACCGTCATTGGTAAGGGTAACTCCCCTGCCGCTGCGGTTGAATATCTTGATGCCTATCTCCTTTTCAAGCTCCTGCACCGACGATGTCAGTGAGGGCTGAGACACGTAAAGCTGCTCAGCCGCCTTGTTCATTGAGCCTGTTGCAGATATTGCAAGTATGTATTTAAGCTGCTGTAAAGTCATTGTGTACCTCCATTAATTCTCAGACGGGACGTCGAGGACGCCGTCCCCTACACATAGTTCTTAGTTCTTCTGCTCACTAATCAAAGAGCCCCGTGCTGAAATAGCGGTCTCCGCGGTCAGGGAATACGGTCACGATATTGCCCTTTGCGCCGCTTTCGATGAGCTTGAGGACTGCCGCCATAGCCGCTCCCGATGAGGAGCCTGCGATAACGCCCTCGGTCTTTGCCAGCAGACGGGCTGTATTGAAAGCCTCTTCGTCGTTTATCTTGATTACCTTGTCCACAAGGGACATATCCATTGTCTCTGCGATGAAGTCGTTTCCGATACCCTCGATGTTGTAGTCAGAATGCTCTCCGCCGCCCATAGTAGAGCCTACAGGATCTGCAAGTATGCCCTTTGCATTGGGTACGCGCTCCTTGATATAGCGGAGTATTCCCGTGTAAGTACCGCCGCTGCCTGCGCCTGCAACTACGTAGTCTATCCTGCCGTCGAGAGCTTCAAATATCTCCCTGCCTGTAGTTTCGTAATGTGCAAGCGGATTGCTCTGATTCTTGAACTGCTCCAGTGAGATAGAGCCGGGTATCTGAGCCTTTATCTCCTCAGCCTTTGCAACAGCTCCCAGCATTCCCTTTTCACGGGGAGTATTTATTACCTCTGCCCCCAGTGCGCGGAGGAGAGACTGCTTCTCGGCTGAGAATTTCGTGGGAACTACAAATATTATCCTGTAGCCGCGGTTCAGAGCCGCAAATGCTATGCCAAGACCTGTGTTTCCTGCGGTTGCTTCAACGATAGTGCCGCCCTTTTTAAGAAGCCCTTTTTTCTCGGCGTCGTTTATCATGTAGAGACCTGTTCTGTCCTTGACACTGCCCGAGGGATTGTAGAGCTCCAGCTTCGCAAAGACGTTCACGCCCTCATTCTGAACGAGATTTCCAAGCCTTACCAGAGGTGTATCTCCGATGAGAGCCTGCATTGAATCATAGTATCTCATATATATTATCTCACTTTCTCTCTGATTTTGCAATAGCCTGTTCGATATCTGCGATAATATCCTCAATATTTTCTATTCCGACCGATAAACGGATAAGTCCGTCGGTTATGCCGACTTTCTTTCTGATATCGGCAGGAATGGAAGCGTGTGTCATTGATGAGGGGTGGCATACAAGGGACTCCACGCCGCCGAGGCTCTCAGCCAGTGAGACAAGCTCCAAGCTCTCAAAGAATGTGTTTATGTCATAGTTTTCGTGAAGCTCGAATGATATCATAGCTCCGCCGTTCTTAGCCTGTCTGCGGTTTATCTCATAGCCCTGACTGCTTTCAAGTCCCGGGTAGTAGACGCTTTTTACTGCCTTGTGGTTTTCAAGGAGCTTTGCTATCTTCTCCGCATTCTCAACGTGTCTGTCCATGCGGACTGCAAGAGTTTTTATACCGCGGATAAGCAGGAACGAATCGAAAGGTCCGAGGACTCCGCCTGTGGAATTCTGGATAAATGCTATCTTTTCTGCAAGCTCCTTTGAGTTTACAACTGCAAGTCCCGAAACAACGTCGCTGTGACCGCCGAGGTACTTAGTAGCGCTGTGCACTACGATATCAGCGCCCAGCTCAAGGGGCTTCTGAAGATACGGCGTCATGAATGTATTGTCCACGATGACGAGAAGTCCGTGCTTGTGGGACACCTCTGCGACTGCCTTTATATCGGTAACTGTCATGAGCGGATTTGCAGGGCTCTCGATGATGACCGCCTTTACGTCGGAGCTTATCTGGCTCTCGTAAACTGCAAGGTCTGTAGTGTCTGCGATAGTGTATGTGATGTTAAAGTGGTCGAATACCTTGCTCAGCAGACGGAATGTGCCGCCGTAAACGTTGCTGGAGATAAGAACTCTGTCGCCGCTGTGAAGCAGGCTTAGAACTGCGGTAAGAGCAGCCATTCCCGAGCCGAATGCAAAGCCAGCAACGCCGCCTTCAAGGTCTCTGATAAGAGCTTCGAGAGCTTCACGGGTGGGGTTGCCTGTACGGGAGTATTCATAGCCGCGCATTTTGCCGAGACCGTCCTGCTTGTAAGTGGAGGTCTGGTATATCGGGATATTTACAGCGCCTGTGCGCTCGTCAATGGAGATGCCTCCGTGGATAAGTGTGGTTTCTGTATTTTTATAATTGCTCATAATAATTCTCCTTTTCTGTAGGGGCTGATGCCCACATCAGCCCGTCTGACATAATTCGTTAATTGCGGGGCGATGTGGGCATCGCCCCTACAAAATATATGGTTAATGACGTTTATTCGTAATCGTAGCCTGCGGTGTAGCTTGCAGATATCAGGCTCACGTTTTCAAATGCCTTCAAGCCGTCGTCTCTGCCGTCGAAATACTCGCTCTGCACCTTTTCAGGCGGCATATATGTGTCTATCTGAAAGCCGAGAGAGTACAGCGCTCTTGATACTTCATTGTAATCATATCCGCCGCGCATGACCTCGCCCATGCCCTCGGTTATCTGTTCGAGACGTTCAACACGTCTGGGGAACTCCCCTGTTTTTATGGGATAGTCAAAGACCAATTCACTGCCGAGAGCTGAAAGCTCCGCCATTTGCTTCAAGGTATCCGTGAATACGTCCAGCGTAAGGTAATAGGTAACTCCGAGGATACTGAAAAACGTCTTTTTCTTCGGATCAAAGCCTGCTGCAAGAAGCTTGTCGCACATTCGCTCGCGCTCGAAGTCAACAGGCACATAGTGGACATTATCGCGGATATTCCATTCAAGCTCCCGAATCTTTTCCAGCTTGTAGCGCTGAGTGTCGGGGTGGTCTATCTCGAATACCTCGATGTTTTCGTTGTCGTTGCGGAATGCAAAGGTATCAGAGCCTGCTCCGCAGATGACGTACTGTATCTTACCGTTTTCCTTTGCAAAATCCGCCAGCCTGCTCTCATTGAAGTGTATCCTTGACAGCGGTATTGGTGCGAAGTACTCGCTGATGACCTGCTCGGTGTCCTCACGGCTGAACCGCTGTGAGCCGTCCAGTCCGCTGCTGATGAGCTCGTAAATGCTGTCGTATTCCTCCTTGCCGAGCATATCGTAGGCAAGGTAGTCGTCGTATATCTTCTGACGCGCCCTGTTTGAGTGCCAGGCTCTAACAAAGGCGCATATCTTAGCGGTAACGCTTTCTCTTTCATTGACCATAGTAAATTCTCCCTAATAAAAAATGCGCAGAATGACATTCGCATTCTACGCATAACATTTTACTCGCTTAAAGTCAGGAGATGACGCAACATCGCTGAGCATAGGTATGCAGAATACGGATATCGTTTGACTTGTTCATACAACAACACTGCATACAACACATCATATTAGTTCTCATGTTCAGCACTCCTTTTTGTTAATCTCTTGTATTCCTATCGGAACTATATGCATTATAACATGATTAGCATACAATGTCAATAGGTTTAGACTATATTCGGCGATAGTTATAGAATTATTCTATTATTCCTGTAGGTTTTATAGATTTTGCAAAACTTGTAGGAGGAAGATATTGTCCGCCCGAGGTTTACGGTTAAATGATGAATAACACTCTGTAGGGGCTGATGCCTAACAGGCACCCGTACCCTCTGTCAGCTCTGCTGACATCTCCCCTGTACTACAGGGAGTCCCCCACATCAGCCCGACCAATTATTACGTAAACCAACGGGGCGATGTAGGCATCGCCCCCTACACACGGCAATTTTATTTGCAACGGGAATAACGGACGCCCAAAGGGCGCCCCTACAAGCTTTGCTCTCAACTCCCAACTAAAATAAAGAAAGCCAAAGAACGAACAATCATCGCTCTCTGGCTTTATCATCTTATATTTTTCCATTTTTTCCACCTTAAAGGAGCGCAGGCTCTGCGCTGTAGGGGCGGATATTATCCGCACGTGTAAAATGTTCTGTAAGCGATGTACGATCATCGGCATTGATAAGATTGAGCGAGTTTACGAGCGCCAACGTGGGAAGGGGGCGCAGGCTCTGCGCTTATCGTTTCCACCTTAAAAGTCGGTTCTGAAGCTTGTTAAACAGGAAAGTAACTCCTATTACCACAAAACCGATAACGAGAAGTCCTGTGATAGCACGTGTATAGTCGCCGAAGTCCGAATAATACTTTACATAGTAGCCCATTCCGTCCCTTGCGCCTATCATCTCCGCAGATGTAAGGAGTATGAATGATACGCTGAGTCCCTGATTGCAGCCCAGGAATATCTGCTGTAATGACGCAGGAAGTATTACTCTGAACAGCATTTCTGGCTTGCTTACGTTGAGTACCTTTGCCGAGTCGATTATCTTCTTGTCTACGCCGAGAACTCCGCTCATGGTTCCTGCGAATACAGGCCAGAATGTTGCGAGGAAGATAACGAATACGGATACTGACTTGAATGTTGGGAGAAGTGCTATTCCGTAGGGAATGTAAACTATAGGCGGTATTGAGCTGAAAAACTTTGTGATGTATGTGGCAGCTCCGCCTACTCTTGCGCTCCAGCCTATGAAAAGTCCCAGTGGGATAGCCACTGCAGCTGCAAGGATAAAGCCCTTGACAGTAGTTCCCAGTGAGCTGACTATATTGGTGAGGATAGCCGACCTGTCCTCGGTAAACTGGTGTATCACCTTGCCCGGTGCAGGGAAAAGCAGGTCGTTGAGCACGTTGTATTTTGCCGTTGCCAGTGACCATACTGCAAGAAGCACATATACAAATCCCGTTATATCCAGAAGAAGCGATACTCCCTCTTCCCTTTTGATAAATGCAGAAGCTGCAAGGACTATGACTTCAAGTCCAACTGCAAATATAATGAGTGAGCTTGTGAATACGTCCTTTGTGGACTTGTCGGGAAGAAGCTGTATAAGCAGAAGTGCTATGAACAGCAGATGTGTTATGCGGAGGTAGCGTTTTCTGAACGTCATAGTACCACCTCATCTCCGCCGATACGCGCGGCAATATCGCTGTAGAGCAGTGACAGGAGCCTGTTGCGGAACTTTCCGTACTCGTCTGTCTTTACTAATTCCTCACGTCTGCGGGGGCGCTCAAAAGGAACGTTCACTACCTCGTTTACTGTACCCGGGTGAGCTGTGAGAACTACTATCTTATCGGAAAGAAGTATAGCCTCGTCGATATCGTGAGTTACGAAAACAACTGTCTTGCGCTCCTCAGTACCGTCGCCCTCCCATAATTTAAGGAGAAGCTCCTGCAATATAACGCGGTTCTTTGCGTCGATAGCGGAGAACGGTTCGTCCATGAGGAGTATCTCGGTATCCATTGCAAGAGCTCTTGCAATAGCTGCTCTCTGCTGCATACCGCCTGAGAGCTGTGAGGGATACTTGCTGCCGAAGCCTGTAAGTCCAACCTTTGTGAGGAACTCGTCTGCTATCTTAGCGCGTTCGCTGCGCTTTACGTCGTGGCGTGACTGCTTTATGCCAAACTCGATGTTCTTTCTTGTAGTCATCCACGGGAACAGGGAGTAGTGCTGAAACACTACTCCGCGCTCTGTGCCTGTGCCGTGAAGCTCCTTGCCGTCTATCTGTACCGAGCCGCCTGCGGGAGTATAAAGTCCCTCAAGTACGCTGAGAAGCGTGGACTTTCCGCAGCCGCTGGCTCCGATAACGCTTACGAACTCTCCCCTGCCCACTCCGAATGATACGTCGTGGAGGGCGTTGAAGCTTCGTTTGTTTTCAATGTAATTGACCGTAAGGTCTTTTATCTCAATTTTATTCGTAGTCATCAAAATGCTCCTTTAATGATGAGTAGATGTCATCTTTACTCTCAGCTAAAATGCTGTCAAGAGCTTTCTTGTAGATGTCTGTGTTGTAGTGCGGCTCAATGTCGAAGTCCTCGGTGTAGCCAAGCTCTACGATAGTATCTTTAAGAGTCAGAGTACCCTGCTTGTCAGGATCGGGGCTTGATACGCTAAAGCCGCCGTAAACCTCTGTTTCGATGAAATCTTCCTCTATGTCGATGTATTTCTTAACGTCCTTTATTGTTTTTGCGTGGTCGCTCTGTGTAAGGTGGTAAGCCTTTATAAATGCTCTTTCGAGAGCTGTGAATGTGTTGGGGTTATCCTTTACAGCAGAAGTCTTTGCGACCTGACGGCAGCATGGCTGGTTCTCCAGTGCCTTTTCATGTGCGCAGTAGTAAACTACCTTGTAGCCCTGTGACTTTGCAAGTGAAGTGTATGGCGAATATGCCGAAGCTGCGTCGATATTCTTGTTGAGAAGAGCTGCATAAGCGTCCTTCTGGCTGTCAAAGTAAACGATATTTACCTTGTCAGCGCCCTCGCCTATCTCAATGTGTGCATTCTTGAGAAGTATCTGGAGCTCTGCGTCCTGAACGCTGTTCTTTACGGAAGCAACGTTTCTGCCCTTGAGTATCTCAACGCCCTGTTCGTCCTTGTCTGCGCATTCGGACTTGATAACGTAGCCGTGACCGTTTGTCATTGCTCCGCCGATGACCGAGATATCATGTCCCTGACTGAGGAATGTGAGAGTCGGTACAGAGCCGATGAACGCAACGTCAAGCTTGTCGGATTCAAGACCGTTTACCAGCTCTGCTGCGCTGGAGAACTGTGTGAGAGTAACGTTGAGTCCCTCTTCCTTGAAGTAGCCCTCCTCAGCAGCAACGAATGCAAGCAGATGAGCTGTTGAATTCAGGTAGCCGATGTTGATGTCGGTCTTTTCGGGCTTGCCGATAACTGCCTCAGCGCTGTCTCCGCAGCAGTCCTTCGGTTCCTCCTTGCAGCAGTCCTTTTCCTTGCCCTCGCAATAGTCTGTTGTGGTGTCTGCCGCTGTGGAAGCCTCTGTCTTTGCCTGTGTGCCTGTTTCTGTGCTGTTGGAGCTGCTGTTTAATGCTCCGCAGCCTGTGAGCAGCGAGAATGCTGCAAGTATAGAAATGTATTTAGCCTTGTTATTCATATTTATCACCTTTCAAATCTTAAAAACTATAAACTCATTATTCTTTCGGACGATTCAATCACGACATCGCATTCGCTCCGAATTGGTGATATTTCTGTAATTTCTCATGTTATTCACTCCTGTTTTCCTTTGATGAACTAATCTTACCATACCTATAGGCTTTTGTCCAATACGAAAGGACTATCGTTTATTATAGACAGGAGCTATAAGTCCTTATATAGCCGCAAAACGTTACTCAACTTATTTAACATATACAATAATTCTCCATGAAATTCAAAACTTTTTATGATATAATATATAATAGTTAATAATATGTATTCTGAATGATTAATGATAAATCTATGTATTGAGATAAATCACCTGTTAAAGGAAGGGATATGCATGATCGAACACAGAAAAAGAATAGCTTTATTTGTGGGACAGGCAGACGAATCATACCAGAGCCGTTTTATCAGCGGCTTTCTTAAAGAGGCGTTTTCGCAGGGCTATGACGTATGTATCTTTTCAATGTACCGCAAATATCAGGATACACGGGAGCGCGAACAGGGCGAAGCCAATATCTTCTCACTTATGAATCCCGAGAAATTCGACGGCGCTGTCATACTTAAAGACAGTATCCAGACAGAAAACGCCGCAGATAATCTGGAGCTTTATCTAAAGGATTTCTTCGACAACCGCATAGTTGTCATCGAAAAAGAGAGCGACCTGTTCCCAAGCATATGCACAGACTGCTATTCCGCGGTCTTTGACCTTGTAACACATCTTATAGAAGTTCACGGCTGCAAGGATATAGCCTATCTGTCAGGCAAGAAATGGCATAAGCACTCCAAGGAGCGCTTGCAGGCTTACCGTGACGCTATGGCAAAGGCAGGTCTTGAGGTTCCCGAGAGCCGCATAATCTACGGTGATTTCTGGTATCAGAGCGGAGAGATATGCGCAGAGGAGCTCCTTGCTGACGGGAAAAAGCTGCCTGACGCCGTTGCCTGCGCAAATGACCAGATGGCTATCGGACTCTGCAAGGCTTTTGCGAAGAGAGGTATCCGCGTCCCCGAGGACATAGCCGTTATAGGCTATGATTCCACCTTTGAGGGACAGACCAGTCCAAAGCCCATAACCTCGGCTCTTATCCCTGCCGAGGAATTCGGAGAATATGCATTCCATTTTCTCATGGACTGGATAAAGGGCAAGATACCAGATTCCTTCAAGCTGAGATCCAAGATGCTTCTCGGTGAAAGCTGCGGCTGCAGCTGCGAGTCCATGCCCCATTATCAGATAAAGCGTGACGACTGGGGTACAGATATCTCCGAGGAGAGATATCACTCGGTATTCAATACAATGGACGAGAACCTTATTTTACAGTCCTCCGTGCAGGAATACCTCAGCACGGTCTATTCCTATGTGTATCAGATACACGACGCAAAGGAATTCCACCTCTGCATATCAAGCGAATGGAAAAGCGCCTCTCATGGCATACACCATAAAAACAACGGTTATCCCAAGCGCATGATACACGCTATACGCTATTGCAGCGACCGCAAGAACAACATCGCAGGTCTTGATGAGAGCTTTGAAACGGCGGAAATGCTCCCCGACCTTGACGAGGAGCGCGGCTATCCTATGGCTTATTTCTTCACTCCCGTTTTCTACGAGAGCGAGTGCTTCGGATATGCAGTTTTAAGTTACGGAGACAAGCTGCGAAGCTACGACGAGACATACAGGCTGTGGATAAGCTCTGTTTGCAGGGGCTTTGAGATTCTGCGCCGCAATCTTATGTTGAAAAATATGCAGGAGCAGCTTGAACGACTCCACAGCAGCAAGTTCGCAGTCACAAGCCACGCCTATGAGAGTCTTGATACAAACGAAAAAGCCCAGTATCAGCTTGTTACAAGGATACTGGACGAAAACCTGCTGGACTACTATTTCCAGCCTATTGTAAGCGCTGTTGACGGAAGCGTCTATGCTTTTGAAGCTCTTATGAGGGCGCGAACCGAGTCAAAGGTATCTCCCCTTTCTATTTTAAAATATGCGGCTATGCAGGAGCGACTGCCCGATGTTGAACGCGCTACATTCATGAACGTTCTCAGTCTCATAGACCAAAAGACAAATGAGCTGGGCGATAAAAAGGTGTTCATCAACAGTATCCCCGGCGTCAGCGTAGGCGAAGAAGCGACCTCAGAACTGGACAAGTCGCTTGCCGCTCATGCAGGCAAGGTAGTCGTTGAGCTTACCGAAGAAGCCGAGCTAAAGGACTCAGACCTTGAAATACTCAAGACAAACTTTGAAAAGATGCATATCAACATCGCTGTTGACGACTATGGCACAGGCTATTCCAACGTCAGCAATCTGCTGCGCTATATGCCCGATTTCGTCAAGATAGACCGCTCTTTGCTCAGCGATATACATGAATACCCTCAGAAGCAGCATTTCGTCCGCGAGATAATCGACTTCTGCCATGACAACGACATAAAGGCTCTTGCAGAGGGCGTCGAGACCGCAAAGGAGCTCCAGACTGTGATACACCTCGGAGCTGACCTTATTCAGGGCTTCTATACCGCAAGGCCGTCCGCTGATATCATCAGTCAGATTGACGAAAAATGCCGCAGCGAGATAAAACAGTATCATCAGGAGCATATCGACGGCAATGTCAAGCATATCTATACCGCAGGCAAGACAAACCGCGTCTCACTTGCAAAGCTTGAGAAGGACGGCTGTACGGATATCGTTATCGGACACGATGAAATGGTCTACAAGGATATCTCTATAATAGGTACTCCACAGATGAAGACCAATATCCATATGCGTATCGAGCCTGATTACAGAGGGCGTATAACCTTAGAGGACGTTTATTTTGCCAACGTCAAGAACCGTCCCTGTATCGAGCTTGGCGAGAACTCAAATGTTACTCTCGTCCTTGTTGGCACTAATACACTGTTTGAATCGGGTATACAGGTGCCAGAATCCTCAAAGCTCATCATCGAAGGCGACGGTGCGCTGAATATTGACCTTAACGCCGCAGAATCCTACGGCATAGGCAACGACCACGCTTCACGCCACGGCGAACTTGTCTTCGAGCAGGACGGTCCCATCAATATCAGCTGCCGCGGAAAGGACGGCATATGTATCGGTTCGGGATACGGTGGAAATATCCATATAAACCGCGGAGAGTACAACCTCAATGTCAATACCGAAACCGAGGTCGGCATAGGCGCTATCAAGGGCGAAGTCAATATCGTGATAAGTACCTGCCACATAGAGACCGATTTCTCGGCAAGTATCGGAACCTTTATAGGCTCACTTGAAAACAGTGCCGATATAACCATAATCAAGAGCGCGATAAACTTCTATGCCCACGGCAAATGCCTGACGGTATTCGGCACTCTCAACGGCGACAAGGCTTCAATAAAAACCGAACAGGTCAGCCTTGTACTCAATACTATGGCGGATAATTCCACCTGCTTCGGAGCTCTTTATAAAAGCTCGGATATCTCTCTGAGGGATTGTCACCTCCATATCGAGACTATCGGTCAGGAAGCTCTTGCCTTCGGCGGATACAGCGAGGATACTCATATAATGATTTCAGACTCCGATACAAAGGTGGACGTAAGGTCGGCTCTCGGCAAGGAGACATTTGCTACAGACGAAAATATCATAATAAAAAACAGCCGACATAGAGTTATCGTAAACGGCTCGGAAATAAAAAGACCTGTTACTATAGACTATACGTAAGACTCAATATTTCCCGACATTATACTCAACACAATATATAAGCTTATAGTTGTTATGGGGAAGCCTTTCTGAAAAAGGCTTCCCTGACAAGCGACATCTTACCATACTCCTTCCCAAAGACTTTTTTAGCTGATTTTACAATTTGTCCATTGTTATTTTCACTGGAATATTATATAATATATATAAGTAATCACACTGGTATTTGGGCGGTATAGTTGCGTCAGAACTATTCGTTCCTTATGCGGAAAGGAGTTTTTATGGATTTTCAGAAAGTTGCAGACAGCTATTATCCCATGACAAGTATACTATCCGTTGAAAAAACTCCCGACGGTAAATATGGAGAAATACGTGTGGTTGCAGGCAATAAAAAATATATAGATGTCGTAGAGCACCCGAAATATGAAGTGGTTCCGGGTATGTCCATGAAAGATAATAATAAGTTTGTTCCAAACTCTCTTTATTCCGATTATATCCCGAAGGATACAAACTTTGAAGACCTGTGCTACAGAGCGGCAGTACTGAAAGAGCCTGTTCACACATTCGTTCATCCCAGCAAACTCAATCTCTGGTTCAATGTGTTCGTTATCCCGATAGATTATGAAGACGGCAACCTCTGCTACTGTGCATATTCCACTCAGATGACCGACGCTGCCCATGTATGCCTGACCTCCTCCCATTCGCCGGGAGCTTCAGATGAGGTGCTGCGTACCTGTATAAAGCTGCACGGTGCAAATGATTTCAGTTCTACGCTTTCGGAAGTCGTACATGATATCCGTGAACTGTGTAAGGCGGAGGTATGTACTATCATGCTTCTGAACCCAAGCAACGGAACCTGTTCCATTCTGGCAAAAAGCGTCAGAGTAAAAAGCACACTGAAAACAGCTACGGATTTTATCAATTTCTATGATCTTGCTTTATCATGGCTCGAAACCCTCAGTGAGAGCGACTGCATTATCATCAAGGACGAAAAAGACATGGAGTATATCAGCAGGATCAACCATATGTGGTGGCTGACACTTGATGAGGCAGGGGTAAAGAGCGTTGTTATGTTCCCGCTTCAGTATAACGGCGAGATCATGGGATTTATCTGGGCTACAAATTATGACACGGATATGGTATTTCAGATAAAGGAAATACTGGAACTGACGACCTATTTCATATCCTCTCAGATAGCAAATTACAATATGGTCAAGCGCTTGGAGTTCTTCGGATTCACCGATATGCTGACAGGTGTACAGAACAGAAATGCCATGAACAACCGCATTACTGCTATCGTCAACGGTGAGGAATACATCTCTGTTCCCTTTGGTATCGTGTTTACCGACCTGAACGGCTTGAAGGTCATGAACGATACGCAGGGACACAGTGCAGGAGATATTCTTCTGAAAAAAGCAGGTATCCTGCTACAGGAGATATTCGTAGAAGACGAAGTATACCGCGCAGGCGGTGACGAATTCGTCGTGATAGTAACAAACTGTACAAAAGAAAAGTTCGATAAAAAAATACAGGCACTCAGGGCCCATATGGATATGTCCAATGATGTCAGCCTTGCTGTCGGATATCATTATGTATCATCGGGCTGTGATATACGAACTGCTATGAGATTGGCTGACGAGAATATGTATGTAGACAAGAGAGAATACTACAAGAATCACCCTAAGAACGACAGACGCCTTGAAAACCGCGACTAAACGGAAAGACGTGCTTAAATTATCGTATCCTGAAACTGCATGAGCAATATGACATAATAGAATAAGCGGCTCCTTGGAAGTTGTTTGGACTTCCTTGGAGCCGCTTTTGTTTTTTAATTGTTAATCAAATACATTGGCATTAATCTTAGCATTGGTATAGATGATGTGGTCATCTGCATTGATTCCATTCATTTGAACAGGTTTTGTTTCCATTGTCCAATGTTAATTGACCTGCTACAAGTGCAGTAAAATAGAGTACAAGATGCCGTATAATGAGCATATTGCACATGAAATTCAGAAAAGCGTAGTTACGCTTAATCTTCTCTGGCTTGAATATAATCAAAAGTATTTTTTCTTCAAGACTTATAACTCTAGTGTTGTCGGTCAAGCCGCTGATAGAGCCGGACATATTTCTAAATACAAGACCGACGTCAATTATAACGCCGACGTATCCACCGACAGGGACATATTGTCCCTTGTCACCGTTCATATAAGATTCTGATCAGCTCCGTATTCATACTCTGAATCAGCTTTATCATAGTCGCCGTCATTTTCTATATCATCCCCTCTAACTTCTAATTCAAACGGCATAGTCCCGACCTTCCCCCCATACCTGAACTGCCGACGTCCTTATTGCTTGTAAACCACGCGAGTGTCAATCATACCAAACAGATGACAAGCCATTTTACTGCGTAATATCGTCATTTTAGAGCGTTTTTAAGACAATATTTAGAGTCTGAAAACTATAGATGACCGACTTTCACTGACTTCACTATATACTAAGATCTTCAAAATCCTTATCAAGCGAATCCTCATCTACCGTACCGCTTGTGATAAGGCTGACAAGGCTCAGGATGTTACTCTTATAAACGGCAATGCTGATCTCACGGTAGCAGTTGACTTTGAAAACGATCTCAAAAAGGGCAATATCAAGATCAACAAGCAGTCTGAGGATAATCAGAACGGCGACAGGACCTTCACAGTTACAGGCGGCGGTCAGACCTACACGATGACTACTGCAAATGACGGTACAGCGATATTTGCAGGTATTCCAGTGTATGACAGCAACAACAAGCCTATCACCTATACCATATCCGAAAAGGACGTACCCGTAAGGTATGTAGTTCCTGCTGATCAGAAGACTACCCTTACAGCAGATGCTACAGTCGATGTAAAGTTCGAGAATAAGCTGAAGAAGTTCACAGCAGAGGTCGTTAAAAAGGATGTCGAGAGCGTTACCGCACAGGGCGACGCTACACTCGCAGGTGCTACTTACGGTCTCTATCACGACGGTAATCGTGTAGCAACATACACAACAGATGAAAACGGACACTTCGTTACAGATGAGTTCGTATGCGGAAACTATACTCTTCAGGAGCTTACTCCTTCAAAGGGATATACCCTCAATGACGAGATATACAAGGTAGGTGCAGAGCCTCAGAACTACAAGGTGGAGACCAATCCTATCGCTCTCGAAGTTACTGAGGACGTAGTTAAGGGCAAGGTATCAATAATCAAGCACAGTGATGATGGCACAACAGGCATCGAGACTCCCGAGAACGGAGCTGAATTTGAGGTGTTCCTTAAATCAGCAGGCAGCTATGAGAGTGCAAAGGAAACCGAGCGCGATTACCTTACGACTGATGAGAACGGCTTTGCCGAAACTAAGGAGCTCCCTTACGGAACATATACCGTTCATCAGACTACAGGCTGGAAGAACACTGAATACGTCGAGGACTTCGATGTTATCATCAGTGAAGACGGAAAGACCTATCCATATATCCTCAACGATGCTGTAATTACAGCGAATATCCGCATAGTGAAGAAGGATGCAGAGACCGGTATTATAATTCCTGTATCCGGTATCGGTTTCAAGGTGTGGAGCGTTGATGATGGAAAGTACATTTCTCAGTCAATCAACTATCCCACAGAAGAAACAATAGACACATTCTATACAAACGAAACAGGCAGCCTTATGCTCCCTAACGAGCTTGTTTACGGCAATTATGAGCTTCATGAGGTAAAGGCTCCTACAGGTTACTTCCTCAATGCAGAGCCTGTACCTTTTACAGTCGATGGAACAGATAAGACTATTGAGAGTGAAAAATACGATACTGCTCAGAAAGGCAGAATATCTGTAAGCAAGCGCGGCGATATCTTCAAGACAGTACAGTCCATCGGACCTGCTATCCGTACAAATGAAACCGGCGAGACAGAAACAGCAGGCTGTATGACTTACTATCCTATTTTCGAGGAAAGCGGTCTTGGCGGTGCAGAGTTTGAAGTAATTGCAGCTGAGGACATCTATACAGCTGACGGTACACTCAGAGCTTCAATTGGCTAAGTAGTAGCAGATATCATTACAGACGCTAACGGAAACGCAGCCACAGAGCCACTTTATCTTGGCAAGTACATTGTCAGAGAAAAGGCCGCTCCCTATGGTTATGTACTGAATAGCGAGGAAAAGAGAGTAGAGCTTACTTACGCAGGACAGGAGGTATCTATCACAGACACAGTAAAAAGCACATTCAACAACGACTATCAGGGTGTTAACATCAATCTTGCCAAGTTCATGGAGCATGACGAGCTCTTTGACATTGGCGACAACAACGAGTACAAGTCCGTTCTTTTCGGACTCTACGCCGCAGAGGAAATCACAGCCGCTGACGGCACAGTTATCCCCGAGGACGGTTTCATCGCACAGGTATCACTCGGAGAGGATATGACGGCAACTATCGCAGAAAAGCTGCCTTTCGGCAAGTATTACGTTCAGGAGATCGCAACCAACGAACACTATATGCTTAACGGCGAGAAATATCTTGTGAACTTTGAGTATATGGGACAGAAAATGACAACTGTTAACATTGATTGCGGTACTTTTATCAATGATCTCAAGCGTGGCTCCGTGAGCGGCAAGAAGGTCAACGAGCATGGTGATCCTCTCGAGAACGCTCTCTTCGGTCTCTTTAGTGCAGACGAAACTGAGTTCACAGCCGAGAACGCATACCTTACAGACGATTCTGACGAGAACGGTAACTTTGGCTTCGTAGATATTCCTTACGGTAAGTATATCGTAAAGGAGATCGCAGCTCCTACCGGATATATCCTCTCTGATGAGCAGTATCCCGTGACTATCAGCGAGAACGGCGATGTAATTGAGATAACTGCCGAGAATAAGGCAATTACAGTATCTATCAGTAAGGCAGACATCTACGGAAACGAGCTCGAAGGTGCTTCAATGCAGCTCATTGACGAAAACGGTGAAGTCGTAGACGAATGGACATCTGACGGCGAAAACCACATCATCACTAATATACCTGCTGGCAGCTACACTCTCAAGGAAGTCGCAGCTCCCGACGGATATATAATCGCAACAGACATCATCTTCACTATCGACGAATACGGTAATGTTACCGTAGACGACGTTGAGGCTATAGCAGAGACAGAAGACGGTATTCCTTGCGTTACTATAATCGATAACACAACTATTGTCAAGATCAGCAAGCAGGACATGACTACAGGCACAGAGCTTGCAGGCGCAAAGCTCCAGGTCATCGACAAGGACGGAAATGTCATCGAAGAATGGGTATCCACAAATGAGCCTCACTACATCGAGGCAAAGCTCATCGCCGGTGAGACTTACACTCTCCGTGAGATCACAGCTCCCGACGGCTACAATACTGCCGAGGATATTGAGTTTACTGTAAACGCAGACGGCTCCGTCACAGAAGTAGTTATGAAGGATTCAAAGATCATCACTACAACGCCTACTGGCGACGAAGGCAATAGTCCTCTCGGATATATCCTCTTATTCATCGGACTTGTTATTGTAAACGTACTTCTATTCACAAGAAAGAAGAAGGAAGAGCCTTCTGACGATTATGCAGAGCTCTGTCCCGACTATATTGAAGGAGAAAATGAATGAAAAAGAAGATTATTCTTCGCGCTCTGGCGGCTGTTTCGGCAGCCGCCCTCCTTTTAGGAGGCGCATATCTGCTTACCAAAGATGATTTCAGGCAGAAGCTCAAAGAGACTGAAATGAAGCCATATATGCCGACTCCGACAATTCTGGCGGCGCTTGATGAGGCATCTGAGCCTGAGACATCAACTACAACAGCAACAGCAATAACGACATCGATCGTAACCAAGGGCGAAATATCTTCGACAACAACATCTGAGACTACAACAGCTACTCCCGAATTACCATCAGAAGTAAAGGAACAGCTCATTGACACAGCGCAGTCTTTGAATAACGCATATCCCGATGCAATTGGCTGGCTGTATATTCCCGATACTGTTATAAACTATCCTGTTATGCAGTCAGACGATAACTTTTACTATCTCGACCACGCATATGACGGCAGTCCACTGAAAGCAGGCTCTGTATATCTGGACTGCAGGTGCGAAGGACGATTTCAGAATCCTATAAACATCGTATACGCTCACAACATGAAAAACGGCTCGATGTTCGCACAGATCACCAGATTCAAGAACGAGAGCTTCTTCGAAAGCCATAAATATGGCTGGCTTGCTACTCCTGAGGCTGTATACAGGATAGACTTCTTTTCACTTGCTGTCGCAGACTGGCATGATGACCTGTACAAAGGCGATACTTCCATTTCCGAATGGATACCACATATCTACGATAAATCGGCAGTTAGCCGTGAAATGACATACACCGACGATGACAGGTTTGTATCTTTTTCGACCTGTTCATATGAATTTGAAAATGCAAGAAATATCCTTACGGGTAAACTTGTTGAAACAAAGGAGGTTTGATCTTATGAGAAAACTGAAAGCAAAGATAGTATGTGCCGTTGCTTCGGTAATGGCAATGCTGAACTTCGCAGTAATGAACGCATACGCCGCAGGAGATGTGGCGAGTGCTGTTGAAAGCACTTGGACTACAGCAAAGGGACAGATACAGACCGTGGTAAATAACGTCGTATTTCCAGTAATTGACGTAATACTCGGCGTTCTGCTCTTTGTCAAGATTGCTACGGCGTATCTCGAATATCGCAAACACGGCTCCCTTGAGTGGACTCCTATAGCAATTATCTTCGGCGGTCTGCTCTTCTCGCTGACTGCTCAGCTGTATGTATGGACGATACTCTGATGAGAAAGAAGGGGTGGATAAATATGAATTTTTTCACAGACGAACTCAAAAAGATAACAGACAGGAGCGAGTACATCCAGAAGCCTAAGTTTGTCGGCCAGTCCTGTGTTTTCAGGCTGTCGGATGATGTTACCGGAAAACTTCAATTCGTGACAAGAGGACACGCTGATAACTACACAGCATTAAAGCTCTCGCTATTCAATAAGCGTGAGGGACCTATCGATATTCAGATAATGAATATTGTCGATGTAATAGGACGCAAGCGTGTACTTGGAGAACTCAGATCTCCGTATATCTGGAAATACGGTAATGACATCGACTGGTATAGTTATCATCCAGATGATAATGATTATTCAGCTATGTCTGAAACGGTAGACGATTACCTCTCCTGTTTTGCTGAACAGGAGCTTACAGAATCAGAAGATGAAGAACTGAGCATTTCGCTCAACTAAAGGAGGAATTTGTATGAAAAGAACAATTAAAACAATGATCGCCGTGCTCTTAGTCGGCACAGCATTGACCGGATGCGGTACCATTAAGCCGCCTCAGCTCAACAATACGGCAACAACTGTACCGCCCGTTACGACAACAACAACTACTACGACACTTCCCATTACAACAACTGTAACAACGTCTGCAACAACTACCTCTACAAGCACCACAACAACTACCAAAGCAGCAACAACGACTGCTGTGACAACGAATGATATGACAACGACAGACGCAGAACATAATGATGTACCTGCTGCTACAAGTCAGACCGTCAAAAAGTGAGGAAGGAATATGAATGTTACAATAAGGGACGGCAAAATGAGTCAGACTGAGATAGACGAATATATACGTCGTTTAAGAAAAAAGCATCCGGATCGCATAATAAAGCACCTGACGCTTACAATAGACGGAGAATTCGTTGATATACAGTCTAACTATGATACCGTCCCGTTTGAAAGGATCCGAAGGATAACCGGTTATCTGGTTGGAACACTTGACCGTTTCAATAATGCCAAGAGAGCCGAGGAAAGTCAGCGGATAAAGCATGAGATATAACAAAAGCTCCCTTAATCGGGAGCTTTGACGCTATTCTTGTAATAAGCCCTGAATATATGCAGTCACTTTTTCCTGTTGTACAGTAGTTAATCTGCGATACATTGAGAGCATTTCCGTTTCAGCTTCTGAAAGGTCAGAAGATATGAACGGCGATTTTACGTCAGTATTCTCAAGGAGATAGTCGATTGACACATTGTAATGCTTTGAAAGCGTTATCAGCATAGGAACATCAGGTGTAGCCTGCCCAAGCTCATAACGGCTGATCATTGTCTGTGATACATTCAGCAGTATAGCTAATTTCTGCTGATTTTCGTTTCTTGCTTCACGCAGTTCTCTCAACCGCATACCATCACCGCCTTAAATATATGATACAACATTTCCGCATAATAATTATGCGTATTAGTTGCAAATTGTATGCAGAAAAGTTATAATGAGTATAACTAAAGGTTGTGAGGTGTGCGTTATGATCGACAGAAAAAGGACTGCGTGTTTTACAGGACACAGAAGTATACCGGAAAATGACAAGGCAAAGCTCAGGATACAGCTTGATAGGATCATTGAGGCACTGTATAACAAGGGCGTTGTGTTTTTCGGCTGCGGAGGAGCATATGGCTTTGACACAGAAGCTGAATACGCTGTATTAAGGGCAAAAGAACGGCACAAGGAAATAAAACTGATACTTGTACTTCCGTGTAAAGGACAGGATAAGTATTGGAACGACGAAAGCAAGGCGATGTACAGCGATATCCTTTCAAAGGCGGACAAGATAGTCTATACGTCCGAATACTACACAAATGACTGTATGCACAAGCGCAACAGGCATCTTGTGGACTACAGCGGATATTGTATCGCCTACTGTACAAAACAAAGCGGCGGTACGGTATATACTATGAATTACGCTAAGGATAGCTGTGTCAAAGTAGTTAACCTTGCTGATTATCTATAACAAAGAGGTGAAACTATGCCATATATACCATTCACGGACGAGCAGAAGGTCATGGCAAACTCCGTGGATCTTGAATACTTTCTGCGAAGTCGTGGGGAAACACTTGAAAAGGTAGGACGTGAGTATAAGCTCATATATACCGACGGCAGCGGCAGACACGACAGCATAACCATGTCCGGCAGTACATGGTTTGATCACAAGAACCAGACCGGCGACGGAGCTATCAAGTTCATGCAGTATTTCTACGGTATGTCCTTCACAGATGCTGTCCAGAACCTGCTGGGCTACACTGTGTCTCCCCTTGCAAGAAGTGTCCCTGAGACAACACCAGAGCCTAAAAAGGAATTCACTCTTCCGCCTAAGAACAAGACCATGAACAGAGTATACGCATATCTTATCAAACAGCGATATATTGCTCCCGAGGTAGTATCATTCTTCGCAAAGGAAGGAAAGATATACGAGGACTCGGAGCATCATAACGCTGTATTCGTGGGATACGACGAGAGCGGAGTCCCGAAACAGGCTCATAAACGCTCTACAAACAGCTATGGAAAGACCTTCCGTATTACCGTCGAGGGTTCTGATACTGATTACAGCTTTGCACATTACGGCACATCAGGGCGGCTCTATGTATTCGAGGCACCGATAGATATGCTGTCATATATCACACTCCACCCTGAAAACTGGCAGGAACATTCATATATAGCCATGAACGGCGTATATGAGTCTGCTGTGCTGAAAGCATTGGAGCTGCATGATAACATAAAGCATATCGTTATCTGCACGGATAATGACGAGGGCGGTATCGATGCATACGACAGGCTCAATGACTTGCTTCGGGAGCGAGGATATACCAATGTTACGAGGATATATCCTACCAACAAGGACTTCAACGAAGACTTGAAAGTACGAAACGGACAGCCTGCTTTGATCGCAGTGTCGCATGAAAGAAAGGGTATTTATCATAACAACGTCAACGCTATCAACTACTATCCATGTCGTCCCGATAAGCTGACATCACAGCTCAGGGAAGCCTTTAAGAATGGACAATACAGATATCTTGCCGAGTATGCATTAGCAGGCTCGGCTTTTTTCATGCGTGTAAAGGACGAATCCAAGGCTCATTCTGCCCTTAAAGCAAAGCTGAGAAAGGAATACAGAGCATACAAGGATAAGGTAAGGCTCGATGTTAAATGCAGAGATCTGAGCAATAAGCTGAAAGAGGTTCTCAGTGACCTGAAACAGCCTGCAAGGACCTATGAGCAGTCCATAGCAACAGCCAAGCGGCTTTATGAAATTGCAGACTGCGCGGTAAAGGTGCAGACTCAGGAAGAACTCGACAATCAGCCAAGTGAAGAAATATCCGAAAATGAAGACCAGGACGAAGAAGCGGAGCTATCTCCGCTTCCTTCATTGTCATAGGGGGCGCGTCAATATGTCATAGGCATATATTAAGTATACAAAGGAACTAACAATATAATAGCAGAAAAGGAAGTGTAGTATTGGATGATAAGAAAATATATCTGTTAGCTTTAATGGCGGCGTGTTTAGTAATTTTTGCAATTATTGTAAGCGTGCTGGACAGCCGCGGAATAAACAGTATTAAATCAAAGGCGGTCGGTGACGGACAGCACGGCACTGCAAGATGGGCGACCAAGCCTGAGATAAGGCAGACGTTTTCCTCTCTGCCATTCGAGCCTGAACTATGGAGGCAAGGAAAAGACCTGCCGAAAGTCCAGGGAACGGTAATAGGCTGTCACGGAAAGATTGATACGACAGCACTTGTAGATACAGGAGATGTTCACAGCCTTATGATCGGTGCAGCAGGCGTCGGAAAAACAGCGTACTTTCTGTATCCGAACATAGAATTCTGCTGTGCAAGCGGAATGTCGTTTTTGTCAACGGATACGAAGGGAGACATAGCTCGAAACTATCCTTGATATTCGAGCAAAATATCCAGATTGCTCGCTTGCCGATATGTATGGCGAAAAAATGTATCTCTTTGCTGACCTCGTATCAGCTCATCAGGCTAACGATAAAGCTGTCATGGAGGCTTACGGCTTCTGGGGCAAGCTCAACACTGAGAGCGAGTGCGTCGCCGAGCTGATGAAGATGTATCAGAGGTTGGTGGAAAGGGACAAACTATGAGCCTGAGTACATATACTGTCAGTTTCTTCGGCCATAGAGAAATCCCCAATATTCTTGCCTTAGAGGATAGATTACTGCGTATAATACGAGATGTTATTAATGAACATGAATATGTTGAGTTCCTTGTTGGGAGAAATGGCGATTTCGATCAGCTTGCAGCATCAACTATTCGCCAAGCTATAAGAAAATATGGCTGCGGAAACGCCGCACTGATTCTTGTCCTGCCGTATTCAAAAGCCGAATATAGAGATAATCAGCGAGAATACCATGAATACTATGATGAAGTTGAAATATGTACGGCTTCTTCCCAAGCTCATCCAAAGGCAGCTATACAAGTAAGAAACAAAGCTATGGTTGACAGATCTGACCTTGTATTATGCTACATTCAGCACAAAAACGGTGGTGCTTACAAAACGATAAAATATGCAGAGGAACAAGGGAAAACAATATTGAATCTCGCAGCAGAATACTGAATACTATAAAAAGTGGGCAATGCAATGCCCACTTTTTCTTTATTTGGCAATTCTGAAGGAGTTCAAATGTAATCAGATTGATAAAACAAAAATTATAACAATTGCTGTCACCGAAATTTATTATTAGTTATAGAATAGACTGATTATACAATCTGTATTTGACAAATAGCGCTATTATGCACAATTATGGTTGAAGCTATTATCAGATTGAGCAAACATTACAAATAGTAAATGGTATAATTAGCTATAATGTGCATTGAAAACGGTATATAAAAATGATATAATATAGTAGAGTAACTATGCAGTAATAGAGGTATTATGCCCTTTTGCAAATATACAGCATTGGAGGTGAACATAGTGAGCGCAAAGGCTTATGAAGCATTATCTAAATCAAATGAATTAACATCTGTTAACGAGACTGCACAAAGTCCGGAACAGCGTAATGATGATGAAAAAGAGCGAAAGAAACGAATACGAGGCACTTTGATCAAGTTTGGTTCGCTTGCTGTGTTCGCATTCATCGTATGGGTTTTCGCTACAATCAGCTGGTTTTCAAGCAATGACACAACTACAGCTGATGGTATGGGGGTTAGTGTTGGAAATGCTCCATTTACCCTTGCATCTACTGGTAGTAACTCTGGCGCGGTAAGCTACAAAAAATCAGGTAGTAAATACGATTCAACTCTTGTGAATGATTTGGATGGAGCGATTGACGCTGATGAAGGTTCCCCTTATACTTACGACAACACGACCTATTATACCGCAGGAAATGCAGATACTATCCTGTGGAATTTAACTGATAACTACGATCCAACAGATGAGGGCATTCATCCGGATTCGAGTGGCTCTTTCACGTTTTATCTGATTCCAAATGTGGATACCGCATTTACTGCAAATATCACCTTGCACATTGACGGCTATACTGCGACTGTGAACAAGAACGCTGAGAAAGAAAACACGCCATTGGAAGACTATAATGGAACATTTCAGGTTGACAACCTTGAACTGATCGAAGATGGTGATGATGAGTATACCGCTGTGCAGTATTTGAATCGTCGATTGCTATTCTTTGGTGGCGGCGCTAAAGGATCCTACACTACTTTGTACGACAATAAGACCATCTCATTATCCTACACAGACGACGAGGTTACTCCAGGTGTACCAATTCCGGTAACTGTTCAGTGGATTTGGCCTAAAACATTTGCACAGATGGCTTGCATCGCAGATTCTGGAAATATTACGAACGATAGCACTACACAATCCGCTATCCGTAGATATATCGTTGCAGAACCCAATCTGCTGTTAGCAGCATCAAAGATCAGCAGAGCAGATGCTCTTGCAAAGATGGCTGATCCTGATACAGTTGGTGACGAAACGACTTACACATTTAATTCTACTAAGGCAAACACTAATGTTATCGCACTGAGCGAAGGCTACAATGTCGCTGATAACACCGTCGGAAAAGATGTGCAGTATTTTCTACTTTCGATTACAGCAGAGTAAGCGATTTTATTGAGAGGATGGGTGATGAATGAGTATTCTGAAAGCAGTCAAAGATATGCCGAAAGGTAGAAAGATTCAAGTTGCCACGGCTTTGGCTCTGACTATGAGTATCATGATTGCCACTCCTACATATTCATGGTTCAGAAAGCAGCAGAAAATGGCAAGATATGAGAAAGTTAGTTCGCCAAATACGCTGTACATTACCGCAGCAAGCCGAGAAGATGTCCGAAATTTCCAGATCGCTGGTGTGGACGTCAGTTCTTCTGCTTATTGGATAGACAACAATAAGAATAATGTCGGTAAAAAGACCTATCAGGATTATGTGTTTGCTGTAGCCGGAGATTATGTTGTCAGCTATACCTTGCAACTTGCTCATACAACAAATAACAAGTACAAATACGAGATATTTGAAGCTGAGGTGCTTGCGAATCCCCCAGCAAACGGTGTGCTTGATAGAGACTATATTGTATATAATATCACTGGCGACTTTGACCCAGAAACACTGGAAGAGATTACAGCCAATTCAGTTTATACGGCGAAAGCGGCGGAAGATGCAGACAAGAAACTGTATTACAGAATCAAACAGGATAATAGTACTACTCCCAAGAACATATCTTTAAATGCAGTTAATTTTACTGAGGGCAACATCAATAATGTTACACCATCATCCTATACCATTACTGGGCAAGACGATCCTCTAACCTACTACGGTCACTATTTGAATTGGAGTACGAACTTCACTGCAAACAACGCATATCATAATGACACTTATGGTTCTGCCGGCGACTCTGGTACAGCAAATACAAATGTCGAAACTCATGCCGAGCCGCTTTATTGGCAGGCAACGCAAATAACCGGTGGTGATCCCACTTCGGGCGATCCGTTTTATCACGAGTATATTCTCCGTGTTTCATGGGATACAACTGGTACAAATGCAGCAACAACAGATTATAAAGACACAGATATTATTTATATCACAGCGAAAGCAGAATAAGAATTACTGCGAAAGGAGGATGCGCAGATGATTACTATGGAACGGAAAGAAAGCATAAAGCGGTTCTGGAAAAAGTATTGGGCTATTGTATGGCTCGTTGCGGCAATTATCTGTGCTGTATCCTTGATTGCTTACGCTGAATTTGACACAAATAAAAACCGCGTTAAAAGAGTTGTAGCCAATGTTAGTAGCGGTGGACAGATGTTTTCTTCGGACTATCTGGATAAGACTACAACGGTGCAGAGAATACCATTTTCGGCGGGTACAAACGGATATTGTCCAGTAAATGTGAAAATCTGGAATTACAGCGAATCCAATCCCTCAAAAGCATATCAAGGTGAGCTTCGTTATACTTGGACTGCTACCCTTGTAAAAAGAGTCGTGATCGCGGGTGAAAATGGAAATCCTGATACAATTGAATACCAGCCCCTTACCGATGGAGATAAGGGAAGCCTCGATATTCAATTTGAAGGCACGAGTTTTACTTGGAATGCTTCAGAATCTGCTTATACGATGAGCGATAGCAGTACTTTCACAGCCAATCCGTCTGGTGATTATGTTCCGACTGAGCATGAATATACGATCAGCTTTCCAGAATCGATGCTGACTAGTAATGATAACATCTATGTGAAGTTAGAAGCTACGCCTTCAAACGGTGATATCAGCCTATCTACGATAAGTGGTGTTTTTGGTGTACAAACTGCAAGCTCCGCACTCACCCAAGGGTGGACAGGATACTTTAGTGACAGCAAGAGCTTTACCGATTATGATGCCTTCAACTATGTGTTCACTGGAAACGGAGCAGCAGACTTCACCTTCCAATGGTGTTCTGATTACTTAGAAGTAAGTCAGATAAGCCTTGCTACTTATGGGCTTACTGCAACATCCGATAACGCTACAATTAACAATGTGCACGGAACGTGGAAAACAGTCACGATTCATGCAAATGCAAATACTGGCGTTAATCGCTATGATTTCCAACTCTACATGACTGGTGATCCGACAAGTGACTATGGAACTGAGGCGACATTCTGGACGAAAGTTGAAAGCTACGTAAAAAACAGTCTTCCGCAACAATAATGATGAAATCATGAAAGTATGTAAATTATATATAATGGACTATATCTCTCGAAGTGAGGAGGGAAAGGCATGAAGAACATGAACAACAGGAAATCAAGTAAAAACACAATAAAAACAGGGCTTAAAAGAGCTCTCAGCGGTATTATCGCTTTCACTTTTGTCTTAAATCTTTCTCCCTCTGCTGAGTTTTGCGATTGGTTAAGAAGAGGAATTGAACTTACAGCATCAGCGGCGAACAAAGATACTGTACCGGAAGGAACTGTGTACTCAGACGAACAGGCTCGAGTTAACACCTATTATGATTCTGATGCGGGTTACTATTTGCTAAACAATGTTGACAAAGTGCTGGATTATTCAAGGGCTTATTATTCTTATCCGAATCTCCATCAGAATGATGCCATATGTATTAATTTTGGCGAAGGTGACTCTTCCTCCGCAATCAATAATTACCTTGCAATCGGAACATATCAATGCCCATTCAATGGAACCATTAAACTGGTAACAGGGTCCAATAATACGCTGAATATTCCGGAAGCATTTTTCGATTATATTTATGATTCGGCTACAATCATTAGCGAAACAACATTACAACCGTCCCCGTTGATTCTGACCAGAACAATGGACGACAGTGGTGAACCTGTTCTTGCGCGTCATGTTAGACATAACAACAATGGCGAGACTAAGACGTGGCAGATTCAGCTCGATTCATATGACAGTACATATAATTACAGTGTTGGCGGTTTTATTGGCGAAATGGAGGATGATGCACAAATCGTCCTTGACATTATCGACAATACATCCTGTAGTACTTATGGAACTGATGATATTGGATATGTTTGTGGCAAAATGGGTAAGGACAGTTCCTTGACGATCAACACCATCACAAATTCTAACAGCTCATATGGCATTTCTACAAACGCCGGAAACGCTGGCGGTGTAGTAGGTAGCATGGAAGAGCGTGCAGAACTGACTCTGAACTGTTCAATGCCTAACTCAGCTGCTTCTATTACGGCGACAGGGGCTGGCAATTATGCAGGCGGTATTGTCGGATATAATGATGGCGGATCTGTAAATGCCCCTAGTTTCTCTTCATCAAATAAGTATCAGATTCTGAATACTGTGTCCGGCATAGCAGGCAGTGGCGGTGTGTATGGATATTACAGACCGACATTTGAAACGAATACATCCACCTTGGATATTTCTTGGCTTCAAATTGGAACAGGAACAAGTGCAAGAATGTCTGCAAACGGAACAGGTTCTGTGGGCGGTCTGTTTGGTGTGCTTGTAAATGAGATTAAGACTACTGAAAACGAAACAATTATCTATTCATCTGGAGCGATTGAGGTTAAGGACAATTCCAACAATTCTGCTGTAATTTATCTTGACCATAGTGATGCAAATAATGTGTCGAATTACGGTGGTATCATCGGAACATATACGGCTTGCGATCTTTCTGGCACACTCAAAGTCACAGATGTTTCTGTTAATGTTGCTAGAAGCGGTGGAAGCTATGACAATTATGGTGGCGCAATCGGTATTACCGAGGGCGGCAGGGGGAATGAAACCCTAGATTCTCTTTACGTGAAATTTGAAGATTACAATGTGACTGTTGCAAGTGGTAATAGTACATCAGCTTCTGTATATGGTGGATTGGTGGCTCGTTCTGCTAACGCATTTATTGATGCAAATGATGTCACTTGTAAATCTACAGCCAACTTCTATGGCGGCGGCGTTATTGGTCGCATGGAAGATGGCGTTCTACGTTTAAGTGGTACCACCGACTTGACGGGCGGCTACGCACAAATCTCCAATGCATATTATTATGAGGGACAAATTGTTGGTGGCAGAGATAGTTCTCTTGTTTTCGCTGAATACGACTCTGACTATTCTCGTCAATGGGTGCTGAAAAGAAGCACAGCTTGCTCAGTAGATGATATCGGTTCATGGGGCGAGGTTCTTCGTTTTGATGGAATCTCTATAACTGAAGAAAACAGTGTTGTAAAATCTACAGAGGAAAAATATGGATCTGATACTGTTCTGACAGTTGATGAATCGGCTCATACAGTTACTATTTCTGCGCCTGCGATACAGACTACAATTGGTTCAATTGCCGATTATGCGATGCTTTCACTTTGCTTCCAGCTCAAAGCAACCGATGGCTTGCCTGTTGTATTTGATAGTTCATGGGTGTATGACTACAGCGATATTCTCTCTCAAGATATTACATTAGATTCAACATTCAGTCTTGCAGATACAGGCTTGATCGGGCTGACGAGAGATAACGCTGAAACGGCGAGCGACAGCGCGGCTCACTGTGTTTACAAGGGTAAATTTGACGGAGGAAATAATACCTTAACTCTTGCGACCGGTGAGGCGTATGGTCAGCGTGGTTCGACTGTATTGACAGACCACAATACTACACAGGGTAATGGAAGGATTTACCGGCATCTGTATAATGGAATGTTTGGCATTGTTGATGGCGACTATGATGCCACCACAAACTATACAGTAAAGAATCTCACTCTATCAGGCACAATAGATGTTAGTGCAAGAAAAGTGGGCGAAGATAAACTTACTCTTGTCTACTGTGGTGGATATGCTGCAAGAGCATTGCAGGATTTTACTGCGACAAATGTTAATACAGAAACATCTACAGCAGGCAGTGAAACATCAACCGGATTCAGAATGTCACAAGGCGGTGACTGCAAGCTTTATATGGGGCGCCTTGTCGGAGAAATGGGCTCAGCGATAGATATAATATCTATAGCAAGCAGTGAATTTGGGGGAAGTATATCAGGAGATAATAGCAATGGTGATTCCTGCTTCGGCGGAGTGATTGGTAAAATCGGTCATGATTCGGACGAAGCCAGAACATGGAACTTTAATACTGTAACGCTTAAAGGTTCTGTAAAAAATTCAAGCGCTAAAGGTGAACAGAGAATCGGTGGTTTGGTTGCGGAAATAGACGGAGATTATAACAACAATTCCTATCATCGTATGCTTACGCTAAGTGGTATAACTGCCGATGGACTGAAAGTAACAGGAGCAATCAATAGCGCTGGTGCATCTGGTGGCCTCCTCGGCTACTCATGGCTGAAAACAGATGTTGTTATGACTGATGTTACGGTTAAGAATAATGCAACTGTTGATATCGGTACTGTAGCCGGTAATGCTGCCGGAATCGTGTATCGTGCAACTGGTCACTGGACAGTGACAAAGCTTGATATTCAAAGCCTTAAGATGACTGCAACAAACGCATCATCTGTTGGTGCTATTGTGAATAATGGATATTTCTACTCTGGTTCTGGAACTACATTCTACACAGCAAAGAATAGCAGTGCATTATATCTTGAACTGCCGAACAATTATATTTATAATCTGGTATTCAGCGGCGAAAGTATTAATTCGTCTGCTGTGTTCGACGAGCTTTGCGTATACACTTGTCCGGGTGAAGCATATATCATGAAGAATGGTAATGGTGTGATTTCTATTCATAGTGACTTATATACGGATGGTTCAACAGCCAGCGGTACTTACCATGCGCAGACTTCTTATGGTGCAAAGCCAAATCCGAATGCGAGATACTATTATAATTTGGATACAGTTACAGCGGCTTCATCTTCTGATTCAGTTTTTACTTATAATGCATCTACAAATGCAAACGCTTACAAGAATCAACTCATGAGTTGGGGCGTAAATAACTATGCCTGCAAGAATTTAAAACAGTATTTTGCTGATCCATTTAATGGAACTATTGCGGATCAGGAGTATGATATGTCCGGCTATAGCTGGTATCCTGTCGATCTTGACAGCAGTATCACAGTTAATGGAACATTCAAATTCTATAACAAGGAATTTGAAGACAGTGAAAAGGCAAAATATAATGCGGAGAGTTCTAATGCTTACAAGCGCACTTCGCTCTATGATTCTGCAAAAAGCAGCAATACACAGCATTACCTCATGCAAAACGGACTGTTCCATGATGTTAATTCCTGCACAATGACGATCGGCAATGTGATCCTTGCCGGTGATATTGCCGGGTATGCAGTAACTGAGGCTAATACAACTGATTACAGTGCATCTGTATGTGGAGCGTTAGTATGCGGTACAGTCTCTGGTTCGTCCTCCAGTAAGGTCGGAACGATTAAGATGAGTACGGATGATAATGCTGGCATCAGTCTTGCAGGAATCAAGGTTTACAATATAGAGACTGCACATGATAATGCGCTGAAGGTTTCCGAATATGCTCCGCTATTGATTAACAAATTGGGAAGCCACTCTGCTCTGAACCTGAGCAAAGTCAGCACAACGACAGGTTATAATTATGACAGTGATAACGATAATGACCCTGACAGCTCTTATATCTCTGCTACAAGTCTGATAGGAGATGCAGGTAATTCTGCAGCATCAGATGTCAATATTGAATTTAAGCTGATCACACTGGACGGAAGAAATGCGACCGGTGCTGATGATGCAGATCTGAATAACACTGCAAAAGGCAACTTCTTTGCAATGTATCATACCTACAATTCTATCTTCTCGAAAGCAACTCTGCTCAATTCATTCTCCTTTGATTCCGGTTCTTCGGGTGTATATAACTTTACATGGAAAAATGACTGGGATGTTAACGGTGATGATTCAGCTGATTCTCCTCACAATGGTAAAGTAACATATGGTAAGGAACTGGGTTATGACAGCATCAATTATCCCAAGACAGGGGCAGTTTCTCCTTATTATAATTCTCAATACCCTGATGAGGAGTTCATGTATTCCGGTGATTCGGGCAAGTACACAGATCCTATAGACGGAAATGCTACTACACAAAGTTATGACAAGTTTACAAGCTATTTTATTCCATATGTAGCAACAAAGTATGATGAAGCTCATAAACTCTATCAGCTTCAGGTAAACCACGCTTCTAAGGAAATAGACGGATGTGGTACCTATAATGACCCGTATATTATATATACTGTTACTGATTTGATTAATGTTTGTGACTGGATTAATAATGGTGGTTTTTCAGGTGGTACCGAAATACGTGTCCCGTCATCAAGTCTTACTATATCTGGTGGAAAAGTTACGTATGTTGGCGGTACATGGTGTGATGATCATGTCGCCTTTACAGAAAACAATGGTTCTTTCAGCGGAACAGTAAATTCGGATTCTGTTACTATGTCATTTGATGTAATGAGACAATATCTTGCCGGGGCATATTACAAGATTAGCGATAGTGCTACAGCAGAGAATCTCATTATTGATAGCTCCTCTGCATTTGATGGATTGGGCAAATCTGACTACAATGAATACCGTTTTCGCGGTGTAATTGATGGTAACAAGAAGACTATCGTGAATCGAACCTCTGCGCCGTTTATCTATTACAGCAACGGTAGCGTAGTCAAAGACTTGACTATTAGTGTTGATGCTGATCTCTCGTTTTCAAGATCTTATAATAGTAAAACTTTTAATACGGAAACGTATCCCTCAGCTAATGCACCGGCTTACGGAATAGTATTCGGAGAGGTTCTTGGCGGAGACAATATCATTGATAATGTATCCGTTGGCTTTGTCAATAACAGCCATACAATTACAATGGCAAAAGCTGATCGAAATCAGCTCATACCGGTTGGAGGTTATGTTGGCGTTGTAGTCAATGGCGGAGTAATCTTCAGAAACATGTATGATGTTTCAAGTGAAAGTAAGAATGATAAAATCTTCCAATATGTGACTTTTTCTATAAAGGACGGTACCAACGATACGCAAACTAATCCGCTGTCAGATTCAAACCAGAGATGGCTTTATATCAATCCTATCATCGGTCGTGTCATTAATGGTTTTGCTGTTACGGAATCTGATGCCTACAGACCGTATGAAAATGGAAAGAGAACATTTGGAGATGGAAGTTCCGTATCTGATAGTAATGGCTCCGTGACAATGCAGAATGGAACCAAAAACTATTCTATTGCTGACATTAATGCAATTGAAACGAATGGTACAAAGGATAAAAAGTTAGTTATTTCAGGTAATGCCGTAACTGTCAGCGGAGGTCAGGACTTGTTCTTGATGTCTTTGATTATCAACAGCGGCATGGATAAGCAACTTCTGGGATATAATCAGGAATATCAAGCATCACGTAGAGCAAAGTATACAGATGTGGGTACGTCCGAAACAAACAGTTCAAATTGTTTTGATTATAATAGTTATGCTAAGAATGATTATATTCAGTCTACAAATAAAACAAAAAATGATTATGGCTACTTAAAAGCTGCTTATTTAAACACAACAGGTACTAATCTTGCCAACAATAGTAACTTGACAATTAAACTTACCGCAGATGCTATTTTGCCAGATGGATTCAAGGGATTTGGTAATCTCTATCAAAAAGATGATACCTATAGAATTAAAGTAAAAGAAATCGATGGTGATGGACACACAATTTCACAAAACACCAGTTACTATTATCATATTACTGATATTTATGTTAAGGACAAAACTACAAATTATCGCCCATATGCAGATGTTAGTAGTGGATTAGGACTTATTAATTTTATGAACATGAGTTGTACTTTCAAAAATCTATATTTGAAAGGAAATGTGAAAACTGATATTATAACAATAAACAGTTCAACATTAACTCCAACAAATAAATCGTCTGATAGGGATAGCGGCGGTTATCTATGTGCAGGAATGCTCATTGGAACAGTAAATGAAGCACCCACGTTAATAAATGTTGCGCTTACAAATGTTGATGTGCATGGTATCCGAAATACCGGAGGAATGATTGGATTTATTCAGAATAGTAAAACATTAAACTACACTATAGAGAATACGGTGGCTTCAACTGCATACAACTCCGATATCATAAAAGTATATGGTCGAGGTTGTACAGGCGGTCTGGTTGGTAAGATTAACCCCGGTTTTGTCAAGGTTGACCTTTGTAATCATACTTTTAACCTTTCGGAAGTTGTTTGTGAAAGCACAGAACGCGGTGGAAACTATTATGATTTTGGAATTGGTGGCTTTATAGGTGTAATCAGAGGCGGTGTTACAGGCAAGGATTTGCAAGCAAACTACTTCAAGAGAATCGTCATCGGAACTGAAAGCAAAGCACAGACCGTAAAATGCGAGGATGCTGAAATTTTCACTGCCGGTGTTGTCGGCATTATGAATAAATGTAAAGGTATCACTATCGAAGATTGCACATTTTATAACCTGAGTGTAAAAACGAAGCTTGCTGCCGCTGGCCTTGTTGCCTTTCCTACAACTTGGACTCCTGCTAAAGTTAGCAATACGCATCTTTATAGTCCTTTAGGATCAACGATTGAGAGCACGACAGACTATGCAGGTGGATTGATTGGAAGCTCTGATCCTCGTCCGTTTGATACAAATGGAAGCCATACTTTTGAATTTGATAAATGCTCTGTTGACAATTATACGATTTCCGGAAAAAAAGGAGCAGGAGGTGTTATAGGCTTCAGAGGAGCTTATGAAGACAGTATCTATCTTTCTGTAAACAATAGCAGTGTCACAAATTGCACCATAAAAAGCGATGGTGCGGCAGGTGGTCTAATTGGCGAAATGCTTTCTCCAGTAATAGGTTATAACTTGTTGGCACAGAATATTGATATCGATGGTTATGCGAATGATAATCCTGAATACACTGGTTATATATGTGGTTTAGTTACAGATAATAGTGCAAATGTCATATATAAAACAAATGGTAATATAAAGGATAAAACTCATGACCCTACAAACGATATTACAGGAAGAAATCCATTTATTAAGATGACTGGTTTTTCGCGGCAAAACACCCAAAACACTATCACTATGACTGAAGCTGTAGTTGGAAGCGGTGGATATGGCACTAATGGTTATGTCATTTTCGCTGATTATACAGGTGCTTGCTTAAATAATGACTACAGCACGACTCTTTCCAATTTTACCAACACAAGTGCATATGATAGAGCGATTGCTTCTCCTTATGTAACTGTAACGGATAAGGAATTCATCGACAGAACGCATTTCCTCACCGGCGATGCAATGGGCTATAACACTTCCATAGCATATGCAAACTCCCGTATCGGAAGTATTCTTACAGCGGCATCCGGTGGAATTGATCCAAAGCGATATAGTACTGCATATGCAAAGATTGGTGCAGCCGCTACTACAAATTTGATTTCTAAGCTCAACACATATGGAAAATACGCATCTTATCAAACACAGATGGGTTCAAAAGCAGGAACGACAGCTGATTTCCCTGTTCTTGTCCTTGATGATGCGACAGACACAACAACAACAGCACTTATCAATAACTATCTTCGTTACCTATCAAATACAGATTTTGATTTTGCTGCGGTCAGGTATTCCGATGGAACGACTTCTGCAAGTGATGTGTTTAATGTAGAAATTGGCAGTTGCGTTTGGGAGAATGGCTCATTTGTTTATCATTCAGGATCGTATGATGAAAATAGCAACGAAGATGGTGCGTATCTGTATAAAAGAAATAGTATGTTTTCTATTGCGGATGCCAATCGAAATGTCATTTATGATAACGAGACTGGAAATCGATTCACCTTGATTGATGTGCAATTCAAAGATCCAAGTGATCCCAGTAAAATCGCCTATCATCTGTATGTTCCTGTTCTGGCCAAGAAGATGTTGTATTATGATTTTCATATCTCTTTCCTCTCTGGTACAAATTACAGAGTAGCACCCTATGCAGCTAAAAGCGGTAACACGCTCATTGACAACATTGACAACCCCGTCACATTGGAAGCTCAGTGGACATATGACCGTGATCTTGCTGGCTGGCAAACAGCTCTTGAATCAGGAGATGATTTCTACCATACTTCGTTTGAGAAACGACTAAGGGCATTAAACCATAATAATGGCATTCCAGAAGGAACAAAAATGGTTCTTGTTGATGCCAACAATCGAAATGCTCACTACTATGCTGATCAAGGTGATACTGGACTGTGGACAGCATCCGGAAGTTTTTACAAATTCGACTTCTCAGCGTTTGATGGCTTTACAGATCCAACTTTGAACGATTACTTTGAGGTCACAGCAGTGGATGCTACAGATGATACAGTAGTTCGATTTAAAACTGTTGACTCAGCAGATGATGCAATTATCTCAGACGGTACAAATTTTTATGCTATCGACGCAAACGGCGACTACGAGCTTACGTTGTCCTATAAGGATACAGTTACCACCACAGGTGATAGTGCAAATGGTAAAGATGGTAAAATTCAAGATGATTATTATATTACCTTCTTTACAGACTCTACTCAGACAACACAGGATTTGTATCATCTTGAGTTTTCTGATTGGGGTACGTTTGATAATGACACCTATCCTACTCTTGCATCCCAAAACGATCACACACATATTCTTACCGGCGATATCTTCGTGAACGATAATTTCAACATCAGTAATCTTAAGAGCAATACAAAAATGTCACTGGAATCTGGCTCTGATTACAACGATACAATTCAAGCTACATTTTCGGTTGATGTGGGTATAAATGAGGATGTTAAGAGTAATGTAAACACCTATTTTGGAATGCCAACAGTAGAAGTGTATCAGAGCTTTCTGATTATGCTCAACAGACAGAATTTAACATCAAGTCTACAAGGTATTGCTACTCGTCCATCGTCTATTTCTGTAACAGGATTTACAATCAAGCACGGAAATACAACAGATTATACAATTGACACGGATCCTTCAACATATGGTGGAATGACAGATCCAGACACTTTAACAACATCAAATCATATTGAATTGCGCGGTAACAAAGACCTTAGAACTTATATGAAAACTGCTTGTGGCACAGCAGGTCTTACCTACTCAATTTCAGCAACATGGAAGCTTTCCTATGCGGATGCAACAAAAATGGCGGCGCAGTTTCCAACTAGAGATACATCAAACATCAACAACCCAAGTATTGGAACATTGATTGGTGGATCGTCTAATATGTCCTCAACTCCTGAATCGGCGGTGTATAGTAAGAATGTAGCAAAACTCGAAGATAATAGTCACAATGAAATTACCTGGAAGAGCGATTACTCTTACTACTGCACAATCAACACCAATGCAGTACTTACGCTGAATTCGGACGATGCTGACAACGAGAACGGTGAGTTTTATCAGCTTGGTATCAATGCAAATGATATCGATGAAGATGATCTAACTGAGGATGGATATGTTCCGATGAAGCTGAATGCTGTTTATGATGTATCTGATTTGTCTGCGGCCGATACTGTAAAGAGCATGAAGCTAACATTTACAGTTAGCAAAAAACCAAACTACGGAACTGCCTTGCCAACATTTGCGGAATATATAGCCGGACTAAAGGTATATTCGTATGACGAAGGTGATGAGGAAACGGAAGCATCGTACTCGCCTCTTGCAAGTGGAACAGGAATATCAATTGACACATCAAATACTGCGCAGGTAGTTTATGTTGTAGATAATCCCGACGAAGTGTTCGATTACGATTCAGGAAGCAAAGTTTATCAGATACCTGTCAAATTTAACGCTATAATAGGTAGTGACTTTGGAAACAGTAAGCAATATGCCAATTACATGATTCGACTTGAGGTTCAGATGTATACAAAAACATACAGTGCAGAAGGTTGGAATACTTCGCAGATAGATGGTTCTAATGATGATGATCATGTAATTTACACACACGCAAAGCTTATAACAAGTGTTATCGAGTAACTATTCTCCTGTAATTTACTTAGGATAAACTAAGAGAATGGTTGAATAAACTAACATAAGGTTTGAGTAATTTGGCAACATAGACTCTGCAAGAAACAGCATTCCCCCGGAGAATTCGTTCTTCTCCGGGGGTCTATGTTTGCCATCTGTAGTATAATGGACAGAAACAACTGAAAACATAAATGTTTGCGGAACCTCATACTAAAGTTAACGCAAATATTACTGCTCACGCCTAATTGTCGTGTCTACGCACGAAAACAATTAATCGAAGGTGATGCCATTATGATGCAAAACACAAACAAGAAGCTCCGAATAGTCAAACTTCTTGAAATACTGCAACAGAATACCGATATGGAGCATCCTATAGGCACAAATGAGTTATGCGATAAGCTCGCCAAACTTGGAATTCAAGCCGATAGGCGCACGGTAGCCAAGGATATAGCCGTTCTGAATGAACAGGGATATGAGGTAATGCAAACGAAGCTCGGAAAGCAGAACGCTTACTACATAGAGGATCGCAGTTTCAGCCTTCCTGAACTCAAGATACTCATAGACGCTGTTCAAGCGGCAAGTTTCATAACAGAGAAGAAATCATCCGACCTCATATCCAAGATAGCAGCTCTCGGCGGAAGTCATCAGGCAGAGATATTGACAGGAAATATAGTCCATTTCAATACAAGAAAGCATAACAACGAGCAGATCTACTATAACGTAAACGTCCTTGAAAATGCTATTAGAGAAAAGGAAATGGCTTCATTCCAATATTTTGACCTTGACGAGAATCTGAATAAGGCTTACAGAAAGGACAAAGCCATATATGAGGTCGAGCCTATCGCCCTTGTATTCAATAATGATAACTATTACCTTATGTCTTACGATCCAACCACTGATAACGAAGTCCGAAACTATCGTGTAGACAGAATGGACTCTGTTCAGCACCTTGATAAATGCATCTGTAAAGCAGCTGCAGAGAAGATTCAGACGGTATCGAAGTATACCGAACAGGTCTTCAGAATGTACGGCGGACGTACTGAGCTTGTAACACTCCAGTTTGAGAAGAAGCTCATAGGCAGTATCTATGATAAATTCGGCGAGAAGACGAGGATAAGCAAGTGCAGCGATGAATACGTTGTCGCAGTAGAGGTACAGATATCCCCTACCTTCTGGAGTTGGCTCATAACCTTCAAAGGGCAGATGAAGCTGACTTCTCCCGAATCAGTTATAGCTGAATATAAGGAGTGGCTGAAAGATATATGAAACGTAGAAAATGCAACCTGCCATTTGTGCAGCTATACAAAGATGAAGAAATAGTCGTTTTGCTGTCGCCAAATGGCGCACATGGCAAAACGGCTATTGACATATACAGGTCTAATTGATATAATATACTTGTAAGTGTAGCAAATGTTACATTTAGAAGTGAGGATGATAATATGCGCGCAAAAAATCCTGAATACTTTACATTGCTTGAAGAGTTTATCGACGAATACATAGAGACCTATGACCGCTCCCCTTCCCAGAGGGAAGTGTCAGAGGGTACGGGTATGTCGACTGCTGCCGTATCAAGATATTTGTCATATATGCGAGATAACGGTATGCTGAATTATGACGGAACCCGTCATATTATAACTCGAAAGCAGAGGAAAAAGAACAACGATACCGTTGAAGTCCCTGTCGTCGGTTCAATAGCCTGCGGAATCCCTATGTTTGCTGAGCAGAATATTGAAGAATATGTCCGTTTACCCGTTTCATGGTTCGGAAGCGGCAGTTATTACCTTTTAAGGACATTCGGCGAGTCGATGATAGATATCGGTATCGAAGAAGGAGACCTTGTAGTTGTCCGTATGCAGAACTATGCAGATTCCGGACAGATCATAGTTGCACTTGTAGAAAACAGTGATACTACCCTTAAGCGTTACTATCCAGACCATAGCACAGGAATGATAAGACTTCACCCTGAGAATTCTGAAATGGAAGATATCATCGTCAAGCCTGACGAGCTTCAGATACAGGGCGTTGCCATAAAGGTGCTTAAGGATATATTATGATCTCTTTCAGGTGCAGACATCATGATAAGGAAAGGGATATTAGATGTATGAGAATGCAAAGTACAAGGTTGACGGATACAACGTAAAACCACAGAAATGGTATTGTCCCAACTGCTCTGAACTGATAATCGCATATAACGACTCCAGCGGCAAAGCCAAAAAGCGATGCTGCCAATGCGGAGTAGCAATGGTGAAGTATCAGAAGACACGTCATGTAGATGTTATCGAGGTGGTAGAACCCGAGCATTACAGAGCATAAAATTGAATATATAGATAAGCATCCTGCTTAGAGCATGACCGGACTGAAACAGAGCCCACTCAAGTCCATGATATCGGCGCAGGTTGTACCGTCGTGATGACCCGTCATCGCTTGAGGTAGCAGCAGAGACTGTTTACCGAGATGTTCGCCGGAGGACGTCGGCAAGGCATATTCCTACCCAATAGGAGTATGTTTTGTCGGCGTCCTTTTTTGTTTGTAAAAATCAATATTCAAAGCCGATATGCATTAAGGCTGAGGATACAAAGAAGGTTGTTCAGGTTTTCTGAACAATTGCAGATCTTGTACCCTTTCTTTAGTGCGCCCATTTTCGGCTGCAGGAGTCTGTGTACAGGTGTATGCAGGCTCTCTTTTTTGTGTCCTCGGAAAGGACGCAAATGTTATTATTATCAATCTGGTCATGTCAGATAGCTGAATACCCATGATCTTCGTTTTGTCTTTTCGCTTGAAAATTCAAAACGGAGGTCAAATAAATGACAAAATATTATATTTTCAGCAGCCCCGGAAGTAATGAAAAGTATACCGAGGTCTCAGCAGCCAACTTTATTGCAATAGTCCGCAATTCAAAGTCAACGATAGTTGCATTCATAACCACAAAAAACAAACATAATATCCCCACTCACGTCCGTCTGCATACTAGCAGGCTCTACTATCCGTCAATAGCTCTGATGGAACAGATAAGGACTATATCGAAGGAACGTCTCGTGAAGTATATCGGTACTCTCAGCGATTCGGAAATTGAAAAGATCGATAAAGCACTATGTATTAGTCTTGGTATAGACAGAAAGGTTAAGAAATAATGGAACGTATAATGAGTAATAACATTACATATCCCGTTGCAGACGGCACTAAGCTCTTCTTTGAAAGAGCAGCCGAGGAAGGTCTTGAGCTTCGTTCGGGTCAGGTCGAAATGGCAATGGAGACATGCGAAGCTATAGAAAAGAAAGCGCCTCTTGCAGTTGAGGCAGAGGTCGGCATTGGCAAGTCCTACGCTTACCTTATCCCTGCCGTTATGAAGAACCGCAGGGACCACAAGCAGATAGTTATCGCTACATCAACAATAGCACTTCAGGAGCAGCTCATAAGGGACGCTCAGAATGTGCTGAAAATGACAGACTCATATATAGACATAACTCTTGCAAGTATTCAAGTCTCTATGCGTTAAGTGAAATAATGATCTGCGGAGAATGCGGCTCGCCGTACCGCAGAGTAACATGGAACTCTCACGGTCACAAACTGATTGTATGGCGGTGCATCAACCGTCTCGACCATGGCTCAAAATACTGCAAGAACTCCCCGTCAATAAACGAGGAAAAGCTTCAAAATGTGATAGTCAGCGCTCTCAACAGCGTCTACACGGGCGACAGCAAATTTATGAGTATTATCGAAGATAACATAGGCTGCGTTCTGTCCGAGGAAGACGAGCTGGGACAGGCTATCACTAAAATGGAGAACAGGATACGAGAAGTCGAGAAAATGCGCGACAACCTTGTAAATCTCGTAACAACAGGTGCTGTGGACATCGAATCCTCAGATGACAAATTCAAGGCTCTGAACAGCGAGGAAAAATATCTCCGCGACCAGATCGAACAGCTAAAGTTCAAAGCTCAGACGAAAACCGACCTGCGGCTTATGCTCAAGACTATATCCGATGAACTGGAATATTACGATGACAGTATTATAAAATACAATGAAACAGCAGTCAGAAAGGTAGTCGAGTGCGTAAAGGTCGTGTCAAAAACGGAAATTGAGATTACGTTCAAAGGCGGATTTGATATGACAGTCGAGGTCAAGAAGTGAAGCAACGCTCAGAATGTGATTTAAGGCGCAGGCCGTTTTCAGGGTAAGTGAATACCAAATAGATGACGGAGCGGCAAATTAGGGCGTTTCTGAGCGCCTGGGAGCACAAATCTGAGAGAGAAAAGAAAACAACTTGTGGTGCTATTCCACAAGTTGTTAATTTTCTGATAACTCTTCCGAAAAGGACAAAAAAATAAAGCCCATGAGGCTGAAAATCGGAGGTTTTTATGCGGTCATCTAAAAGGTGTGTGAGTCAATAGTAGCAAACAACCAGACTACGAATGCGAGCACGGCGAGAGAGCCGAAGCGAATGAGATTTCTTTTACGAATGGCTAAAAGTTTTTTTCTGTCCTCATCATCTTGGTTTACCTGACTTTGTGCAGTCTGAGGGTTTGAGCTGACGACAGAGGACTTAGAAAGAGCATCAAAAGCCTTAGCGCTCACCGTGATCACCACCTTTAAAATAAGCTGCTAAAGGGCATAGTTAGCCTGTTAGCGCATAGTATCTCTACTTTATTATATCATTTTCATATATCATTTTCAATGGACATAATCGACAATAACAGCCTTTACCATTTGTAATGTTTGTCCAAAAAAGCCTGATTTTGGAGCTGAAATTAATACATAACGTATATTTCTTTTCAGATATACTAACAATAAAATTTCGGCGGCATATAGAAAAACATATCCCTGCAAAACAGAGCCCCCTCACATTACGTGAGGGGGGTGTTATGTTATAGAGGCTTTAGGAACCTATGATGACTTAAAATCTTATTCATAGCCGCCGATTCACCGACGGTTTTAAGCATATCGGATAGGTCTTTAAAACCCTTTATGGAGGAATTATTATGAGAAGCTAATTTAGAGGGAGTGATTTTTATAATTTATGTGCCTGTATGATTAACCTATAACCTTATGGTTCAGGAGTTGCTGGTAGGAACTATTTCAACTGGAGTAGAAACAGCTGATGTTATTGCTGATATGCTTGGTGTGAAACTGTTCTTAGAAATATTCTCAACTGCTGTTTCACCTGATGCTGTGCTTCCATTAGAAACAAGCTTAAATTCAACATCAAGCGACCAGTTGTCTGTCAATTTCGCATATGTTGAAGTTGTACAAGATTTATCCTCACCTTCAAGCCATACACGAACAAGAACCTTATAGTATTTTGTTACGCCTGCGCCAACATCATTATCAAGTATAGCTGTACCATAATTTGCACTTGCGGCAGATGTCGTTGCATCCGCAGCAGTTCCAATATCGACCTTACCAGTCGCCCCAGTTGTCAAAACTGCAGTATCAGCTGCAAAATAGCCTTGGCTATCTGATGTCTTAAGAATAACCTTCGCATTACTTGCTGCAGGATCAAGCGCACCAACTGCATTTCCATTGTTGCCTGTTCCGCCTTGTCCCGTTCCAAGTTCTGAAGCAAACACAGCGATTCTCCAAGCATCATCACCAGTACCTGTATAAGCAGCGCCGTCTACATTAGCTGTATAGTTAAGGTCACACGCCGTCATTACAAGGTCTTGACTCTCCGCATTTCCAGTTGCTTTCATGTAGAAAATATAATCAACATATCCATAAGCAGTTTCAAACGCAGTTGTGGAGCCATTTCCGTTAATGCCATAGGCTTCGTCAAAAGCATCATCATATTTATACTTTCCTGCAATAGGATCATTTGCAGCATTACTAGCTAAATCTGTATTCTCATTATATTTCTTATAAACATAATCACCTGTAGCAGTATGTGCTTTGCTACCATTTTCAGCAGCGTCCAGTGTATAGTAGAATGAACCTGTTTTACCACTTACAGACGATACTGGCTCCAGTAATGCCTTACGTCCATAAACGAGCTGATCAGCTTTATATGTACCTTCTGCATTGTTTGAAGAAATCAAAAGGTTTGAGCTAACCTTTGTCTTGAGTGTAAGACCAGTTACTTCAACTTCTTTGTTCATAGTGAACCACGCATAGGTGGATGTTGCGAGCATCGAAGCTGATAAAGCGAGCATTCCAGCAGCCGGTATAAGCTTCTTAACTGCGCTGTTCTTTCTTTTAGCATTAGTTTTCATCATAGGTCATTTTCCTTTCATAATAGATTACCGAGAATAGGCTCGACTGCCTTTTGCCTCTTTAATTTTGCCTCGTGCGTTATACTTTTTGTTTACAATCATATTATAGCTTAATTTCTACTATTTGTCAACGGATTTTTTGAAAAATTCATAATTTTCCATATAATTCAGCAAATTTCACAATGAAAAGTAGTTTTTCTGCACCTTTTATCTAACGTAGCAATTACATCCTGTATAAACGAATATTTCCTTTCACAAACAGTAATTGCCATATTTTTGTATTAATTCAATTTTTCTATACGCTTCGTATTTTATCATGATTTTAATGTCCCAATTGTAGGGGCGCACAGTGTGTGCCCGTTTCACAAATACACCTGTATTTTCCAAATACAGCCGCATATTTATGTTTTTCACGGGCGAACAATGTTCGCCCCTACATATATAATGTGACGTCGTCTAAAAATGAATAATTCATAAATTTTGTCTAAAATATTGATTTTTTCTGTATCATATGTTATAATAAGTTATCGAAATACGTTTTGCTATATTTCGTCATCTCATAGCAAAGGAGAATGATTATGCAGCATATCGACGAACAATATATCGTAAATAACTTTGAAACCGCACTGGACCAAGGCTTCGTAAAGGCTTATTATCAGCCCGTTATCCGTACTCTCACCGAAAGGATTTGCAGCGTCGAGGCTCTCGCCCGCTGGCAGGATCCCGTTGTGGGACTCCTCTCCCCTTTCCTTTTTATTAATGTACTGGAGAAATACCACCTTATCCATAAGCTGGATCTGGCTATTCTTGATAATATCTGCGTTACCTATAATGAAATGAAAAAGCGCGGACTTCCTCTGCACCCGTTCTCCATTAATCTGTCCCGTCTTGACTTTGACGAAATAGATATGCTGGACGCCATTTCAAAGACTCTCGCCAAGTACGATGTGCCGTCCACGGCTATACACATTGAGATAACTGAGAGCGTAATGCTTGATAATACCGCGTATTTCCGCCGTATCTTCGACAGTTTCCACGACGCGGGCTTCGCTATCTTCATGGACGATTTCGGCAGCGGATACTCCTCGCTGAACGTGCTCAAGGACTACAGCTTCGACGTTCTGAAAATAGATATGCGATTCCTCAGCGATATCGGTATACGCTCCAAGAAGATACTGGCTTCGGTCATGAATATGGCTAAAGCGATAGGTATGCACACTCTCGCCGAGGGCGTAGAGACAAAGGAGCAGATGACTTTCCTCCGAAATATCGGCTGCGAAATGCTGCAGGGCTTCTACTACTCAAAGCCTATGGACGGCGACCTCTATATAAAGTATATCTCCGAGTCAAAGCTGGAAGTCGAGGATCCTGCGGAGAATCACTACTGGAACGCAGTAGGTCAGATAAACTTCCTCAGCCCCGATCCGCTGAACGATCTCACCAACGAGCAGATAGAAAGCGGCGATTACGGCTTTATCCGCGAAAATTCCACAGCACTCGCACTTATCGAGCAGCGCGGCGAACAAGTCGAGCTCCTTTATAAGAACGAGGCTTACGAGAAGGGCTTACAGCGTATAGGCTTCAAATCAGTGAACGACATGATAAAGCTTATCAACGATAACGGTTCATCAAATTACTCAAATGTCGATTCACAAGTTAAAATGACTATCAAAACAGGAGATATCATCAAGGAGGACCACCTTGTAAACGGCATATATTTCACCTACTGTACAAAATGCATCGCCGAGGGCAACGGCAAGGTAATGCTTGCCGCAAGCATACAGACATACGGCGGTGAAGCAGACAAGCTGACAACCGACCTGTTCGATAAGTACAGCCGTATGCTTATAGATACCTACGACCATATCTCTGTAATTGATCCGGCTAAAAATCTCGTTCTTACAAGGCTGTATTCAAAGCTCGGATTTAATGAGGATTACCCTAATCTTCCTCTTGATGAAGCAATTAAGCAGTTTGCAGAAAACGAGGTTGCCGAAAGCGACAGGAAGCGTTTCCTGAAATGCATGGAACCTTCTACTCTCCGCGAGCGTATTAAAAAGTCAGGAGCAAGATATTTTCAGCTGCCATTCTCATTCAAAACTCAAAGCGGCGAATACAAAATGATGGACACAAGGCTCACAAGAGTTTTCATGACATATGGTGACGTGTATATATTCTCGATAGAGGAAATGTCCGAGCAGGCATATAAGGCAGCAGAGATCATGCTCGATAAACACCCCGAGTTATTCGATTTTACTTAAATAATTATTACTAAATCTGCGCAGCAGCTTGATCTGCTGCGCTTATATTTTTAATCAACAGCTATATTGTATAGAGCAAATACACCTTTTTACGTTTTTTCTGAACATAATGCTGTAAAAAGCTGCTCTTTTAAGGTAAGTTTAAGATTATTTTAAGATTTATTCATTATTATGTAATCATATATTAACGACGAATTAACACCGACTTCATGATTTTTTTTTAGGAGGAATTCAAATGAAGAAGAAAAGCTTAATTGCAGGCATACTTTCTGCCTGTATCGTCGGCTCGGCTGCGGCGGTAACGCTCAGCGGCTCGGCTGCTGACAAGCTGTACGGCGACGCCAATCTTGACGGCACTGTGGATATGTCCGACTGCGTGCTCATTATGCAGTCTCTGGCTAATCCTTCAAAGTACGGCACTACAGGCACAAATGAAAAGCACCTCACTGCTGAGGGCGCAGAATTAGCCGACGTTTCAGAGCGCGGCAACGGTCTTACCTCAAACGACGCTCTCTCCGTACAGCGCTATCTCCTCGGCATGATAAGCGAACTGCCCGAGAGCTACAGCAGCAATGTACAGAGCAGCACCACAGCTACCACTGTTACCGAAACACAGACAACTACTACAGCTACTACAACAGCTCCAAAGGAGACAGTTACAACTCTCCCCAAGGAGGACGTAGATACCAAGATACACCTCAAGGGCTCTTCTATTCAGGTAGAGGGCAAGTACGCCGAGGCTAACGGCTCTAAGGTAACTATCTCACATTCAGGTAATTACACTATCGACGGTACTCTCAATGACGGACAGATATACGTTGAAGTTCCCGACGACAAGGCTGATCCCGATACGGTAAAGCTTGTATTCAACGGCGTGAACATCACAGGCCAGAACGCTCCTGCTGTTCTTATCAAGAACGCCGACAAGACATCTATCACTCTTGCTGACGGCACAGAGAATACAGTTTCCGACGGTACTTCACCTTACGGCGGCGACGACCAGACAAACGCTGTTATCGAGGCTAAGGACGACCTCACAATCAAGGGCGGCGATGCAGGCACCGGAATCCTTAATATCACAGCAAATGTTCAGCCGGCTATCGTCTGCAACAACGATATAAAGTTCACAGGCGGTACTACAAACATAGATACCCTTAACCTGACTGAGGCAAATGATGCCGTAAAGGGCAAGTCCTCTGTCCTTGTAAAGGGCGGTCAGCTCAATATCGTATCCGAGGGCGACGGTATCAAGTCCTCAAAGGGCAATGTAGATATCGAGGGCGGCGAAGTAAATATCAAGTGCGGCAACGACGCTATACAGGCTGAGACTGCTATCAATATCTCAGGCGGCAAGATAGGCGCTTTCGGCGACAGAGGACTTACAAGCGCAGGCACTATCGGTATCACAGGCGGCGAGCTCCTCGCTACAGCTACAGACAACCAGTGCGAGAACCTTACATCTACAGAGCAGAACACTCTTGTGATAGACTTCGCTAAGGAGTGGTCAAAGAACAATCCTATCACTCTTACCGATTCCTCAAACAAGGTGCTCTTCGACCAGAATACAGCCAAGAAGTATAAGTACGCTATAGTTTCTTCTCCTGAGATAGGCAGCGGCGATTATAAGCTCTTTGCAGGCGGTATCAAGCAGAAGCACAGCTCAGGTAGCACCTTCACAGGCGGCAAGCCTGCTGCATACAAGGACGTAAACAACGATATGGAAAATGAAGAACAGCTCTACGGCAGCTTCTTCGATCTGGGCAAGGTCCACAAAATCGATGTAAAGATGTCCGAAAGCGACTGGAACGCATTTATGAATGTCGCTCAGAAGGAAGAATGGTACCCATGCGACCTCGTTATCGACGGTGAAGAGTTCAAAAACGTTGGTATCAGAACCAAGGGCAACAGCTCACGTATGATGGTAAACAACGGCAAGTACAGCTTCCGCTTCAAGCTGGATAAGTACGAAAAGCTCAACAACTATCACGGTCTTACTGAATTCTGCATGAACAACTTCTACTCAGACGCTTCATGCATGAGAGACCTTATCTGCTACGACGCAATGTACACTATAGACGGTGTAGCTCCCAAGAGCAGCTACTCAGATATGTATGTAAACGGCAAGCTCTACAGCTTCTACTATGCTCTCGAGCAGCCCGGCACTACACTTGCTGAGCGCTATGCTATCGACGATGACTCAAACCTCTACAAGGCTACCGAAAGAAGCAATCAGGCAGGCGGCGGCGGTATGTGGGGCGGCATGGGCGGAGGCGACAGCTACAGTACCTTCACCAATAATATGCCTGTAAGCAACCTCGACCTTAAATTTGGTACCGACGAACAGCTCCAGCACCTTGAGGAGCTCAAAACAGCTATCAATAAGGTCACCACTTCAGACTATAAGTTCATAGAGGACATTATGGATGTTCCAAGCTTCCTTAAAGGATTTGCAGTAAACTCTGTAATGTGCAACTACGACAGCTACAACGGCTCACTGGCACACAACTACTACCTCATGTATACAGGCGGAAAGCACTATTTCGTTGGCTGGGACTACAACCTCTGCCTCGGCATATTCATGGACGGTGCAAGCTCCGTAAACTCAGACATCAATACAAGCCTTTACAATGCAACAGTTGACAACCGTCCTTTTGCAAAGCTTCTCCAGATTCCTGAGTATTACGATCTATACGTAGGCTATGTAAACGAGATAATGAATTACTACAAGAATATCGAGCAGTACGTTGCAAACTATTCTCAGCTGATACGTCCTCACGTTGAGGCTGATCCAAGATTCGCATTTTCTGTAGACCAGTTCGTAACATCAACTACCAAGAGTGCCAACGGACTTCAGGTAGGCGGCGGTCAGCAGAATCCTTGGGGCGGACAGCAGCAGAACCCACAGCAGGGACAGCAGAACCCATGGGGCGGACAGCAGCAGAATCCTCAGCAGGGACAGCAGAATCCTTGGGGCGGACAGCAGGGCAATAATCAGTGGAACTTCCAGTTCAACTCTGATGAGCCCGACGCAGCGGAAGGTTCAGCAGACTTTGAGCAGAGCTGGGAATTTGAAGGCGGCTTCGGCGGCGGTTTCAACTGGAACGGCGGCGGCGGAGGCGGCGGAATGTTCGGTAACAACAGCGTTTCCGTTATCGACTTTATCCTCAAGCGCTTCGAAGTTATCCGCAGCACTATCAAAGGCTGATCAACAAGCAGTTCAGGTATCACACTTTAAATACAGCCCGAAAGAGGTCCTCACGGATCACTTTCGGGCTTAATGCTTTTCTGTGTCATTGGTTGACCTGACGGTGTTATTCTGATATAATATTATTATCTGAAAGAATTAAGGAGAAAAATATGAGAATATCACAGAGCTGCGCTGAATGCTTGTATAACCGCCAGAAAAACAAGACTGATAATACCGAATACCTTGCCGAGATAAAAGCGCTCCTTGACAACCGAAAAGAAACTGATACCAGTCCATACATGGTATACCTTTTCAATAAGGTGCACGTCAGGTACTTCGGTAAGGGCGCAGATTACAGTGCTATCAAGAAACAGTACAACGACCTTGTCCTTGCTATGGAGGATAGTCTGCGGCATGAGATAAACTCCGCGGAAGAACCGCTGGCAAAGGCGATGATGATGTCACGGGCAGGCAATTACATAGACTTCGGAGCTATGAACAGCGTAGACCGCGACGAATTTCTCTCACTGTTCAGCAATACAGAAATGCGCGAAGATGACAGAAAAACCTACGAATCATTTCTCCGCGAATGTACCGATGCAAAGACATTTCTGCTGATATGTGACAACTGCGGAGAAATAGTTCTCGACAAGCTCATGCTTGAACAGCTGAAATTGAGATTCCCTCACCTGACAGTCAGAGCTATGGTGCGCGGCGACAATGTCCTTAATGACGCAACCGCTGAGGACGCAAAATATGTGGGACTTGATACGGAAGCCGAGATAATCTCCAACGGTGAAGCTGTTGCAGGAACAATATACGAAATGCTGCCCGATGAAGCGAAAAATGTACTTGACAATTCCGACGTGATACTTGCGAAAGGTCAGGGTAATTATGAATCTCTTTCAGGACAGGGCAGACACATATTCTACGAATTTCTCTGCAAATGTGAACTGTTCACCAGCCGATTCAACGTACCGAAGCTGACAGGAATATTTATCGAAGAAAAATAATAAAGCCCCAAAACGTGTTTTTCATGAAAAAACACGTTTTTTATTATAGAGCAAGTATGCAAATGAGGACACAAGGTGAAATATCCCACAAAAAGCAGTTAAAAAGTACTATATTTCATTGAAATTGCTTGAAATATCATGTATAATGTTAATATAGAGAATATCGGCTTTTTTCGGGAGGATATTAAAATGAACAGACAACTAAAAAGAGCGGCGGCTCTTGCCGTCAGCATTCTCACCGTTTTCTCGGGAGCTTCGGGCATTGCTCCCATAGGCAGTCCTGCTGTGACGGCTTCTGCCGCAGGCAGTATCCTCGCATTCCCCGGAGCTGTAGGCGGCGGCAAATATGCCACAGGCGGACGCGGCGGCGAGGTCTACCACGTTACAAATCTCAACGACAGCGGCGAGGGCTCATTCCGCGACGCCGTAAGCAAATCGGGGCGTATCGTCGTTTTTGACGTAAGCGGAACTATCGAATTAAAGGGCAATATCCTTTGCTCAGGCAATGTCACCGTGGCAGGTCAGACTGCTCCTGGCGGCTCGGGAATCACGCTGAAAAACTACAAAATGGGTATGTCGGGAGACAATATCATCTGCCGTTACATCAGCTCCCGTCCAGGTCCATATGCTTCCACAGACTCGGGCAACGACGCATGGGGCGGCGCAAAGGGTTCAAACTCCATAATCGACCACTGTTCTATGGGCTGGACAACAGACGAGCAATGGGGACTTTATTCCAATAACACCAACTATACCGTGCAATACTCCGTCATAGGTCCTGCGGACTCATGGGGCGGTCACAAAAAGGGACTCCACGGCTTCGGAATAATGATGGGCAAGGGCGACCTGACCTTTGACCATAACCTCATTATCCATAACGTTTCCAGAAACTTCCGCGGCAAGGTGCCTGACCAGTACACGGCGGACTTCACCAACAATATCATCTATGACTGGGGCTATCAGACCGCATACGGCACCATAGGACACCTGAATTACGTCAATAATACCCTGAAAGCAGGCAACTCCACCACAGGCGGCTATCACTATATGTATGTGGACAGCACTACCAAGCCCGAGAATTTCAAGGTATACTGCGCAGGAAACCGCCTTATCAACAAGGACGGCTCATTCCACAGCGTTACAGGTGATAACTGGTCTGGAGTCACCGTCAAGGACGGTATCGGCATATCCAAGAACAACCTGTACAGTGGGACCTCATTCCCTATCAATATCAACGGCGAGAATGTATCCACTGCAAATACTGCCGAGAGTGCGGCGGCTGCCTACGACCATGTAATCAGCTTCGCAGGCAACGGTATCTCCCCCGATAAGCGTACAGCTATCGACAAGCAGTGCGCAAGCGATACAAAGAACGGCACGGGACAGTGCAGCGGTACTGCGGCATTTGACGGCTCAGAAGCCAATCTCAGCAAGTACAATATCAAGTGCGGCGTGACCTACAGCTATCCCTCCCCCGTTACAAAAAAGGAGATAACCGACGCTGACAACGACGGCATGGACGACAGCTGGGAGCTTGCACGAGGTCTTGATCCCAACGATCCCGATGACTACGCAGGCGACTACTGCGGTCAGGGCTACATGAACATCGAGTACTACATAAACGACCTTACCGTGGATTCATTCCCACAGGGCGTTGTGAAGCTCTCCCCTACAGGCGGAAATTTCACTCCTGTAACGACAGTTTCTGCCTTTGAGACTATCGAAGCAGAGCATTTCAGCGATCAGAACGGCATAGAGACTACGGAGGGAACAGGCTTCGGTGTTATAGACCATATCCAAAACGGAAGCTGGGTAAAGTACGAAAAAATAAACTTCGGCAGCGGCGCCCAGAGCTTCAGTGCTAAGATTGCAGGAAATCCAACGGTTATGGAGCTGTATCTCGACAGCATGAGCGGCTCTCCTGCGGCAAAGGTAAGCTATGCAGGCAACGGCAGCCTCGATACATTTGAGGAGATAGAAGCAGGCATATCAAAGCTTACGGGAACTCACGACCTATATATAAAGTTTACGGGCGGCGACGGCTACATTGTAAATCTGGACAGCTTCGTATTCGGCAGGGACGCTGTCCCCCTCAGCGGCAAGCTCTTCAAAAACGTTCAGGTCACTTCACAGGCAAATCCCGATTTCTGGCAGATATCAACTGCGGCTGTGGGCTCACCTGTATTCGGTGACAGAACTTTCAAATTCTCAGAGCTCCAGCTCGAAGGCGCAGAGCAGCTTCTAACCTCATGTGACGCAAAGGGCACAACAGGCGAAGCGGCAACATTTGAGGCAGGCAGCGATATGTCCCTGTATGTGGGACTGGACAGCCGTGTGGAGAATGTTCCCGACTGGCTCAGCGATTATACGCTGATGAGGACGCTTTGCACGTCTGATAACGACGTTAGCTTTATGATGTACAAAAAAGACGTAAAGGCAGGCGATAAGATATCCCTCGGCAGCAACGGACAGACATATAAGTGCGTTAATTATATCGTTATGGCTGTGGGCAAAAGTACTGTTGAACCGCCTGTAAGCTATAGTCTGGGCGATATCAATAAGGACGGCTCTATAAACGTCGCAGACCTTGTTATACTGCAAAAGCATATCCTCGGCAAGGAAATAATGTCACAGGAACAAGCCGTGCAGGCTGATTTGAACATTGACGGCACAGCTGATATATTCGACATGGTAGAGCTCAGAAAGGCTGTAGTACAGGAGTTGAACAACTGAACGATATCACAGGCAGTTACGAAATACTCATAGTTAATGCAAAAAAGGACGGCTTTCATGCCGTCCTTTTATAATATGTATTGGATTCAGTCCTATAGGTGCATTTCCCTTTCTATCCAGTCCATAAGGACATCTACTATATAGGAGCGCTCCCCTTCTGTCAGGACCTTTCCCGACGGGATATTATGCCACTTTTCGAGACAGCTCCTACAGCAGCAGGCAGCTGCGTGCTGCGCTATGAATACAGGGTGACCTTTCATGGGAGTCTGCTTGCCGTCGTTTTCGGGATTCTCCGCTGAAAGCCGCTTTTCTACGAAATCCCGTGCGTGATTTCGTATGGTCTCCATGCCTTTTTCAGCAACATAAGCCTTGTCCTTTGCCGACAAATGGAATCTGTTTCTGAAATCCGACCTGCTTAGTCTGGCAAAGAGCGCTCCCCTGTCAGGAAGCTTGTATTTTATCGCGTCTGCCATGCCCATATTGGGGATATAGCTGTAGCCTGACTTTTTCGCCTGCGATATGTGGAGCTTTCGGTCTAAATGATAGGTCCTGCCGTCTTTAATGAATACAGCTCCCGTCTGTCTGAACGTGAATGACACTGCACAGCGGATACATTCACGGCGAACCTCCTGTATCCACCTGAGATCACAGGGACGAGCATTATCCCCTGATTCACCGCCGCAGCTGACGTGCTCAATAAGTCCCTTTGCAAGGTACTTTTCCATGTTTATCTCCCCTATCATGGGCTCGCAGATGACTTCGCGGTGCTTTATGGGCAGACTCAGAAATATCGGCAGTCTGTAGTCAGTTCTGTCCTGATTTTCACAGGTGCAGCATATGGTAACATTGTCCCAGCCGTCTCCCCAGTCGGACGGTATGCACTGAGCAAAGCGGTCTATCCTCTTGGTTATGATGTGAAAATGGAGATCCTGACGCTGACGTATCATGTTCCAGCAGCCCTGCCGCCATTCATCGGCGTCTTCAAGGAAGAAGTCCGACGTCATGCAGGCAAATACAATGCCGTCCTCAGCGGTCAGCTTGTACTGTCCCTGACGGTTCTTTTTCAGCGGCAGATCGTAATCTCCAGTCTTTGCAACAATGGAAGCGTCCTTGCCGATACTTTCGTCCCTGCGGTAAACGTAGCAATTCGCACAGCCTGCACTTATCTTGTGACAGCCATGCCACGGATTCCATATCGACATTTTCATCGCTCCTTTAGTAATGAAGTATACGGCTTGTGTACCGCAGATATTTATTATAGCATTATATAAAAAATAATGCAATACATCGCGTTTGCCTGCGTTCAGAATTATTCATTTATTCCCTGAAAATGCAGGTGCATCAGCTTTTTCTTATAAAGGCAATTCTCAAAACAAGTGAAAAAGAGGCTCAAATGAGCCTCTTTGTTAGTTATGCTTTAAATGCGTATCTCAGGAAGTTATACATATGCGCTCTTACGGATATGGAACCGTGGTCGCCGTCGGTAAGCTCATGCCAGATATGCTCAACGCCGTTCTGCTCAAGAGCCTTGTGGTAGCTCTCGGGAGCGTCGCCTACAGTACCGTCAAACCGCGTGCAGGTTATCATAAGCACATATGGGCTCGGAGCTGAACCGAAGCAGAACTCGCTGGGTGACATACAGCCCTCATGAGTCATATTGCCGTCGACAGTTGGGAATATACCGGGAGCAGGGCAAACTCCGCCAACGTAGCCGTATAGATGAGGTCTGGTGACACCAACATAGAGAGCCTCTCTGCCGCCCATTGAGAAGCCTGTAACAGCAGTATTCTCCCTGCCTGTTTTTATCGAGTAGTTTTCCTTCATAAAGGGCATTATGCTGTTTTCAAGGTCTTCACGTACAGCGTCGTAAGCCCGTGAGGATTCATTTGTAAATGCAGGGAAAAGGCTTCTGTCCCTTGTGGTGAACATCTGCGGAAATACGATTATCATTTTCTCAGCTTCGCCCGAAGCAACGAGATTTCCCAGCATAGTCTGTATCTTCATGCTGTCGTCTGTCATGGAGTCCTCAGAGCCGAAAATACCGTGGAAAACATACATTACGGGATACTTCTGACTATCGTCATAGCCGGGTGGGAGCAGGATATTGAGATTCTTTTCGCGCTCGGCGTCCTTGGAGTAATAGGTCTTTTTCTCAATCTTTCCGTAATCAACACCGCCCTTTTTCTCGGTAACGGAGCTGTCCTCGTGAAGATGAATATCCGCCGCCATTTTCTTCATGTAGCTGTCACCGCTGTTGACAGTTGTAGTTGTAGTAACAACAGGTGCAGAAGAAGTTGTGGTGGTCGCAGTAACAGTCGTTGTCGCAGCTGATGCCTGCGGGAACTCCTTTATCGAACCCAGCACATACTTCTGAAGCAGTACAAGGTCGTTTATCTGGATAGAGCCGTTGCCGTCGATATCGCCCAGCATATCAGCCTGTCCGCCCGAAAACATGGTAATCAGGTTCTTTCGGCATAATACCAGATCGAATGAGTCGATGACGCCGTCGTTGTTAAGATCGCCTGTAGTTGCAGCTATAGCAGGCGCAGAAGAGCCGACTGCAAGAACTGCGGCAGCTGCAAGAGCTGACATTGCTTTTTTGATAATATTCATTTTAATACCCCTCCGTGTGTCATTGCTTGAAATGATACCTTTATTTTACAGCATATCGGCACAAAAATCAAGAATATCAAAGAATAAAAACGTGAAAGCTCAATTTCTGTATCACCGATAAGATAGCATTTAATATTTTTTCTATATTTTATAAGTCAATTAAATGCTCACATAAACAGAAGAAAAAACAGCTCCCATATCGGGAGCTGTCTGTTTTCTTATTCTTGATACGACATAACTGCTTCGGAATACATTACAACTCCCTTTGAAGCATTCGGGTGTATGTGGTCAAGAAGATAGGTCTTATCAGGCATTACAGTAAGTTTGTCTCTGATATAGGTATTAGCATTTATGAAACTGTATGAATGCTCTTTGCAGTATTGTTCAAGCGCTGAAGAGTATTCATCGTTCAGGTCAGTTTTTTCTGCAAAAGAAAGCAAACAGAACGGATCTCCGTCTGTGGAATACCACGGTGCAATGAAAACGAAGTCTGAATCAGGAGATAGTGTTGACAGCTTTGATCTGAGCGATTCGATCTCCAGTATATAATCATTTGCAGTCATTGCGCAAACTGCATCATCGCGGTATCTCACATCATTTGTACCAAGAGCGATAACATAGAGCTGAGCCTTTGGGATATTATCGGCGCGTTCTATCATATAAGACACAGTACAGCTGCCTTTTGAGTAATTCATGATCTGTTTGTCCTTAAAATATTTCTCTATCGGTTCATACCACGGACAGCCGCCGTTTTTTGTTCCTTCAGTAACGCTGTCGCCGATAAAGCATATCGAATCAGCCTTTTTCATAGCTGAGTAAAGGACACCTGACTTCATTTCTTCCGTTATGTCCAGTCCCTCAGCCTTGGAACGGATAAAACCGTTTTCGTTGAAATAATAGCGCTCTGTAACGGACGAAATATCCATTTCGTGTCTGAATACCACATTGGTTATAAGTGCATTGGACACGGCTGCTTTGTCGATATCATCGGTGGTGAGCTGCTCCCTCAGTTCTTTGTTGAACATGATCTCATGTATGGGAACTGCACGGTAATTGCCATCTGCCCTTGCGTGTGTATACAGCGGAACAATACTTCCTCCGATCACTTTTTTGGTATCACGGTCAATGTAAACATCTATCAGCATACTTGTATCACCCTGATCCTCACGATAGATATTCGCAAAGTTTCCGGGACAATAACTGATAAATACATTTTTTCCATTGTTGTTTTCTATCTGTACAGGTTCAACTACATGAGGATGATCACCAAGAATGATATCCGCTCCATTCTCTATGAAAATATCAAACCATTTTTTCTGAGTCTCGTCTGCCTCATTTGAGAATTGAGTGCCGATATGCGGTAAGACTACGATCAGATCAGGTGACATAGACCGTGCCTTTTGGAAATCTTCTTCAACCGACTGTCTGAGCTTTTCAAAACGCTCTCCCTCCGTATCGGATATGACAGAGGTCAGATAGGAATATCTGCCGTCTATCAGCCAGTTGTCGTTAATATGGTTGCTTCCGTATGTATAAGAGAGAACTGCCATTTTTATCCCCTGACATTCTATCAGTTTCACACGGTTTTCTTCCTTATCCTCAGCAGATCTGTAAGAACCTGTATGGTCAAGACCGATCTTATCAAGAATATCTATCGTTCTGAGGGCTCCTTCCTCGCCTTTGTCAAGAAGATGATTATTGGCAGTAGTCACAAGATCAAATCCTGCATTTTGGACAGCGGACGCAAATGAATCAGGAAAATTGAGATATAGCTCTTTTCCGTCATTAAAATTGCTTGAGGTATACCCTGCCTTTTCGCCTGCCATAGGACCTTCAAATACACCTATTGCATAATCAGCGGAGGAAATATATGGCTGTGCATATTCAAAAACATCTGTAAAGTCATATTCACTGCCGTTGTATGCACGTTTTACCTGATCTTCAAGCAGTATCAGGTCTCCCGCAAAAGTTATACGGAACGCATTATTGAATTCCTTTTCCTGTTCATCAGTCATTATCGGGTAGATAGCCTCTTCGCCATAATCGTTCTCGGTATTTTTCGCTTCATCATCTCCATTATATTCCCCTTTTATCAGCTTTATAATGTCGGCTTTGCTCACACCTGCATATGATTTTACAAGAGCAGATACTATAAAGCCAAGTGAAACCATAAGCGCAGCTATCTGTGAGAAAGAAATCTTTTTTCCTCTGTCCGATGTGAATATTGCAGCTCCGCCGTCCATAAAATGCTTAAAATACTTGCAGATAAAGTCATTACCGAAGATCAAACATATTGCAAGCGCTGATATTACGGAAATCATCATTATATAGCCGGTTCCAATACCTTTTATATGATCGCTTATCAATAAGGTGAAAGGTCTGTGGAAAACATATATCCATAAAGAATTCCGTCCAAACATTGTGATAAAAGGAATTTTATTCTGCGGCGTAAAGCATCTTAGTGCATATATCGCAAGGAAAGCGATCACGTAAAGCACGATCCTGCCAAAAGCATCTACCGAATCTTCATATGCTGCCATCTGAAGCGCATTGTCGGTATAATAAAAAAAGTGATACCCGATATACATTAAAACAGCTGAACCGATCAAACAAAGTGAGCCTGACAGCAGTTTTTTAGTATATTTCTTCCGGCATAGCTTATCACTTTTTTCCGCTGACAGCAGATAGCCGCTCATATAAAACGGATAAAAGCCGATGATCCTCGCTGCTGAAAACGTATTGTCAATAGAAGAATAAAAACCTGCAAACAATGCGATGATAAAAAGTATTAGATTGATATCCTTGAATTTTGCAATATGATGTGCAGTAAGCCGCCATGCGATCAGTGCGATAAGGTACCAATAAGAGAACATCGGCTGCAATAGGGATTTAAATCCGTAGATGAAGCCTATTATGCTGTTGAAAATAAAAAAGAGAAAAACAAGCTTGATAATGCTTTCAAAGCTGTGCGAGCGTTCACTTTTTCCAAAGTAGCCTGAAATAAAAACAAACGCCGGCATATGGAACATATATATGTAATCTACGGTACTGTTTATCGTATCCGAATAATCCTGAAGCTGAAACAAGATGTGTGCGAATACCACCAAAAGCATTAGCACACCTTTCATATTATCCCAGTAAGCGCTTCTATTGGTGTTTATTGTTTTTATCGAATCCATTATTTCTTAACCCCCGTAAACATAACCTGATAACTCAGCCCGTATTTATATATCTTACCGCAGTCCTTGCCTGTACGGAGCGCTTCACGGTCAATGCCTGTTTCTTTCAGATGCTAAAGGACTATACGTGAAAGCTGCACTTGTACGATACGGCAGCAGTCTGTGTCATTCGTTGATGAAAATGCGAAGAATCCTGAGTAAATCTTTACATACATTATATCATAGTTATACTGAAAAAGCAATATTATCTTCCGATTTTACGTTGATTGCGGCTTTTGCTCCATCAATAAAAACAATTATCCCCATTTTTACTCAGTTCAAGGCTATGCTCAAAGGCAAGGCATCTTTTGATTCGTTTTCAAGCAGTATAATCCATCAACGCTCATTTGTTTTATTATTCGTTTCGTTGTATAAAGATACGTATTAATGTGTCAGTAGTATGTGAGGCGGCTATTATGCAGATAAGACCAACTGCTTCCACAATCGGTCTTATCACACACTCTTTTATTGCACTATTTTCGTATACACAGAATTTGGGATAAGCTCAATAAAAAACGCCCGAACCTGATGAAAGTCCGAGCGTTTTTGTTCTTCGTTATAGAAGAAGCTGTTTTGTCATTCCGTTTAAATGTATTGTTTTAGGAGGTTATACACTTAATGCTTCAGCTAAAAATGGTTTCCGTTTTAACATCGTCCCGTGCTGCACATTCGGTCTGTCCCCCTGACGATGGAGCGGAGCATACCAAGCATACAGGATATTCTGTTTTTCATTTTCACCGCTCCTTTCGTTTGGTGTGACTTTAGTATATCACACAGAAAGCGGTTTGTCCAATGCAAAAAAGCCATTGCAGATTATAGAAAAAAGCTATACCCGACGCCCTTGAAAAGCTGATGTGTATATGCTATACTTATTAAACAAGTAGGAATTGCGTTTACAGCTTGACACTTGCAAGACTTACGATATATGCGGCGTGACCGCCCTCCACATTATATACGTCATATCCGCGGTCTTCCAGTATCTCGGCGACTTCCTCGCTGAGGTCCCCTGTTCTGCACAGCACGTAGACAGGCTTATCCTTGGGGAGCTTTGATAGTCCCGTTGAAATCTCGTCAAAGGGCACGTTTACCGAGCCTTTTATACCGTTGTTTTCAAATTCTTCGCGGCTCCTTATATCGAGAAGAAGCACTTTTTCCATATCAAGAGCGGATAACTCCGCCGCATTTATACTTTTCATATCAATTTCCTTTCGGGAGGCAAAAATGGCTTTAACAGACCAACAGCTCGAACGCTATTCGAGACACATCACATTAAAAGAAATAGGCGTGAGGGGGCAGAAGAAGCTCCTTGCCGCAAAGGTGCTCATCATAGGCGCAGGAGGTCTCGGCGCACCTGCCGCCATGTACCTTGCAGCCGCAGGCGTGGGAACTATCGGCATTGCCGACTGCGATAACGTGGAGCTTTCAAACCTGCAAAGGCAGATAATACACACCACCGATGATGTGGGCAAAACAAAGGTACAGTCCGCCGCCGAGACTCTAAAAGCCCTCAATCCCGATGTTGAAGTTATCACATATCACGAATACGTAAACAGCAAAAACATCGCGGCTATGATAGCGGATTACGACTTCATAATCGACGGCGCGGACAACTTCCCCACAAAGTTCCTCATAAACGACGCCTGCGTCCTTGGACGCAAGCCCTTTTGTCACGCAGGTATCCTGCGCTTTGAGGGGCAGCTTATGACATATGTCCCCGATAAAGGTCCCTGCTACCGCTGTATATTTGAAGCTCCGCCGCCGAAGGACGCAGTCCCCAGCTGCCGTGAAGCAGGAGTTATCGGCGCTATGGCTGGTATAATAGGTTCCATGCAGGCTCTTGAAGCCGTGAAGTACATCACAGGTCAGGGGGAGCTTCTCACAGGAAGTATGCTCATATTCGACGGACTTAAAATGGAATGGCGCAGGGTAAAACTGCCGAAAAGAGTTCCGACCTGTCCGATATGCGGTGATGATCCGGCTATAACCGAGCTTTTTGACGAGGAACAGCAGGCTTGCAGCTTGTTATAATATGATTATATAACCGGCAAGAGTAAAAGTCAATAACCAATTCACAGAAATCCTATTGACAAAGTATGCTAATTATAGTATAATATAAACATAGTAAATCAGTATGCATTAACGGAGGTGTTTGTTATGCAGGTACATATGTGTAAAATGAATATTTGTATAACGAGCCCCGTGCTTTCTGTATCATAGGCTTTTTCTGCCTGTAAGCAAACAGTCTGCCGCGGAGGCAGACTATTTTTATTTGCAGGAGGAATCATATGAAAAGAATTGAAGTGATATCCCTTGACAGGATAGGTCTTGTCGGCGAGATTTCCAACGTCATCAGACGCCTTAACGGCAACATTATAACCCATACAGCCAATGTAGTGACAGACGAACAGAATACCCTTGTTTCGCATTTTACTGCCGATATCTGCTTTGAGACTACTTCTGAAGATGAAGCTGTTTCACGCAGGCTCCGCAGGATAAAAAATGTGCGGCAGGTAAGAATTACAGATATCTGAGGTGATATTTATGACCACAAGTAAATATTATTACAGCGGAAAATTCGGCATTGAGCGTGAAACTCTCCGTGTGGACGGTCAGGGCAGACTTGCTCAGACTCCCCACCCTTTCGGCAATGACGAGCATATCACCCGTGACTTCTGCGAGAATCAGGTGGAGCTCGTAACTCCTGTCTGCCACAGCGTTGACGAGGCTGTTGAAGCCCTTGCGGAGCTTGACAAAAGAACCCGTGAGGAGCTTGCCAAAAACGACGAGAGCATTTGGCTGTACAGCAACCCTCCACACTTTGACAGCGAGGACGATATACCAATTGCAGACTTCACAGGCGACCATTCCTCGAAACGTGCATACCGTGAGGTATTACAGCAGAAATACGGCAAAAAGCTAATGCTTTTCTCGGGGATACACTTCAATTTCTCATTTGCAGAGGAATTTCTCCGCGAGCTCAATGCAAATAACGAGGACTTCCATACATTCCGCGACGAGTTTTATCTCAGGCTTTACAAGCAGCTCATGATACACAGCTGGCTTCTGGTATTGCTGACCGCGGCAAGTCCTTACTATGACGCCTCTCTTGACAAAGACGGAAAAAGCGGTATAATTATGAGTGAATATTCGTCCCTGCGAAACAGCAAACGGGGCTACTGGAACAAGTTCCTGCCCATACTCGACCACAGGAGCTTAAAGACGTTCACAGGCAGTATCAAGAAGCATATCGTGACGGGCTCACTGTACTCCGCAAGCGAGCTGTACCTGCCCATACGCCTTAAACCCAAGGGCGTGAACACCCTTGAAAATCTTGCAGCAAAGGGCGTTGACCACATCGAGCTGAGAATGTTCGACCTCAATCCCTCCGCAGCTCTCGGAATCGACAGCAGAGACCTTGAATTTGCTCATCTGCTTATTCTCTATCTGCTCTCGCAAGCCGATTTCGACTTTGCTCCCGAGCTCCAGGAAAAGGCTGTCCGCGACCATAAAAATGCGGCACTTCTTGAGCCCGATACAAAGCTTTTAGAGCGCGGACTTGAGGTCATCGAGGAAATGGAAAAGCATTTCTCGGACAACGAAAAGGCACTTGAAATAATTGCATTTGAGAAAGAAAAAATACTCGGCAGAAATCATTTCAAAACCTCAATTGTATCGGCTTCTGCAAAGTAATTGATAATCAGACAAGGCGGTGAAATAAATGTGCGAGCTTCTGGGCTTCACTTCTGAAAAGAATACGGATATTTCGGACTATCTGCGCAGTTTTTTTGCTCACAGCAGAAGCAATCCCCACGGCTGGGGAATGATGTACGAAAACGGCAGCAGAGTCATTCTGAAAGAGCCTGTCTGCGCCAGTGAGAGCAGTTTTCTCGGCGATATGATAGATAGTCTTGCTCCGCAGAAAAACCTCCTCGCACATATAAGATTTGCCACCGTCGGTTCTATAAACGAGAACAACTGCCATCCTTTCACGGGAAAGGATATTTCGGGCAGAGAATGGACTCTTATCCACAACGGCACTATCTTCAACGGCAGACATAATCATCGTTATTCTGCCGCACAGCAGGGAGATACGGACTCCGAGCGCTTCTTCCTTTCACTTCTCGACTATATGAATGAGCATATCTCACGGGCTGTTCCCAAGGAGCATGAACGCTTTGAGATAGTCAATAAATTCATAGTGGAGAACGCTCCGCGGAACAAGCTGAATCTGATGATATACGACGGCGATATGCTCTATGTACACAAGAATCTGAAAAATACGCTTTGCTTCAAAAGGCTTGAAAACGGCATTATTTTTGCCACAAAGCCCCTTGATGACGACGTGTGGATACCGTTTCCAATGGCGCAGGTCATCGCCTACAAACACGGCAGAGAGGTCTATCGCGGAGACCGCCATAAGGGCACTTTCGTTCCGCCCCTTGAGTATATCACGGCAATGGACGCAATGTATATATGAGGTGAATTATGAGCTATAATTTCTACGGCTGGGAAACCGCTTTGGTACCGCCGATAAATAACGACTTCAAGGGCATAGATACGCCGCAGAAGCTATATGACGCCCTTACAGAGATATGGTGCGAGTACACCTGCGCTCCCCGTCTGCGCATCAAGTGGAGCAAGGAGAATATAACTCTCGGGCAGTGCGCCATAACCGCTTTTTTAGCGCAGGATATCTTCGGAGGAAAGGTTTACGGAGTCCCCAGACCAAAAGGAAATTACCACTGCTACAATGTTGTGGGAGATGTGGTATTCGACCTTACAAGCGAACAGTTCGGCGATGAAATACTTGACTATACTGAAAATCCCGAGCAGTTCAGAGAAGTACACTTTTCAAAAGAAGAAAAACATGAGAGATATGAGTATCTCAAAGCAAAACTGAAAGAATATACGGAGCATAACTATGAGTGCAAATGAACTCAGAAAAGCCATTATTTCGGACGATGAGCTGAGCTTTTCCCATAACGGCAGAGATTATCTTTTATACTGCTGGAATCAGTGCGACGGCTACGTGCTCAGCCTTGAATGCGAGGGCGAGCTTGTGTGGCAGTCCGCGCCAATGTCTAAAACCGCCTGTACAGAAGAATTTCTTAGGTATTATTCCGAACTATAATAATTATTTCGTATCAGACGATAACTGTGATACGCAGTATAATTATAAGGCGTATCCTTTACAGGATGATAGAACTTATTAGCTTTTCCAATAATCATTGTTTTGTGGTGAAACTGACATTACATATCGATAAAAGTAAATATATAAAAAATAGCGTATGTATCAAAACATACGCTATCGTTCTTATAAGCAAAAGAAAAAGCTACATTTTATACAATTTGTATCAAAAATGTAGCTTTCAACTTGGCAGGGGCAGAAGGACTTGAACCCTCGGCACGCGGTTTTGGAGACCGCTGCTCTACCAACTGAGCTATACCCCTATATTCTGTTATGAGCTAATCACAACATAATAATTATATCAGAACCGCTCGAAGCTGTCAATAGATTTTAGAAAAATTTATTTTTTAACCAAAGTTTGCTTTTTCGGCTATAGAAAACACAGATATCATTTTTCTGCCATTTACTCCACAGTAAAAAAATTTCCAAATATTTTGCTAAAGACTTGACAAACTCACCGACAATGTATATAATGTATATATACACTGCTGTGGCAATGCCGCAGCATAAAACATAATTATGGAGGATAAAATGGAAACACTGAAAGTACAAAACCTCGTAAAAACTTTCACAATAAGTGAAAAACAACGAAAAGCTCTCGGCATAAAAGAAAAGAAAAAGGTAGCCGTTGATGGTATCAGCTTTACCGCAAAATCAGGCGAAGTTTTCGGTCTTATCGGACCTAACGGCGCAGGCAAAACAACTACTATGCGTATGCTTGCAACTCTTATTGCTCCCGACAGCGGTGACGCTTTCTATAATGAAGTCAGCGCCGTCAAGTCTCCCGAGGAGATACGCTCACAGCTGGCATTCCTTACTACCGACCTAAAGCCTGACATGAAGTCCACACCTAACATCATGTTCGACTTCTTCGCAGAGCTTTACCACGTTCCTAAGGACACAGCGGAAAAGCGCAAAAAGCTGCTCTTTGACGAGTTTGGCATAAACAAATTCGCTGATACTACTATTTCTAAGCTCTCACAGGGACAGAGACAAAAGGTATCTCTGGTAATTTCGGTTATCCACGATCCTAAGTTCGTAATTCTTGACGAGCCAACAAACGGACTTGACATCATCGCTGCCCGCGAGGTACGCGAGTTCATACTCAATATGAAGAAAAACGGCAAGTGCGTAATAATCTCCACTCACCTCTTCGACCTCGTAGAAAAGGTCTGTGACAGAGCCGCAATGATAATGGACGGCAAGATAGTTGCAGACGATACACTGGAAAACCTCATGCAGGGACGCTCCCTCGAGGACGCTTTCTACGATATTTATACAAGCCTTAACGGCGAAAAAGATGAGGTGTGACCATGAGAGATATTATTACAGTTGCCAAAAAAGAAATAAGAGCCTTTTTCAGCGATAAGGCGATATTAATGCAGATGTTTATCCTGCCCTTCGCTATAGTATTCGGATATGGTATGCTCATGTCGGCAATGTGGTCCGGTATGCGTGAGGATAGCACAGTACAGGATAACAAATCGATCATTGCATACAGCATAAATGCACCTGCGGAATTCAGCTCCGCCCTTGACGAGCTCGGCATAAAGCCTGCTCCCGATAATGACATTGAAAAATATAAATCACAGGTCAAGAGCAAAGACGCGGATATGCTTATGATATTCCCCGATGACTTCAAAATGGGCTCGGAAGATACAAATTCACTGTCAAATATAGATATTTTCTATAATTCCGATAAAGACTCCTCGATGGAGCTGTACTCCAAAGCCACAGTTATATTCACTGCAATGCAGCCACGTATATTCACTTTCAATGAATCAACTGATATAGAATATGATCTTGTGGATAAGGCGGCAATGCTGAGAAATCTTCTTAGCGGAATAATACCACTTATGGTATTCATGGCTGTATATATGGTTTGTATGAATCTTGCAGCAAACTCTATCGCAGGCGACAAGGAAAAGGGCTTCCTCAACACCATGCTGATAACTCCAATAAAACGTGAAAGTCTTGCGGCAGGAAAATCCATCTCAATACTTTTAGTCGCTATAATCTCAAGCTGTTCGGCTTTTGCAGGAATGGCGTTATCTCTGCCGAAGTTCTCAGAGGCATTAGCGATAGCAGAAAACACCAGCTACAGTATATCAGATTATGCATTGCTTCTGGGAGCAGTTATTACAGGTGCATTCGTATTTGCGGTAATACTCCTTATTATTTCCACAGTTGCCAAGGACGTAAAACAGGCAACACAGCTTTCGCCTATACTTCTGCTTATCGTAATGATACCTTCTTTACTGTGCTCCAGCGACAGCTTTGCGTCAAATGTTGAAAAGCTTGGAGCAAAAAACTATATAATCCCTGTATGGAATTCGGTAAAATTACTTCAGGACGGTATAAAACTCAACTATTCATGGGCAAATGCAGGAATAACATTCGGGATCAATATTGCTGCCGCCCTGTTAGGAATTGTTATTATAGGAAAGCTTTTCAGAAGAGAAAAAATCGTAAACGGCTGATAATACAAAAAGCTCTACTATAACCATAGTGCTTATACAGAAGTTTTATGCTTATTATTGAGAGAACCCCTTTTGAAAAAGGGGCTCCTCTGACGGAGGACGTCCCCTCTGTCACTGCGTGACATCTCCCCGCACTGCGGGGAGTCACTCTCAAACTCTCTCCCTAAAACTTTCAGTTTTATTTTTTCTCATATAGGGCTCGCTCTGTATTATTACAGGGCTTTTTTATTTTAGGCGAGCCCTATATGAGAAAAAATCAGCTAAAAAAGTCTTTGGAAAGGGGTATATGGGAAAGCCTTTCTTCAGAAAGGTTTCCCCCATAATTAACTATAAGCTTCTATATGAGTATTGCGGTTATAGTGGAGCTTTTTACGTTTATTTATCATTTTCTTCGAGATAGTTCACAGCCCAGCTCAGCTCATAGTCCTCTTTATCGCGGAATATGCTCATAGCAGCGTCATAGTCAAGAGGTATACGAACCTCCACAGGATTACGGCTTATCCTGTCTGCACGGGTGTCGATATCGGGCTCGTCATTTTCATTGAGCATAAGTCCCACAGGATAATTCACGCTGACTATGCCCTCAGACAGCACACAGCAGCCCCCTGTTATCTGTCCGCTGCCGCTCGGATCAGTGATACCTGCAAGGGTAACATTGGACAGCTTTGAAAGGCACTGGGCTGTGCTGTCCCCTGCGCTTATGCAACCGCCGTTAGTGAGAACAACCACCTTTAAATCTGCAAATTCCCCTGTGCAGTGTATCGTCTGGGTGGTCAGGCGTTTGTATTCACCGTTTTTGCGGACGCCCAAGCCTGTGGCGTAGATATCCTCACTGCCGAGAAGTGCGCAGAGCTCATAGCCCACAGCTCCGCAGCCGCCCATATTATTGCGCATATCAATAACAAGGTACTCCATTCCCTGCTCTTTCAGTCTGCTCAGCTTTTCACGGAACATCTTTTTTGCCCACTTGCACTCCCCTTTGTTGAAGCAGATATTATCATGGATACTGCCGCCTGTGGTCTCGACGCTGAGCACAAGATATCCGCATTTGTCGTCCAGCATTTTCGTGCTGAAATTAGAATTTACCAGCTCTCCTAAACTCTCGGGACAGTGCATGAAGGCATTGAAGGCGTCGTCATAAGTATGTTCATCGTCATGAGCGTGGAGCTCCGCAGTCTGCTCCCTGCCGTTCTTATCCCAAAACGTTACCTTAACAGTTTCGCCGCCTTTTCCCGACAGCTCCAACAATGCTTCTCTCACATCGTTTTCTTTTACAGGCTGACCACATTCCATACTCTCCGCAGCCTGCAAAACGTTCTCTCCGTCCCATTGGGTGATGACAGTTCCGTCCTCTATGCCAAGCTCATTGACCGACTTATCAGTACATACAGCAATGACCTCTCCGCTGTCAAGCTTTATCATGGAAAGACCGTAGTCCCTCATCAAAAATGCAGACTTGTACTTATCATAGTCGTAATGACAATGCACACTTACATGACCGTCGTGAAGCTCCATGCAGAACATATCCACCGCGTCGGCAAACTTGGCAGGATCCTTCTCCTGCTCCGCTTCACTTACCTGCGGCATATACTTCTCCTCAAGTGCGAAAAAGTCTATTTCTTTCCACTCTTTCAGCACGTAGCTCCTGTCAAGCTCCTTAACCAATGCGTGAAAGGACTTTGTGTAGCTTTTCCGCGCAAAGTTATGAGGATCAATCGCCGATGTGCTGAAAAACAGAAAGAATACAGCGGAAATAACTCCGACTATCGCCGCAGTTACTCTGTAGCCCTTTTTCATATCTGCGCACAGCATAGGGAGAAGCGCCAATATAGCCGTGAGATAAATAGAAGTATAACATTGCAGGAAAGAATCGTCTCCCGAAACATATATGAAATAGTGGACTGTAGTTATACCCAGCGGTATGAGACAAAGCTTTTTCCAAAGCTTCATTTCCTTTTCGTAATGCTTCCAGCGGTGATGAAGCACAGCCAGTATCAGCATTACAAGCAGTATCACGCCGAACCATATTATATGTACTTTATTTGTACCTGCAACCATGAAGCGGAATGCTCCCCAGATATCACTCATAAACGTTCTCCGTTCTGTTATTGTAATGGAATTGTGCCACAGCAGCGCTCCCCTGTCAATGAAAAAGCCGCAGAACGCAAACTCTGCGGCTTGATATGTACTTTTTATCTTGTGAGAGCGACAATGCCGATGATAAGGATCACAAGTCCGATCACGCTCACTGCGGCGCTGACAGCGGAAAGAATAGTTGAAAGTGTTTTCGACAGCGGAGCGTCACGCTCAACAAAGGCTTTCTTCGGTTTATCGGGATCATAGAAAACATCAACGCTCTTTCCCACGGGGTATCTTGACTCCATAGCCGCCTGTGCCGCAGCCGCATTGACCTTCATTTTCACCACAGTGGGAAGCTCCCCGTCAACGGTGATATTCGAGCCTGTGCTGAGCACCTGCATACCTGCCACATCGGCAAATACTGTGGTGCAGGCTGCAAAGCGCGGACCTTCCACTTTATAGGTCTGTCCTTCCACAGAATAGCTTACAAGCGGTACGCGGATATTACAGCTGTAAATATTCGACATACGCTCAACAGTACCCGTTGTATGCCCTGTAAAATGCTCTTTTCTGTACTTGGGACGCTTGAACCCCAGCCACACAAAAACCGCGAGCATAACTGCTCCGATAAGGATCACCAATATCCCGACAAGGATAAACACCCAGCCTGTAGTATTATCTAATACGTTCACTTCTGACATAAAAAGCTCCCCATTAGCCTTTCAGCATATTATTTACCATATAATTGTACCACAAATTTAGATGAATAGCAAGGTGTAAAGCTTATTTTTTCGTACTAAAGCAATAATAATGACACAGAATTTGCTGCGAGTATTGCTATTTCAAAATATATGTGCTATAATGATTTAGAAATTTTGCATTGCGCCAGAAAGGATAAAAAAGCTATGAATATGAATTTCAAGTGCAAGCTCCCGATACCTGCCGAGGTCAAAAGCGAATACCCCGTATCGGAAGAGCTCAGCAAGGTAATTGCTGCGAGAAACGAAGAGATCGCACAGGTCATCAGAGGCGAAAACGACAGATTACTTCTCATCATCGGACCATGCTCAGCTGACATCGAGGACAGCGTTATAGACTACATCACACGTCTCAGAGGCGTTCAGGAAAAGGTCAAGGACAGAATACTCATCGTACCAAGAATATACACAAATAAGCCCCGTACCACAGGCAAGGGCTACAAGGGAATGCTCCACCAGCCAGATCCCAGCCAGAAGCCCGATATGTACAAGGGTATCGTTGCTATCAGAAGAATGCACCTGAGAGCTATACAGGAAACAGGCTTCACCTGTGCCGACGAAATGCTCTACCCTGAGAACCACCGCTATATCAACGACCTCTTAGGCTATGTTGCTATCGGTGCACGTTCTGTTGAAAACCAGCAGCACAGACTCACAGCCAGCGGACTCAACGTGCCTGTCGGCATGAAGAACCCTGTAAGCGGCAGTATGCCTGTTCTTATGAACTCTATCGAAGCTGCTCAGTCGGGACACACCTTCCTTTACAGAGGCTGGGAGGTAGTTACCGAGGGCAATCCCCTTGCTCACGCTATCCTCAGAGGCTATGAGAACCACCACAGCCAGAGTATGCCAAACTATCACTATGAGCATCTCCAGCTCCTCAACGAGTTCTACGAGTCAAAGGGCTTCAAGAATCCTGCCTGCATAGTTGACACAAACCACTGCAACTCAGGCAAGAAGCACCTCGAACAGCCACGTATCGTCAAGGAAGTCCTCAGCAGCCGCAAGTACAATGACAGTATCCGCAAGCTTGTAAAGGGCTTCATGATAGAGAGCTACATCGAGGACGGCAACCAGAAGGTAGACGAGCACATCTACGGAAAGTCAATTACCGATCCGTGTCTTGGCTGGGAAAAGACCGAAAAGATGATACTCGAAATTGCCGACAGAGTATAAGCGCATAAAAACATAAAAGCTTCGTTTTACTTGTGTAAAACGAAGCTTTTTTATGCCTGTAACAGCAAATGCTCTCAGTTATTCTCGATAAGCCTTATAAATTCATTCTTTGGCAGCGGCTTTGAGAAGTAATAGCCCTGCAGATACTCGCAGCCAAGCTTTTTGAGTATCTCTATCTGCTGCTCTGTCTCAACGCCCTCCATGAGAGCCTTTTTCTGCATTTTATGGACCATATCTATGGAAGTTTTCAGCAGAGTCATGCCCAGCTCGCTCTTTTCTGCGTTCCAGAGTATGCTCTTGTCTATCTTTATGATATCAGCTCCCAGCGAGAACAGCGACGACATATTTGAGTATCCCGTACCGTAATCGTCGATAGAGAACTTGAATCCCTCACGCTTTAGCTGCTCGATGACATCGGCAAGGTGGTCATAGTCCTTTGCGGCAACGGACTCGGTTATCTCAAAGTTTATCATCTTTTTGCGTATGCCCTCGGCTTCAACAACTCCGCTGACATATTCCGCAAAGCCCTCTTTCATACACTCCAGCACCGAAAGATTGACATTTATGCAGTCCATGCCGTTTTTCTGAGGAATGCCCGTAAATATGAACTTGCAGACCTCTTTCAGCACAAATTCGTCAATAACATCGATGATACCAAGCTGTTCAGCAATAGGTATGAACTCGTCGGGATAGATTATTCCCATGTCCTTGTCGTTCATGCGCAGAAGCGCCTCTGCGCCGTGAAGTGTCTTGTCAATATTGTATGTAGGCTGATAATAGACCTCGAAGCTGCCCTTGTCCAGACCGTGGGTAACTGCCTTTTCGACAGCGGAGCGGCGGATTATCCAGTCAAGGGACTTGCCCTCGATGATACGCTCCTCCATAAGCTCGGGGATAGGACACTCGGCGATATAGATGACCTCCTCCACGTTTTTAGCACGTTCGGGAACATTTACAAGCATAATTCTCGAAGAAACGATGATATCAATACCGTTTACATTCCATTGCTGCTGAAAGCGCTTATTGATAGTCTCTGCAAGCTCATGTGCCTCTTTATCGGTATAATCGTAAAGAGCAAGAGCAAATCTGCCGTGTCCCACAGAATAGATAAAATAGCGCTGTATCACAGTTCCAAGGTATTCGGATACCTCTTTTATGATAAGGTCACGGTTCATTCTTCCGAAAACGACTGTATTTGCAGTCTTATCGAAGCGGATATTGCGTATTATAAGTATTTTTACAGGTATTTTGTTTTTCAGATTGGCTTTAAGGTCAAGCTCGAAAGCCGCCGAATTATAAACGTCAAGCTCAACGTTCTTGCGGTCGTCCTCGTTCTCGATAAAGAGCAGGACTCCCGAAAAGCCTATAGATTCAATGAGTATCTCTACTCTGAGCTGCGGTATGAAGAGCTGTAAGCACACGCCCACTACAGCCAGCAGAAAGCATATGGCGATAGAGCGCTTGCGCCCCTTAGAAAGGATATTCCACGACTTCATGCACATTATAAAGGCTGCGATTATCCATAAGCCCGAAGTGATATAGATAAATATGTATTCGCCCCATGCTCTGTGGAAAACTCTTTCCTCTGTGTAGTACCAGCTCCAGTGCGTCAGCGGATTTATGGCGACAATAAACTCGGAAACGATAACTATCGCCCATGAGATCATCACACGGAGCTTTTCCTTCCGCGAAGCACCGGAACTGCACCGAAAACCTACAGAACGTCCTATAACAAAGGACAGGTAGTAGTACAGCACAGGTGCAATAAGACCGTGGCTAAGGAAATAAACGTATTTTGACGACCGCGTTATCATAAAAGCCACTTCCGAGCTCATATCATATTCTCCCACGCGGACGTTGATCATTTCGCAAACGGCGTTGACGGCAAGAAGCATAAGAAGCGACATATAAATACGGTTCTGCGGCTTTCTTGTATGACCGTCAAGTATAGTAAACGCCAGATTTCCGAAACAGATCAATAAAGCTGACAATGCAACACCAAAACAGAAATCAGTATATCTGATCATCTCTGTCCCCCCCTTGGCTATATACAGTTTTGTTTACAGAAATGAAGCGAATCGAAGAAAAACTGATTTGAAGCAAAAGTGCAGTTTTTATGACAGTTTGATATAAAAAAACGCAAACAGAGTATATATTTATATCATTATAGCATAAAATTATGAACATATCAACATTCACGGAAAAAAATTCCGTTTTTATATTCGCAGCGCGGAGAAAAGGCTCGGAATCAGACTGTTTTCGGGCTGTCAGCAAGCTTTTTTAGTACCAGCAAGTACTAAAATATGCACATTGACCTCTGTATGTGTTAAAGTCAATAGTACCAAAAGGTTCTAAAGCCTGACATTACGAGGTGATAATATGCACTTTCAAAGATTAAGAGACCTGCGTGAGGATATGGACTTATCCCAGACCAAGATAGCCCAGCTCCTGCACACAAGTCAGACCGTTTATTCACGCTATGAAAGAGGCTTCCAGACTATTCCCGTGGAGCATTTGCTGATACTTGCAGACTTCTACGGCGTTTCCGTGGATTATATCCTCGGCAGGACAAACGTCAAGGAGCTGAACAAGCCAAAACAGCACTGAGTTCTGATTTCATCAAGGAGTAATATATATGAACGACAAAAATACTCACGCAGGACACAGAAGCCGCATGAGACAGCGCTTTCTCTCCTCGGGGCAGGACGGGCTCTTTGAGCATGAGCTTTTAGAGCTGATACTGTTTTATGCCCGTCCCGTGGTGAATACCAACGGTATCGCCCACGACCTTACCGACCAATTCGGCAGTCTCAGCAAGGTGCTTTCAGCAGGCGAGGAAAAGCTCCGCGAAGTCAAAGGCGTAGGCGCAGGCGGCGCTGTATTCCTCAAGCTCATAAACGACTTCGGACTAAGCTATATGCGGAGCTCCCACAGCAGTGAGACTCTTTCCGACCGCAAACAGCTCTGCGACTGCATTTCACAGCAATTCAAGGGTATAAATGCCAGAATATGCAATATTCTCTGCCTTTCAACTCGCTCCGAGCTAATGCGCACCATTACTCTGCCCATAGACGAGCTTTTAAGCGACAGCATCACACCAAAGGAGCTTGCGGCAATGCTGCTGAAAAGCGGAGCCGCCGCAGTCTGTCTCGGTATAAACCACGGAAAAGACATTGCCATACCCAAAGATGAGGACTACCGTATCGCCTCTATTTTCGGGGAGCTGCTGTCGGCAATAGGCATAGGCTTCAGCGACCTGGTCATATACGGCGGCGGCAGATGCTTCTCAATGCGCGGCAGCGGCGCATTTGCATTCTGATATGGCTGACAAAAATAAAAAGCTGCGCAGGGAGCAGCTTCTCGAAAAATATCATAATGACGGCTTTGACGGGCTAACAGAACACGAAAGACTGGAGCTCCTGCTCACATATGCACAGGCAGACGAGCCTGCTGTGCTTGCCGCGGAGCTTCTCGGCGAATACGGCAGCGTGAACGCACTTGCCGACGCAGACACTACGCTTCTGATGAAGGATAACCGCGTCAACGAGCAGACCGCCGTTCTTCTGCGGCTTATCCCCTGTATCAGCCGTTCTCTGTACTCAGAGCGCTTCGCAATAAAGACTCTCAACAGCTCCAGGGCGGCAATTGATTATTTTGCCAGCCATTTTATCGGAGCTGTAGGCGAAAAGCTGATAATGACGGCGGTGAGCAGCCGTTTCCGCATATGTGCCACCAAGGTGCTCGCATTCGGCACAGCCTCCCGTGTATCGTCCTCCTATCGGGATATCGCGGAATTTGCCATAAAAAGCGACTGCGACATATTCTTCATAGCCCACAATCACCCACACGGCGAAGCCAAGCCCTCGGACAGCGATATGCTGTTCACCCGCAACGCTCTGAAAGCCCTCTCCACACTGGGAGCAGTTCTTGCAGACCATATAATCATCGGCGCTGAGGGCGGCTTTTCAATACGTTCAAGCGGACTTCTCCCCGAAATGAAGCCCGACGGCGTAAAGGGCTATAAATAGCCGTTAGCTGTCAATACTGAAACGGTCTGTTGAACGAGCCAATTTCAATAAGATTGCCCTCGGGATCGGCGATATAGCAGGTCCTCTGTCCCCACGGTTCTGTAGTTGGCTCCAATATGGGCTCCGCACCCATTCCGATGACTCTTTCGTACTCCTTGTCAACCTCCTCATAGGTATCCACATAGAGGGCAAGCTCAAAGTGTCCGTTGACGCCCTTGAGGTATTCGTATTTTCGATTGGTCATCTTCTCGAAGTCCTTACGCCCATAAAGCAGGAACAGCGTACCGTCCTTGAGCAGATAAACATTTGAGGTGTTTTCGTCCTCTTTTATTTCAAAACCAAGAACATCTCTGTAAAACCTTATCATTTTGCCCATGTCCTCAACAAATAGTCCAAAACCGTCTAATCTCATAATAACCTCCGATATTTTGATTTTTCGGGAGTTCATTCTCCCGATATACGGGAATTATATCACAATGCCGCGGAAATGTCAATGAAAAGCCTGTTATGCTGTTTTGACATTCTGCACCTTATTCTGCAATTGCTGCTAATATAATAATAATTCAACTTTCAGTTTTATAAAAATAAGAAATACGAGGTACCAAGAATCATGAAAAAGCTGAGAAGTATAATCGGAATTCTGCTTGCAATACTGTTTTTGCTCTTGTTTGACATCATTTCCGCGAGGATAAACAGCCATTTTGACGGAGCTTACGGATATATTGCAAAAAGCGTTCAAAGACTGCTTTTCTTTTTCGCTGAGCTTATCATATTTGTAAAACTCTATAAAAAAGGCAAAATCAGAAATGTTATCAACACAGAAGGCTTAAAAAAAGCCATTCCTGCTTGTTCTGCCATGTTTCTTTATGTAATATTCCATGTTATCACATATGCGGTGATAGGAGCCAAAAGCTGGCTGAACACAACTGTACCCATCGTTGTTTCCTGTCTGTTTTTCATGCAGCTTTCAACAGGCTTATGGGAAGAGATAACATTCAGAGCATTTGTCTGTGAGGGCTATTATCAAGGAGAGCAGGCTTCTTTTAAAAGACGGCTTTTATATGGGTGCATAAGCTTTTTAATATTCGGCGCAGTACACGCCATAGAATGCGATTCGTCCGAACAGGCAGTTTACAGGTTCATTATGACAGGAGTATGGGGCTTTGCTTTTGCAGCTGTTTACCTATACACTCATAATATCCTTGCTGCATCATTAATTCATTTTTTCACGGATATCTTTTTAAACATACCAATATTCATTTCCGAGTGGAATGAATCAGCTCTTTTCACGGTTTTGGACAATTATGTGCAGTGGATAATGCTGGCGCTTATTTTTATAACAGCAATTATTTTCCTGTACAAAGCTCCCGTAAGAGAATAAAGCATTATCAGGAGCTTATCTCCTGAATGCAGAATAGCGACAAAAAGCCCGAAGTCAACCGACTTCGGGCAATATTTATATGCAATTACTTGAGAGCAGCCTTGAGAGCGTCAACTCTGTCTGTCTTTTCCCATGCAACGCCGAGCTCCTCACGTCCCATATGACCGTAAGCAGCAAGCTGTCTGTACTGAGGCTTTCTGAGGTCGAGCATTTCGATGATAGCTGTAGGACGAAGGTCGAATACCTTTGAAACAGCCTCTGAGAGCTTCTCCTCGTCTACCTTGCCTGTGCCGAATGTATCAACAAGGATAGAAATTGGCTTAGCAACGCCGATAGCGTATGAGAGCTGAACCTCGCACTTGTCAGCAAGACCTGCTGCAACGATGTTCTTAGCGATATAACGTGAAGCATAAGCAGCGCTTCTGTCGACCTTTGTCGGATCCTTACCGCTGAAAGCTCCGCCGCCGTGACGTGAATATCCGCCGTATGTATCAACGATTATCTTACGTCCTGTAAGACCGCTGTCGCCCTGAGGACCGCCTACTACGAAACGTCCTGTAGGATTGATGAATATCTTTGTGTTCTTGTCCATAAGGTCAGCAGGGATAACTGCCTTGATAACATACTCCTCGATGTCCTTGCGGAGCTGTTTGAGGGAGATATCGGCAGAATGCTGAGAAGAAACAACAACTGCGTCAACTCTTACGGGCTTGCCGTTGTCGTACTCAACAGTAACCTGTGACTTTCCGTCGGGACGGAGATAACGGAGTGTGCCGTCCTTGCGTACTTCTGTAAGCTTCAGAGCAAGCTTGTGAGCCAGTGAGATAGGAAGCGGCATAAGCTCTGGAGTCTCATTGCAGGCATAACCGAACATGATACCCTGATCGCCTGCGCCGTTTGAAAGTCCGTCGGACTTGTCGTTTTCCTCTCTGTACTCGAAAGCCTCATTTACACCCATAGCGATATCGGGAGACTGCTCGTCGATAGATGTGAGGATAGAGCAGGTGTGACCGTCGAAGCCGTACTTAGCTCTGTCGTAGCCGATGTCGATGATTACCTGACGAGCTATCTTAGGGATATCGATATCAGCCGATGTAGTTATCTCGCCCATACAGAGGACCATACCTGTAGTTACGCAGGTCTCGCAGGCAACACGTCCCAGCTTGTCCTGCTCGAGGATAGCGTCGAGAACAGCGTCAGAGATCTGGTCGCAGATCTTATCGGGATGTCCCTCAGTTACCGATTCAGATGTGAAAAAGCATTTACTCATAAAAAAACCTCCTGAAATATAAAAAATGACTTCTCATTCCGAAGAGAAGCCATAGTTGCCCAATGTCCTCATCTTTCGGATAAAACCGCAGGAATTAGCACCTTCGACTCATTACGTTCGGGTTGCTGCGGCTTCACAGGTCCTGTACCTCCGCCGCTCTTGATAAGGTTTCCAATGTATTATACACTATTGTCGGAAATTTGTCAATAGGATATTTCCCAAGTGCAACAATTTTTTTCCGCAAAACAAATGAGCCTCCTTTTAAGGAAGCTCATCTGCCATGATATAGGGATTATTGGGGATTTAATAATTTAATGTTGGGGTAAACATTAAACTACCATGAAAATCAGCTTCGGGATTCTTCTCCCTCAGCAATTATATTATAGCATATTATTATGTATTTTTTGTGAAATTGTCAGCAGAACAGAACAGAAACTTATCAACATTAAATTTTGAATACTATTGATTATGCACAATACAAATTTCCTGCGTCCACCTTATTTATACCAGCCGTACAGAATTGTAACCGAATTAGTCCCAGTTATTACATTTTCTGCTTGAATGTAACTCTTTACAGGTTCAAAGGAACGCCGCTTATTTCTTCACATCGCTTATTTTGAACCAGAATGTAGAGCCCTTTCCGAGAGTACTGCGCACACCGTAATCGTAATTGTGCATTTTCAGCACAGCCTTGACGATAGAAAGTCCCAGACCTGTGCCCACTACCTCTCGTTTGTGGTTCTCGGAGCGATAATACTTATCGAAGATGAGCTTTATCTTGTCCTCCTCGATACCGTCGCCCGTATCCTCTACCTCAACAAGTACGCCGTCCTCGGTATTTATCTGACGGACAAATACCTGCTTGTCCTCGCCTGTGTAGTTTATCGCATTGTTTATCAAGTTGTAGATTACCTGCTCTATCTTGACCACGTCGCAGTACACCATTCTCTCCTCATCGGGAGTAAAATGTATATGATAGCCGTTTTTCTCTGAAAGTCCCCTGAATCTGTCCATTATCTCGCTGAGCTTTGCACTTATGCCGAACTCTGTAGGATTCAGCTTCTGCTTGCCGCTCTCCAGCTTTGACAGGTCAAGCATATCGTTTACAAGAAGCGCCAGTCTGTCGGTCTCGCTGATGATAATTTCAAGGTGCTCGTTGCGCTTGACGGGGTTATCTCCCGAAAGGTCGCGTATCATCTCCGCATAGGCTTTCAGCATGGTCAGCGGAGTTCTCAGGTCATGGGAAACATTGGCGATAAGGTCTCTCTGCATGGTATCCACCTTTGAGAGCTCCTTTTCCGCATAGGTAAGGGTATCCGCCAGCTTTTTTGCTTCGAGATAGCCCCTTCCGTCGAATTTCGTATTGAAATCGCCCTTAGCCAGTATCTCCGCAGACTTTGTTATCCTGTCTATAGGAGCAGATATCCTCTTTGACAGGTACAGCGATATGATAAACGCCAGTATTATTAAGATAATAGTAATGGTCATGAGCTGGCTTTTGATTATCTTTACTGTAGCTCCCACAGGTACGAGAGCCGCATTTAACAGCAGATAACCGTCGGGAGCTTTAGGATCACCGAGAGCACAGCCGTATACCAGCATATAGCTGCCGCTTCGGGGGTGCTTGACCTTATTTATGATGACGCCTTTTTCCGAATCATCAATACTGTTTAACAGTACGCCGCTGTTTATGCCCCTGTCGTGTATGATACATTCGCCCATGACGTGCTTTTTTATCATCTCACGGCCGTATTTGTCCAGTACCTCAACGCAGAGGTCTTCGTCGTCTCCCGTATCCACAACAGCAGCATAGAGCTTTTCCTTCTCTTCATCATCTGACAGTATCTCCAGAACAGTCTCATAGTTATTCTGCCTGTCTGCGCTGTTATAGATCTCGGCTATGGAGTCCATGCTTGCAGCCGTTGACTGTATCCTCATCTTTTCGTAGAACTTCTCGAAGAAAAATATCTGAAATACCCAGATAAGCGCAAATACTGCAACGGTAAACAGCACGAAATACAGCCATATGGTAAAGCGGAGCGGTATCCTGCTGCCTACGCGCCTGAACTGCTTAATCGGCTTCAAACTTATATCCCATTCCTCTCAGTGTAACGATGTATTTACGGTACTCTCCGAGACTGTTGCGGAGCATTTTGATATGGGTATCAACAGTTCTGTCGTCGCCGAAGAAGTCATAGCCCCATACTTCTTCAAGGAGCCTGTCCCTTGAAAGAGCGATATTCTTGTTCTTTACAAGGTAGAATAACAGGTCGTACTCCTTGGGAGTCATGGAAGCCTTCTGACCGTTTACATAGACCTCGCGTCCTGCGATATCCACTTCAAGTCCCTCGAATGTAAATTTATCGGGAACAGCTTCCTCCTCCTTGTGGGTATTCCTCTTGAGAACTACCTTTACACGAGCCATAAGCTCCTTTGGAGAAAAAGGCTTTACCACATAATCGTCAACGCCTATCTCAAAGCCGAAGAGCTTGTCGTACTCCTCGCCTCTTGCAGAAAGCATGATAACGGGGATATTCTTGGTCTTATGTATCTCCTTGCAGGCGGAATAGCCGTCAAGTCTCGGCATCATAACGTCCATAATGATAAGGTCATAGTCGTTATCGTGGCAGAAATTCACAGCCTCCATGCCGTTTTCGGCTTCTGTTACCTCATATCCCTCGAATTCGGCATACTCGCGCACGACCTTTCTTATGTTTATTTCGTCGTCAACAACTAAAATGTGTGCCATATTTTTCCCTCCGTGTATTTGAATTTAACAATTCTGTCTAAAACATACAACGAACAGCTTTTCGCTGTCCTACGTTTATATTATAACATTATATCTGATAAAAGTGTATATAAAGTGATATTTTTATGAGCTTTTCCGTCAATTTTATCAAATTTGTTAGAGTCCGTAAATTTACAATTGACATTTTCAGTAATTTTTGCTATAATGTACTTGGGTAAGTGTAAACGAAGGGAGGCGGTGCCTATGAATAACCAAGCACAGCAGAAACCCAGAAGCAGCTCACATACACGAAGCTTCAATCCCCTTGCAGCCGCTCTTATCATCGTTGCTGCAAGCGCTGTCGTAATAGGCTACTGCATAAATGTTCCCGAAAACGCCAGAATGGCGCTTATCATTTACGTTTGTACAATGGTATGCGCAACTCTGATACTTGCGATATCGGGCTGGATATATAAGAATAAAAAGACCTCTGTGGACGAAAAGGACATAATCAAGATAACCGAAAACCTCAATACAGAGATGATAATCTGGTCAGATGACTTTGAATATGTCTATATAAATAAAAAGCTCCGCGACCTTTTGGGCATTACAGCGGATTATTCGGACAAAAAGGAGGGCGTATGGACTGCATTCGGCATAAATACTCCCGATCCCACAGCTCTCAGCAAGATAGTGGGCAGCAACTCCTATGAGTCCACATTCCGCAATCCCAGCGGTGCATTTGTTTCTATCGCATGGAGCACCTCACAGGTCAAGAAATATAAAAAACGTGCAGTATATCTCAGCACAGGCTTCAACCTCACCGAGCTGAAGAAAATGCGTGTAAATCTTGCAAACGCCAACGACTTCTTCCATTCGGCTATGGAGCTTGCAGAGATAGGACTTGTAATGAGCACCGATAAGAAGGTGTTCAGAGTCTCACCCGAAATGGTCAATATGCTGGGCTTGAAGAGCGGTACGGTCAATATCAACGAATACCGCGCTCTGATACACCCCAACGACAGGATACAGTTTGACGGAGCAGTCCGCAGCCGCGATACCTCCGACGTCAAGAACATCGAGATAAGGCTGAGAAGCGCCGACGGCAACTACCGCTGGTTCTCACACCGCTTCAAGTCAATAACCAGCACAGGCAACAGCCTCCCCCTCTTCGGCGGAGCTGTTATCGATGTTACCGAGGAGCATGAAAAGGATATCCTCATCGAGCGCCTTGCGTACATCGACGAGGTCACCGAAATTGCCAACCGCAACAAGCTTGTGGTTACAGGACAGGAGATTTACGACTCCTGCAAGGTGCTGGACTATTCATTCTGGATAATCGTTCTGGATATAGACCGCTTCCACATCATAAACGATACCTGCGGCTATTCAAACGGAAACTATATCCTGAAAAACTTTGCTCATATACTTTATAAATTCGTCACTCCCGGCGGTCTTGCAGCCAGAATAAGCGGCGATAATTTCGCCCTGCTGCTGAGAGACTACGGTGACGACGAAATGCCCACAAGGACTGTTAAGTCCATACAGGACGAGTTTGCAAAGCTTGCAGTTGACGAGCTTGCTTCAATAAGCCTTACCTGCTCGGCAGGCTTCTCCAAAATGCCCGAGGACGGCAGGTCTTTCCTCGAAGTTATGGAGCACGCCGAATTTGCACTCAAATCCAATGACGGCACACAGAGCAGCATCTGCGGCTATGAGCCGAGTATGCACGACTCTATTATCGGTGATACAGAGCTTGAAAAGGCTCTTGCTCTTGCTATCGAGAACAACGAGCTCCAGCTCTACTACCAGCCTAAGATAGACCTCAATACAGGCAGGATAATGGGCGTAGAGGCTCTTATCCGCTGGATAAAGCCAGACGGCACCGTTATCTCTCCCGACGCATTCGTGCCTATCGCGGAGAGCTCTCACCTTATCGGAAAGATAAGCGAATTTGTGCTTAACGAGGGCTGCCGTCAGAACAAGCTGTGGCAGAAAATGGGCTATCCGCCTATAGTCATGTCAATAAACTTCGCGTCGTCGGACTTCTATCAGACCGACCTCAAGGACAAGGTCTACGAAGCCCTCGCGCGTTCAGCTCTGCCGCCTCAGTGGCTTGAAGTAGAGCTTACCGAAACTCTCGCACTCAAGGATATCGACTTTGCAATAGACCAGATGAACCGTCTCCGCGAGCTTGGCGTAAAGCTTGCCATGGACGACTTCGGCACAGGCTATTCTTCACTGAGATATCTCCAGATACTCCCTATTACCCTGCTGAAGCTGGATCGCTCGTTCATAATCGACATCGAGCACGACAATATCTCCTTTGAGATAGTTTCAGCGGTAATACGTATCGCAAAATCCAAGAAGATAGAGACTATCGCAGAGGGTATCGAAAACAACGGACAGCAGAGTATCCTGCGTTCCGCAGGCTGTGACTACGGACAGGGCTACCTCTACGGCAAGCCTATGCCCCCTGAAAAGATACAGGAACTGTTTGAACAGAATGTAAGGCGCGATATCGACACAAAAAGATAGCGCTTTAGAATTATCACGTTATCACGGAGGTCATTACTATGAAAAGACGTATCGGAATCCTCACAAGCGGCGGTGACTGCCCGGGACTCAACGCAACTATACGCGGCGTTGCAAAGGCTTGCTACGAGCGCTTCGGCGAGGACAATGTTGAGATAGTCGGAATTTCCAACGGCTATTACGGACTTATCAACAATCTCTGCAAGGAGATGTCCCCCTCCTCATTCTCGGGAATACTCACACAGGGCGGAACTATCTTCGGCACAAAGCGTCAGCCATTCAAGATGATGCAGGTCATCGGCGAGGATAACATCGACAAGGTCAAGAATATGAAGGAGACCTACAAGAAGCAGAAGCTGGACTGCCTCCTTACACTGGGCGGAAACGGCACTCACAAGACCTCCAAGCTCCTTTCAGATGAAGGACTCAACGTTATCGGACTTCCCAAGACTATCGACAACGATATCTACGGCACAGATGTTACCTTCGGCTTCCATACCGCAGTTGACATCGCCACAGATGTTCTTGACAGACTTCACACCACAGCCGCAAGCCACTCGCGAGTTCTCCTCTGCGAGATAATGGGAAATAAGGCTGGCTGGCTCACACTGAATGCAGGTATCGCAGGCGGCGCGGACGTTATCATAATCCCCGAAATACCTTATGATATCGACAAGGTATGCGACGCTGTAATGGCAAGAAGCGCCAGCGGCAAGACATTCTCAATCATTGCTGTTGCAGAGGGAGCTTTCGATATCAACGAGGCTCAGATGAAGAAAAAGGAACGTGCAAAGAAGCGTGCAGAGGCAGGAATACTCACGGCTACAAGCCGCATTGCAGCTCAGATACAGCATAATACAGGCCTTGAAGCCCGTGTATGCGTCCCCGGACATATGCTCAGAGGAGGCGCTCCAAGCGCTTATGACCGCGTACTCTCCACTCAGTTCGGAGTTCACGCAGCCTACCTCATAGCAAAGGAGCGCTACGGCAGAACAGTGGCTAAAATAGGCAATAAAATAACCTCAAACAAGCTTGAGGACATAGCAGGAAAGACAAAATTCGTCGATACAGAGAATCATCTGGTCATCGCAGCACGCGATATCGGCGTATCTTTCGGCGATTAAGGCACTTTGGCAGCCCAATTGGGCTGCCAATTTTGCGTATACAAGTAGTATTATATACAATCAAAAATACTTATATTTAAATTTGATATAACGCTGTCAAACCTTTATATTTAGCCATATAGCAGCGATTGTGAACTGATTAAATCAAAAAAATTTGGAAATTTTCAAAAAAAGCTATTCCCAAAACTGTTATTATGTGCTATAATATCTATATATCTGTTCAGGAGGTATTATAATGTCAGAAATGGAACTTTATAGCCTTTGGTGTGAAAACGCAAAGGAAGATCCCGACTTAAAGGCTGAGCTCGAGGGGATTAAGGGCGACAGCGAAGCGATCAACGACAGATTTTACCGTGACCTCGAATTCGGTACGGGCGGTCTGAGAGGCGTTATCGGCGCAGGAACCAATCGAATGAATATATATACCGTAAGACGCGCTACACAGGGCTTTGCGGACTACCTCAATCAGGAGTACAAGAACCCAAGCGTAGCTATCTCCTATGACAGCCGTATCAAGAGCGACGTGTTCTCAAAGGCTGCCGCAGAGGTACTTGCAGCAAACGGCATAAAGGTACATATCTACAAGCAGTTAATGCCTACACCTTGCCTTTCATGGGCAGTACGCGCACTCAAGTGTCAGGGCGGTATCATGGTAACAGCAAGCCACAACCCAGCCAAGTACAACGGCTACAAGGTTTACGGCGAGGACGGCTGCCAGATAACTCTCAGAGGTGCCGAAATAATCCTTGAAAAGATAAATTCTCTGGATATGTTCAGCGGCGTAAAGCACTCCGATTTCGACAAGGAGTTAGCCGCAGGCAATATTTCTTATATAGATGACAGCGTTATCGAGGAATTCTACAAGAGAGTCCTTGCAGAGGGTATAAACACCGATCTCTGTGCTTCAAGCGGACTCAAAGTTGTATACACTCCTCTCAACGGCACAGGAAACAAGCCTGTACGCGAGATCTTAAAGCGTATCGGCATTACAGACGTAACAGTAGTAAAGGAACAGGAGAATCCCGACGGAAACTTCACTACCTGCCCTTATCCGAACCCCGAGATACGCGAGGCATTACAGGTAGGTCTCAGCTACTGCGACAAGGTAAAGCCCGACCTTCTTCTTGCTACCGATCCCGACTGTGACCGTGTAGGTATCGCAGTTCCCGACGGCAAGGGCGGCTACGCTCTCTTCTCGGGCAACGAGGTAGGAGCTATGCTTCTTGAGTACATCTGCTCACAGCGTATCAAGAAGGGCACAATGCCGAAAAATCCTATCACAGTAAAAACTATAGTTACTACCGATATCGTAAACCTCATCGCCAAGGAATACGGCGTAGAGGTAATAGATGTCCTCACAGGCTTCAAGTTCATCGGCGAGCAGATCGGCTTCCTTGAGGCTAAGGGCGAGGAGAACCGCTATATATTCGGCTTTGAGGAGAGCTACGGCTACCTTTCGGGCGGCTACGTAAGAGACAAGGACGCAGTTGACGCTTCGATGCTTATCTGTGAAATGGCTGCATACTACCGCACACAGGGCATCACTCTCATTCAGGCTCGCGAGAATATGTACAAGAAGTACGGTATGTTCCTCCAGACTCTCTACAGCTTCGAGTTCGATGGCGAGAGCGGAATGAAGCACATGGAAGAGATAATGACAGGTCTCCGCAACAACCACCCCACAGCCATCGGCGGCTTAAAAGTAGAACGCTTCGAGGACTATAAGGCAAGCACATCCAAGAATATCGCTACAGGCGAGGTCAAGGAGCTTACACTTCCAAAGTCAAATGTTCTTGCATTCTATCTGGAGAACGGCTGCAAGGCTATAGTTCGTCCATCGGGTACAGAGCCCAAGATAAAGACATATATCACTGCAAAGGCAGCTTCAAAGGCAGAAGCCGAAGTTATCGAGCAGAAGATATACGCAGATTTCACACAGAGCATGAAGTAATAATAATAAATAACAGGGCGGACTTCAGTCCGCCCTTTATTACAGAAAAGAGTTGAGTTCATGCACTGCTGCTCAATCACATTTAAACAACAGGAGAAACAGAATGAAAAAAGACAAACCACCGATCCTGACATTTCTCATCGGAGCTATTCTCGGCGCTATTGTATTCATTTGGATATTCGGTATAAATATCATCGATCCTACAAATACGGGCTGGATATTCAAGAATATAGGAGATGTCACCCAGCACCACCTTGGCTGGGTATATTTCAGAAACACTCCGTGGACATTCCCCATAGGACTCACCGACGGTATAAGCTCCGACGGCATGGTCTCATGTATGTATACCGATTCACTGCCGCTGTTCGCCATAATATTCAAGCTTCTCTCCCCTGTTATCCCCGAGAATTTCCAGTATTTCGGACTCTGGGGCGTGGTATGCTTTGCTCTTAACGGCGGAATGGGCGCTTCGCTTCTGAGGCGCATAAACCCGAGCATTTATTTCACATCTGTCGGCTCGCTGTTCTATTCAGCGTTCTTCCCGTCCATAAACCGAGTAGGTCAGCACAACACTCTTGCCGCAATATGGCTCATAATCGCGGCGCTGATACTTGCTCTCGACCACAAGAAGCAGTACAAGCACCGCTTCACATCTGTTGCCTTATGGTCGGCTCTATGCGTACTGGCAACACTTGTACACATCTATTTCCTGCCGATGATATACATCGTCATGGTCGGATATATGATACTCACTGTGTTCATAGACAAAAACCGTTTACGCGCCGTTATCACATTCGGTTCATCAACAGTCTGTTCCGTACTCAGCCTATGGATAATAGGAGCATTTTACGGCAGCGGAAACTACGTTGACGGCGGCTTCGGTATGTATTCCGCAAATCTCAATACCTTCTTCAACAGCATGGGACACTCAAAGTACCTTCGTATGCTAAATACCGCAAGAGATCAGGGCGAGGGCTACGGCTACCTCGGACTTGGTATGCTGGTATGCTGTTTCCTCGGTATAATAATTGCATTGAGCCGCCTTGAACGCAGAGAGGGCAGGGCTTTGAAGAATATCCGTGAATACCGCAAAACACACCGCGTACAGATAAACACATTCCTGCTGGTGTTCATCGTAAGCTTTATGTGGGCTGTCAGCACTACCGTTGTGATAAATCAGAACGTCCTCATAGATATAAAGCTTCCGCGCCTTATACTCGGAGCTTTCTCCATATTCCGAGCCTCGGGAAGATTCATATGGCTGCCCTGCATGATAGTCATGACAACAGCACTGTGGCTGGTGAACAAGCTGGACAGACATTCGGCAGCTGCCGCAGTAACCATATGCGTATGGCTCAATATAATGGACCTCCGCAACTATCAAAGCGAGCTGAACAAACAGTACAACGTCCCAAATGACAATTATATCTCTATCAGCAGAGAGGAATGGGATAAGGCTTCAAATGGCGCAGACGAGGTCATTTTCCTGCCGCTTCCGCAGGATTACAAGACCTATATGAGCCTGTATTTCGAGACAGCAGCTCTCGCCTCAGAGGATAAGATAAAGCTCAGCAGCTTCTATCTTGCGCGTTCCGATTACGATGTTCTTGCCGAATACGCCGACGAGCAGTACAGGCTCCTCACATCGGGCAAGGGCAGAAGCGACGCCCTGTATGTGTTCTTCACCGAAGAGGATATACCAAAGGATACAAGCAATATGACATTCTACGATCTTGGAGAATTTAAAGCCGCAAGAGTTAAAAAATAAAATAAAATCACAAAAGGCTTGACACACACGGCACAGTGTGATATAATTTATTACTGTAATGTATATTCGGCACTACTGTCTAAGGGAAATGATGGGCTGCACGATCTACAAATTAATGTAAAGAGGTGAAAATCGTGAAAGAGGGAATCCATCCTGAGTTCAAGAAGACCACAATTACCTGCCACTGCGGTAACGTGATCGAGACTATGTCTACAAAGGAAAACATCAAGGTTGAAATCTGCTCAAAGTGCCATCCTTTCTATACTGGTAAGCAGAAGCTTGTTGATACAGGCGGACGTGTTGACAGATTCAAGAAGCGTTTCAATATGGACAAGTAATCCACAAGCCCCGTCATTGACGGGGCTTTTCGTACATAGGTAAGTATTATGAACTATCTGACAATTTCCGAAAATGCCAAGGCTTCGTTCATAGAAAAACGCTCGGAGTTCATCGGCTATATCTCCCCTGTTAAGACCAACGACGAGGCGGTAGCCTTTATAAATTCCATAAAAGCCGAGCACCGCAAGGCTAAGCACAACGTTTACGCATATATCCTCCGCGAGGACAATATTTCCCGTTATTCCGATGACGGAGAGCCTCAGGGCACCGCAGGAGTCCCCGTGCTCGACGTGCTGAAAAAGCGCGGTCTCACCGATGTCTGTGTGGTAGTCACCCGTTACTTCGGCGGAATACTTCTTGGCGGCGGCGGTCTTGTGAGAGCCTACTCTCATGCGGCTTCTCTTGCCTGCGACGCGGCTCACATCATGGATATGTGCCTGTGTCACCGCCTGAAAATAACCGCAGACTACGGTATGTACGGCAAGATATCCTATCTCCTGCCCAATTACGACACTATCACCGTGGATTCAGACTTCGGCAGCGATGTCACCCTTGAGATACTTATTCTCTCGGAAAAGCTTGACGCCCTGAAAAAAGAGCTCACCGAGGTGACTAACGGAACTGCCGAAATCGAGGATATGGGCGAGCTTTTTGAAGATTTTTCCTCTGTGAAAAAAATTTCCTGATAAAAATAAAGGGTTTTTTGTCCCGTTTTAGTATAAGTATTATGTAGGCACTTTTTCGGCGGATGATCTTCCGCTTAAATTTTTCTGCAAAGTGGGGGAGCAAGTATGACAGTACGCGAACAGATCGAGATAAGCGAAGCAGGTATACTCAGCAAATACGCCTGCGCAAGCATAGACGAGGTCGGCACAAAGCGCGACCGCTATGAGGACAAGTGCCCCTACCGCACCGAGTTCCAGCGTGACCGCGACCGCATACTCCACTGCAATTCATTCCGCAGGCTAAAGCGTAAAACTCAGGTTTTCCTGTCCCCTGTGGGAGACCACTACAGAACACGCCTTACCCATACCCTTGAGGTATCACAGATAGCAAGGACTATTTCCCGAGGTATGCGCCTAAACGAGGACCTGACAGAGGCTATTGCCCTCGGTCACGACTTAGGACACTCCCCTTTCGGACACTGCGGCGAGAGAACTCTCAATGAGATATGCCCCCACGGTTTCAAGCACTATGAGCAGAGCGTCCGCGTGGTGGAAGTCCTTGAAAAAAAGGGCAAGGGACTTAACCTCACCCATGCTGTCAGAAACGGCATACTCTGCCACACCAACATGGTAGCTGACACCAAGGAGGGCAATATTGTCCGTCTTGCTGACACTATCGCCTACATAAACCATGATATTGAGGACTCTATCCGTGCAGGCATACTCTCACCAAACGACCTGCCAAGAAGCTGTGTTATAGCCCTCGGAAATACCAAGACCAAGAGAATCACTACTCTCATAGCCTCCGTTATCGGGCACGGAGCTGTGGATATAGATTTTGCGCCCGATATACGAAAGGCTCACGACGAGCTCAAAAAGTTCATGTTCGAGAAAGTCTACACCAATCCTGCCGCTAAACAGGAGGAGGGCAAGGCTGAACAGCTTGTGCGCAAGCTCTATGCCTACTTTATCGAGCATACGGACAAGCTCCCTGAAGAATACCGCAATATCATCAAACTCTCAGATCCTGACAGAGCTGTCTGCGACTACATATCGGGAATGAGCGACGAGTACGCCGTTGACCTGTATACAGAGCTTTTCGTGCCGAAATTCTGGAAGTGAGGTAGGATATGCCTCAGAACGACGAATTTCTCTATAATCTGCGAAATGCCAACCCTATCGAGACAGTTATGGGCGGCTACGTCAACGTCATAAGGCGAGGGCGCAATTATGTCTGCTCCTGTCCGTTTCATTCCGAAAAAACTCCCTCCTGCACCATTTTCACCGATACCCAGAACTTTTACTGCTTCGGCTGCGGCGCAGGCGGCGACGTCATCACCTTCATAATGAAGATAGAGAACCTGACCTTTCCCGAGGCTGTAAAGCTTTTAGCCCAGAGGGCAGGTTTGGAAGTCCCTGCCTACGGCAATAAGGACAGCGGCTACGCAAAGCGTAAAACCCGCATCTATGAAATGAACCGCATTGCCGCTAATTTCTACTACACCAACCTGTTCAAGGGCAAGGACAAGGCAGGACTGCAATATTTCGCAAACAGAAAGCTTACTCCCCAGACCATAAAGAAGTACGGTCTCGGCTACGCTTCCGACTCATGGAACGAGCTTACCGATGTACTACGCTCCAAAGGCTATTCCGACGAGGAAATGGCTGACGCATGGCTGGCAGGAATGAAGAACGGACGCACCTTCGATATGTTCCGAAAGCGCGTTATGTTCCCTATCGTTGACCTCCGCGGCAACATAATCGGCTTCGGCGGACGAGTCCTTGACGACTCACAGCCGAAGTACCTGAACACGGGAAAAACTCCCGTATTCGACAAGGGCTCTAACCTGTTCTCCATGAACTTCGCAAAGAACTCAAACGCAAAGCGGCTGATACTATGCGAGGGATATATGGACGTAATAGCCGTAAATCAGGCAGGCTTTGAAAACGTTGTGGCTACGCTGGGAACTGCTATCACACCCGATCAGGCGCGGCTCATAAGTCATTACGCCGAGGAGGTCGTGATCGCCTATGACAGCGACGGCGCAGGACAAAAGGCTACACAAAAAGCCATAAACCACTTTGCGGACGTTGGTCTGCGCACTAAGATACTCCACATGGAGGGTGCTAAGGACCCCGACGAGTACATAAAAAAATTCGGGCGTGACCGCTTCCGAATGCTCATCGACAGCTCCAACGACGCCAACGACTTCATGCTGGACAAGTGCGAGGATGGTCTCGACCTTACTACCGAAATAGGACGAGTGGAGCTCCTCAAACGCACGTCAAGAGTCCTTGCAGGCATAGAATCGCCCCTTGAACGCGAGGTCTACATATCAAGAACGTCCAAGAAGTGCGATATACCCGTACAGGTACTGAAAACCCATATTGACGCAATGCTGCAAAAGAACAGCAAAAGCGCCAAGAACAGCGAGTGGCGTGCCATAAAGGCTAAGACCTCGTACATACGCGATGATATCAACCCCGACGCCGTTTCCAACAAAAAGGAAGCCCGTGCCGAGGAAACTATAATCAGCTACCTGCTGAAGCGCCCTCAGGAATATGAGGACGTGGAAAAGCTGGCGCCCCCAGAGTGCTTCGTGACCGCATTCAATAAAAAGGTCTACAAGGCGCTGCTGGAGCGAATGAAAAATTCCGATAAATTCTCAATGTCACTTCTCTCTGATGAATTTTCCACGGAGGAAATGGGAAGAATAAGCGGAATAGCAGCTAAAAAGCGCGAAGTCGCAGTAACGCGTGACGTTGTTGCGGACTGCGCACAGGTACTGAAAAGCAGCATACCCAAAGCAGACGGAGAACTCAGCAACGATGAGCTGCTGGAGCTCTTCCGCTCTAAAAACAAATAGGAGGATATAAAATATGGAAAAGAAAAATACTATCGAAGCCTTAATTGAACAGGGCAAAACCAACGGAAAGCTCACCACAAAGGAGATAACCGACGCACTGGAGGAGCTTGACTTTGACGTTGACCAGATAAATACCTTCTATGACAACTGTGAAAACCTCAATATCGAGATAGTCGAGGATATGAACCTTGACGCAGACCTTAAAATAGGTCTGGATTCAACACTGACAGACGATCTGGAAATGGCTCTCTCAACAGAGGGCATCGCTATCGACGATCCTGTAAAGATATACCTCAAGGAAATAGGACGAGTTCCGCTTCTTACAACCGAGGAGGAGATCGAGCTTGCCCAGAGAATGGCTAAGGGCGATCCCTACGCTAAGAAGAGACTTTCCGAGGCTAACCTCCGTCTCGTTGTATCTATCGCCAAAAAGTACGTAGGCAGAGGTATGCAGTTCCTCGACCTCATTCAGGAAGGCAACCTCGGTCTTATAAAGGCTGTTGAAAAGTTCGACTACACCAAGGGCTTCAAGTTCTCCACATACGCTACATGGTGGATAAGACAGGCTATAACCCGTGCTATCGCAGATCAGGCAAGAACTATCCGTATCCCTGTTCATATGGTAGAGACTATCACCAAGGTCAAGAAGGTATCCAGCCAGCTTCTCCACGAGAACGGCCACGATCCAAGCCCCGAGGAGATAGCAGACAAGCTCAATATGCCTGTGGACAAGGTCCGTGAGATAATGCGTGTGGCTCAGGATCCTGTATCCCTTGAAACTCCTATCGGTGAGGAGGAGGACAGCCACCTCGGTGACTTTATCCCCGACGATGACGCTCCTGCACCTGCCGAGGCAGCTTCACATACTCTCCTCAAGGAGCAGCTCAACGAAGTCCTCGCTACACTTACAGACCGTGAGGCAAAGGTTCTGAAGCTCCGTTTCGGTCTCGAGGACGGCAAGTCACGTACTCTTGAAGAGGTAGGACAGCGCTTCGATGTAACCCGTGAGCGTATCCGCCAGATAGAGGCAAAGGCGCTGAGAAAGCTCCGTCACCCAAGCAGAAGCAAAAAGGTCAAGGACTTCCTTGACTGATACATATATCAGTATTTCCAAAGCCGCCAGAAATGGCGGCTTTTTCAGTTTAGAGCTGAGAGTGTTGTAGGGGCTGATGCCCACATCAGCCCGTTTATTAATATAAAGTCACACGGGGCGATGTGGGCATCGCCCCCTACAAGCTAAAGGCTAAGGGCTAAGGACTAATGGCTTCTGACCGCAAAAAATTTACATTATAGTTTTGGGTACGAGTATTGCTATTTCCGAAACAATGTGGTATAATGAATATGTATAGAATGTACGTTATCACGGTCGCCTGTTCACCGTCAGAAGTCAGGCAGCGCCGCGGAAAATCACCTTATCCGCAGGCAAAAAGGAGTGAGTATGAGTATATTTGATTTTAGCCAGACTCCGCCCGTGTTAAGCCATGATTGGCAGGTATTCCAGCAGTTTGTCGGCAATATTGGTGCATTTACATATATTGCAAAGGACAAGGCTGCTTATCTTGATTCAGCCGCCTGTCATATGCTCGGCTGCCCGAGTGAAAAGATAAACGAATTCGAGTTCTTCAATCTTCTCGAAAAGATATCAAAATGCCCTGTAGAGGGACAAAAACACATTTACAAGTTTACTGACGGAAATACAACTCGTTTTATAAAAATGAACATCTATGAGAGCAGCGACGAATGGCTGGGCTTCATTCAGGACTTTACCCGCCAGATGTCAGAACTCAGCGACAAGAAGGCTTTTGTGGAGTACGATCCTATCACAAGACTGCCCTCTTTCCCATCGTTCTCACAGAAAATAAAGCAGATACTCCCCGATGTTCAGCACGGCTGCCTTGCCACTATCTACATAAACGGCATAGACAAGCTGGGCTCCTATCTCACTGTTGACAACACCAACAGCTGCATAACATCGGTAGCCGAAGCACTGAAGGGCTTTGCCAGCGATACTCTCATAATCGGCTCAAAGTCAAACTATGAGATATGCGTCTTCTTCCGCGACAGCGACAAGATGAGCATTTACAATATCCTCAACAGCATGGACGAGGCTGTGCAGAACTGCATTCTCACCGATGATTTCGGCGAGATAATCGACATCTCCGACAAGAGCAGGATAAGCCTGTCTATCGGCTGTGCTTCATATCCCGAGGAAGCCTCTGACTTCAATATGCTGGTAAATTACTCGGAGTTCGCACTTTTCGAGGCTAAGGCCTCAAAACGCGCAGTTATAAACTGGTTCTCCGAGGAGAATTACGTCCACGAAAAGGACTCTTACCGCAATGCCCAGACATTCTCCCGTATCGTGCAGGAGAATCTCCTTACATATCATCTCCAGCCTATCGTTGAGACTCAGAAGGGCGAGATAGTAGGCTATGAGGCCCTTATGCGAACTATCGGCGATATCAAGATGACGCCGAATCAGATACTTAAAATAGCTGCGGCACAGAACGACCTTTACGCTATCGAGAAGCTGACCTTCTTCAACGTTATGAAGCTTCTCAGCGATAATCAGCAGGTTTTCGAGAACCGCAAGCTGTTTATAAACTGCCTTTCAAACAATCTCCTTTCCGATGAGGACTTCAACGAGCTGTACCTGACCTACGGCGAGCTCCTTGAAAAGACAGTTATCGAGATCGTCGAGGAATCTGCGGCTACGGCAGAGAGTATCGAAACGCTGAAAAAGCGCTGCGGCTTTGCCCATACTACCCTTGCTATAGACGATTACGGCACAGGCTATTCCAACTCGTCAAACCTGCTGCACTATTCTCCCGATTACATAAAGATAGACCGCTCCCTCATAAGCGATATCCAGAACGACCTGAAAAAGCAGCAGCTGGTAACGTCTGTAATCGAATTCTGTCACGAGAATCAGCTGAAATCCCTTGCCGAAGGCGTTGAGACCGTGCAGGAGCTGAAAACCGTTATCCGTCTCGGCGTTGACCTTGTGCAGGGCTATTACACTTCAAAGCCTAAGCCCCTGCTTCTCAACAGCATATCTGCGGATATCAAGGACGAGATAATCAAGACCAATCTTGAAACACGTCCCGACGGCGTAAAGAAGATATATGCAGCACAGAATGATACGGAGCTCGACCTCCTGAAGCTGGCGCTGGAAAAATACACCGATATCCACATTTATCAGAGCAAGCTAACTATCGTCGGCGATCCCGACAAGCCTGTGAAGATGAATATCTCCATTATGGACAATCACAGCTGCGAGCTTACGCTGAAAAATGTAAACATGATAAGCGGCAACAGCAAGCCTACTATCTCCGTGGGCGAGTACGCGCGTCTGGAGCTCAACGTTGTCAAGAGCAACAAGCTGAGCTACTCGGGTATCTATGTGCCTATGGGCTCACAGTTCGTTCTCGGCGGCAAGGGCGACCTCACTATCGACTGCTACGCCTCTGAGGGTATCGGTATCGGCAACGATTACGACCACGGCTACGGCGATATAATCATTGATTTCAGCGGAAATCTGGAGATAATCTCCAACAGCGTCGAGTCCATGTGCATTGGCGGAGGTCATAACGATGACGATTCGGATATCGACCTGCGCTCGGGCAATATAAAGATATTCATGTACTCCCATAACGGACTTGCTGTCGGAAGCTTCAACGGCGACGCCAATATCGACATCGGTGAGAACTGCAAGCTGGATATCACTATCTCGGGTATCAAGGTAACGGGTATCGGCAGCTGCAAGGGTATCGCTACCATAAGCTCAGGTGCGGATATAACCATGTCATGCACAGGCGCTCAGGCAGTAGGTATCGGCGTTCTCGAAGAGGGCGAGGGCAGTATCTACATCAAGCAGGGTACTATCAATATGAAAATGCGCTCGGGCAAGCACTCCTGTATCGGTGCTATGAAGGGCAGCGTCAATACTAAGATAAAAAATGCGGAGATAACCATTGACTCCGAGGGCGATGAGGTAACAGGTATCGGAGACGCTTTGGGCTCAGGAAACCTCACTATCATCGATTCTAAGGTGTCCATGACTGTCAACGCAGGCAATCCTAAGGATATCGGCACAAGCAGCGGCGATGTCCAGATACAGAACTCCACCGTAAGCTCACTTGTAAATAACAAGAGAATAACTTACGCAAGCACTTAATGTTTAATCTTCCCCGCCTTTAGCTATGATGCTAATACAGGAACTTATAATCACTTATCGGGGGAACCCTTTCTGAAGAAAGGTTCTCCCCCGACCCCCTTTCCAAAGACTTTTATCTGGTTTTTTCTCAGATAGGGCGCTTTATAAATGGAAAAGCCCTGCAAAATGCAGGTGCGCCCTATCTGAGAAAAAACAAAACGAAAGTTTTAGGGAGAGAGTTTGAGAGAAGCCCCTTTTTCAAAAGGGGTTCTCTCAATGAGCAGATATAAAATCCCTGTATAAACATCATAGTCAAAGCGGGGAAACATATGATAAGAAAGGTAAGAATCAAATATGAAACTTGGTATGGTCGGTTTGCCTAATGTAGGCAAAAGCACACTTTTTAACGCACTCACAAACGCAGGTGCAGAATCTGCGAACTACCCATTCTGTACTATCGAGAAGAACGTAGGCATTGTATCAGTTCCCGATGAGAGACTGGACAAGCTTGCTGAGATGTACGAGCCCGATAAGTTCACTCCTGCTACACTGGAATTCGTTGATATAGCAGGTCTGGTAAAGGGCGCTTCAAAGGGCGAGGGACTGGGAAACAAGTTCCTTGCGGATATCCGCGAGGTGGACGCTATCGTTCACGTTGTACGCTGCTTCGAGGATCCTAATATCATTCACGTTGACGGCAGCATCAATCCTCTCCGCGATATCGAAACTATCAACTTAGAGCTCATCTTCTCCGATATCGAAATGGTTGAAAGACGTATCGACCGCGCTAAGAAGGCTGCAAAAGGCGACAAGAAGTACCTTGCAGAGGCTGAGTTCCTTGAAAGATTAAAGGCTCACCTTGAAAACGGCAAGTCCGCAAGAGGCTTTGACTTCACAGACGAGGAGCGCGAGCTTATAAAGTCAACTCCCCTGCTGTCCGCAAAGCCCGTTATCTATGCGGCTAACCTCAGCGAGGACGACTTCACTAACAATATCGAAACAAACGAGAATTACAAGGCTGTCTGCGCTCTCGCAGCAGAGGAGCACTCCGCTGTACTGCCTATCTGTGCACAGATAGAGGCTGAGATCTCCGACATGGGCGACGAGGACAAGGCTATGTTCCTCAGCGAGCTCGGTCTTGAGGTATCAGGTCTCAACCGTATCATCAAGGAGGGCTATTCGCTTCTCGGTCTTATCTCCTACCTTACCGCAGGCAAGCAGGAGGTCCGCGCATGGACTATCACCAAGGGCACTAAGGCTCCGCAGGCAGCAGGTAAGATACACACCGACTTTGAAAAGGGCTTTATCCGTGCGGAGGTCATCTCCTACGATGACCTTATGGCTTGCGGAAGCATGGCTGCCGCTAAGGAAAAGGGACTTGTACGCCTTGAGGGCAAGGAATACGTTATGCAGGACGGAGATATAGTTCTGTTCCGCTTCAATGTCTGATCCGGAGCCGGATATGGAAGAAATTTTAAGACGATATTTTCAATCGTGGTTAGACGTTGATGTTTCTGTAATAAAAGATACTTTTGCAGACAGTGTTATTTACAGCGAATGCTATGGTCCCGAATACCACGGACTTTCTCAGATAATCCGCTGGTTTGAGGAATGGAATCAGCATGGCAGAGTTCTTGAATGGACTATAAAACGCACTGTTGAAAATGAAAAAACTTTAGTGGCAGAATGGTACTTCAAATGCGTGTATGACGGAAATGTTGACGGCTTTGACGGAGTGACCATAGCTGATTTTGATAATAATAACAAAATTATCAGGCTTTGCGAGTTTCAGTCAAAGCCTGAGCATGATTTCCCATACGGCAAATAAACAGGACGCCGAGGGCGGCGTCCCCTACATAGTTTTCAGGAGAACAAAATGCTTACTCATAACGGTACAGATACTATTACAACAGACAGGCTCATACTCAGGAGATTTGAATACTCAGACGATGATTCAATGCTGAGGAACTGGATAGCTGACGAGAAAATCCAGTCCATGTATTCAGAGCCTGTATATTCCACAAAAGAAGAAGTTAAAGAAATGCTGGACAAATACATCGGCTCATACGAAAGACCTGACTATTACCGCTGGGCTGTAATTGAAAAAGCTTCGGGCGAGTGCATAGGTCAGATAGCATATTTCCTTGTGGACAGCAAGAACCATTTCGCTGAGATAGAATACTGTATCGGCGCCGAGTTCCAGTGCAGAGGCTATGCTACCGAAGCTACAAAGGCTGTTATCGCTTTCGGCTTCGACAGGATAAATCTGCACAAGGTCCAGATATGCACCAAGACTATCAACAAGCCTTCAAGGCGTGTTATAGAGAAATGCGGCTTTACATATGAGGGTACTCTGCGTGACTATTTCTTTATGAACGGCGAATACGTGGGCAGACACTACTTCTCCATACTCAGAGAAGAATATGAGGCTAAGCTATAAACGAAATTCACTGAATACTACTGAAAGGTTTCACTTATGATATTATCCGATAAAACTATCTCCCGAATGCTCAAAGAAAAGTCACTTGTCATCGAACCGATAACCGACGATCAGATACAGCCTGCAAGCGTTGATGTAAGACTCGGCAACACATTCAGCGTTGTGGAGGATACTCCAACAGGCATAATCACTCTGAGCAGTGAGATAAAGTACAAGACCATTACCGCAGAAAAATATCTCCTGCTGCCGGGGCAGTTCGTCCTTGCAACGACTATGGAGTATTTCGAGCTCCCCGACGACCTTACTGCATTTGTAGAGGGCAGGAGCTCCCTCGGACGTATGGGCTTGTTTATACAGAATGCAGGCTGGGTTGATCCCGGCTTCAAGGGCGAGATAACTCTGGAGCTTTTCAACGCCAACCGCTGCGCTATAGAGCTTCAGTGCGGACGGAGAGTCGGACAGCTTGTGTTCGCTAAAATGGACGACCATGCGCTGAATCCCTACTGCGGAAAGTATCAGGGACAAAAAGGCGCAACGGGTTCAAGAGTATTTATGGATAAGGATAAATAAACACCATACCTGCATAGTTCTTAATTCTAATAGCTGGCGGAACGCCGAGGGCGGCGTTCCCTATAATTGATTTTTCTTAATTTGCAGCGTTAAACACGGGCGAGCGGAACTCGCCCTTACAATAGTTCTTAGTTCTTAGCTCTTAGTTCTAATAGCTAACGGCTAAAGGCTAAGGGCTGGCGGGACGTCGAGGACGCCGTCCCCTACAATTGATTTTTCTTAATTTGCAGCGTTAAACACGGGCGAGCGGAACTCGCCCCTATAATAGTTCTTAGTTCTTAGTTCTTAGCTCTTAGTTCTAATAGCTAAAGGCTAAGGGCTGACGGGACGTCGAGGACGCCGTCCCCTACAAATTTTAATTGGAGGTCTTTCAATGAGCTTTTCTCCTAAAGAGATACTGAAATTCGTTGAAGAGAACGACGTAAAATTTATAAGACTTACTTTCTGCGATATGTTCGGCAACCTTAAAAACGTGGCTATCATGCCCAACGAGCTGCCGAGAGCATTTGAATACGGTATCCCTTTCGACGCTTCATGTATCGCCGAGGGCTGCTCGGACCTGCTCCTTGTGCCCGATATCTCCACTCTTTCCGTTCTCCCGTGGAGACCTAAGTCGGGACGCGTTGTCCGCTTCTTCTGCTCGCTGAAAAACACCGACGGAAGCGACTACGTGGGCGATATGCGTACTGAGCTGACCAACTACATCAATCAGCTCCGTTTGGACGGGTATTCCTGCGAAATGGGCACGAAATGCGAGTTCTACCTCTTTGAACTGGACGAGCGCGGCGAGCCTACAAAAATACCTCACGACAAGGGCGGCTACCTCGATGTTGCTCCCCTTGACAAGTGCGAGAATGCAAGACGTGAGATTTGTCTCTCACTTGAAGAAATGGGCATGAGCCCTAAAAGCTCATGTCATAAGCACGGTCCTGCGCAGAACGAGATAGAGTTCCGCGAAAGTGAGCCTATCACAGCGGCTGACAATATGGTACACTACAAGACCGTTGTTAAGTCCATTGCCGCACAGAACGGTCTTTTTGCTTCGTTCATGCCCAAGCCCCTCCCCGACGAGCACGGCAGTGCTATCAGCATTTCCATAAGTATCAAAAAAGGCGGCGAGAACATCATCGGCAACGATATCGACGCTATGCCTTTCGAGGGCAGATGCTTCATCTCGGGCATACTCGGCAGAATGAGAGAGATAACCGCATTTCTCAACAGCACCACTAATTCCTACAAGCGCTTCGGAATCGGCTATGCTCCTAAATATATCAACTGGTCGTCGGAAAACTGCGCACAGCTTATCCGCGTACCAAAGCCCGTGGGGATAACTCCCCGAATCGAACTGCGCTCCGCAGACGCCTGCTGCAATCCGTATATTACATTCAAACTCATTCTTGCCGCAGGTATCGAGGGTATACAGTCAAAGGACTGCGCTCTCTTTGAAAGCGCTATGCACAGCGGCGAGGAAAGCGACCTTTTCCAGAAGCTCCCCTCCTCTCTCGAAGAGGCTGCCGCTATCGCAAAGGAAAGCGACTTTGTAAAGCGCACTCTCTCACCTGAGATAAGAAGCAGCATTTTTGCTCAGCTGGACAGACAGCTCCGCGACTACGCAGCTGCTGCCGACAAGGATAAATTCGAGGAAGATTCCTATTTCAAATTCGTGTGAGGTAAGCAATGGACAGAGCGCTTATAGTATCAGCAAGGCAGGAGATAACAGAGCTTGCCGAGCAGCTTCTGCGCATTGAGGGCTGCGGCAGGATAGCTTCAGCGGTCAGCGGAAGTGAAGCGCGGCGGCTTGTGAAAAACGAGAGCGAGCCCGAGCTGGTCATAATAAATACGCCCCTGCCCGACGAATTCGGACAGGAGCTTGCGGAAATGATAGCCGAGACCACATCGGCAGGAATTATACTCATCTGCGGCGGAGATGCTGCGGACGAGATAGCCGACAGAGTCTCCGACAGCGGCGTGAACGTCATTGCCAGACCTTATACCCGCGAGATATTGCAGCGTACTATCAGGCTGGTGCTTTCCGCCCGTGCCCGTATGGCAGGAGTCAAAAAGGAAAGCGCGGATATACTCAGCCGTATCGAGGAAATGAGGACTATCAACCGCGCTAAAACTACCCTTATGAAGTACCTTAAATTCACCGAACCACAGGCTCACAAATACATCGAAAAACAGGCAATGAACAACCGCCAGACGCGGCTCGAAGTCGCTCAGCGTATCCTTGCCCAGTACGAATAAATATGAAGATAGAACACGTTGCAATGTACGTCCGCGACCTTGAAGCCGCAAGGGACTTTTTCATAAAGTATCTGGGAGCGTCATCAAACAGCGGCTACCATAATAAAACTACGGATTTCCGCTCATATTTTCTCAGCTTCGACGACGGAGCAAGACTGGAGATAATGACTCGTCCGCAGATTGAAAGCTGCGAAAATGCTGTGGCAAGGACTGGATATATCCACATAGCATTCAGTCTCGGCAGCAAGGAAAAAGTCGATGAGCTGACAGCACGGCTGAAAGCTGACGGGTACGAAGTCCTCAGCGGTCCGCGTACCACAGGCGACGGCTATTATGAAAGCTGCATCATCGGCATTGAAGGAAATCAGATAGAATTAACCATATAAAATTATCCCTCGGCAAAAGCCGAGGGATTTTCGTTTATTCCGGACTGCCGAATAAAAGCTTTATCAGCCAATAGCTTGAAGAAGACATACCCTGACTTGAATGATATATCATAAGCGCAAGGAAAGCTCCCGAAGCAACTATGGATATAATGCATATGGACACAGGTATCTTTATGAGATACTTCTCACGAAGCTTTACCGAAGCTATAATAACTCCCACAGCAAGGACTATGCTCTCTACAGCAAATCCGAAAAAGCCTATTGCAAATGAAGCTGCCGCAAGCAGTATCAGCGGTATATTGAATTTTCTCTCAGTCATTTGTACCACGCTCCCATAAGATATATTCTTTATTGTTCTTGTCATCATAGTAAAATACCTTAGTCATACTTTCCTTTTCGTCCAGGTCAAACAGCTTCTGCTCAACGCCGAACGGCGATCCTTGGCGAGAAATAGCAAAGCTGTCTATCTTACGCTGCATAAGGGTGACACCGTAGCCGTTTTTCTTATTTCTGTCAAAATCCTCATCATATAGTAAATGTTTACCATCAGTATCGCTTATTGTGGGGTGAACTCTGAAAAATCCCACAGCAGAGCCCTTTATATTGAGCCATACTGCGTTATCATGCTCTGTCACGGAAACATTGTTAAGTATGTCATACTTTTCCATATCCATTGACGTGTCGGAATTGATAAGATACACAAGTCCTATTATCAACGCTCCGCATATAGCCAGAACACTTATAAGTCCCACTACAAGCTTCTCGATGCGCAGGCGTCTCTTTATACGCTTGAGCACCTCTCCGTCGTTTTTAGGGCTTACAGTGACGCTCCTGCGGAGCTTTTCCAGCTCACCCTTGCATTCTGCGCACTCTTTGATGTGCTCCTCGACTGCTTTTCTGCTCTCCTCGCTGCACACATCGTCGGCATACAGGGGCAGCAGGTCCTTAATCATATCACAATTCTTGCTCATTTCTGTACCTCCAGTTCTTCTATTATCTTCAGCTTTGCACGGTGGAAGGACACTCGCGCCCAGCTCTCGGTCTTGCCGAATATGTCGCCTATCTGACGGAAGCTCAGTTCCCCGAAAACTCTCAGGGTAAAGACTTCCTTGTATGGCTCACTCAGTTTATGGAGCACTTTATGTATCTCCATAGTCTGCTGAGTATCAGCAAGCCTTTCCTCTACGGATACTGTACTGTCGGGAACGGTCTCGGGGATATCCTCTCCCGTGAACCGCTTGCTTTTTTTGCTGTGTGTAAACAGCAGATTTTTCGCTATCTGACACAGCCATACCCTTATATCACAGTCTCCGCGGAAGCTGTCAACGGACTTCATCGCCTTGAAAAAAGTCTCCTGTGTGATGTCCTCGGCGAGATGTTCGTCCGCGGACAGTGACCGTATATACAGGTATACATCGTGGAAATAATCGTTATAGAGCTCTTCGATCTTGTCCAAACTTCTCACCGCCTTCAACTATAAGACTCCGTCCGCGTACAAACGTTACAGAAATTTCAAAAAAATTTTTCCTACGGAAAAAATAATACCATAGGCTGACAGAATTGTCAATCCTATGGCAAGAAAACACCCCGCCCATTATTACGGACGGGGGTTAAGTTATACAGCTATTGATTTGTTTTCGTGGCTTAACGAGTGTCTTATCTGCTGCCACTTTTTGTTGTCAAGCTCACCATTTATCACGAATTCATACACTCTGTCATCGTGAATGACCTTTACTGTAGAAAGATCGCTGCAGCCTGCAAAGGCGTGCTGACCTATCTCCTGTAAAGTGGAGGGAATGGTGAGATCAGCAAGATGATGACAGCCACGGAATGCGTACCAACCCAGCCTGATAGTGCTTTCAGGAAGATTGATAGACCTGAGGTTCTCACAGCCGCTGAACGCAGTATCCGAAATGACCTGCACTGTCTCGGGTACAAGTATCCTTACAAGGTTCGTACAGCCACTGAAAGCGCCCTCGTCGATAATTCCGACATTATCGGGAATAAAGATCTCGGTAACGCCTTTTTCGTCTTTGTACCTTTTGAGTACGCCTCTTCTGATCTTGTAATTCATTCAGTTTTCTCCTTATCGATAACATCGATACAATCCCCAGAGCCCCATATTGGCTCAACCATATTATATCACAAATCTACCAAAATGTCAATTAGCGCTATGATTTATTGTGTATATTCAGAACCTTGCACAAAAAATCACACCTCAATTTGAATGAGGTGTGAATTTCAATCTTGCATTTAAGCTACTCGATAGATTTAAGTGATTCAGCCATGTTGATGCGCTCCAATTTCAGTACCATGAACAGGTCAACGATGAAGTTGAAAAGGAATGTGAGCAGGGTGCTGAAAAGGAAGCTTTTCGGCAATATACGGACGCTGAAGTCCACTAAGTCTACCCGTATCTGAGCCATTACAAAGGCATGGAGCAGTATTCCCACGCCCAGTCCCACTACCGTACCAAAGGCGGTGAGCGCCAGATTTTCGCGGAGCACATAAGATGATGTCTCATGCCTGAAAAAGCCAAGAACCTTAATTGTGGCTATCTCGCGGACACGTTCTGTTATATTTATATTGGTAAGACTGTACAGCACGATAAATGCCAGACCTGCGGCGCAGACGATAACTATAAGCACGATGTAGTCAAGACTGCTCATCATTTTGCTGAGGCGCTCCTTGAGGTCGGCAAAGACCATAACTGCGGTGATATTGCCGTTTTTCGACAGTGCAGCCGTGGTTTTGTAGGTGTCAGCCCCCTCCTTGAAGTTGAGGAAAGCGTAGTTCACGGGAACGGACTCGCCGAGCTGTTTTTCCATAGTCTCCCTGCCGAGAAATACCACATTATATACGTGATTCTCGAATACTCCCGTGACCTTTACGTTGAGCTCGCGCATATTCTCGTCGCGAAGCTTCATCATACTGCCCTTTTTTATGCCGTAGCGCTCCGCAATACTGTGGCTGACGATAGCCTCGCCCTCAGCAGGCGGAATCAGCTTCTCCCCCTTGACCGTGTGGAGGTCGAAGTATTTCTCCATATTATCAAAGGAATCCGCAGCATTTACAGTGACGCTCTTGACCTTTTTGCCGTAGAGCAGATCCCATGCTCCCGTATAAAGCAGAGTGTAGTCCTCGGTATTCTCATTGAGCACGTTAGTCAGCTCCTCGGGGAGAACATCTCCTACATTGCGGAGATTAGCCGATGCGTCGGCGACCTGTATCTCGCTGTACTGAGTTTCCGCAAAGCCTGCGATAGAGTCCTTTAGTCCGAAGCCTGTCACCAGCAGAGCCGTACAGCCGCCGATACCAAGTATCATCATAAACAGACGCTTTTTGTAGCGGAAAATGTTTCGTATTGAGACTTTTTGCAGGAATTTAAGCCTTTTCCACACAGGTGTCACGTATTCAAGGAGTACGCGCTTGCCTGCCTTTGGTGCTTTTGGTCTCATAAGGCTTGCCGCTGTCTCGGAGAGCTCCACTCGGCAGCTGAACCATGTCACGCCCACCGAGCATATCAGCGATACTGCCAGAGCTATGAGAGCAAGCTGTTTATCGAACAGGTAGCCGATAGGCAGCTGAATGTACATGAGGGTGTAGGTCTTCCAGATTATCTTCGGGAAGATGTAGGTACCAAGGCTGTAGCCCAGCACACAGCCAATTATAGCCGCAAGTCCTGCATAGAATATGAACTTGCCCATAACAGTGCCCTCGGAGTAGCCCAGCGCCTTGAAAACGCCTATCTGAGTGCGCTGCTCCTCAACCATGCGGCTCATTATGGTCATGCAGACCAGAGCTGCCACAAGAATGAAGAATATGGGGAAAACACGGGCAACCTGCGCGACTATCTCGGAATCGCTCTCAAAGCAGGCATAGCCGATGTTGGTATTTCTGTCAAGGACGTAAATATCGGGCTTTTTCAGTGAGCTCAGGTCGTTTTCGCCCTTTTTCAGCTCCGCTTCTGCGTCGGCTATCTGCTTGTCAAAGTCAGCCTTGGAGCTCTCATAGTCCGCAAGCCCCTTTTCGTAATCAGCATAGGCGGCGTTGTACTGCTCCATGCCGGCGGAATACTGATCGGGGGCTATGTCCTTTATCTGCTCAAGCTGTGCAAGCTGCTCATCCAGCTGAGCCTTGCCGCTGTCAAGGTCGGACTTTGCCTTGTCAAGCTTTTCCTGACCGTCTGCGCGGTTCTTTTCAAGCTCTGCCCTGCCGTCGCTGAGCTTGTCCTCGGCTTCACTGTATAGCTCATCATAGCGCAGATCAGCACGTTCACGGCAGTAATCCTCCCACTTCTTGTCCCTGCCTTCCATAAATGTCTCATACTCGTCGGAGTATATCTCGAGATCCTGAGCAAAACGCACATAGACCTCGGTATAAACGTCAAGGTCGAAGGCTTCTTTCGGAAGATAGACAAATGCGGATATCTCGCCGTTTCCGACAGAAGTCGTTCCGCGCTCGAAATTGATGTACATTGAGGAATCCGCAGAGCCGACAATGGTGAATTTGTCGCTTTTCAGCGCGTTTTTCACGCTGTCGGAGTTATCCTCGGAAAGAGTGATAGTCCCGCCGATCTTGAATTTGCCGTTCTCGATAACACACTCATTCTCATTCTGCGGAAGTCTGCCCTCTTTCAGGCGTATGCCATTGATATTATCGGTGAGGGAATGAGCTCTGAGAACGTACTCCCGAGAGCCTGCCGTGAGTATATCAAGAGTATACGAACCCTCGGCACAGCGCACCTCGGGGCGGCTTTTGAAGTCCTCAACGTCCTCTTCCTCCCAGCCAATGGACGAGAGAAGCCTGTAGTCGTAAAACTGATTCTCATCAAGAAATTCGTTTACTGTATTCACCATAGCAGGAGTAACTATCCTTACTCCCGTAAAGAAGCCTACTCCAAGAGCTATTATAGCCATTATTGCGAAGAATCTGCCAAACGTTCCCCTTATCTCTCGGAGAGCGTTCTTTCTTACTGCCGAACCCATAGCGTCACCACTCGATATCGGCAATATCCACGATATTGTCGTTCATTTTCACGCCTGAGATAGTTCCGCTGCTTACTGTGATTATGCGGTCTGCCATTGGCGTAAGTGCCTGATTGTGGGTGATGACCACAACTGTCATGCCGTTTTTGCGGCAGGTGTCCTGCAAAAGCTTCAGTACCTGCTTGCCTGTAGCGTAGTCCAGAGCGCCTGTTGGCTCATCGCAGAGCAGGAGCTTTGGATTCTTGGCGAGAGCTCGCGCTATTGCAACTCGCTGCTGCTCACCGCCCGAAAGCTGTGCAGGGAAATTCTTGGTACGCTCGGAAAGTCCCACCTGTTCAAGGACCTTTGCGGCGTCAAGGGGCTCGCGGCATATCTGAGCTGCAAGCTCCACGTTTTCAAGCGCAGTCAGGTTCTGGACAAGATTGTAGAACTGGAACACAAAGCCCACATCATAACGCCTGTAGGCAGTGAGCTTCTTCTTGCTCAGTGCTGATATCTCCGTACCGTCAAGGAATACGCTGCCTGTGGTAAGTGTGTCCATTCCGCCCAGTATATTGAGGATAGTTGTCTTTCCTGCACCCGAAGCTCCCACTATAACGCAGAACTCCCCTTTATTTATCTCAAAGTTTACGTCGTTAAGGGCGTGGACCTCTACCTCGCCCGACTTGTAGGTCTTTTTTACATTCTTAAACTCAACGTAAGCGCTCATAGTTTTCCTTTCTCAAAGCTTGTATTTATTGCAGTATAGCAGCATTGAAGCCGTGCAGGGACGCCTGCGTCCGACGGTTTCGCTGCCGAATAATAAAGTGTTCATTTTTTATAATGTGCGAAACCGTCAGGCGGAGCTCCGCTCCGCCTCTGCACGGCGTAACATCGCAAGTAAGATTATACCATACAATGCAAAAAATAGCAATATGCGCGAAAAATCTTTCCCGTAAGTATACATTCTCATTATCGATACAACATTTTGTGCATAATATACATCATTTATGCTATATTACAAAAATTATATCATATATTTTTCAAAAATTGCGATTTTTTTATTTACTTTTTCCAAATGTTGCGCTATAATATAATTAGAATTTTATCCGCGTACGGAAATCTATTATAAAGGAGAATCGGAAAATGAAAATCATACGCAAGCTATGTTCGGCTGCCGCGGCAATGGCAGTCCTGACATCTATGACTTCTGCTCTGCCTGCATTTGAAGCGAGTGCTGCAACTAACATCAGCCTTTCACCTTACGACGTTTACGACATAAACGGCGGTAAATTCGAGGGCTGGGGCACTTCGCTGTGCTGGTGGGCGAACCGTGTTGGCTATTCTGACAGCCTCGCACAAAAAGCCGCCGACACCTTCTACGGCGACAACGGTCTGCGCCTTAATATCGCTCGCTTCAATATAGGCGGAGGCGACGATCCTACTCATGACCACATCACACGTACAGACTCCAATATGCCTGGCTATACCAAGTACAACAACGGCGTTGTCACCTACGACTGGAACGCTGACGCCAATCAGCGTAACGTGCTCCGCAAATGTATCGAAGCCGCAGGCGACGACATGATAGTTGAAATGTTCTCCAACTCGCCCCCGTATTATATGACACAGAGCGGCTGCAGCTCAGGAAATAAGGACTCGGGAAAGAATAATCTCCGCGACGATAAATATACAGATTTTGCAGAGTACCTCGCGGAAGTAACTGCCCACTACGAAAACGACTGGGGCATTCACGTTCAGAGTATCACTCCCATGAACGAGCCCTACACCAACTACTGGGGCGCCTACAGCGCTAAGCAGGAAGGCTGTCACTTCGACCAGGGCGCTTCCATGGACAAGATATATCAGGAGCTTGCAAAATCCCTCAAAAAACGCAACCTCAACGATATTATCATAAGCGCAAACGACGAATCAATCATTGATACGCAGATAAGCTCTTGGAACAAGATGTCCAGTACAACAAAGGCTCTTATCGGGCGTATCGACACTCATACCTACGGCGGAAGTCAGCGTACACAGCTGAAAAATACTGCCATTAACGCAGGCAGGAATCTCTGGATGAGCGAGGTGGACGGCAACGGCACAGCAGGTCAGAATGCAGGTGCTATGGCTCCGGGACTCTGGCTTTCAGAGCGTATCACCACTGACTGCAACGGACTTAATTCGTCAGCGTGGATACTCTGGCAGGTAATCGACAAGCACGTAAGCTCTAAAGGCTACAACGGCAAAAAGGACTCGGGCATGGTTGATATGACCAAGGGCTTCTGGGGCACAGCCGTTGCAGACCACGACAAGAACGAGATAGTTCTCTCCAAGAAGTACTACTGCTTCGGACAGTACACAAGATATATCCGTCCCGGTATGACAATGCTGAAATCCTCGGGCAACACACTGGCTGCCTTTGACGCGAAAAACGGACAGCTGGTCATCGTATCATATAATACCTCATCGGGCAAGTCGGATATGGTCTATGACCTTTCACAGTTCAGCCAGTGCGGTACAAGCGCAAAGGTGATACGCACAAGCAATTCCGAGAACTGGGCTGACGCAGGTACTATAGACATCAGCGGCGGAGCCCTCAAGACTTCCCTTGCAGGCAATTCCGTTACCACTTTCATAATCGACGGAGTCAAGGGCGGAACAACTCTCACCGATAAAATCGACATCACATCAGGCATGATAAGCGGCTCCGACTCATGGAAGAGCGACGCTTCAACAGGCTATGCCAAGGCTTTCGACGGCAGCACAGGCACCTACTTCGACGGTGTCGCTGACGGCTGGTTACAGGTAGACTTAGGCGAGCTTTATGACATTACCGCTATAGGCTACGCTCCGAGAGGCGGCTACGAATACCGCATGACAGACGGAATGTTCAAGGCTTCTGCGGACGGCACAAACTGGACCACACTTTATACCGTGAAAAGCAAACCATCTTCGGGTATGCATTATGCGACTGCACTTTCAGGGGATACGCAGGCTCGTTACATAAGGTATGAAGTGCCGACAGGAGCTCCGCAGAATAGCGACAATCCAGACAGCGCGTACTGCGCCAACATCGCGGAGATAGCTCTCTACGGAACAAAAGCTTCACAGAGCACAAAGCCAAAGTACGACAAACTCACACCTGTTGCCGCTGAGGGCAGCAAATCATGGAAGGATACGGCTTCTGTAAGCTACGAAAAGGCTTACGACGGCGACCTCAGCACATACTTCGACGGTCTTGAAGGCGGCTATGTACAGCTCGACCTGGGCAGCGTTTGCAGCATCGGCAATATCGGCTTCTGCCCCCGTGAGGGCTATGAGTACCGCATGATAGACGGATTCATAAGCGTGTCAAATGACGGACAGAGCTGGACAAAGGTTTATACCGTGGAAAACAAGCCTGCTTACAGAATGAACTACACCGAGGAGTTCGAGAACCTGAAAGCACGTTATGTGCGCTATGAGGTGCCTACGGGAGCTCCCACAAGTCCGCTGAGCAAGGACGATGTGTTCCTGTGCAATATCGCGGAGCTTGCAGTATACGGCACAAAGGGCGCTGACGTTGTCGGCGATGTAAACGGCGACGGCGAAGTAAAGGTTGCAGACCTTGTAATGCTCCAGAAGTACATCATCGGCGCAGGAAAGCTTACAACACCTGATATGGGCGACGTGAACGGCGACGGAAATATTGACATTTTCGACCTCGTTGCACTGAGAAAGCTGCTTGTAAAGAACTCATAAACAGAAATACCTCCCCGAGCCCATGAACGGGATTCCAAAGGGACTGTGTTCCTTTGGCAGAGTCCAGAGGCAGCGCCTCTGGTGGGGTGTGGGGCAAAGCCCCGCAGTTACGAAGGCGCTTCGCAAGGGTGAATTTCAAAAACAGTCCAGTGGACTGTTTTTGAAAGAGGGTGACTCCCCACGGGGTGGGGAGATGTCGCAACGCGACAGAGGGGACGGACCCGATTAGGGAGACTTGCAAGTGAAGGCGTCCCTTAACTGGCGGATAATATCCGCCCCTACATCGGGACGTCGAGGACGCCGTCCCCTACAGATATATCAGCGGAACGCCGAGGGCGGCGTTCCCTACAAAAAAGCTCCCGAAAGCGTATTGCTCTCGGGAGCTTTTTTATCATGTTGCAGCAAGCTTGCCGTTTGCGTCAAGGTCAATATCAATGACGTCACCTGCCGCCAGATTACCGCCTATGATACGCTTTGCCGCCAGAGTCTCAACGTTGCGCTGGATAAATCTTCTCAGCGGTCTTGCGCCGAAGTTCGGATCGTAGCCGCAGTCAACGATGTAGTTCTTAGCCGCTTCGCTGACATTTATGCGGATATGCTTGTCGTCAAGACGCTTTTGCAGGTCAGCCAGCATAAGGTCAACTATCTTGATTATCTCAGTCTTAGCCAGCGGCTTGTAGAAGATTATCTCGTCAAGACGGTTGAGAAACTCAGGTCTGAACTGCGTTTTCAGCAGTCCCTCTACCTGTGCGCGGGCTTCATCGGTTATCTCACCGTTTTCGCCGATACCATCAAGGATATACGGCGAACCCAGATTAGAAGTAAGTATGATTATAGTGTTCTTGAAATCCACTGTTCTGCCCTGTGAATCGGTGATACGTCCGTCATCAAGAACTTGCAGCAGTATATTGAACACATCGGGGTGAGCCTTTTCTATCTCGTCAAATAGAACTACCGAATAAGGCTTTCTGCGGACTGCTTCTGTAAGCTGACCGCCCTCGTCATAGCCAACGTATCCTGGAGGCGCTCCAATGAGACGGCTTACGCTGAATTTCTCCATGTATTCGCTCATGTCGATACGGATAATATTTCTCTCGTCGTCAAAAAGTATCTCGGAAAGTGCCTTTGCAAGCTCGGTCTTGCCCACACCTGTAGGTCCGAGGAAGAGGAACGAGCCGATAGGTCTGTCGGGAGCCTGTATGCCTGCTCTTGAACGGAGTATAGCTTCGCTGACCTTTGTGACCGCTTCGTCCTGACCGATGACTCTCTTGTGGAGCAGTCCCTCCAGTCCCAGTATCTTCTCCTTTTCGCCCTCCATGAGCTTTGAAACAGGGATACCTGTCCAGCGGCATACTATCTTTGCAATTTCGTCCTCAGTTACCTTGTCACGGAGCAGTCTGCCGTTTTCAACATCATGCTCAGCCTGCTTTTCAAGCTCCTCCAGCTCTTTCTGAAGCTGTGGGAGCTTGCCGTATTTCAGCTCTGCCGCCTTGTTAAGGTCGTACTCACGCTCTGCCTTTTCTATCTCGCCGCCTGTGCGCTCTATCTCCTCACGGAGCTTCTGAACAGCGGAAATATCGTTCTTTTCGTTCTCCCACTTTGCCTTCATGCCCTTGAACTTCTCGCGAAGCTCTGCAAGCTCTTTCTGTATCTCTTCAAGGTGCTCCTGTGAGATATTGTCGCTCTCCTTTTTGAGGGCGGCTTCTTCAATTTCAAGCTGAACTATCTTACGGGAGATAACGTCCAGCTCAGTAGGCATGGAGTCCATTTCGGTACGTATAGTAGCGCAGGCTTCGTCTATAAGGTCGATAGCCTTGTCGGGGAGGAATCTGTCGGTGATGTATCTGTTGGACAGCACAGCCGCAGAAATAAGCGCATTATCGCTTATCTTAACGCCGTGGAATACCTCGTAGCGCTCTTTCAGACCACGGAGGATAGAAATAGTGTCCTCAACGCTTGGCTCGTCAACCATAACAGGCTGGAAACGTCTTTCGAGTGCAGGATCTTTCTCGATGTACTGACGGTACTCGTTGAGCGTTGTAGCGCCGATACAGTGGAGCTCGCCCCTTGCCAGCATAGGCTTCAGCAGGTTGCCTGCGTCCATAGCGCCGTCGGTCTTGCCTGCGCCTACGATAGTGTGAAGCTCATCAATAAACAGAAGTATCTGACCGTTGCTGTTCTTTATCTCATTGAGGACAGCCTTCAGACGCTCCTCGAACTCGCCGCGGTACTTTGCTCCTGCGACGAGAGCTCCCATATCAAGTGAGAAGACCTTGCGGTCTTTAAGGCTGTCGGGAACGTCTCCTGCCACGATACGAAGGGCAAGTCCCTCTGCAATGGCAGTTTTTCCGACGCCTGGCTCACCGATGAGAACAGGGTTGTTTTTCGTTTTTCTTGACAGTATGCGGATAACATTTCGTATCTCGCTGTCACGTCCGATAACGGGATCCAGCTTGTTTCTGCGGGCGAGCCCGACAAGCTCCTGACCGTATTTTGTGAGGACGTCGTAGGTGTCCTCGGGGTTCTCATTGGTGACTCTGGTATTTCCTCTGACGGACATAAGAGCGCTGAGAAACGAGTCCTTAGTAATATTGAATGTAGCGAGGAGCTGTGAAACGTCCCTGTCCTTGCTGTCAATAAGTGAAAGCATCAGGTGCTCCACAGAAACGTACTCGTCTTTCATATTTGAGGCGATACTCTCGGCGGCTGTGAGAACACGGTCACACTCCGCAGAGATACCGAGATTACTGCTTCTGCCGCTTCCCGTGACCTTTGGGAGAGTATCTATCTTCTTCTCAATCTCACCGTCAAAAATATCCTCGTCTATATTCATTTTTTTCAGAAGCTGAGGGATAAGACCGTTCTCCTGCCGAACAAGTCCTGCAAGGAGATGTATGGGCTCAATGACGGAATTTGACTTCATAACGGCTATGCTCTGAGCCTTTCTAACGGCGTCAATGGACTTCTGAGTTAATTTTTCAGCATTCATAATTATTCTCCTTTCAATACTTATATAAGCTCTTATCCGCTTTACTAAATAATGTACTTTTCAAGCATAGAGCGGTAATTTTTTTCCAGTAAGGGAGCGCTTTCACCGAACTCCTTGGGTGCGGCAAAGTAAGTCTTTACCGCGCGGTCAAGGTCCTTGATGTACTCGCCTATTGCGGCACCTGCCTCCTCGGGACCAAGGGTACGGGTATTTATAAGCTTTCTTGCGAAGCTGCCTTCACCTATCTCACAGCTGTAGCTGTCCACGCCAAGCCTTGACAGATAGGCGTTTTCCAGCTTTGCCCTGTAGGCAAAAAAGCTGTGGAACATATCTATCAGCGCCGCGCTCTGAGTCCTGATACTCACTCTCAGAGTACCGAGATACTCCGCAGGAGCACGTTCAAGCTCAACCTTATAATTAATGGTAGGTCGGTATTTGTATTCCAGAGCCGTCCGAACCGTCATCAGCGACGGTGAGCACTGCTCCTGCACGCAGAAGCTGCTGCTGACCAGCTCAGCTACCTGACCGAATATCTCCCTCATACGCATTTCGGGAGTCACGCAGGATAAATGCTCGGCAAGTATCTGATTTATGAGATTGGAGCGGCTCGTCCCCAGCCTGTACGCCTGCTGGTCTACGGCTTTTATAACGTCGTCCATAAGAACGAGACTGTAAACGCTTTTTTTCACGGGTACATCACTTCCCTTCTGTTGTTATATATATAATATCACGGATTATAGAATTTGTCAAGCGGATTATATAATATTTCACGCAAGTTTCACAGAGTAAAAAAAGTCCGCTCACAAGGAGCGGAGAATTCGACCCAAACGATTTTCATCGCTTAGCACTGTAGGTCGAGCCATAGATTAATAAGTTAAAAAAAGTTATTGAGAATAGAAAACATGAAAAAATTACAAATGAAAGGGGTTAGTTTTATTACTTGACAAAACTATTTCTATGGTGTGCAAGTGAACTAATACACAATATCAAGCACATGAGAGGGGAGGGTACTTGATATTGAATACCAATAATCTTCATTTGCTGATATTATTATATTGCAAATCTGCGTTCTTTACAATAAAGAAAAGTACACTAAAATATACTTTAGTGTACTTTTGCTTGAATTTTTGTATTTTTTACAGTTAATTTTTTGTGAATATGTTTTAGGATATTACTTATTAACTTTTAGTTTATTTTTGACTTTTAAATTTCAGCTTTGACACTAATTAACTGCTTTACACAAAGCAAGCATATCAAGTATCATTTTTTTATTTTAATGAAAACTGATTTGCTTCATTGGAAACGCTGAAATCCTGACTTCTGTTTCCGTTTACTGATACAGCAAAGCTGCTGCCGCCGCTCACCTCGGGAGCAAGCATCATCACGCAGCGGAAATCGTTATGAGGATTCATGGTTATCATGCTGTTTCCGTTAAGGAAAAACTCAACAGAGCCGCCTGCACCAACTGTTTCGCCAAGATCAGCCACGATGTACGGAGTCTCGCTGTATGTGGGCACAGAGACCTTGTTGCCTGCGGCATAGAGATAGCCTCCTGTGTAGCTGAAGGTGCTGCCTGCGTAGATAGAGCTCTTTTCCTCCTTGGTACCGCCTGAAACAACGCTGTAGCCGCCGTTTATATTGATAGTGCCCTTGGATTTGAGACCATTCGTACCGCCATTTATATTAAGTCTGCCCTCGTTTATAGTAATATCATCATTTGCGATAATACCTGACTTTCTGGAGTCAATATTATATGTACCGCTTTCGATGATAACATCGTCGTCTGCGTTGATACCGTGAGAAGCTGTAGCTGTAACGTTAAGCTCGCCGTTGCCCTTGAGCCTTACGGTATCGTTGGAGAAGATAGCCCCCGTATCCTGTACGCCTTTCTTAGCCACGTCACTGCTGACGTAGTTCACAGAGCCCTCCTTGGGCTTTATGGTGCAGCGCTTAGCCTCCTCTATGAAGATAGCAGGAGCGCTTGGATTTGAGATATTGACGCCGTTGAGGACTACTGTTACCTTGTCCTCGGAAGCGCCTGTATTAACACGTATCTGTCCGTTATCCATATTGCCTGTGAAGAGATAGTCCCCTCCTGCTGTGATAGTCACAACACCGCCGTCTACCTTGACGTTGCTGCCTGTCACCTTTGGAGTTCCGCCGAGAGTAATCTCCGCGGTATATTCCTTTACCTCCTCGCCTGAGCCGCCGCTCTCGTTATTGGAGCCGCCCTGTGAGGAGTTATTATTATCGTTATTATTTGAAGAACCGCCACCTGAGTTGTTTCCGCCCTTGTCGGAGCTTCCTTTCTTGGCAGTTGTAGTCGTATCGGACTTCTTCTCCCCTGCCTTTGTTGTGGTAGTCTTCTTGTCTGATTTCTCGTCTTTCTTTTCGGTAGTTGTCTTTTCGCCGTCTTTTTTGTCTGTTTTAGATGATTTCGAGTCCTTTGAGCTCTTCTTTTCGGTAGTCTCTGCGCTGTCTGAAACAGTGCTGTCGTTGACGTCAGACGATGCTTTATTGTCGTCCTTTCCGCAGGAATAGCCGCTGAATAACATTGTTACTGCTGCCGCTGCTGCCAAAAGTCTTGAATACTTCATAATAATTTCTCCTTTTCCCCTTTAGAAGCCCCCTGATATAAAATTTGCCAGACTCAATAAAGGTTATTAAGTCTGGCAAACGTAGGAGAGGGTTTTCTATAGTATTTAGTCTGTTTATTAGTTTTCATATATCTTGTCGTCATACTTGAAGAAGACAAGATTGATAGTCATATTGCCGTTGAGTGCGCGGAGCTCGTCAACGAATTTCTTCTGGTCGATGTTGTCAAGAACATCAACGCTGTAGATGAGCTCAAAGAGAGTACCGAAGTTAGTTGTCTTAACTCTTCTGAGCTTGTGGAAAGTAGTATATCTTGCAAGTACAGGCTCGAAAACGCCCTGATAATCAAGGTTCTCGGGGATAGCTATCTTGAGAGTCATGTGTCTCTTCTTGCAGCCGCCGAAGTCTGTCTCACTGAGGATAAACATTACAATGCCGAGGATAACAAAGAATACGATAGCAAATCCGAGGTAGCCGATACCGCAGGCAACACCTGCTGCCATTGCAAAGAATATGTAGGCTATGTCCTTCGGATCGCCCGCAACGCTTCGGAACCTGACAAGTGTGAATGCACCTGCAAGGCTGAGAGCTCCTGCTGTGGTGTTGATAAGAAGAAGGATAAGCGATACTATAGTAGGAAGCATGATCATTGTGAGAACATAGCTCTGAGAGTAGCCTTCCTTTCTGTGAGTAACGATGTAGATAAGACTGATAAGGAATCCTATCAAGAGTGCCGCACCAACGCAGAGGAAGAATTCTCCGGGCTTGATAGTGCCAAGAGCCGAATCGCTGCTGTTGATTATCGAATCAGACTCATAGTACTTTGAAAGTACATTTCCAAAAAAACCGTGTTCAAACATAAAAATCAAACGCTCCTGTTCATCAAAACATTATTTTTTATCATAGAAATACCCGAAATGTAAATACGTCTGCGACCGTCGGTCTGCTGAGCGTCCTCAAGCTGACTCTTTACAAAATTCTGGTATGCCCTGCCGTACTTTGAGAAACTTGTCTTGTAGATCTGAAGCTCCGAAAGCTTCTTTACAAGCCAATCAGGAATCGCATTTGATACCTTGACTTCCATAAGTCTCTGGTCTGCGCCTATTATGTAGTTGCCGTAGCTTTCGTAGTTTAATCCGAGGTCATAGCGGCGCTCGGTGATCTTTCTGTCGAATGTAAGGCGGAAATCGTGATCGTCCTTACCGAAGAATGCTTCTCTCTGGTAGCTGATGTACTGCTTGGGAGCTATTGGATAGTTGTCAAGGAACACATCAAGCTCTCTGAATACCTGCTCTGTGATATACTTGGTAAATTCAGGCTTTGAGCGGTCACGGAAATACGCATCGGATTCCTCCAGCGTCATTGAGACTCTTCTCTTGGTAACGATACCGCCTATTTTCTTTTTTATCTCAAGAAATACCGTATCGTCGGGCGCAGCAGGTGAATAATAACTGCGCAGCCTTATCTTTTCTTTATAGTAAGGCTTGGAGAGTGATTCTCTGATGAGGTAATCGTCGGGTGTATCGTAGTAAATATTGTAGATGCCGTATTCCTTGCCGCCAATACAGAACTTATCTGGGTTCATATACTCGGATATGACCTCCATAAGCCCGTGATACTGATCCATATTAAGGAGAAACTTTATCTCTTTGCGAGCGAATGTATTAATAGCCATAATCGCCTCCGCAGCAGTGCCTAACTGCTCGGAGCTCACACTCCTTTCGTATCTTTTGATTATATTATAGGAGCCTTTTCTTAAAATAGTCTTAATTTTTCCAAAAAATCACCATTTTTTGATTTATCGTTAAATTAAATATTATAACTTCTATATCTGGCTATATTGCGTGTTTTTCAAAAATACAAGCAAAATAAGCCCTGAAAAATTGCACAAAACCGTATGTGGAAAATATCTGAAAAACCGTTCACTTGTCTATCACATCTTAAACTTTATGAATTTAGTATTAATAAACAAGCTTAAAAAAGCGCAAATTGAGCAATAATTGAACAGTGTAAGCAATAAATGGGAAACATTAGCCGATTATGCCTGTTTTCTGTATTTAGTCGGGGTTATCCCCACTACCTTTTTGAACTGGCGCATGAAGTGTTCCTCGTTGTCATAGCCGCACATTGCAGCCACCTGAGAAACGGTGCAGCCTGTCTCACTGAGTATCTCTTTTGCTTTTTCTATCTTGCCGCTTATCACATCGGCGATACATGAAACGCCGAAGGTCTCGCGGTAGAGATGCTGGAAATATGAACGGGACATATTCACATATGCCGCCATTGCGTCCACATTCCATTTCATCTGCGGATTGCGGTATATCTTCTCGCGCAGCTCCACAAGCAGCCCGTAATGGGGCTCGGCAGTCTGCACAGGCGCCTCTCTGCGCACCGTGGTCTCTCCCACCTTTACAAGAAGTATCCTCATGAGGCTGTCCAGCATTTTGAGTCTGCGCGACTCAAGCGAATAGAACTCATTGGCTACATTTCTTATAAGCTGGGAAACAAACTCCGTGTCCACAGCGTTAAGAGGGCGGTTATACATAAGTTCCAGCGAATCCATGAATTCCTGCTCGTCCTCAGCGTCGAAGCATACCCAATCGCAAACGAGAGGGCTCTCTTCGGCGGAGTACACCACAGGATATCTTCCGTCCAGCACGATAAGTGTGTCTGCGGGCGTTCTCATAGTAAGCCCGTTGATGTCAAACCTACAGCGGCTGTGCATAAGCATGAGCATATACTCATTAGCCGCGGCTCTGCGAAATACAGAGCTGCTGTCATAAATAGAATTACAGCCTATACAGCGTATGTTCACAGTATCAACTCCCCGTCGTCTATAAACCGCCACTCTATATCTTTCCAGTACTCTCCTGCGTAATCTATGCCTACACGCGGAGCAGTCCTAATCTTCGGGCGGTATCCGTCGTCCTCAAACCATATCTCCTCATTATCTCTGAGTGAAACACCGTTGAAGCTTCCGTCGACTTTCATATTTTTTGTTAGTTTGGCAGGTCCGTTATATTTTTTGCCTGCCCGAATAAGTAATCCCTGCGGCTGGTCATTTTCGCCTGTAATGACGTTCATCAGCCAGTGCATACCGTAACACAGGTACACATAAATAACGCCGCTCTCTCCGTAGAGGAGCTCTGTGCGTTTTGTTCTGCCCTTTGCAGCGTGGCAGCCCTTGTCCTCCTCGCCTCTGTAGGCTTCTGTCTCTGCGATACGCTCGCGGAGCTCGGTGCCGTCGGGAAGCTTATGGACAAGTATCTTTCCCACAAGGTCAGGTGCCGCCTCCAGCACGTCCCTGTGAAAAAATTCCGCGTCGAGCCGTTTGTTCATATCACACCTTCAATCTCTGTTCAAGCTCTGTATCGGGCTTGACAAATATGGTCTTGTAGTTTGTGAATATGACATTTCCCGGCTTTGCGCCTGCAGGCTTCTTGACGTATCTTGCAAGACAATGGTCAACGGGCACAAGTCCCGAATCCCTGCCCTTGCTGTTCACAGCCGCTATGACTGCCGCCTCTTCTATAGTTCTTTCGGGCGGCGTCTCGCCGTCTGTGAGTATCAGTACGTGAGAGCCTGTTATTAGCTGAGTATGGAGCCATATATCTGTTTTTTCGGCAAATTTCAGACTCAGCTGGTCGTTTTGCTTGTTGTTTCTGCCCACCAGTATGGAAAAACCGTCGCTGGACTTGTATTCCACAGGCGGCAGTGCCTTGGGAGGCTTAGCCTTGCCGCCTGCATAGCGGACATAGCCCTGCTCCTTCAGCTCCAGTCGGAGCTGTATTATGTCGTTCTCGGAAGAAGCTCTTGTCAGCGCGTCGAAGACGCTTTCAAGGTATTGCAGCTCCTCCTCGCCTTTGCTTATCTGCTCTGCAAGCTTTTCCTCTGCGGTAACGGATTTCTTGTACTCGCTGTAGTAATGCTGCGCATTCTGTGCAGGCGTCTTTCTCACGTCCAGAGAAATAGTCACCTGCGGACAGCTTTCGTCGTAGAAGTTCTCTACGGTAACCGAGCTGTCACCCTTCTGAATACGATACATATTAGCCGAGATAAGGTCTCCGCACAGCTTTGCGTGCTCCTTGTCGGCGCAGGCTGCCAGCTCGTCCCGCTGCGCAGCGATACGTCTTGAAGTACGGTCTGTGAGGTTCATCAGCAGCTTGAACAGGTCGTTGGCACGCTGCTTTGTACGGGCTGCACGGTCACGCTCGGAGTAGAAATAGTCCAGAAGCTCCGAAGCGCTGCCCAGCTCCTTGGTGTACATTAGGGTGCCGAACTGCGAAAGCCGAATGAATGAGAAGTCCTTTAGCTGTCCTTCCTTGTCGCTGACCGCCGAGAAACAGCACTCGCCGCTCGTTAGCTGCTGGCGTGTGCGCTTAACAGCAAAGAGAAGCCTGTCCTGCTGGTCAGCTGTTATGGTGTCAGTTTCGATGTGTGCTCCCCTGCCCGCAAAAAACGCCCATTCTCTTGCAAGTATGGGGGAGATTCCCTCGAAAATGCGTATCAGAGCCTTTGAAAGCTCCTTAGGCTCAGTGTTTTTCAGTCTTGAAACAATTTCCTCGGGCTCAGCCGTCAGGAAATTCAGTCTGTCATCTCTCGGCGGAAGTGTGTACTTCATGCCCGGTAGCACCAGTCGCTCACGTGACATATCCTCGTCTACGCGCTTGATACTGTCGATGACCTTTCCCTCGCTGTTTATGATAATGAGGTTTGAACACCGTCCCATTATCTCGCAGGCAAGAGTTATGGTCACGATATCCCCAAGCTCGTTTACGCACTCAAAATCCAGAAAGAGTATGCGCTCCAAGCCGTCCTGCCTGATGTCGATGAGCTTGCCGCTGCCAAGCCTTTTTCGCAGCAGCATACAGAACATAGGCGGCGTCTGGGGATTGTCCACATTATTCTCTGTTATGTGGACTCTCGCACTGCCTGCATTCGCCGAGATATAAAGCTTTTTGCTGCCGCTTCGGGTGCGTATGGAGATGATGACCTCCTCACGGGAGGGCTGATGTATCTTCTCCACTCTGCCGCCGATAAGAGGCATGAGCTCGCTTTTAACAGCATATAAGAAAGCTCCGTCCAGAGCCATAGAATCATTCCTTTACATAAAAATGAACGCAGAAGCCTGAGCATCGCTGCGTTCTTATTGCTCCGCACAAAAGCCGTTCATTACAATTATATTATAGCTTTTTGTGCGAAATATTGCTAATCAAAATTTGCGGTATACAAGGAGCTCAAAGTCAGCCGTTGTTGTAAGCTGTCCTAAGCCTGCAAGGCGCTCCTGCTGCTCCCTGCCTGTCCTGTAATAGTAGGGAGTCATGGAAAACAGCGCGTCGATATCCTCCTGCGAATCGAGCTCCATGTCATATTTGATATGCTTCTTATCAATTAGCCCGAAGCCCTCCAGCTCGTAGGGCTTCACCTCGTTCTTGTAGGGAGTATCGTATATCGCCTTTTTCAGCTCCCACAGGTGGTCTGCGGAGGGTATAGCCATTATCATTATGCCGTCTTTTTTCAGCACGCGAAGGAACTCCTCGCCGCAGTAGGGCGCAAAAAGAGTCACCAGCATATCACAGGAGCTTTCAGCCACGGGTATGTGGAAAACGCTTGCAACGGCAAGCTCTGCGGACTTGCAGCGTTTCGCGGAGTACTCCACAGCAGCCTTTGAGATGTCTATGCCGCAGACCTGAGCCGCTTTATTTTCGGCTTCAAGCTTACCAATTATTGCGGAGGTGTAGTATCCCTCACCGCAGCCTGCGTCAAGAATCGTCTGTCCGTTTATGTTCTTTATCACAGCTTCACACAGCGCGTCGCACAGGGGCGAGTAGTAGCCCTTGTCGAGAAAGCTTCTCCTCGCCTGCACCATGAGCTTGTTGTCGCCGTGGACAGTCTTGCCGATATGCTTCGAGAGAAGCAGATTCACATAGCCGCTCTTTGCCCTGTCGAAGCTGTGCCCCTTTGAGCACAGGTATGTATTTCCCGTTATTTCCAGCTTTTCGCCGCATACGGGGCATATGAATACACTCATGTTCTCACCTCAGACATACTCGCAGGGATCGGCAGAGCTCTCTGCTATTTCGATATCCAGCCGCGGGAATCTCTCCTCCAGTACACGGCGGAGCTCCCAGAGCACAAGGTTCTCAGTGTGGAAATGTCCGCAGTCCAGAACCGCTATATCCAGATTATTGGCGTCTATCCATACGTCGTGCTTCACGTCGCCTGTTATGAGGGCGTCGCAGCCCTTTTCAGCTGCAAGTCCCAGCATAGAACCGCCCGAGCCTGAACAGAAAGCAAGCTTTTTTATTCTTCTCACTCTTTTGCTTGTGCGGACGTACTCGCAGCCGAATATGCCCTTGCAGAGCTCAGCCAGCTTCTTCGGCAATATCTCTTCATTTAGCTCGATAATCCAGCCCAGCGAATTATCGCAGCCAAGCTCCTCAAAAGGCTCAGGCTCGCCTGAAATGTCGAGCTTCTCCGTAAGCTTTTGCAGTATAACGCCGTTGGTACCGCCTGCCGCGATATCAAGGTTCGTATGCATACATAAAGCTCCTATGCCGTTCTCGATAAGCCTGTATACAGGATCGTTTCGTGTAATGTGTTTTCTCGGCTCAAATATAACAG